>Ga0075030_100001146_pt1 | contig 23675 bp, 21 predicted proteins | sample LitLauG_LLR_2012_FD_71393 | JGI IMG/M metagenome (GOLD analysis project Ga0075030, IMG submission 71393) | Freshwater sediment microbial communities from Pennsylvania, USA - Little Laurel Run_MetaG_LLR_2012 | ecosystem: Environmental > Aquatic > Freshwater > Creek > Sediment | place: USA...
AATTGCAGCTTCTGCTCGCAGTCGTCGCATTACCAGACCGGCTCGCCGAAATACGGCTTCGTTGAACCTGAACCAGTTTCCGAAGCGGCGGACGAAGCGAATAAAAATTCCGTCACCGCCGTCGGCCTTGTCGCCGCGTGGAAAGGGCTGAACGAAGGCCCGATGCTCGACGAAGTCTGCGACCGCATCCGCGAATTGAAGGCCGGTGGCAAGACGCGCCCCGACGCCTCGCTCGGCATCATCAAGAAACAGGAAGTCGCCAACCGCCTCAAGGAAGCCGGCCTCGAATGTTACGGCCACAATCTCGAAAGCTCGCGCCGCTTTTTTCCGCAGACCTGCACCACGCACACGTTCGACGACCGGCTCGAAACCATCGGCTATCTGAAAAAGGCCGGCATCAAGATTTGTTCCGGCGGCATCATCGGCATGGGCGAGACGCGCGCCGACCGCTGCGACCTCGCGTTTGAATTGAAAGCCATCGGCGCGAACGTCGTGCCTGTCAACATCCTCAATCCGATTCCCGGCACGCCGTTCGCCAAGAACGAGCCGCTGCCCGTGATGGAAATTCTCAAGACCATCGCGTGCTTCCGGTTCATTTTGCCGCGCCAGGAAATCATGATCGCCGGCGGCCGCACCGTGAACCTGCGCGACGCGCAAAGCATGATCTTCATGGCCGGCGCGAGTGCGCTGATGGTGGGCAACTATCTCACCACGCTGAACCAGCCCGTCGAAAAAGATCTCCAGATGCTCAAAGACCTCGGCCTCGATCCGAACTGGGACAGCCATGATTTCAGCGATCAGGAAGAAGGCGGCTGCGGGTGTGGGAAAGAAAGTTGCGAAACGGAAATATCGGTTGCATAATTCAACTTATGCTTGGCGTTCCTAAAGATTTGGATTTGTCAAAATTCAAAGGAAATTCTTTAAGCCACGTCACAATCTGTCAGTATCAAATCTCGTTCGATTTTTTTGAACCTGCGGTGAGTATCACAGCAATGGGCAGTTGGGAATTGAAAGACGCTTCGGGAAACCGTGTTGATGGATCGGATGAGTCTCCAGAATATGCCAATCGAGACGCTTGTTATTGCAATCGAATTTTGGGGAAGGTGGTTAAGAGTATTGAAATTGCCCCGCCGCATTCTATCTCGTTTCACTTCGAGTCTGGGCACACCTTGCAAGTTTTTGCTGACCTCGGTCCCCGTTACGATTCTATTCAGATTCAACCTGGGGATATTTATTTCTGATTTTTCACTTCGCTTGAAATTTCTTCGGTGCAAAGATCACGGAGGCTACATAGTTTTTCCCAGCGCGTAGGCGCGACCTCTTTATAGAAACCCCAACCTAAAATTCCCGAGCCTCGTCGGGGTGGCATCGTGCGTCCGGGGAGCAAGGGCGTCCCGCGTGGTGGTTGGGGCGTCGCGCCAAGGCCTTTTTCATGTCAAGCCGTAACACGCCGTTTTCGGCGAGAAGCCGAAAACCACACGCGGGACGCGTATGCTCCCCGGAAGATTTCGTTCCTGCGGAGCTTTGGATCGTGCCGCAAAGACTTGTTCCCGCGGCGTTTTTGGCGAAACTGGTGCCATGCACAAAACGCTGCTGACATTCGTGGACGACATTTACGAAGATTTGGAGCTGTGGTATCCGAAACTGCGGCTGGAAGAGGCCGGGTTCGCGATGCGCGTGGCCGGACCGGAATTGAAAACCTACTCGGGCAAGCACGGTTATCCCGCCAAGGCCGACGCGCTCCTGAGCGAAGTTCAAAGCCGCGACTTTGGCGGACTGCTGGTGCCCGGCGGTTTCATGCCGGACAAATTGCGGCGCGATCCCAAGGTGCTGTCACTCACCCGCGAGTTTTTCGAGCAGGGCAAGCTGGTCGCGTTCATCTGTCACGGCGGATGGATTCCCATCTCCGCGAAAATCATCCGGGGCCGGCGGGTCACCGGCTCGCTGGGCATCAAGGACGATCTGGAAAACGCCGGGGGCATCTGGGTGGACGCGCCGGTCGTGGTGGACGGCAATTTGGTTTCCAGCCGCACCCCTCGCGACCTCGCGACCTTCGCCCGGGCGATGGTGGATTTCTTGAATGAGGAAAGCAGGAAAAAATGAATGGACTCGCGCACGAGGAATTAACGGGTCGGATCATCGCCTGTGCCATCGAGGTTCAAAAGACACTCGGCCCGGGTTTTCTGGAATCCATTTATGAAGCCGCTTTGATGGTTGAACTCCGTCGCACGGGATTATCCTTCGAGCAACAGAAGATTCTTCCCATTCGCTACCGCGGCATTCTGGTCGGCGAACATCGTTTGGATCTGCTGGTGGAGAACCTGATTGTTGTCGAGTTGAAGGCCGTTTCTGCCTTGGAAGACATTCATTTTGCGAATGTCCGGTCCTATTTGAAAGCCACCGGCTTGGAGCATGGCCTGCTGCTGAATTTTGCGACCATGCCGCTGACCATCAAACGGGTGATTTTCCAAAATCCAATTCATTCCTGATTCCCTGCTTTCCTTATCCAAATGGCCCATCCTCCTCATCACGGCTCGCATACCGACCCCAGTTTCAAGTCGCGCCCGCGCTCGACCGGCGAAGTCATCCGGCGCGTCTCCAAGTATTTGGGGCCTTACAAATGGATGAGCGTCGCAACGGTGCTCTGCGCGCTGCTCTCGCTCGGTTTCGGTTTTCTGTATCCGGCGCTGACGCGGATGATCATTGACGACGTGATCCGCGGCGGACACAGCGAAAGGCTCACCCCGGTCGCACTCGGCCTGCTCGGCGCGTTTCTGCTGCGCGAACTTTTCAACGGCCTGCGCATCCTGATCAACAACCGGCTCGAACAAAACGTCATTTACGACATGCGCCGCGATCTTTATGCGCGCCTCCAGCGGCTGCCGGTGCCGTGGTTTGACCAGCGCTCCTCGGGCGATCTGATGACGCGCGTCATCGAGGACGTGAACAACGTGGAGCGGCTCCTGATTGACGGCGTCGAGCAGGGCACGGTGGCGGTGTTCAGCATTCTCGGCGCGCTGGGGTTCATGTTCTGGCGCAGTCCGACGCTGGGCCTCGTGGCGTTGATTCCCCTGCCCTTCCTCATCGGCGGCGCGCTCTGGTACACGCTCACCGCACACAAGCGTTACCAGCAGCAGCGCGAGGCGTCGAGCGCGATGAACGCGCTGCTGATGGACAATTTGCAGGGCATCCGCCAGATCAAAGCCTTCGCCCGGCAGGCGCACGAGGACGACCGGTTTGCGCAGCGCGCGGATGAACTGCGGCGCGGCACGCTGGTCGTGATGCGCGCCTGGGCGGTTTACGGTCCGGCGATGCAGTTCATCGGCGCGCTCGGCATCGGACTGGTGCTCTGGGTCGGTGGCGCGGAGGTGCTGCGCGGTCGGATGGCGGTCGGCGAGTTGATTGCGTTCATGCTTTACGCCGGCATGTTCTTTTACGAACCCATCGGCCGGCTGCATGGATTGAACCAGATGCTCCAATCCGCCCGCGCCGCCGCCGCCCGGGTGTTTGACATCCTCGACACCACGGAAGAGCGCCGCGACCGACGTGGCCGGTTCCAAGCGGCGGTGCGTGGCGAGGTCGTTTACGAAAAAGTCGGGTTCAGCTATGGCGAAAACCGCGCCGTGCTCCGGCAAATCCAGCTCCACGCCCGCGCCGGCGAAGTCATCGCGCTGGTCGGGCCGACCGGCGCGGGCAAATCCACGCTGGTGAATCTTCTGCCGGCGTTTTACGAACCGACGGCCGGGCGGATTCTGATTGACGGCCAGGACATCGCCGCCATTTCGCTCGAATCGCTGCGCGAGCAGATCAGCGTGGTGAGCCAGGAAGCCTTCCTCTTCAATGGCACGGTGCGCGAGAACATTTTATACGGCAAGCTCAACGCCACCGAGGCGGAACTCTTCGCCGCCGCCCGCACCGCCAACTGCCACGAATTCATCACCCGACTGCCCGACGGCTACGATTCGCGCGTGGGCGAGCGCGGCGTGAAATTGAGCGTCGGCGAGAAACAACGCGTGAGCATCGCCCGCGCACTCCTGAAAAACGCGCCGATCCTGGTTCTCGACGAGGCGACGGCCAGCGTGGACACGGCCACGGAAAAGTTGATTCAGGAGGCGCTGGAACGGCTGATGACCAACCGCACCAGCTTCGTCATCGCACATCGCCTCAGCACCATTCGTGCAGCCAATCAAATCCTGGTCCTGCGCCACGGCGAGATTGTCGAGCGCGGTTCGCACGACGAATTACTCGCGCGCAACGGGCTCTACGCGAAACTCGCACGCATCCAAGGCACGACCTTCATCGAAGAAAGCTTCGAGAAGCTGGCGGCCGATTAACTTATTCTATGTGGTGCCTTCGAGAATCGCCGTCGCCGCCGCGTAATGCTGGGTGTGGCTCAGGCTCAAATGCACCATGCGGGCTTGCCGCGCCGCCAGCAACTCACTCCCTTTCCCGTGCAGCACAACGAACGGTTCGCCGCTTTCTTTGCGACGGACTTCCATGTCCAACCAGCCCAGTTGCGCGCCGATGCCGGTGCCAAAGGCTTTGGAAATGGCTTCCTTGGCCGCAAACCGCACCGCCAGAAACGGTCCCGGCGCCTTGTGGGACAGACAATAACGAATTTCGTCCGGCAGCAGAATGCGGTTCACAAAGCGTTCGCCGAAACGCTCGTAAGACGACTCGATCCGAGCGACTTCGATGATGTCAATGCCGGTGCCTAAAATCATGGGGGATGTTCGGCGGAAAAATGCGGTTCCGTCAACTGCCCAATCGCCGAAAGTCAAAAGCCAGGATAGTACTGCCCCCCAAAGGGAGAAAGTCTGAAGTGCTCTTTGTTCAAGCACGGGCCCGATCTTGAATCCAACAGTCCGCGTTTCTAATTGAAAATGAACTGGAAAAAACTCACTGCGTTGGCCACCGCCGAGGTCGAGGCAGTGCTGGCCGCGCTGCCCGCACCGCTGCGTGAGCGGGCACTGAAACTGCCGGTCACCTTCGAGCGAGCGCCCAACGCCGGGTTGGTGGCGGACGGCATCGAACCGGACACGCTGGGATTATTCAGCGGCCCGGAGTTCGCCGAGGAAGACTCGGTGCCGATGCCACCGCAGATCATTTTGTTTCTCGAAAACCTTTGGGATTTCACGGAAGGCGAGGAGAACGTTTTCCGGGCGGAAGTTCGCACGACCCTGCTGCACGAATTGGGCCATTACCTTGGTCTTGACGAGGGGGAATTAACCAAGCGCGGATTAGACTGAACGGCACCTGGCGGAGGATGCAACCTCCGACCAAGTGCCTAAAAAAATCGATAGCCGACTGCCAGTTTGCTACACGGCAGAGGGAGCGATCAGTTTTTCGTGCGCCAGCGCCTCACAACAGGGAGCGTCAGCAAAGCCAGCAGGCCGATTTGATAGGCGCCAGGTTCCGGAATGTCCGAACGGAAGCTGATGCTCAGAGGATTGTTCGGATCGGTGACAAGCTGGCCAGGGAGAAGCGGATCAACAAACTGGAAGAAGCCGGTTTCCGTGAGGGCAATCCCGCCGGCCAGCGGCGGCAGAAGTGGGTTGTCTGTCAGGTTGCCGCTGCGGAAATGCAGGTCCATGCTCATGTTGTTCAGGTCCGAGGTCGAGGGCGTCTGACCGGTCAAAGTAAGGCTCAAGGTGTCGCTGAGGACATTGCTGCCGCCTTCGCTCGGGGATTCGAAAATGTTAAAGTTGAAGATTTGAGCGACCCCATTGCCGAAGGGATTCGCCGCAATCCATTCCGCGTGAATGTCGCCGATCATGAACCCGGTGGAGCTTTCGTTGGTGGTATGAATGTTCAGGGTGGCCGGATCAACGCCAAAGGCATTGATGCCGATGTTGTTGGCCTCGTCCTGCAGGACCTGATTCGTGGGAGTTAGGAAGTTGCCCTCGTCAATTTGGATTGTCGCGGCAAATGCGCCACACGGAATCATGACGCATGCACCCAGTATCGCCACCGGTAAGACTAGTAGTTTGGCTTTCATGTTGTTCGATGTTCTTTAGTTTTTGTGTTTTCTAACGGCGTCATTTCACCACAGTTCGGCTTGGCGACAACCAAAGACTTTCTACTGCCGGTAGAATGGGGGGCAGCCGGTTCCTCCACACACAACGGACAAGCCTCGGCGTGCGGGCAAATCAATTGGGGCAATGGAATGCCAGTGTAAGCGGACAAACGGATCAAATCTTTGCCCTGCGGAAAACGGGCACCGGTTTCCCAGTGCCCCCAGGCGGCGGTGGAAACGCGGAGATCCCCGGCCACGGCGGATATTTTCAGGCCTTTGCGCAGCCGCCATTCGCGGAGGACACGCGGCAGCGCGGTGGAGTGCCAATAAGCGTGGTCGGCGGAGGAACTATGTTTATCTCCAGCCTTCCTCATAACAGTAGGAGGTTCGTTGTGCTTCCCATTTTTGTCAAACTTATCCTGTCGCCGGTAGTGCCTTAATTTGAATTGTTAAAAAATGATTTTCCGATAGCATCCAAATTAAGGCACTACCCTGTCGCCAAACGCCGCACGCTTCGCGCTTGCCTCGATCGAAAGTTTGCTGCTAAACGGACGCGTGCCTGCACCCGACGTCCGACCAACCGCGCGCCATCCTTGGGCGTGGATTCCTTCGCTGTATCTCGCGGAGGGCCTGCCGTACGCACTGGTCACCGCCGTTTCCATCGCGCTCTACAAGGACCTGCACGTCTCCAACGCGGCCATCGCGTTTTACACCAGTTGGATCTCCCTGCCCTGGGTGCTCAAACCGCTCTGGAGTCCGGTGGTGGACATTTTGAAAACCCGGCGGCGCTGGATCTGGGCGATGCAGTTCATCATCGGCGCGGGTTTCGCCAGCGTGGCGCTCACCCTGCCGGGCGAAAATTTTCTGCGCGCGTCGCTGGCGGTGTTTCTGCTGATCGCGTTCAGTTCGGCCACGCACGACATCGCCGCCGATGGTTTCTACATGCTTGCCAATTCCGAAGGCGAGCAGGCCTTCTTCAGCGGCGTGCGCAACACCTTTTACCGGCTGGCGACAATCTGCGGCCAAGGCTTGCTGCTCTTGTTGGCGGGCAGGCTGCAAAAACAAAACGGCAACGTGGTCTTGTCGTGGCAAATCGCGTTCCTGCTCGCTGGGGGAGTCGTTCTCGCGCTGGCCACATACCACCTGTTTTGGCTGCCGAAGCCGGCAAACGATCAGCCGGGTGACCCGCGCTCAATCCGAAAATTCTGGCGCGAATTTTTCGGCACGTTCGGCGCGTTCTTTCAAAAGCCGCGCATCGGGGTGGGAATTTTATTTCTGCTTTTCTACCGGTTCGGCGAGGCGCAACTCATGAAAATGGTCCAGCCGTTTCTGCGCGACCCGCACGCGAACGGCGGGCTGGGGCTCACGACCGACCAGGTCGGACTGGCCTATGGCACCATTGGCGTGGGAGCGCTGTTGCTCGGCGGAATCGTCGGCGGTGTGCTGGCCTCGCGCAACGGACTCCGCGCCTGGCTCTGGCCGATGGTTTTCGTCATGCACCTGCCGGATGCGGTGTTCATCTACCTCTCGCAGGCACAGCCGCAGAATTTGGGCGTGATCAGCGCGTGCGTCGGGCTGGAACAATTCGGTTACGGCTTCGGCTTCACGGCGTACATGCTCTACCTGATTTACCTCGCGCGCGGCGAACATCGCACGGCGCATTACGCCATCGGCACAGGTTTCATGGCGCTGGGGGTGCTGCTGCCCGGACTGTGGAGCGGCTGGCTCCAGGAAGAACTTGGTTATTCGCGCTTCTTCATCTGGATCCTGTTTGCCACGATTCCCGGCTTCCTCGTCACCGCGCTGATTCCACTCGACGCGGAGTTTGGGAAGAAAACAAAATGAGTGGAAGCGCGGCTTAAGAATTCTTGGCACCACCCAGCAGCAGTTCGAGGTAGGGCAAATCTTCCGGGCGTGTGACTTTCGGATTTGGTGCCGCACTGGCCACCAAGCGTACCGGTTGGCCGATCAATTCACACGCCGCCGTGTCGTCGGTGACGAGCAACTGCCGGCGGCGGACCTCGCCCAGTGCGCGGCGGATGATCGCCAGCCGGAACGTCTGCGGCGTCTGCACCGCCCACAACTTCGAGCGATCCGGCGTGCGCGACACCAGCCGGCCATCGGCGGATTCCTTGATCGTGTCCGTCACTGGCTGCGCGGCGACCGCCGCACCGGTCTCACGCGCGGCGGCGATGGTGGCGGCGATCAAAGCCTCGGATGTGCAGGGCCGGGCGGCATCCTGGATGGCGACGATCTCCGTTCCCGGCGAAACCGCCTCCAGTCCGTTCCAGACCGAGTCCTGGCGTTCCTTGCCGCCCGCAACCAGCCGGAACTTTTTGCGCAGCTGAAATTGTTTGGCCAAGTCCTCAAACGCCGGCTGCATCCCATCGCGCACGACCAGAATGATTTCATCCACGCCCGCGGCGTCGGCGAACCGCTGCCAGGTGTGGGCGACCACGGGCTTGCCGGCGATTTCCAAAAACAACTTGTCCACGTTCGGTCCCATGCGGGTGCCCTTACCGGCGGCGACGATGATGGCGCTGATCATGCCGCGAGTCTAAAGTCGGGACACCCAACTCCAAAGGCGAAAGTGCGCTCCTTCAACCCAAGCCCGGGAATGAAGATGGAATATGCTTTGCCAGTCAGGCGCAACCGGAGTAGTTTGTCCGCGTAATAATCAAATCGCCGATTTCACAACTTGGTAAACCCTCCCCTCGCAACCCGTTTTGTGGGATTGGGACCAGGCGATGGCGGCGGTCGGATAGAAAGTGATACAGCAATGAATACGAAACTGTTTGTGGGAAACCTCTCCTTCAACACCAGCAGGGAGCAGTTGCACCAACTCTTCAGCGCGCACGGCAACGTGATTGAAGCAGACGTGGTCATGGACAAAATGAGCGGACGCCCGCGCGGCTTCGGCTTCGTGACCATGGAATCCAAGGAAGCCGCCGACGCGGCCATCCAGGGATTGAACGGCAAGGAAGTGGACGGTCGCGCCCTCACGGTCAACGAAGCGCGGCCCCGCGAGGAGCGCCCGCGCGGCGGCGGCGGGGGTGGCGGTTACCGTGGCGGCGGTCAGGGCGAACGCCGCTGACATCCAATTGACATCGTCGATGTTGGCGGCTTTTTCCGTCGGCGAAACTATTTCAACACGAGAAAATTTTTCAGAATCTGCCGGCCGTTTTCCGTCAGGATACTCTCGGGATGGAACTGCACGCCCCAGATGGGAAACTGCTTGTGTTTCACGCCCATGATTTCGCCCTCCGCGGTGTCGGCCGTGATCTCCAGGCAGTCCGGCAGCGAAGCGCGTTCGATGACCAGCGAATGATAGCGCGTCGCGGCAAACGGATTGGGCATTCCCGCAAACAAATCCTTGCCATTATGCCGGATAGGCGAGGTCTTCCCGTGCATCATCCGGATGTTCACGATCACGTTCCCGCCGAACGTGTGGCCGATACACTGGTGCCCGAGGCAGACGCCAAACAGCGGCGTGTGCGGGCCGAATTCGCGGATGATTTCGTTCGACAGACCGGACTCGCGCGGAGAACACGGCCCGGGTGAAATCAAAATGCGCTCCGGTTTGAGCGCCCGGATTTGCTCCAATGAAATCTGATCGTTGCGCGCCACCTGGAGTTCCACGCGCAACTCACCCAGATACTGCACTAGGTTGTAGGTGAACGAATCGTAATTATCAATCACTAGGATCATAACAACCGGCAGTTTAAAGGGGAACGTGCTCCGGACCAATGGAAATCAACGGCAACGAAATGGGTTGTCGGGTCGGGCCAGCCTCTGGCAAAATGCCGCCATGAGCCGCTTCTTCAACCTTACTGGTTTCGTGGTCGTCCTCCTCGCCCCACTGCTGGCCGGGGCCGATGGCGCCGAAGACCGCGCTTATTCCGTCCAAGTGCTCACGCGCATTGCTCAGCCGGTGCTCGCTGCCGCAGCGGCGGGCCAACTGAAGACCAGCCTGCCGGCGCCGGCCTGGGAGGGCGATCGAGGCATCTTCGCCCCGCTCGAAGCCGTGGGGCGCACCATCAGCGGCATCGCGCCGTGGCTCGAACTCGGGCCCGACACCACCACGGAGGGCCAATTGCGGGCACAGTTCACTGACCTTGCCCTCAAAGCCATCGCCAACGGCACCGATCCGAAATCTCCGGATTTTTTGAACTTCACCAACGGCAACCAGCCGCTGGTGGACGCCGCGTTTCTCGCGCAGGGCCTGTTGCGTGCGCCCACGCAGCTCTGGGGCCGTCTCCCCCCCGCAGTGCGCAGCAATGTGATCGCCGCGCTGAAAGCCACGCGCGGCATCCAGCCCGGCCAGAACAACTGGCTGCTCTTTTCGGCCACGATCGAGGCGGCGTTATGGGAGTTCACTGGCGAATATCAATTTTCGCGGATTGATCAGGCCGTGCGCAAGCATCAGCAGTGGTACGTGGGTGACGGCACGTACGGGGACGGTGCTCAGTTCCACTGGGATTATTACAACAGCTACGTCATCCAGCCGATGCTGGTGCAGGTGCTGGGCATTTGCGCGGCGAAGAAAAACCCCCTGGGAAAATTCTATCCGCAGACGCTCCTCCGCGCGCAGCGTTACGCCGCGGTGCAGGAGCGGATGATCTCGCCGGAAGCGACGTATCCCGTGATCGGGCGCTCGAGCACGTATCGCTTCGGCGCGTTTCAGCATCTCGCCAACCAGGCGCTGCTGCATCAACTGCCGGCGGAATTGAAGCCCGGGGCCGTGCGCGCCGCGCTAACCGCCGTGATCCGCCGCGTGATCGAAGCCCCCGGAACTTTCGACACCAACGGCTGGCTGCAGGTTGGCGCCGTCGGGAATCAGCCCTCCATCCGCGAATCCTACATTTCCACCGGCAGCCCGTATCTGTGTCTGACCGGGCTGGTCCACCTTGGCCTGCCGGCGAACGATCCGTTTTGGACCGATCCCGCCGAGTTGTGGACCCAAGCCCGGATCTGGTCGGGCGAAGACATCCCGGCCGATCACGCGCTGCCTTGAAAACCCCCTCATGAAGCACTCTCTCCGCCTCGCCTTGAATCCCCCCGCTTTCGCGGCCGCCGCAAAGCGGATGAGTGTTGCGTCAGCCCTGTTTTTATTGGGGTTTTGCGGGTCCACTGCCGCGAGCTCAACCGAAACCTCACCCACCAATGCCACTTCCGTGGACGCCGCGACGATGCAGCGCATTTTCGACGAAGTAAAAACGCCGTTCAAATATGGCATTGTGCTCCGCGGCGAAACCAACGAAGTCGCCGACTGCCCCAGCCTGTTCCGCCGTGGCAGCCATTGGTTCATGCTTTACGTCGTCAATCGTGACCGTGTCGGTTACGAAACGTTTCTCGCGCGCAGCGACGACCTGTTGCACTGGCAAAAACTCGGAAAGATTTTGTCCTTCACCAAAACCGGCTGGGACGCCTGGCAGGACGACGGCGGGCTGGCGCTGGTCAATCCGGATTGGGAGGGCGACCATGCGCTGGAAAAATTCGCCGGCAAATACTGGCTGTCCTACCTTGGCGGGGCGGCGCAGGGTTACGAAACCGATCCGTTGTCCCTCGGTCTCGCGTGGACAAAAAAACCGACCGCTGCAAAAGAATGGACGCGCCTGCCCGACAATCCAGCACTCACCCCGCACGACGCCGACGCGCGCGAGTTCGAGAGGAAAACGCTCTACAAAAGCACCATCATCCACGACCGCAGCCAGACGCTCGGTTTTCCGTTCGTGATGTTTTACAACGCGAAGGTCAAAAACGGCTACGAACGCATCGGCATGGCGGTGTCACGGGACATGACCCACTGGCGGCGCTATGGCACGAATTGCGTCGTCGCCAACGGCGAGGACAAACGCAACGGCATCAGCGGCGACCCGCAGTTGGTCAGGATCGGCGGCGTGTGGGTGATGTTTTACTTCGGCGCGGGCTGGGGGCCGAAGGCGTTCGACACCTTTGCCGCCTCGCAGGATTTGGTTCATTGGACGAAATGGGAAGGCCCGCATCTCATCGAGCCGAGCGAGCCCTGGGATAAAACCTACGCCCACAAACCGTGGCTCGTGAAGGACCGCGGCGCGGTTTATCACTTTTATTGCGCGGTCGGCACGGAAGGCCGGGTGATTGCCCTGGCCACGTCGAAAGATTTACGGAGCGAACGAATCCAAAATTAAATTGTCCCCGCGCTGCTTTCCCGGCAAGCTGGTCGGCCTTATGCAGCAAGTGAACCTCGGAATGATCGGTGGAGGCACGGTGGGCAGCGGCGTGTTTCATGCCCTCCAGCACCATGCCGAACTAATGGCCGCGCGACTGGGCGTCAGCCTTGCCTTCCGCAAAATCGCGGTGAAGGCCTTCGATGAACCGCGGCCCTACCCCATTCCCCGCGCGCTGATGACCACCGACTGGCAGGAAGTCGTCAACGACCCCCAGATCCATGTCGTGATCGAACTCGTCGGTGGCACCGGCATCGCCAAAACCATGGTGCTGGCCGCCCTGGCGCAGGGCAAAACCGTCGTGACTGCGAACAAGGCGCTCCTTTCGGCCCACGGCCAGGAACTGTTCGCGGCGGCGGCCAAGCACGGGGCAAATCTTTACTACGAGGCGAGTGTTTGCGGGGGCATTCCGATCATCAAGGCGTTGCGCGAGGGCTTTGTTGCCAACCGTTTTCCCGCGATCTTCGGCATCGTCAATGGCACCTGCAATTACATTTTAACGCGCATGAAACAGGAAGGCGCGGACTTCGCCGCCGTGCTGGCCGACGCGCAGCGGCACGGTTACGCCGAGACGCCGCCGGACCTGGACATTGACGGCCACGACGCCCAGCACAAGACTGGCATTCTCGCGTCGCTCGCGCACGGCTTCTGGGTGGATCACCACGCCATCCACACCGAAGGCATCCGCGAGCTCTCCAAAATTGACATGCAGTTCGCGCAGCAACTTGGTTATACGATCAAGCTCCTGGGGATTGTCAAAATGGTCGAAGGACGCAAACCGAAGGCCGGCAAAACGGATGCTCCCGGCGTGCAGGTCTCAGTTTATCCCGCGCTGATTCCCAGCACGCACGTTCTGGCGAACGTGAACCAGGTTTTCAACGCCGTGTTTGTCCGCGGCGACGTGGTTGGCGACACCCTCTTTTACGGACGCGGCGCGGGCAAGGACGCCACCGCCAGCGCCGTGTTGAGCGACGTGGCCGACGCCGCGCTGGATTTGAAAAACGGGACGAAAGTCCGTGTGCCGCCGTTCGTGGCGCACGCCAAAAGCGGCCGCGTGATGCCGCTGGACGAAATCGTTTCCCGCTATTACGTCCGCTTGAGCGTGGTGGACCGGCCCGGCGTGCTGGCCAAAATCTCCGCAATCCTCGCGGCGGCGAAGATCGGCATCTCCTCCGTCGTGCAGCCGGAAGGCCACGAGGGCGAGAGCGTGCCGCTGATTCTGATGATTCACGACGCGACCAATGCCGCGATGCGCCGTGCCCTGGCTAAAATCGGCAAGCTGCCGGTGGTAAAAGCCAGGCCCGTGATGCTCCGCGTGGAGAATCTGGACTAACCGACATGGCCACCCTCTCGTTCCGCAGCACCAACGGACAATCGCCCGCGCTCAACTTGCGCGAAGCGATGATGACCGGCCAGGCCCCGGATCGCGGGCTGTATCTCCCGGAAAAATTTCCCGTGCTCGCGCCCGCGGAAATCGCCACCTTCGCAAAACTGCCCTACCACGAGATCGCCGCCCGCGTCCTCTCCCGCTTCACCGAAGGCGTGGTGCCGGCGACCGACCTCGCGGCGCTGTGCCGCGACGCCTACGATTTCGAGGTGCCACTGGAAAAAGTGTACGACCGCGTCCACGTGATGCGGCTGGACCGCGGGCCGACCGCGTCGTTCAAGGATTTCGCCGCGCGGATGATGGCGCGGTTGTTCGGCCGGTTCCTCCGCGAGTCCGGCCGGCAGCTCACCATCCTGACTGCGACCAGCGGCGACACCGGCTCCGCGGTGGCACACGCCTTTCACAATATTCCCGGCGTCCGCGTGATCGTGCTCTTCCCGTTCGCAGAGGTCAGCATGAGCCAGCGCAAGCTGATGACCACGCTGCGCGACAACGTCCGCACCATCGCGATTGACGGCAAGTTTGACGACTGCCAGGCAATGGTTAAGCGAGCGTTCGCCGATCCGGCGTTAAGCCACATTCCGCTTTCCTCGGCGAATTCGATCAACATCGGCCGCCTGTTGCCGCAGAGCATTTATTATTTTTACGCCGCGTCGCGGCTGGCGCAACCGGGTGAGCCGCTGGTCTTCTGCGTGCCGAGCGGGAATTTCGGCGACATGATGGGGGCGGTGGTCGCGCGGCAGATGGGTTTGCCGGTGAAAAAACTCGTCGTGCCTGTAAACGACAACGACGCGTTTCCGCGCTTCCTCGCCACCGGCGTTTACCAGAAGATCGAGCCGTCGCGCAATTCCGTCTCGAATGCGATGAATGTTGGGCACCCCAGCAATCTGGCACGGCTGGTGGCCGTCTATGGCGGACGCATGGATGAGACTGGAAAAATCCACCAACTGCCCGATCTTGCCGCCATGCGCCGCGATTTGTTTTCCAGTTCCATTTCCGACGACCGCACGCGTGCCACGATCCGCGAAGTCTGGAACCAATACCAATTGCTGCTCGAAGCGCACGGCGCGGTCGCGTGGGCCGGTTTCCAGGATTGGCTGAAAACGGAATCGCTCAACGGCCTGCCCGCCGTGATTCTTGAAACCGCCGACCCGGCGAAATTCCCGGAAGAAATCGAGAAGACCATCGGCTTCGCGCCCGACGTGCCCCCGGCCATGACCGCCACCAACCAGCTGCCGGAGGATTTCGACCGGCTGGGCGCGGATTACGCGGCCTTCCGCGATTATCTGCTGGGCAGGCTGGCGGCCAGTTAGGAACCGCTGGTCTCCGCGCTGCGATAGACCTCCGCCAGCAGAGTTATGGGATGCACCACGCGCAGGTTCATGCCCCGCTGCTTCGCGCCGTTCATGAGTTGCAAAAGGCAACCCGGATTTCCCGTCGCCACCATGGTCGCGCCGGTGGACTGGATGTGAGCGAGTTTGCGGTCCAAGAGTTCGCCGGCCATTTCGGGCTGCGTCAGATTGTAAACGCCCGCGCTGCCGCAACACCAGTTGGCCTCGGGCAACTCAATCAGTTTCAAATTCGGAATCGCGCGCAACAACTCGCGCGGTTGAATCACAATCTTTTGCCCGTGGCACAGGTGGCAGGATTCGTGGTAAGTGACTGCTAAAGTTCCAACTTCCAAGTTCCAAGCACCAGGTGCCGCCGCCGCCGCTTGGACCGCCGGTTGGAACTTGGAACTTGGAACTTGGAACTTAACCTCCATCAGCCACTCGTGAATGTCCTTCACCTTACGGTCCCACAACCGGGCGCGTTCGCGGTAAATCGGATCGTCCGCAAGCAATTTTGAGAAATGTTTCAAATGCGAACCGCAGCCGCCGGCGTTGGTGATGATGGCATCGAATTGGTCCGGGGGAAACTGGTCCAGGTTTTTGCGCGCGAGCTGCTGGGCAAGTTCCCATTCACCGTTGTGCGCGAAAATGGAGCCGCAGCAATGTTGCTCCGGCGGCGTCATAACTTCGCACCCGTTGCGCGCCAGCACTTCCGCCGTGTCGCGGTTCACCTTGCTGAAAATCAAATCCTGCGCGCAACCGGTCAGCAGGGCAACGCGGAATTTCCTTTCACCAACCGCCCGCGTGAGCGGCGAAATCAGATCGGCGGAGAATTCCGGCTGCATCTCGGGCGTGCTCGCCTCCAGTTCGCGCAGCCGCCGGGGCAGCAGCCGCAAAAGGCCGCTGCGGCGGAGCAACGTCTGCAAACCAAGCTCCTGCCAGAGCCGGAGCGCCCGTCCCGCCAGCCGCAGCCGTTTCAAATCCAGGAACAGCCAGCGCAAGGCGACGGCGCGAATGAGACTTCGTCCTGGAGATTTCAGCGCGCCGGACGCCTCCACCTCGGCCCGCGCGCGCTCGAACAGTTCCGCATAATTCACGCCAGCGGGACAGGCGGTTTGACAGGCAAGGCAGCCGAGACAGAAATACATTTCGCGACCGAAAGTTTTCGTGGCTTCAAGCTCTCCGTCCGCAACGGCGCGCATGAGCGCGATTCGGCCGCGGGGACTGTGGCGTTCGATTTTCGTCGCGTCGTAGGTTGGGCACGTCGGCAGGCACAGTCCGCAATGCATGCACTGCTGCACGACCGAGTAATCAAGGTCTTTGAGGTGCGAATGACGCGCGGGCAGATTCATCAATTTGTCCGCGCAGTCTAGGCGCCGCCGGGACGATTTCAAATTTCAATCTGCATCGGCGATTTGACGCGCGGCGGAAATCCATTACTTTACGCCGCCTGCGCTGGGCGTTTGAACGCCAGCGCGGTGTAACCCATTGAACATAAAAAATGAATAACAACACGAACCAGCAACTTCTGAACGCACTCGAATGGCGCTATGCCACGAAAGTTTTTGACGCGAGCAAAAAGATCCCCGCCGACACCTGGGCGGCCTTGGAAAAATCGCTCGTTCTCACGCCAACCTCGTACGGCTTGCAGCCGTACCGTTTTCTTATCGTGCAAAACCCCGCCACGCGCGAGGCGTTACTACCGCATTCGTGGGGGCAAAAGCAGGTGGTAGATTGCTCGCACTTCGTCGTGTTTCTCGCCCGCACGGAAATGCAGGAGGCGGACGTAGACAAGCTGATCCAGCGCACCACCGACTTGCGCAAACTGCCCGCCGGCGCGCTGGATGCCTATCGCGGCATGATGATCGGCGACATCGTCAACGGGCCGCGCGGGAAAATCGCGCATCATTGGGCCGCCCGCCAGTGCTACATCGCGCTGGGCAATCTGATGACCTGCGCGGCCTTGCTCGGCGTGGACGCCTGCCCGATGGAAGGATTGGTGCCCGCGGAATACGACAAAATTCTCAAGCTGGCCAGCAGCGGTTACGCCACGGTTGTGGCGTGTGCGCTGGGTTATCGGGCAGCGGGAGACAAATACGCGTCGCTCGCCAAGGTGCGTTACGAAACCACTGATTTGGTGCGTGTCGTTTGAGATTTCACCCCGCGCGCCGCTTCCAGAAATTTCTGGGCGGTCGCGGGGAATTTTTTTGGATTGAAGGCAGCACCCACCGCCAGCGGTGCGGGCGCGGGCAGAAGCGGAAGCAACTTGATTCGTCCGCCGGCGAGAAGCCCCATCACCGACGGCACAATCGCCAGGCCGCGGCCTATTTCTGTCGCCGCCATCAATCCCGGCGCGCTGTCGTGTTCCTCGACGATGCGCGGCCGCGTTCCAGTTCCTTTCAGCAATTCCGCCAGCATGGCGTGATACTCCGGGTAATCCTTCCGGGAATAGGCCAGCAAGGGTTCCTTCGCAATCTGCCGGATATGGACCTGTTTCAATTTTGCCAGCGGATGATTCGGCGACATCGCCACGCACGTCGGATACTCGCGGAGCAGTTCAAACTTCAAGCCGCGCAGGGACTTGATCGACGTCCGCACGATCAGGCACAAATCCAGTTTGCCGTCGTGTAGCCCGCGCAACATTTCCTCCGAGGACAAATCGTGCAGCGTCACCCGCACGCCGGGTGCCAGGTTTTGAAAACTGTGCAGCGCGCACGGCAGCAACTCCACCGTCGGCGACGGCGCGTAGCCGATGTTAATTTCCCCACTGCTATTGGCCGTTTCGCGAGCTTTCCCTACCGCCGCTTCGGCGTGGGCCAACACCACGCGCACTTCGGTGAGAAAAACTTTTCCCGCCGCCGTCAGCCGCAGGGATTTCGCGCCGCGTTCAAACAGCGGAAAACCGATCTCGACTTCGAGATCACGGATTTGCCGGCTGACGCCCGGCTGCGAGACATGCAGCTCCAGCGCCGCGCGTGAGACGTTTTCCGCCTCGGCCACGGCGACGAAGTAACGAAGATGGCGCAGTTCCATTCTATTTTGCAGTCTCCCGAAAACTAGGGTCGAATACTAGAATTGATTTAAGAATCCTAGCAGAAATACATTCCGTGGGACTCAGGCTGGTATCTCATGGACAGTTTTCGCATAATTGGAACGAAATAAATGAATAGCAAGCGAACGCAAATGTTCACAATCAATGGAACAATTATTTGCAATGGTTACGGAAGGGCATCTAGCGCTTTGAAGATCCAGATTCCGTTGATATCCAAAATCGTACCAGAAATTCAGTCCATGCATCCAGGCACAATAAACGTACAACTTGAAAATCCACTTTCTGTTGCAAGATTTGACGAGGAGGTAAAGGACTTGGAATGGAGACCTGGATACATTGAGAGTTTTGGAATCGTAAGAGCGGAATTTTTGCCAGAAGGGAAAAAATTCAAAAGTCCTGTTCCGTGTCTCCTGTATTTTCCATCAACTTCTCCACACCGCCTCAATCCGTTTATGGTCGAAGTCATCACTGAGAAATTAGATCTCGAATTAGTCTCAAAGTGTTCACTCCTTTTCAATCAGCCATCAAGGAAAGTGGAATGGGTTGTTGTTGGCAAAACAGCGTGGGTTCAAGATTGATTCTGAATTTAAAGTAATCTGAAAGATGATTCCCACGTTTCTCTTCACCACATTCTTACGGACTTAGTGCGGAAGGAGAGTTTTTCTGCGCGCCGACAATTCTCGATGGAGTTATGCCTGAAAGTTATGCTCAGGCAAGAAACATGGTATTTCCGCAAACCGCGCGCATAGTCTTTCCATGATGAAGATACGAAGAGCAAACGAACGGGGCCACGCCGATCACGGCTGGCTGAACGCCTGGCACAGTTTCTCCTTCGCCGGTTATTACGATCCGGCGCACAGGGTTTCCGCAGCCTGCGCGGGATCAACGACGACACCGTCGCGCCGGGCGCGGGCTTCGGCACGCATCCGCAGCGTGACATGGAGATCGTCACCTACATTTTGAGCGGCGCGCTGGAGCACAAGGATTCGCTGGGCAACAACCACGTCATCCGGCGCGGCGAAAGCCGGAGTTGCGCGTGATCATGTCGCCCCCGCGAGCGCCACTTCGGTTTTCGTACCAAGAAATTAAGCAGTTCACGACCGGGTCACCGTCCAGAAAAAGGGGCAAGCGAAGCGAACCATTCGGTTGGTGAAAATGTGGAACTGGCGGAAGCAGGTGCCCGGCCTCACCTTGCCCATCAAGGGACTTTACCACGGCCCGCGTTCGTTTCACTTCCTCCGCACCACAATCAAGGTTGATGGAGGCTCCGATTCGTTCCCACCTGCGGCCGGAGAGGCTTTTCTGAGGGCAGCCGATGCGGTCCGCCCCGCATTTCCGGGAAGTTCCCGGCATCCCAGCTCCTCCAGGCGGGATTTTTTGACATGGTGGAATGCCAGAAACCCAGCAGCGAGCGCGAGCAGACCGAGAACGAGGTTCGTGGGATCAAAATGGCGGACCGCGGTCGGACTGGTCGTGAGCATGGGCTGGCCGGTAATTTCCTGGCGGCGCTCCTGCATCCCCGCCCGCATCCCGTCCACGATGGATTGCCGGAAGGCCTGGCGTTGCTCGTACCGCTGCTTGCCGACCTGCAATTTCCGGATATTGGAAAGATCGGCGTCGAGTTCTGCCTGGCGGAGCTGCTCTTCCGGCTGCGTCGAATTGAGCGCCGATGGAACGGCCAGGCCCGCGTGACTTTGCAACACGTTTCCCGCGACGAGCACACCAAAGGTGATCGTCAGGATGCCGGTGGCGCGTCTCATGATCCCGGAGCAACGAGGTTATAAATTGCTGGAATTAGGCGTCAACTCGGTGAAGCCGCTCACAGCCAAAGGTCCGGCGACCGGCAGGCCGAGGTTGATAAACCTGTTGGGGTTGTTGTTGTAGCGGCTGTGGATGCGCGAATCATAAATGAAAGTGCAGGTGTTGTTATACACAATGTCGTCGTTCCGGGTCACCACGGTCCCGTGAACGACCGAGCTGGCACCACCAAACCGCGCAGCAAAGGAATGGTTGGTGTAAAAGACGCCATCGAGCTGGCTCAGATTGTCGGTCGCGACGGAACTGTAGGCGGAAACGGTTCCGTCGGTATTGGTCGGGTAGCCTGCAATTCGCGCGGCTCGCACGATGTCCATATTGATGTCGGTGGCATAGTTCGCGTTGCCTTCCATGACCCCGTCGCCATCGGCGTCATACCAGGTGCTGTAAGTGCCGTCGGCGTGGAGAAAGGGAATATTGTCATCCGGAGTGCCGGCGATGCCGTCCGCCCCCAGGTGCGATTCATCGCCGACGTTGGCCAGCCCCCAACTCGGGTAGTAACACCAGTTAATCCAGTCGGTACTGGTGACATCACCCACAAAAACGTTCCCGCGAACGCCAAAGGCCACCAAGTCCGCCGATTGATTATTCGCCACCCACGCATCGCGGTTGGTGGCGGCCATGGTTTCTGGTGCCGTGGTCCAGTCGGGGCCGTTCTTGTAGGTAAGGTCCCCGGCGATGTAAAGGCTGCCCCCGACGTAGAGAGTGCCGTGACCGGTGACTTTGCCTTTAATTACAACGTCGCCGGGAACCACCACGGTGTTGCTGATGACGATGGGATTGGCATCGGTGCCAACCAGATAGATGCCCGGCTGGGAACCGTTGGTTTGCACGCCAAACACAACCTGATTTGGGCCGATCCAAATTCCGTTCGTGACGGTGTTGGCCGCTGCGGTGGTGATGTAGTTGGAAATGCTCGAAAGATTGGGCATTGCCAGCCGGGGCGCACCCGAATGGACCATGTCCACGGGGTCTGCGCCCGCGCTTCCACCAAAAGGCATGATGCCGCTCAGGGGGTCCACCGACAATTCATTTTCCTGAATGCTGCCGTTGGCCAGGATCAGACCGTTCACGGTGGGATTGTCCCGGAAATCAAAGTCCCAATTCGACCGGTTGCCGCCGTCGCCCGTGATCGAACTGCCCCACCACCAACCCCAGTTGTTGAGAAAATACTCGTAATCGAAAATCTGGCTGGGGGGATTCTTTTGAATGGTCGCCTGGATGGTGCGCACCTTGTCGTTCACCTTCGCGGAGGCGGTGACCAGATAAATGTTCGGCAGCGCCGCGTTCGGCTGCACCACACTCACCCAGGCGTTTTGCAATCCGGCCGCCGCCCGGCTGGCGGCGCTCGCCATGTAAGGCAGCGGCAGCGTGCCGCCCTGCGTAGAAAAATAATTGGTCGCGGAGGCCGGCGCCGCGTCACTGATGCTCTGGGCCGCCCAGGTCAGCGCGTTCTCCGCGTGAAAGAAAGCCGCGTTCCAATCGGCCCGTCCGTGGGCGCTGCGCAACGAGGTGCTGCTCACCGCCAACATGCTGGCCACCGTGATGCTCGCAATGCCACCGATGACCAGCACGGTGGCGAGCGTGCTGCCCCGGTTGGAGCCGAAGAAAGGTGTTTTTAGACGCATAATTCAGGGGATCAATTGTTTCTCATTTTCACTGCAAAGCTCCGCCAGACGACGGCCGGATTGTTACTCCGGTTCGCTCCGAACCGGCCCGCCGAACCGTTGTCGTCCACCTGAAGCAGCACGTTCACCAGCGAGTTGTCTGGTGTGCCATCGGGTTTGACGGAGGGCTGGAAGGTGAGCAACCGGATGGTGGAATTGGCATTGGTGGCAGCCAGAACGAGCATGGAATTGGGGCTGGCGTAATTGGTCTTATAGGTCACGCTGCCGGAGGCGGGATCAAAAGCAATTTGTTGCCGGGGGTTGTCCGGCGAGGGACCGGCGGCGATGATGATACTGTTGTAACCCACGACGGTTCCCGAAGAGTTCGTGGACGGACTGCCGAAGACAATGCCTTCATTGGCGCTCATCACGCGCAAGGTTCGCATTAGTTTGTGCTCCAGGTCGCTCGCCGCCTGCTCCACGACCGCGTCGGCCAGCCCGCGCCGGCTCTCCTTCGCGGAGGCCAGCAACAAGAGCATCGTCGTCCCCGCGATCAGCACGCCGACGCCAGTGGCGACCATCAATTCGACTAACGTAAATCCGCGCGCGCATTGCCGGGAAATGGATTCGAGTTTCACAAGTCCTTCGTCCGTACCAGATCCAACTGCGCCATCATCCGCCTGCCATGACCAAGCGGGGAATCCCAGGCCAGTTTCACATTCAAGTGGGTGTCATGCGGCCCGCCACCCACGGATTGGGTGGTCAAGGTGACCTGCATTTGGGGATTCAGCGTTTGCAGCCAAAGCAGATCCGGATGGAAGGTCTGAAAATCCGGCGTGTTCACGGACACCCACGAACTGTCGTTGGGAATGATGATGTTCGGACTGCCGGCGGTGCCATTGAAGATCGGATTGATCGGCTGGCCTGGCGCCACATTGCTGAAGGGCAAGCCCTTGACCATCTCGCAATAGTGCATCAGAAAATCCATCGCGATCGCCTCCTCTTTCGCCTTCAACGAGGCGGTGCGATTAAAGACGATGCTGGAAAAGCAGACCCCGACGAACAACGCCAAAACGCCCATCCCGATCATGGCTTCCGTCAAGGAAAAGCCGGCGGTGCTTCGGTGCGCGCGTTGGGCGGACGCCGACGGTAGGATACTACACATAACTTGCCGTTCACTGACCGCAAGACTCGTGCCTTTTTCCGTGGCTCCCTGCGGTTCGGCTGGGCCTGCGGGCGCGGACGGACGGTCGAATTCTGGACAAACCAACCGGCAGCAAGGCAATTTCAAGACAGACCGGCCAATTCCTTGCGAGTGAGAATGCAGGCTCTTGACCGGTGCGCCGCGGCCTGGCTTCGACGATTCTCCCAGCAAAAAAACTTCGCGCCAATTTCGCGGAAACCTGATTTCATGGGCGCATGGCGAAACGGCTTTTTTTGTTGGACGGCATGGCACTCGTGTACCGGGCGCATTTCGCCTTCATTTCGCGGCCGATTCTCACCTCGAAAGGCCTCAACACCTCGGCGCTGTTCGGCTTCACCAACACGCTGCTCGACATCCTGACCAACCAGCAGCCGACGCATCTCGCGGTGGCGTTCGACACCGCCGCGCCCACCGCGCGCCACACCGCGTTTCCCGAATACAAGGCGCAGCGCGAGGCAATGCCGGAGGAGCTTTCCGCCGCGCTGCCGCACGTGCGCCGCATGGTCGCGGCATTCAACGTGCCGATCCTCATCCACGACGGCTTCGAGGCGGATGACATCATCGGCACGCTCGCGCGCCGCGCGGAAAAGGAAGGCTTCCAGACGTTCATGGTCACGCCGGACAAGGATTTCGGCCAGCTCGTGGACGAAAACACTTTCATTTACAAGCCGGGCCGCGCGGGCGATGACGTGGAAATCCTGGACGCCGAAAAAATCAAAACCCGCTGGAACATTCAGCGCACGGAACAGGTTGTGGACGTGCTGGCGCTGATGGGTGACGCGTCAGACAACATTCCGGGCGTGCCGGGCATCGGCGAGAAAACCGCCATCAAACTCATCGGCGAATTCGGCTCGGTGGAAAATCTGCTGGCGAACACCGCGAAGCTGAAGGGCAAGTTGAAGGAATCGCTGGAGACCAACCGCGATCTGGCGCTGCTCTCGAAAAAGCTCGTGACCATTTTGCACGACGCGCCGTGCCCGGAAAATCTGGAGTCGCTGAAATTGCGGCCGCCGGATGAGGAAAACCTCAAGTCGCTGCTGGTGGAGTTTGAGTT
>Ga0075030_100001147_pt1 | contig 23674 bp, 18 predicted proteins | sample LitLauG_LLR_2012_FD_71393 | JGI IMG/M metagenome (GOLD analysis project Ga0075030, IMG submission 71393) | Freshwater sediment microbial communities from Pennsylvania, USA - Little Laurel Run_MetaG_LLR_2012 | ecosystem: Environmental > Aquatic > Freshwater > Creek > Sediment | place: USA...
GAGGTCATCGAGCACGCCGCCGTCCTCGCGCAACATGCAGCTATACAGGGCCTTGCCCGGAACCAGGCGCGCCACGTCGTTGGCCAGCAGGATGCGCAACCAGTCCAGGGCGCCGGCGCCGGGCACGTCGACAACGCGCATGTGCGAAACATCGAACATCCCGCAACTGCTGCGTACCGCCAGGTGCTCCTCGATCTGGGAACCGTAGTGCAGCGGCATTTCCCAGCCGCCGAAGTCGACCATCTTCGCGCCCGCGGCGCGATGGATATCAAAGAGCGGGGTGCGCTGGAGCATGATGTGCCGCCGCGGCCAAAGCGCGTTTTGCCAATCGATTCAAGTGCGCGGCAGGGTCACGCCGGTCTGGCCCTGGTACTTGCCGCCGCGGTCGCGGTACGAAGTCTCGCAGACCTCATCCGACTCGATGAAGATCACCTGGGCGCAACCCTCGTTGGCGTAGATCTTGGCGGGCAGCGGCGTGGTGTTGGAAAACTCCAGGGTAACGTGGCCCTCCCACTCGGGTTCAAGCGGCGTAACGTTGACGATAATGCCGCAGCGCGCATAGGTGCTTTTTCCCAGGCAGATGGTAAGCACGTTGCGTGGAATCCGAAAGAACTCCACCGTGCGGGCCAGGGCAAAGGAATTGGGCGGAATGATGCACACGGGTCCGGCAAAGTCGACGAACGAATCCGGATCGAACGATTTGGGGTCGACGATCGTGCTGTTAATGTTGGTGAATATCTTGAATTCCGCGGCGCAACGGATGTCGTAGCCGTAGCTGGAGGTTCCGTAGGAAACGATGCGCTGCCCGTCCACGCTGCGCACCTGCCCCGGTTCGAACGGCTCGATCATGCCCTGCGCCGCCATGCGCCGGATCCAGCGGTCGCTCTTGATGCTCATCGTTTCCCCTTAAGAATCGGGTGATTTTACGGCAGGCCCGGGCGGCGCCCCCGCAGGCGGCCGAACGGATGGCCGGCCCTTGCGCATCGGGGGCTTGCGTCCGGGTCGATAGTCATATAAAAAAGGACCCCGGGTGCGTGCTGGGCCCGCGTTGCGCGATCGATTGCAAGGCATAGGGATCCATGGCACTGGATTGGACCAGCTCCGAGCGGGGCGCCGTTCTCAAGGAATTCCGCCCGCGGCGGACGATTCCAGCCGACTGGATCCCGGCCCAGGCGGGCGACTTGCTCAAGGACGTGGACACACCCGCCCTGATCCTGGATCTGGACAAGTTCGAAGACAACCTCTCGCGGGCGATGGCGGTCGTGGCAGGCAGCAACCTGCGCGTGCGTCCGCACGCCAAGACCCATAAGTGCGGAGAAATCGCGCGCCGGCAGATTGAGGCCGGGGCCGTGGGGGTGTGCTGCCAGAAGCTCGGGGAAGCCGAGGCCATGCTCGCGGCCAAGGTCAACGACGTGCTGATCACCAACGAGATCGTGGGCGAAAGCAAGATGCGCCGCCTGGCGCGCGTAGCGCTGGCCTACAACCCGGCGCGCCTGGGCGTGTGCCTGGACAACATCGACATTGCCCGCCAGTTGGCGGCGATCTGCGCCTCGGAACAGGCTGAACTCGACGTCTATATCGAGGTCGACGTTGGCCAGAACCGTTGCGGCCTGAGCGATCCGCAGGCCGTGGCGGAACTGGCGGCTTTCCTGCACGGCGCGACCGTGTTTCATTTTCGCGGGCTGCACGCCTATTCGGGCCTGGCGCAACACCGGCGCGGGGTGCCCGAGCGGCGTGCGGCCGCACAGGCCGCAGCCCAGCGCGCCGCGGCCGCGCGCGACGCGATTCTGGCGCAAGGGATGCCCTGCGAGATCATCACCGGCGGGGGCACTGGCACTCTTGCCTACGACGCGCGCAGTGGCGTGTACACGGAAGTGCAGCCCGGTTCCTATGTTTTCATGGATGTGGACTACTCGAAGAACGAGCGCGATGTCGAAGCGCCGTTGTTTGATGTTTCCCTGTTCGTCCTGGCCACGGTGATGAGCCTGCAGCAGGACCGCGCGACCTTGGATGCGGGTCTGAAGGCCTTTTCCACCGACATGGGGCCCGCCCACCCGGCATTCGAGGGGTGGCGCGTGCGCAACGTTTCGGATGAACACACGGTTTTGATGCGCACCAGCGACGCCACGCCGATCAAGATCGGCGACAAGGCCCTGCTGGTGCCCAGCCACTGCGATCCCACGGTAAACCTGCACGAGTGGATCATCGCCACCCGCAAGGGCCGTGTCGAAGCCGTCTGGCCGATCGACGCGCGCGGCAAGATCTACTAAGAAGTTCCGATAACCGTCGTGCCGGTGCGCACCGCACCACACCGGAGCCGAGCGTCGCGGGTAAACGAACCCATTCCGCATACCCGGGAGCGACCCACCGATCTTGAAGGCCGGCGCGGACCACACCACGCACCCGCGGTAGACGCTGTCATTTTTCCGGACCTAGACTGTACCTGCCTGGCGCCGCCTCGAGATGGGCGCCCCGTGCGAAGCGGCGATCGCGCCGCACCCGAAAAATCCATGGACAAGGAGACACGACGATGATTTATGCCAGCCCAGGCAGCCCCGGCGCCAAGGTTCAATACAAATCCCGCTACGAAAACTTTATCGGTGGGAAGTGGGTGCCGCCTGTACGGGGCGAGCATTTTGAAGTCATTTCGCCCATCAACGGCAAGCCCTACACGCAGGTCGCGCGCTCCACGGCCGAGGACATCGAACTTGCCCTGAACGCAGCCCATGCGGCTGCGGACAAATGGGGCAGGACGCCGGCGGCCGAGCGCGCCAATGTCCTGCTCAAGATCGCCGATCGCATCGAGGCCAACCTGGAAATGCTGGCATACGCAGAGACCGTCGACAACGGCAAGGCGATCCGGGAAACGCTGAACGCCGACATTCCGCTCAGTGTGGATCATTTCCGCTATTTCGCCGGCTGCGTGCGCGCGCAGGAAGGCGCGCTCAGCGACCTGGACGCCGATACCGTCGCCTACCATTTTCACGAGCCCCTGGGCGTGGTCGGGCAGATCATCCCGTGGAATTTCCCCATCCTGATGGCCGCTTGGAAACTGGCTCCGGCGCTGGGCGCGGGCAACTGCGTCGTGCTCAAACCCGCCGAATCGACGCCCATCAGCATCCTGCTCGTGGCCGAGTTGATTGCCGATTTGTTGCCCCCCGGAGTGCTTAACATCGTCAATGGCTATGGTCGAGAAGCCGGGCTGCCACTGGCCACCAGCAAGCGCATCGCGAAGATCGCTTTCACGGGCTCGACGACCACGGGACGGGTCATTGCCCAGGCCGCGGCGAACAACCTCATCCCGGCCACCCTGGAGCTCGGTGGCAAATCGCCCAACGTCTTCTTTGCCGACGTTGCGCAAGCCGACGACGACTTCCTGGACAAAGCCATCGAAGGTCTGGTTCTGTTTGCGTTCAATCAGGGGGAAGTCTGCACCTGCCCATCGCGCGCGCTAATCCAGGAATCGATCTATGACCGATTCATGGAGCGCGCCCTGCAGCGCGTCGCCGCCATCAAGCAGGGCAATCCGCTGGACACGGAAACGATGATGGGCGCGCAGGCGTCCAAAGAGCAGTTGACCAAGATCCTGACCTACCTGGATCTTGGCAAACAGGAGGGTGCCACCGTGCTGTGCGGCGGCGGCCAGGCGCGCCTTGGCGGCGGGCTCGAGGGCGGTTACTACGTGCAGCCCACGCTGTTCAAAGGCCACAACAAGATGCGCATCTTCCAGGAAGAGATTTTCGGTCCGGTGCTGGCGGTCACGACATTCAAGACCGAGGCCGATGCGCTGGAGATTGCCAATGACACCCTGTATGGGCTGGGCGCCGGCGTATGGACGCGCGACGGCAACACCGCCTACCGAATGGGTCGCGCGATCAAGGCCGGTCGCGTCTGGACCAATTGCTACCACGCCTACCCTGCACACGCGACATTTGGCGGCTACAAGGAATCCGGAATCGGCCGGGAGACGCACAAGGTGATGCTCGACCATTACCAACAGACCAAAAACCTCCTGGTGAGTTACAGCCCGAAAAAACTCGGCTTCTTCTGACACACGAACCATTGCGGTAGCAATCAACGGGGGCGGGCGACCGCCCTCGGCTGTGCCGGGAGATCGTCATGATCGAAAAAGTCGTCGCCACGCCAGCCGCGCTGGAAATGATTGAATTTCTCAAAAGAAAACACGGGGACCTGATGTTCCACCAGTCCGGAGGCTGTTGTGACAACAGCGCCGCCAATTGCTACCTGCCCGGTGAGTTAACCATCGGCGCAGGCGATATCCTGCTGGGGCGGATTGGCGGGTGCCCGTTTTACATGAGCACCACGCAGTATGCCTACTGGAAGCACACCCAGCTCATCATCGACCTGATCGACGGACACGGTGGCACCTTTTCGCTGGAGGGCCCCGAGGGCAAGGCATTTCACACGCGGTCCCGGGTCTTCAGTGCGGCCGAATGGACGCAGCTCTGTCAGGAGGAGGCGGCCGGTGCTGCCGAAACTGCAGCGTCCGGCAACTAGCGTGCAGGCCGGGCGCGGACGTACTCGCGCGGAACTCCCATGGAAACGGTAGACGTTGAGGTCTTGCGCAAGGCGCAGGAGTGGGTTGCGCTGGGACAGCATGCGGTCCTGGGGACCCTGGTGCGCACCTGGGGCTCGGCGCCACGGCCGGTCGGCGCATTGGTGGCGATTCGCGCCGACGGACAAATTGCCGGTTCGGTTTCGGGCGGTTGCATCGAGGACGACCTGATCGACAAGGTCCGTTCCGGGGCATTGCCTCTGGCGAAGCCGCAGCGCATGCAGTACGGCATCAGCGCTGCGGAGGCCAATCGCTTTGGCCTGCCCTGCGGCGGAACGCTCGAAATCGTCCTGGAAATGCTGGACGGGAATTCGCGCATCGGCGAATTGCTGGATCGCGTTGCCCAGGGGCGACGCACGGTGCGCCGCCTGGATCTGGCCACGGGCACCGTTACGCTCGCGGATTGCGCGCCGGGCACAAATTTCGCGCTCGATGATGCGGCGCTGGCGAGCGTGCATGGGCCCGCCTGGCGCCTGCTGGTGATTGGCGCCGGACAGATGAGCCGGTACCTGGCGCAGATGGCGTTGGCACTCGATTACGAGGTGCTGATCTGCGATCCGCGCGCCGAATATGCCGACGCCTGGGCCGTGCCCGGCACGACGCTCATGCGCTCCATGCCCGACGATACCGTCACGCAGCTCGGGCCGGATGCGCACACGGCCATTGTCGCCCTGACCCACGACCCCAAGCTCGACGATCTGGCCCTGCTCGAGGCCCTGCGCTCCCGCGCGTTTTATGTCGGCGCTATCGGTTCCGGACGCAACCAGGAAAAGCGCAAGGAGCGGCTGCGGGAATTTGGCATCAGCACGGCCGAGCTCGAACGCCTGCACGGGCCGGTGGGCCTGAAAAACGGCGCACGCACCCCGCCCGAAATCGCCGTTGCCATCCTGGCGGAGTTGACCGCGTGCAAATACGGCTACCGCATCCCGGCGCCGATCGCGCCCGGAGCGTAAACGCCTCCTAGGTGTTGGAGATCTTGATCGCCGGCATTTTCGCGGAGAGGTCGCGCGCGCGTTCGGCAATGCGCACGGCCACGCGCCGGGCAATCGCCTTGTAGGTACGGGCGATTGCGCCATCAGGATCGGCCACCACCGTCGGGCGGCCGCCGTCGGCGTCCTCGCGAATGCGAATGTCCAAAGGCAGCGAGCCCAGGACCTCGACCGAGAACTGCTGGGCCATGCGGGCCGCACCACCGGAACCGAAGATGTGCTCCTCGTGCCCGCATTGCGAACACACGTGCGTGGCCATGTTTTCGACCAGGCCCAGGATGGGAACGCCCACCTTCTCGAACATCCGCAGCCCCTTGCCCGCGTCCAGCAGCGCTATGTCCTGCGGCGTCGTGACAATTACCGCCCCGGTAACGGGGACCTGCTGGGCGAGGGTGAGCTGGATATCTCCTGTTCCCGGCGGCATGTCGATCACCAGGTAATCGAGATCGTCCCAGTTGGTGAGGTTGAGCAACTGCTGCAGGGCCGAGGTGACCATCGGTCCGCGCCACACCATGGGCTGGTCGGGGTCGATGAGAAATCCGATGGAGCTGGCTTGGATGCCGTGGCCTTGCAGCGGGTCGAAGGTCTTGCCGTCGCGGCTAAGGGGCTGCCCGCGAATTCCCAACATCGTAGGCTGGCTCGGCCCGTAGATGTCGGCGTCGAGCATGCCCACCCGTGCGCCCTCGGCCGCCAGCGCGAGCGCCAGGTTGGCCGCCACCGTGCTCTTGCCCACGCCGCCCTTGCCGGAGGCCACGGCAATTATGTTGCGCACATTGGGCATGACCTTGAGCCCACGTTGCACCGTGTGCGCAACGATCTTGAAGCGCACCTCAACCTGCATGGGACCGACGCCCGCGGCCCGCAGTGCTTGCTCGATGCGTTCGCGCATGGACGCGATCTGGCTGGCGGCCGGATAGCCCAGCTCCACCTGGACGCGCACCACGCCATCGTCCAGGCGCACGCCGCGCACCGCACGCCCGCTGACAATATCCGTACCCGTGTTCGGATCGACGACCTGCGCCAGTACCGCGTTGATCTGTTCCATATCTGTTGTCATGTTGTTCAACCGCAAAAGGACCTTCTGTTACTGGTGCAATGTGGGGTCAAGGATACGGCACGCAACCCGGCCAAGACCCTACTCACTGATAGACTCGCGCAATGCAACGGGAACTTTTCGTAACGACCGCATTGCCCTATGCCAACGGGCCGCTGCACATCGGCCACATCATGGAGTACATCCAGGCCGACATCTGGGTGCGCTTCCAACGGCTGCGCGGCAACAAGGTTCATTTCGTGGGTGCCGATGACGCGCACGGCGCACCGATCATGATCGCCGCGCAGAAGGCGGGGCAGACGCCGCAGGCGTTCGTTGCGGCGATCGCCAGCGCGCGGCGTGAGTACCTCGACGGCTTCCTGATTGGTTTTGATCACTGGCACTCGACCGAATCGGCCGAGAACACGGAACTCTCCCAGGACATCTACCGGCGCCTGCGATCCGCCGGACTCATCACCCAGCGTTCGGTCGAGCAGTTCTACGACCCCGTGCAACAGATGTTCCTGCCGGATCGGTACATCCGCGGCGAATGCCCTCGCTGCGGCGCCCAGGACCAGTTCGGCGACGCTTGCGAGGTCTGCGGTGCGGTGTACGCGCCCACGGAACTGAAGAATCCAAAATCCGTTCTTTCCGGCGCCGTGCCGCAGCTGCGCAGTTCCGAACACTATTTCTTTCGCCTCTCCGACGAGCGCTGCCGCGATTTTCTGCGCGCCTGGATTGCCGGCGATCGCCTGCAGACCGAGGTCGCCAACAAAGCGCGCGAATGGCTCGAGGGCGACACCACCCTGAGCGATTGGGACATATCGCGGGATGCACCCTACTTTGGCATCCCGATTCCCGATGCACCCGGCAAGTTCTTCTATGTCTGGCTGGACGCGCCGATCGGCTACCTGGCTTCGCTCAAAGCCTATTGCGGCCTCCAGGGCATCGATTTCGCGCAGTTGTTGGCCAATCCGCGCACCGAACAGGTTCACTTCATCGGCAAGGACATCATTTATTTCCATACCCTGTTCTGGCCGGCGATGCTGCGCTTTGCCGGCACGCCCTACAAAGTACCGGACCGGGTGTACGTGCACGGCTTTATCACGGTGAACGGCGAAAAGATGTCCAAGAGCCGTGGCACCGGGATCGATCCGCTGCAGTACCGCAAGATCGGCATGAATCCGGAATGGCTGCGCTATTACATCGCGGCCAAACTCAACGCGCATGTCGAGGACGTGGACTTCAATCCGGAAGATTTCCGTCAACGGGTCAATAGCGACCTGATTGGCAAGTACGTCAACATCGCCAGCCGTGCGGCAAGTTTCGTCACCCGCGTGCTGGAGGGCCGGGTCGCCGATCCGGCGGCCGATCCGCTGTGGCTGGCCCTGGACGCGCCCTCTGTAGATGCCGATATCGTGCAAGCCTACGAGGGGCGAGAATTCGGCAAAGTGGTACGCCTGGCAATGGGATTTGCCGACCGGATCAATGAACAGTTCGATGCGGCACGCCCCTGGGAACTGGCCAAGGACCCGGCGCGGCGCGAAGAGCTGGCGCGCGTGTGCGGGCGGTGCCTGCACGGATTTTTGTGGTTGACGCTATGGCTCAAGCCGATCTTGCCGTCCCTGGCCGTTGCGGTGGAGGAATTCCTGCAATGCGGCACCCTGCAATGGGGTGGCCAGCGGGCAACGCTCACCCGAATCCGTCCCTATGTCCACCTGATGGCCCGTGTCGAAGAGCAGCAGCTCGCCGCATTGTTTGCCCCACCCAAAGATCCGCAAACGCGCGCCGCCGAACCGCAATCCGCGGCGACGCCCGCGGTAGCGCACGCAACGCCCCGGCCTGCGCCGGACGCCAATCCCGTTGCGGGCGGGAATCCGCCGGGGGCGCCGACCATCGGCATCGAGGAGTTCGCTCGAGTGGATCTGCGCATCGCGCGCATACTGGCCGCCGAGGAAGTCCCCGGCAGCGACAAGCTGTTGCAACTCGTGCTGGATGTGGGCGAGGCGGCGCCGCGCAAGGTGTTTTCCGGAATCAAGTCGGCCTACCGGCCGGAGCAGCTGGTGGGCAGGCTCACGGTCGCCGTGGTCAACCTTGCGCCGCGCAAGATGAAGTTTGGCATCAGCGAGGGCATGGTGCTGGCCGCCAGTCACGAAGGTGGCGGCTCGGGTATCTACCTGCTGGATCCGCACCCGGGCGCGCAGCCGGGCATGCGAGTCAAATGATTTCGCGCGCACCTAGGAGTAGCAATGGCAACGTATGAATCGGAACTGACGGGATTCCTGCGCTCCCTGCGACAGGCCGACCCCGAATTGGAGCAGCGCCAGCGCGCCAGCCGCGCGCTTTGGTGGGACGGGCACAGCCAGCCCGACGATTTGCAGCGCTGGCAGGCCGCGCGCGTGGCGATGACTCCGTACGTGTACTACGGCGGCGCCAAGAAGATCACGCCGGCTGCAGGCTCATAAGGCTGGCGTTGCCGCCCGCCGCAGCGGTATTGACGGTCAAGGCCTGTTCGGCCACCAGGCGATCGAGCCCATAGCCGAGCCCTTGCGCCCACACGAGCGCGATGCGCGGGCCATCGCGTTGGGCCAGAATCTGGCGCGCTGCCATTGCCGTGGCCGAATCGCCAGCCAACAGTACGACGGCAAAATCGGCGCCCTTCCAATCGGCAGTCCAGTCGATGGCCGCCCGCACCGCAAGCGGCAACCGTGCGGCCCACGCGCGCACGGCCAGATCTTCGGGAAGCAGGGCGCGATTGCCGGTGGCTAACACCGCCGCCAGTTGTGCCAGGCGCGCGCGGGCGTCATTGGCCAGGCAAAGGACCCGGCCGCGCGGTCGGTAACGCAAGGTATTGGTCTCGCCGGTGGCCCCTTCCAGATCAAACTGCCAGCGCAGCGGCGTGCTCGCGCCGTACTCGGCGCATAGCTGCGCAAGATCGGTGTCTTCCCCTGCGCTCAGCCAGCGCATCAATTCCGCCAGCAATGGCGGCGTAGGTCCGACAGCCCGCGCCCCCAGAGGCCCCGGCGCCCAGCATTGCGGGGCTGCGTCCCGGCGCAAGCGCGGCACCGTCCAGGGACCACCGGCCTTGGGGCCGGTTCCCGACAGGCCCTGACCGCCGAAGGGCTGAACCCCGACGACCGCGCCGATCATGGTGCGATTGACATAGACGTTTCCCGCGCGCACGCGCGCCGTGATGAACTCAATGGTCTCGTCGATACGGCTGTGCACGCCGCATGTCAGCGCGTACCCGGTGCTGTTGATCGCTTCGATGAGCGGGCCCAGGTCCTCGCGCTCGTAGCGCAACACGTGCAACACCGGCCCGAATACCTCGCGGCGCACTTGCTCTATGGAGCCGATTTCGATGATGGTCGGGGCGACAAAGCTGCCGCCCGTATCGGCGCCCTCCACCGCCAGCCGTTGTACCAAAGCAGCCGGAAAACTTGCAATGTGCGCCTCGATCGAACGCCGCGCCGACTCATCGATCACCGGTCCGATGTCAGTCGCCGGGTCGATTGGATCGGCCGTGCGCAGCTCGGCCGCCGCGCCGCGCAGCATCTGCAACACCGGCGTGGCGATTTCGCGCTGCAGGCACAGTATGCGCAGCGCCGAACAGCGTTGCCCGGCGCTGCCAAAGGCCGACGCCAGCACGTCCTGCACGACTTGTTCGGGCTGCGCGCTCGAGTCGACGATCATGGCGTTTTGCCCGCCGGTCTCGGCCACCAGCACCGCGGTGGTGGCACCGGGCGCGCACGCCAGTGCCCGATCGATGAGCGCCGCGACCTCGGTCGAACCGGTAAAGAGCACCCCCGCCACGCGCGCATCGCGCGTCAGCAGCGAACCAACCGTTGCGTCGCCCGGCAGCAGCTGCAGGCTGGTGCGCGGCACGCCGGCGGCGTGCATCAAGCGCACCGCCAGCGCGGCAATCAGCGGTGTCTGCTCGGCCGGCTTGGCGAGCACGGCATTGCCCGCGGCCAGCGCCGCGGCCACCTGTCCGGTGAAGATTGCCAGGGGGAAATTCCACGGGGAAATTGCGACCACCGTTCCCAGGGGGCGGCCCGAATCGGCCCCCAGGCGGCGCGCCTGCTGTGCGTAATAGCGGCAAAAATCGATGGCCTCGCGCACCTCGCCGGCGGCGTCGGCCAGCGTCTTGCCCGCTTCGCACACCGCAAGCCACATGAGGTCATCGCGCCGCGACTGCAAGGCCGCGGCCACCGCTTCGAGCACCTGCGCGCGCTCTGCGCCGCTGCGCGCGCACCACCCATCGGTCTGGGCGGCGGCAAAGGCCGACTCGACGTCAACGGCGCTGGCCGGGTGCACCGATCCGACCACGTGCGCCGGGCGCGCCGGATTGCGCACGTCCTGCACACCGGCGCCGCTGGGGGCAAACTGGTCCGACGCCAGGATGGGAAACGCGATCCAGGCGCGCGCGGCGGCGGCAGCAAAGGAAGATTGCAGCGCCCTACCCGTGGCCGCATCGAGCAGGTCGATGCCAGCCGAATTGGGGCGTTGCGGCCCATACAGGCACAGGGGCGGGCGAATCAACGGGTGCGGCGCCCCGGCGCTGCGCGCGCTGGCCGCAACCGGGTCCTCCAGCAATTGGTCCAGCCCAACGCCCTCGTCAACCACTTGATTGACAAAGGACGAGTTCGCGCCGTTTTCCAGCAAGCGACGCACCAGGTAGGCAAGCAGGGTCTCGTGGCTGCCCACGGGCGCGTATATGCGACAGGCCAGGCCCAACGCTTGGGGCCCGACGACCATGTCGTAGAGGGACTCGCCCATGCCGTGCAGGCACTGCAGCTCGAAGCGCGCGACCCCGGCGGCCTGGGTAAGTTGCAGCACCGCGGCCAGCGTCATTGCATTGTGCGTGGCGAATTGCGCAAAGATGCGGTCCTGGTGGTCCAGCAGGCGCCGTGCACAGACGAGGTAGGCCAGGTCGGTGTGCGCCTTGCGCGTAAAGACCGGAAAGTCTTCCTGTCCCTCGACCTGGGCGCGCTTGATTTCGCTGTCCCAATAGGCCCCTTTGACCAGCCGCACCATGAACCGGCGACGCGATTGGCGCGCCAATTCGGCGACCCATTCCACCGCCGGCAAGGCGCGCCGCTGATAGGCTTGAACAACCAGCCCCAAGCCCTCCCATTGGGCCAGGCTGCGATCCGCGGCCAGGCGCGCAAAGATATCGAGGGTCGGCTCCAGACGCTCGCTTTCCTCGGCATCGATGTTCAGGCCGATACCGTGCCGGCATGCGAGCCGGCACAGTTCCTGTACGCGCGGCAGCAGCTCGCCGCTAAGGCGCAGGGGTTGCAGTCCGGTAAACCGCGGATGCAAGGCCGAGAGTTTGACCGATATACCCGGCCGCGCTTGCGCAGCCTCGCTCACGGTCCCCGTGGCGCCGAGGCTGGCGCCAATGGTCTGGATCGCGTGCACATACGAGTCGAAATAACGCTGCGCATCGGTGGCGGTGAGCGCCGCCTCGCCCAACATGTCATAGGAGTGCAGGTAGCCGCGCGCCTGCGCCTCCCGCGCGCGCGCCAGCGCCTGCTCGATGGTGCGCCCCAGGACGAACTGCTGACCCAGCAGGCGCATGGCAATGTCGACCCCGGCTCGAATGAGGGGTTCCCCGCCGCGCGCCAGCAAGCGATTGGCCGCCGCGCTCAGGCCGGCGTCGCTATGCGTGGCCACCAGCTTGCCGGTGAGCATCAGCCCCCAGGCGGCGGCATTGACGAAGATCGAGCGGCTGGCGCCGATATGCGCGCGCCAGTCGCCCTGGGCGAGCTTGTCGCGAATCAGCGCGTCGGCCGTGGCACGGTCCGGAATGCGCGCGAGCGCCTCGGCCAGGCACATGAGCGCCACGCCCTCCTGGCTGGAAAGCGAGAATTCGCGCATCAGCGCGTCGACCCCGCTGCCGCGACTGCGCTGCCCGCGCAGCGCTTGGATCCAGCCGTGCGCCTGGCTGCGCGCCGCCAGCGCCCGGGCCGGATCCAGCAGGGGCTGCCGCAGCAACTCGGCTACGCATTCCGGTTCGGATCGGCGCGTGTGTGCCCTCAGCGCAACCCGACTTGGATCCAACGGCGGCTCGTCTAAAATGGCCCATCCCTCCCAAGCCGGCATTCTATTGCTCGAAGCGGTGCGCCGGTGCGCGACCTGCGGCGGCTCTCGCGGGGGGCTAACATCTGCCAAAAGGGCAGCGTCTTCATGAACAGCGAGCGCAGCAACGAATTGGGCGGCCCGGCAGGCGAAGCACCGCTGATCCACGGGGAGCGGCGCGCGTTGGACGAGCCATCCCTGGAGACACCCGAGGTAATTGACGGTGTTGCGCTGGCACGCCTGTACGGGGAGCCGCTGTTCGCGCTGCCCCAGGACCTGTACATCCCGCCGGACGCGCTGGAGATCTTCCTCGAGGCCTTCGAGGGGCCGCTGGATCTATTGCTCTACCTCATTCGCCGCCAGCACTTTAACGTGCTGGACATTCCCATGGCGACCCTGACCCAGCAGTACCTCACGTATATCGAACAGATCCGCACGCATAACCTCGAGCTGGCTGCCGAATACCTGCTGATGGCCGCGCTGCTGATCGAGATCAAGTCGCGCATGCTGCTGCCCGTGCGCAAGGCCGACACGGGCGAGGAAGTCGAGGATCCGCGCGCAGAACTGGTGCGGCGGCTGGTCGAATACGAGCGCATCAAGCTGGCGGCAATGCAGCTCGACGAACACCCGCGGATCGGGCGCGACTTCCTGCGCGCCGTGGTCGCGGTGGAACATTCGGCAGTGCCGCGCCATCCGGAAGTGCGAATCAGCGAATTGCAGGCCGCCTGGCTCGACATCCTGCGCCGCTCGCGTTTGCACACGCACCACCGAATTGCCCGGACGGAGCTGTCGGTACGCGAGCACATGAGCCTGATTCTCAAGCACCTGCAAGGGGCGCGGTTCGTCGAATTCGCCGATCTGTTCGACCCCGAACTGGGGACGCCGGTGGTCATCGTGCATTTTCTGGCCCTGTTGGAACTGGCGCGCGAAGGCCTGATCCAGATCACCCAGGCCGAACCCTTTGCGCCGATGTACGTGCGCCTGGGCTATAGCGCGAGCTGACGACCCCTCCACCACCGACAGCGACCCTGCACCATGTACGTGCCCGCGCATTTTGCCGAAGATCGTCCGGAGGTCCTGCACGGCCTGATGCGGGCGCGCCCGCTGGCCGCGCTCATCGCCATCGGGCCCGGCGGAATCGTGGCCAACCATGTGCCCTTGCAGTTGGAGCTCGGGCCGCTGGGCCTGGGCGTATTGCGCGGCCACCTGGCACGCGCCAATCCCATGTGGCAGGAGTATGACCGCAGCCAGGACGTGCTGGCCCTCTTCCAGGGCAGCGACAGCTACATATCACCGTCCTGGTATCCGACCAAGCAGGAACACGGCAAGGTCGTGCCGACCTGGAATTACTGCACGGTGCATGCGCACGGGCCGATGCGCGTACACGAGGACGCTCCCTGGTTGCGTGCACTCGTGGGCTCACTGACCGACTGGCAGGAGGCCGGGCTGCCGCACCCTTGGGCCGTGCAGGATGCGCCCGAGGACTACGTGCGCTCGCTGCTGGCGCAGATTGTCGGCATCGAGATCGAGATCCGCCGGTTGACCGGCAAATGGAAACTCAGCCAGAACCAGCCCGCGCGCAATCGCGCCGGCGTTGTGCAAGCACTGGCGGCGCGCGAATCTGCCGACGCGCAGGCCATGGCCCAGCTCATCCGGGCGCACGAACCCAAACCGGGAAATTAGGCAACATCGCCCCCCCGCCACAGGGCGGGGTACCGGTCATCGAGGGCCGCGCAATCTACTGGTCCGGCAAGGAGATCAGCTGCAGGCCCTGGGTGGAGGCAAGGCATATGCCCGTGGCCGGATAGCGACACCCCGCCGCGACCAGGGTCTGCGCCGTTCCGGCGGCCAGTGCCAGCGTGATGCCAGCGGCGGGCAGCAGCGGCACGTCCAGTCCGGTTGGCACCAGCGCCAGGGTAACGGTGCCCGCGGCAATCGGCACGTAGGCGGACGCACCCGTATACGCAAGATTAACGGCAAGGCGTCGGCTGATCACCGGCGTTGCGCCTGCCGTGTTCAGCAGAACCAGGTCGACCGCGGCCAGGTCCGGCGACAGCGCGAGCACGCGCAGGTTCGCCATGCCCGCAGCCGGCGCCTGCGGCTCGTCGCGCAGGTCGAGCAATTGCAGGCCGTGGGGGGCGGTCTGCCCCGCCAGTCCGATGGCGAACTCGCTGATCGCGGTGCCCGCGGCCAGCGCCTGGGTCATGCCGGCAAACTCGGCGGTCTGACCACTGTTGGCAAAGGATATCCGGTACGCGCCCGGCGCAACGGCGGAGTAGGCCGTGGCGCCATCGAACGCCACCCCGGAGGCAAACAGCGTGGCGCTGGAATTGACATTGGCATTGGCGTCGAGAAAGACGTCCGCCGAGGAAACCGTGGGCGAGAAATTGCCCACCCGCAACAACACCCGCTGGTCGCCTATGGAGTAGGAACTGCTATCGGCGGCCACGGCCAGCACCGAAAAGGCCGACGCCGACCCGTTCACCGGTACGATCGTCAGCAGCTCGTCCGCGCCGGCGGGAAAAGTAAGAGGTCCCGAATCAAAAACGATCGTGCGCGTGCTATCGCCGGCGGCGGTGGCCCGGATGCGCGTATCGCCGCTGGTGAATATCAGGGCTGCGGGCGTCAAGGTCGCGTTATCCCCGGCGTAGGCAAGGGAGGACAGCGACGGGCTGCTGGGCAAAGCGGCGCCGGCGGTGGTCACGTAGATGTCCAGCGCGCCCACGCTCGGGGCCGCGTGCACGAACTCCAGGCGCGTCTGTCCGCTGTTCACGGCCACGTTGCTCTGGGCAACCGCGAGGGTTGCCAGGCCGGCGCTGCCTTGCACGGCCAGGACCGAAAACAATCCGCCACCCGTGGCGGCAAAACTGGCCGTGTCCACAACGCTGGTGGTGCCCGCGGTTTCAAATTTCACGTTGACACTGCCCGCACCCGCAGTGACGTAGGGCCCCGCCTGGCCGTACGCAAGGCCGCTTGCCGCCGGCTGGCCATTTACCAACACGTCGAAGCTGCTGGTTCCGCCTATGGCGGCGTTGATGGGACGCACGCTGGGGGCAGCGCCACCGCTGCCGCTATTGCAGGAAGTGATGGCAAGGCCGAGCAGGCAGGAAAGGGCAAAAAAACGGAGGCCGGGGTTGGGTCGCATCCCCGGATCCTACCGGAGGCGGCCACGGCGCGCAGGCGCCTACTCGGCCGCGAAAAATCCCTTCATCTTGTCGACAAAGGACTTGGTCTGCGGCGAATGCTTGGCGCCGCCTTCGGCGAGCGACTGGTCAAAGTCGCGCAGCAGCTTGCGCTGCTTCTCGGTGAGACGGACCGGCGTCTCCACGCGCACATGGCAGTACAGGTCGCCGGCGTGCGAAGAACGCACGCCCCGGATTCCCTTGCCGCGCAGGCGAAAGGTCTTGCCGCTTTGCGTGCCTTCGGGAATCGTAATGCTGACTTTCTCGCGCAGCGTCCCGACCTCGATCTCGCTGCCCAAGGCTGCGGCGGCAATCGAAATTGGCACTTCGCAGTGCAAGTCATCGCCATCGCGCTGAAAGACTTCGTGGGGCGTGATGCGGATCTCCACGTACAGGTCGCCCGGCGGACCGCCGTGCAGCCCGGGCTCACCCTTGCCCGACAGGCGGATGCGCTGGCCCTCGTCGATGCCGGCGGGAATCGACACTTCGAGCACCTTGTTCTGTTTGATGCGGCCGTCGCCGTGACAACTCTGGCACGGGCTGGCGATGATCCGCCCGCTGCCGTGACAGGCCGGACAGGTTTGCTGGATCGAAAAGAAGCCCTGGGCCATGCGCACCGCGCCCGAACCACCGCAGGTCGTACACGCCTTGGGCTTGGTCCCAGGCTTGGCGCCGCTGCCACCGCAAGTATCGCAGTTCTCCCAGGCCGGCACCCGAATGTCGGTGGTAAAACCGTTGGCGGCCTGCTCCAGCGAGATTTCCATGTTGTAGCGCAGATCGGCGCCACGAAAGGCATTGCTGCGGCCACCGCGCGCCGCGCCCGCGTTGCCAAAGATGTCGCCAAAGATATCGCCGAAGGCCTCGGCGAACCCGCCGTTAAACGCGCCACCGCCGAACCCGCCGGCGCCCGCCGCAGCGGCACTGTTGGGGTCCACGCCCGCATGCCCGAAGCGATCGTAGGCTGCTCGCTTTTGCGGATCCGAAAGCATCTCGTAGGCCTCTTTGGCCTCCTTGAATTTCTCCTCGGCGCTCTTGTCATCCGGATTGCGATCCGGATGGTGCTTCATCGCCAGCTTGCGATAGGCCTTCTTGATCTCGTCCTCGCTGGCGTTTTTTGCCACGCCGAGGATTTCGTAAAAATCGCGTTTGGCCATGGTGGGTTACGAATTTGGTTGTGCGTGAAAAGGAAGGAAGCAAGGCCGGCACCTGCGGCAAGGCGACCCCAACGCCAAGACCGGGACCCGTGTCCGCAACTGCCGCGGATCGGTGCCCCGGTACACGGGCGGCAATGGTAGCTGCTCAGCCGCGTTTGACCTCCTTGAAGTCGGCATCGACGACATCGTCGGCGCCCTTGCCGGCGGCAGCGTCGGCCGATGCGCCGGGCGCGGCCGCCTGGGCGCCGGCGGCCTGGGCGGCCGCTCCCTGCGCCTGGGCGTCGGCATACATCTTCTCGCCGAGCTTTTGCGCCGCGCTCATCAGGGCGGCCGACTTGGTTTCGATCGCTTCCTTGTCCTCGCCCTTGAGCACTTCTTCCAGGTCCTTGATGGCCGCCTGAATCTTGGCCTTTTCGCCATCGTCGAGGCTCGCGCCATGTTCGCCCAGCGCCTTGCTCACCTGGTGCAGGGAGGCTTCGGCCGAATTGCGCGCCTGCACCAGTTCCAGGCGCCGGTGGTCCTCGGCCTTGTTGGCCTCGGCGTCCTTGACCATGCGGTTGATCTCGTCTTCGTTGAGCCCCGAGTTGGCCTTGATCGTGATCTTGTTTTCCTTGCCGGTTGCCTTGTCCTTGGCCCCGACATGCAAGATGCCGTTGGCGTCGATGTCAAAGGCGACCTCGATCTGCGGCGTGCCACGCGGCGCGGGCGGAATGCCCTCCAGGTTGAACTCGCCCAACAGCTTGTTGCCCGCCGCGATCTCGCGTTCCCCCTGGAAGACCTTGATCGTCACCGCGGGCTGGCTGTCATCGGCGGTGGAGAAGACCTGGGAAAACTTGGTTGGAATCGTGGTGTTCTTCTGGATCATCTTGGTCATAACCCCGCCCAGCGTCTCGATGCCGAGCGACAACGGGGTAACGTCCAGCAGCAACACATCCTTGCGTTCGCCGGAAAGCACCGAGCCCTGGATCGCCGCGCCGACGGCAACCGCCTCGTCGGGGTTGACGTCCTTGCGCGGCTCGCGGCCGAAGAATTCCCGCACCTTCTCCTGGACCTTGGGCATGCGGGTCATACCGCCGACCAGAATCACGTCGTTGATGGCAGAGGTGGCGACGCCCGCATCCTTCATCGCGATTCGGCACGGCTCGATCGTGCGCTCGATCAACTCCTCCACCAACGATTCGAGCTTGGCACGCGTGAGCTTCATGTTCAGGTGTCGCGGGCCGCTCTGGTCGGCGGTGATGTAGGGCAGGTTGAGCTCGGTCTGCTGGCTCGAGGACAGTTCGATCTTGGCCTTTTCCGCCGACTCCTTCAGGCGCTGCAGCGCGAGCACGTCCTTGGAAAGATCGACACCCTGTTCGCGCTTGAACTCACCGATGATGTAATCGATGATGCGCTGGTCAAAATCCTCCCCACCCAGGAAGGTGTCGCCATTGGTCGAGAGAACCTCGAACTGCTTTTCCCCGTCGACATCGGCGATCTCGATGATCGAAATATCGAACGTGCCGCCGCCCAGGTCATACACCGCAATCTTGCGGTCGCCGCGCTCATCCTTCTTGTCCAGACCGAAGGCCAGGGCCGCGGCGGTCGGCTCGTTGATGATGCGCTTGACATCCAGGCCGGCGATGCGCCCCGCGTCCTTGGTCGCCTGGCGCTGGGAATCGTTGAAGTACGCCGGAACCGTTATCACCGCTTCCGTCACGGGTTCGCCCAAATAGTCCTCGGCCGTTTTCTTCATCTTGCGCAAGACTTCGGCGGAAACCTGGGGCGGCGCGATCTTCTTGCCGCGCACCTCAACCCAGGCATCGTTATTGTCCGCCTTGACGATCTTGTAGGGCATCAAACCGATGTCCTTCTGCACTTCCTTTTCCTGGAAGCGCCGGCCGATCAGGCGTTTGACGGCATACAAGGTATTGCTCGGATTGGTCACGGCCTGGCGCTTGGCCGGCGCGCCAACCAGGACCTCTCCGTCCTCCATGTAGGCGACGATCGACGGCGTGGTGCGCGCGCCCTCCGCGTTTTCGATCACCTTGATCTGCCCGCCCTCCATGAGCGCGACGCAGGAGTTGGTCGTACCAAGGTCGATACCAATGATCTTGCCCATCTGTTTTTCCCTTAATTTGCGCTGCTGCAGCGCGGTTTGCCGCTCACGGCGTTTGCATCTCTAGGTGCGTCCGATTCCATTCATTTCAAGAGCCTTGCACCACCGTGACCAGGGCCGGACGAAGGACCCGATCCGAAATCAGCCAGCCCTTTTGCAAAACGGCGACTACGTGATTGGGTGGCACGCTGCCGTCGGCAGCAACCGTAGATATCGCCTGGTGCCGATGGGGGTCGAATTTCTCGCCCAGCGGATTGATTTCCGTCAGCCGCCCCCGTTCAAATGCCGAACGCAACTGGCGCAGGGTGATCTCCACGCCCGTGCGCAGGGTGTCGGCATTGGCGCCTGCATCCTGCAGGGCCTTTTCCAGGCTGTCCGCCACCGGTACCAGCGACTCGGCAAAGGACTCGAGCGAATACTTGTGCGCCTTGGCAACATCCTCCTGGGCGCGGCGCCGCGCATTTTCGGTCTCGGCACGCGCGCGCAAGTACAGGTCCTGGTTTTGCGCCGCCAGGGCCTGGGCGGCCTCCAGAGCAGCGCGCAACTCGGCCGTGGCGTCCGCCTGTGGCTCGGCCGTGCGTGTTTCTTGCGCAGAATTCAGCGGCGAAGACGTATCCGCCGGATTTCCGGAATCGGATCCGGTCATGCAACCTCCGTTAAAAATCTCAATAATTCAATGGGTTAGAAAGACGCACCCGAACAGCACCGCTTGGGCATATGGGGGCTGCCCGGGGCGTTTCAAGAGGCCGCGCGCCCGCCCGCGTGCAAATGACCCTTATTGGGCCGCGCCGAGAGCGCGCGCCCTCTGGGCGGTCTGGCCTGCCAGCGCGTTGCGCGCCTCACGCTCCTGGATACGGACCGGCCAGCCCTGGACCTGACGTTCGATAAGGTCGGCCAGGGCCCCGACAAACCCGGGAGAGTCGTTCAGGCACGGGATAAGGTGAAACTGGCGGCCGCCATTCATCAGAAATTCGCCGCGAGCTTCCAGGCCGATCTCCTCGAGGGTTTCCAGGCAGTCGGCGGCAAAACCCGGACAGATAACGTCAATACGGGCAAGTCCGGCACGCGCCAAGGCGCGCACGGCATCCGCGGTATAGGGCTCGAGCCAGCGGGCGCGTCCAAAACGCGATTGAAAGGTCACCGTGTATTCCTCGGCGCGCAGGTCCAGCGCCTGGGCGAGCAGGCGCCCGGTCTTGAGGCACTCGCAGTGATAGGGGTCGCCCAGATCCAGATTGCGTCGCGGCAATCCGTGAAAACTCATAACCAGCTTGTTGGGCCGGCCGTGCTCGCCCCAGTGGGCGAGCACCGACTGGCGCAAGGCCTCGATATACCCCGGATCGTCGTGGAAGCCGCGCACCCAGCGCAGCTCGGGCAGGTTGCGGGTCTGTTCCAAGGTGTGCACGACCCCATCAAAGGTCGAGCCACTCGTGGTTGCCGAATACTGCGGGTACAGCGGCAGCACCAGCAAGCGCGCCACGTGCTCGCGACGCAGTCGTTCCAGCGCGCGCGCGATGGACGGTTCGCCGTAGCGCATGGCCAGGACTATATCGACATCGAGTCCGCGCACCCGCATCTGCTCGAGCAACGCGCGCTCCTGCCGTTCGGAATACACGAGCAGTGGCGAGCCCTCCGGCATCCACACCGCCGCATAGCGCTGGGCCGAAGCCGACGAGCGAAACGGCAGGATTGCCAGGTGCAACAACAGCCACCAGGGAAGGCGCGGAATTTCCACCACGCGTGGATCCAGCAGGAATTCCGCCAGGTACTGGCGCACCGCCGCGGTGGTCGGTGCCACCGGCGTGCCCAGGTTCACCAGCAGAACCGCGGTGCGGTCGGCGGTGCCGTGCGCGTGTTGGACAGGTGCGAGGAATTTCATCGTTTGCCTGATGGCAATGCAATCCGGTGGCGCCGCCGCGCGCTACTCGTCGCGCGACAAGGCATTGGACAGCACCTTGGCGGTGATGTCCACAATCGGGATCATTCGTTCGTAGGCCATGCGCATCGGCCCGATCACCCCGAGAGTTCCAACCACCTTGCCCCGAATCTCGTAGGGGGCAACCACCATGCTCATCTCATCGATGGGAACCAGACGCGAATCGCCGCCGATGTAGATCTGCACGCCTTCGGACCGGCTCGAATCATCCAGCAAACTGACCAGGCGGGCTTTGTGCTCGAACAGATCGAATAACGCGCGCAGCTTGTCCATATCCATCGTGAGGTCGTTGACGCCGATCAGGTTGCGTTCGCCCGATATGACCACCGGGTCGGTGTCTTCAACGGCTTCTGCGCCCGCGCGCACGGCGACGTTCATCAAGGAAAGAATCTCACCGCGCAGCTGCAGCAGGTCCCGCTCCAGGCGGCCGCGCGCCTCCTCGAAACTCAGCCCGGCAAAGTGCTGGTTCAGGGCATTGGCCGCCTCGACCAACTGGCTGTTGGAATAGGGCCGATCGGTCAACAAGATTCGATTGTGGACATCACCCTCCGGCGCCACGACGATCATCAACACGCGCCGCTCGGAAAGCCGCAGAAATTCGACCTGGCGAAAGGTCGACGTGCGCCGCGGCGTGAGCACGACCCCGGCAAAATGCGACAGGTTGGAAAGCAGCTGCGCAGCGGTCTGGATCGCGCGTTGGGGCTCGGCAATCTGCATCTGTCCGTGGATGATCTCCGATTCCCCGGCCTCCAGCGGTTGCACGGTGAGCATGGAATCGACGAACAGGCGATATCCGCGCGGTGTTGGTACCCGTCCGGCGGAGGTGTGCGGGCTTGCCACCAGACCCAGATCCTCCAGGTCCGACATGACATTGCGTATGGTCGCCGGCGACAGCTCCAGACCGGATATCTTGGACAGCGCCCGCGAACCCACGGGCTGCCCATCGGCGATGTAGCGCTCGACCAGCGTCTTGAGCAAAAGACGGGAGCGCTTATCGAGCATGAAGGTCAGAAGCTAGGGAACGCTTGTTCATTGCAGGGCAACAATACCGAATTCACCAGCGATTTCATAGCGGCATCGCACACCCGCCGCCCAACGGCGCAGCGAATCGATCAAACGGCTGGCGCGAAAGTACCGCATTCGATGGCGCGTGCCGACGGGCGTTTCTTGCATAATCAAGCTCATGCCAAATCCATTTCGAACCGCCGCGGTGTATGCCAAGACCCGAGGGGAGGGCTTGCAACGGTCCCTGCGCGAGTCCCTGGAGTCTATCCTTCGCATCGTCGAGAACGCGGGCATGCAAGTGATGCTGGACGAGGAGACCCGCGCCGCACTCGCGCTGAACCAGCGCACCGGCTATGGCCTGGTTGAAATTGGCACTGGCGCCGATGTCGCCGTCGTGCTGGGAGGCGATGGCACGATGCTCAGCATCGCCCGTGATCTGGCCGCGTACGGGGTGCCGCTGATCGGCATCAATTTCGGCCGTCTGGGCTTCATGACGGATATCGCCCTGGAACAAATCCCCGAAGTCCTGGGCCAGATGCTCGGCGGCCATTACGAAACGGACCGGCGCAGTCTCCTGGAAGGCGAGGTGCTGCATGGGGGCACGGTAATCCTGCGCGCCCACGCGCTGAACGACATCGTGATCACGCACGGCATTGCCGGGGGCATGATCGAATTTACGGTGCGGGTCGACGGCATGGACATGTACAAACAGCGCGCCGATGGCTTGATCCTGGCCACGCCAACCGGATCGACGGCATACGCCTTGTCGGCCAACGGACCGATCCTGCACCCCTCCCTTGCTGGCATGGTTTTGGTGCCCGTGGCCCCGCACACCCTGACCAACCGGCCCATCGCACTTCCCGACAGCGTGGAGTTGAGCGTCGAATTGACCGAGGTGCGCGAGGCCTGTGCGTACTTTGACATGCAGACCTTTTCCAAGCTGGAACCGGGCGACAGCGTGCGCATGCGCCGCAGCGCCCGCGTGGCCACACTGCTGCATCCGGCCGGGTACAACTATTTTGCGACCCTGCGCCAGAAGCTGCACTGGAACTTGATCACGAGCGAAATCCATGGCCGCGCTTGATGGAGCCGGCGGGCGCTGAGCGTCCGTGGAGGCGGGGCATGCTGCGAACACTGTCGATTCGCGACTTCGTGATCGTCGAACATTTGGAGCTCGAATTTGCCAGCGGTTTCACCGTGCTGAGCGGCGAAACCGGCGCTGGCAAATCCATCCTGATTGACGCCCTGCAGTTCGTACTGGGCGAGCGCGCCCACCCCGATACCGTGCGCGAAACCTGCGCCCGCGCCGATGTGGCGGCGGAATTTCTCGCCGCCGGGCCGGCGCGCCAGTGGCTGGCGCAGTATGCCTTTGCGGCCGCCGCTGACGACATGGATCAGGATGCGGTCAACACGGTCCTGGTGCGCCGCATACTCGAAACGGGCGGCCGCAGCCGTTGTTTCATCAATGGCAGCGTGGCAACGCTGGGCCAGGTGCGCGAATTGGGTGAACTCGTGCTCGACGTCCACGGGCAACACGAGCATCAGCTGCTGCTACGCCCCACCGCCCAGCAGCAGTTGCTCGACGCCCATGGCCAGCTGCAGGAAACGGCGCGCGCCGTT
>Ga0075030_100001148_pt1 | contig 23658 bp, 26 predicted proteins | sample LitLauG_LLR_2012_FD_71393 | JGI IMG/M metagenome (GOLD analysis project Ga0075030, IMG submission 71393) | Freshwater sediment microbial communities from Pennsylvania, USA - Little Laurel Run_MetaG_LLR_2012 | ecosystem: Environmental > Aquatic > Freshwater > Creek > Sediment | place: USA...
TATTGCCGACAACGTATCGTGGGAATTCGACTTCCCAGCGAAGACCGGCATTGACCGTCAGACGATCCGAGACGCGCCAATCGTCCTGCAGATACAACGCCAGGTAGGAAGCGCGCGAAGGGATCTTATCGGACACCTGGATGCTGGCAGCGTTCACCTCACCGAGCAGGAAACTGGCCAGCGAGTTTCCCGTGGTGGAGGGGGAGCCCGGCAGATCCGTGATCAGAGGACTGACGGTAAAGTTGCCGGCCGAGCCGCGGTCGCGAATCTCGTCATTGGCGCCCATGCGGTATTCCGCGCCGAACTTCCAAGCGTGCCGGCCGCGGTACCACGAGAGCGACTCCAGGAACTGCTGATCGACAATGGGGGTCTGAAAGCGGTAGACCATGGTGGGGTTTCCCAGCGCCGCTCCAGTGTTGGGCACAGTCACGTTGCCGGCCACAAAACCGGCGGGTACACCATAGCCGGGAATCGTAAAGGCCGGAAAGGCCGCACTGGTTACTCCTGTCAAGCCGATCTTGGCGGCCAGGTTCTCGTCCAAGCCCGGCCGCGAATCGAGAAACTTGCGGCGCAGGTAGGTGTAGCGGAAGTCGCTCGTCAAGGTGGGGCTGAAAATATGCGTGTACGAACCCAGTATGGTCTGCACACGGACGTCGGTGATGTCCGCCAGGGGATCCGCCGCTGGGATTCCGTAGGTGCCGCGGTTATTGGTGTTCGCGTCGTTGATGTAGTAACGCGCGGTCAACAGGTCGGACGGCCGGACCTGGTGATCGAGGCGCCCTACTACGATGTTCCGGTTGAGGGCGTTCGGGCTGCTGCCGATGAAATTGTTGGCGTTGGTCGCCGTGCCGGCACGGTTGGGCAGCGGGAAATAATTCATGGCGGCCAGCGCCACCGGATCGAATCGCACCGCGGGAATCCCATTCCCGGCGAATGCCTGGCGCGTGGACGCCGTCGATCCTGTCGCCGGATCGTAGATCGGAATCAATTGGCCGGCGGTGCTGCGCAGATCGGAAAAATCTCCCTGGCGCTCGAGCAGCGTCGGGACTGTGGAAGTGGTGTCGAAACTGGTCAGTTGGCGCGTCTGCTCCCACGTCACGAAGAAGTGTGTTTTGTCTTTACGGATGGGCCCTCCCAAGGTCCCGCCGTACTGGTTCAACCGCACCGGCGCCCGATCCACCGAGAAAAAGTTGCGCGCGTTGAAGACATCGTTCTGTAGCGACTCGAACAGGCTTCCGTGATATTCGTTGGTTCCCGAGCGGGTAGACATGGTCACGATGCCGCCGGTCGAATGCCCATACTCGGCCGAGTAATTGTTGGCAATGACCTTGAACTCCTGCATCGCGTCCACGGGCAAGGTGGTGAGCTGCTGTGGCCGCGTCAGGCCCACCGCGTTGGATACGTTGCCTCCGTCCAAAGTAAAATTCTGATTGCGCGCGCGCCCGCCCGCTACACTGAAAACGGGATAGTTTTCTGCCGTTCCCGCGCCCGTGTCGATCATCACCACTCCCGGAGCCAAAGCCGCCAGTGAGGAAGCCGCGCGGTTCGGTAGCGGCAGAGCGGCCAGCATTTGCCGATTCACGGTTTGCCCGATGTTGGACGATTGCGATTCGGTGAGAGGCGAGGCCTCGGTCACATTGATCGTCTGGCTTGCCGGTCCGATCTGCAGCGTCAGGTCCAGTGCGACCACCTGGTCCACCTCAACGGTAACAGGACCGCGCACGAGCTTGTCGAAACCGGTAGCTTCGACCTCGATCCGGTAGCTTCCCGGTACCAGCGATCCCACCCGGTATAATCCCACGTCGTTGCTCACCGTATCCTGGGCAACGCCTGTCTGCTCGTTCGCAATCCTGACTTTGGCGGCTGGAATAATCGAACCCGTAGCGTCCTTAATGCTACCGGCAAGGGTACCGGAGCCGCTTTGGGCGAGCGCCAGGATGGGGTAAAGCCAGATCGCCGTTCGTAGTTTCGACCTCAACGTCGTCTCTCCGATATGTGATATGAACTGTCCATACGCTCCTGATGAGGCATATTAGTCCATTAAATAGATAGAGAATACTATGATTATTGTTCCTTGTCAATTAGCTATTCCGAAAATCAGTTCCAGTACCGAACCTCGTGTAGTCCACCGTTTATGTAGCCTGGAAGCCGTGTGCAACGACCAGTGAGGCGAGGAGGCGCCTAAGGATGCTGCCGTCTCGGAAAGCTGGGTGATATCACCCAGCTTCCGCCTTCGACTATCGCTTAAGTCGTTGATAAAATGAGCAGCTTCTTCTGGAATGCGGGATGCACTGACCCTGTATCCGAGACTCGCCTATGTTTCGATTTGATCGCTTGATCCGCCGGGACATGATCGTCCGTGACGTGAAGCAACGTCATCCGGAGACTGTCCCTTTATTTGAGCAGTTTCGCTTTCACCCGGTTTGCGACGACTGCGATGTTGGAACGGTGGCGCGCAAGAACGGACTCAACCTTGCTGACGTGCTGGAAGCCCTCAACCAAGCAGCTTTCGGACCACAGCAGGCCGAAAAGGAAGAGCATGCAGACAACTAAGCCCCACAAGAGAAAGGCTAACCAGAGAGCCCAGCCGCTGGACGTGTTTTTCACACCCAGTACGGTGGCGCTGGTGGGCGCTACCGAAAATCCAGGCAGTGTCGGCCGGACGATTCTGTGGAACCTGATGACCAATCCGTTCGGGGGCACGGTGTTTCCGGTAAACCCGAAGCGATCGAGCGTTTTGGGGGTGAAGGCCTATCCTTCCATCAGCGACATTCCGGAACCGGTGGACTTGGCAGTAGTGGTCACGCCTCCTCCTTCCATTCCCGGCATCATCCGGGAGTGCGGGGAAAACGGCGTGCGCGGCGCGGTGGTGATTTCGGCGGGCTTCAAGGAGATCGGCCCCGAGGGAGCGGCGCTGGAGCAGCGCGTGCTCGAGGAGGCGCGGGCGGCCAAGATCCGCGTAATCGGTCCGAACTGCCTGGGAGTGATGGCGCCGCTTACTGGACTGAACGCGACCTTTGCCACTACCATCGCGCGGCCGGGTTCGGTGGGCTTCATCAGCCAGAGCGGCGCCCTATGCACCGCCGTGCTGGACTGGAGCCTCAAAGAAATGGTGGGCTTTAGCGCGTTCGTTTCCGTGGGTTCTATGGTGGACGTCGGTTGGGGCGACTTGATCTACTATCTGGGCAATGACCCCAAGACTCGCTCGATCGTCATCTACATGGAAACCATCGGCAACGCGCGGTCGTTCCTTTCCGCGGCGCGCGAAGTGGGGTTGAATAAACCGATCATCCTCATCAAGCCGGGGCGCACGGCGGCGGCGGCCAAAGCGGCGGCATCGCATACCGGCTCGCTAACGGGCAGCGATGAAGTGCTGGAAGCCGCCTTCCGGCGCAGCGGCGTGCTCCGCGTCAGAAATATTGCCGACCTGTTTTACATGGCCGAAGTGCTCTCCAAGCAGCCCCGTCCCAAGGGGCCCCGGCTCACCATTGTCACGAATGCGGGCGGCCCCGGCGTGCTGGCGTGCGATGCCCTGATCTCGGGCGGGGGCGAACTGGCGGAATTATCCCCCGAGACGATGGAAGCCTACAATGCCGTTCTGCCGGCCACATGGAGCCACAACAACCCGGTGGATATCATCGGCGACGCTTCGCCGGAGCGCTACGCCCAGGCACTGGAGATTGCCGCCAAAGATCCGCACAGCGACGGCATGCTGGTGATTCTCACGCCCCAAGCCATGACGGACCCCACGCGCATCGCCGAACAACTGAAGCCGCTGGCGAAGCAGGAGGGCAAGCCCTTAATCGCGAGTTGGATGGGCGGAGTCGATGTGGCGGCGGGCGAGGAGATCCTGAACCGCGCCAACATTCCCACGTTTCCCTACCCGGACACGGCCGCGCGGGCCTTCAATTACATGTGGCAGTACAGCTATAACCTGCGTGGCTTGTACGAAACACCGGCCATGCCGGAGGATTCCGCGGATTGGAGCCGCAACCCGAAACTCGTCGATCAACTGATCCAGAAGACCCGCCGGGAAGGCCGCACCATTCTTACCGAGTTCGATTCCAAGCAGGTGTTGAGCGCTTACGGAATCCCGGTGGCCCAGACCCTCGTCGCCCGAACGGACGCGGAGGCCGTCCAGGCGGCCGGCACGATCGGCTATCCGGTGGTATTGAAGTTGTACTCCGACACGATCACGCACAAAACCGATGTGGGGGGCGTGCGGCTGAATCTCAACGATGCGGCCGCCGTGGAACGCGGCTTTCACGCCATCCGCGACTCCGTATCGGAAAAGGCCGGGGCGGAGCATTTCCAAGGCGTGACCGTGCAGCCCATGGTCCAGATGAAGGACGGTTACGAGCTGATCGTCGGGTCCAGCCTCGATCCGCAATTCGGACCCGTGCTGCTGTTCGGCACCGGCGGCCAGCTCGTCGAGGTGTTCCAGGACCGCGCTCTGGCTCTGCCCCCGCTCAATACCACGCTGGCGCGGCGCATGATGGAGCAGACCAAGATCTACAAGGCTCTCCTCGGCGTGCGCGGGCGGGCTGCGGTCGACCTCGCGGCTCTGGAGGTGCTGCTGGTGCGCTTCAGCGCGCTGGCCGCGGAGCAACGCTGGATCAAAGAAATCGATATCAACCCGCTGTTGGCCTCTCCGGAAGGGCTCATGGCTCTGGACGCCCGCATCGTGGTGCACGGTCCCGAAGTGAAGGAAGCGGAGATTCCAAGGACGGCGATTCGTCCCTACCCTAGCCGATACGTCGCTCCCTGGACCATGAAGGACGGCAACCAAGTCACTATCCGGCCTATCCGTCCGGAAGATGAGCCGGCGATGGTGCACTTCCACGAAACGCTTTCGGAGCGTAGCGTATATTACCGCTACTTCCACCTGATTAATCTGGAGCAGCGCACCACACACGAACGCCTGACTCGCATCTGCTTCATCGATTACGATCGCGAGATGGCGCTGGTCGCGGAACACCGCAATCCGCAGACTGGGGAAGGCGAGATCTTAGGCGTGGGCCGTATGAGCAAGGTGCAGTGGACCAACGAGGCGGAAGTCGCCGTCCTCATCAGCGATCAATGGCAGGGGCGCGGCCTGGGCAAGGAACTACTCGCGCGCTTGCTGATCGTGGGCGCCGACGAAAAACTCGACCGGCTCACAGCCGAGATCCTTCCGGACAATCGCGACGTCATGCGGATTTGCGAAAAGCTGGGATTCTCGCTGAAGCATTCCCTGGAAGACGAGGTCGTGAAAGCCGAGTTTAAGCTGTAGCGCCCCCTACGCTGGACCGCCGGGCAGACACAGGTTCGAAACCGCGCGAGAGGCGTGCGCATCTAGAAATCGGTATGATTCGGCACGCTTGGTGGCTATTTTCCCCCGCAGTGTTGCTGGCCGCCGGCACTGCCTTTGCGGGCTCCGATCCCCTGGAAGTCCCTAACTTCCATCAGGTCAACGAGCAGATCTTCCGCGGTGCACAACCAACGCCTGCGGGATTCCAAAATCTCGCCAATCTCCACATTAAGACCGTGATCGATCTGCGGGAAACCAATAAGCGCACTTTGGCGGAAAAAAAGTCGGTCGAGGCAGCCGGCATGCGTTACGTAAATATGCCCATGAGCGGAATGCGCGCACCCACGCAAAGGCAGATTTCCAAGGTCTTGGCCCTTTTCAATGACAAATCGGCGGGCCCCGTGTTCGTGCATTGCCGCCGCGGCGCCGACCGGACGGGGACGGTGGTGGCCTGCTATCGCATTTCCCACGATCACTGGAACAATCAAAAGGCGCTGGCTGAGGCACGGTCGCTCGGGATGAGTTGGGTCGAACGTGCCATGCAGAACTACGTGTTGAGATATAGGCCCGACGACCACGTAGCGGCATCACCGGCCGCTCAGGCTCCCACCTTGGCTCCCGCTCTCGCCGTGGCCCCGTAGTCAAGCCGTCAGCAAAGAGTGAACCCCGGCTAATTCCGCGCTGCTGAGCCGCCACCCGGCGGCCCCGGCGTTGGCTTTCACTTGCTCGGGCGACTTGGCGCCCGCAATCACCGAAGCGACCGCGGGCTGGCAGGCCAGCCACGAGATCGCCAGTTCCAGCAAGGTGTGGCCGCGCGCACCGGCGAATTGAATCAGCGATTCCGCCAGCGCCAGATTTTTTTCCGTGAATACCTTCGGACCAAATCCGGCCTGAGCCCGGCTTCCTTCCGGGATGGGTTGGCCCGGCCGATACTTTCCGGTAAGCAGACCGTTCGCCAGGGGAAAATAGGGGATGAAAGCGATTCCCTGCCGGATGCACTCGGGCAGAACTTCCGCTTCGGGATCGCGCTGGATCAGGCTGTAGTCGTTCTGCACGCTGACAAAACGGGCGGCTCCCGGGCGTACGGCCGCCGCTGCCGCGCGCAGCTCGTCCGCGGAGAAATTCGAACAGCCGATCTCGCGGACTTTCCCCTCCCGCACGAGATCATTCAGCGCACCCAGAGTGTCTTCGATGGGCGTTTCCGGGTCCGGGCGGTGGATCTGATAGAGATCGATCCAGTTCGTCCTGAGGCGCCGCAGACTATCCTCCACGGCCTGGCGGATGTAGGCGGGCCGGGCGCCCTGTCGGGAGTCGGCCATCTTCATGCCGAATTTGGTGGCGATCACGACCTGACGTCTGCGCGAACCCAGTGCCTGGCCTAGAAACTCCTCGCTCCGGCCCTCGCCATAAACGTCCGCGGTATCGAAAAAATTGATGCCGGCTTCGATCGCGGCGTCCATTACCTTGCGGCTGGCTTCGGGGCCGATGCGCCATCCGAAGTTGTTACAGCCGAGCCCCGCCACCGATACATCCAAAGATCCGATTTTGCTCTCCATCATTTCTCCGGTTTTCCATTCTCGCATGTAACCCCGTAACCCGGAACCCGCTTGACACGCCTTAAGCCAGAGGGTATTATGGGGCCCCTAGGAAGTAGTCTGCATATACTCTCGAGTTGGAGGTAAGTATGAGAAAGCATTTGACCCTTCTTGCAGCAGGTTTGGTAGCGGTTGTTGTGCCGGCAGTGGCGCACCATTCGTTTGCGGCGGAATATGATAACAACAAGGCGCTCAAATTGACCGGGACGGTAACCAAGGTCGAGTGGATGAATCCGCATGCCCGTTTCTACATCGACGTGAAGGATCAGAGCGGGAAGGTGACGAACTGGGAATTCGAGCTCGGCAGCCCCAACGGGTTGATGCGGCGCGGCTGGACGCGGAATTCGCTGAAGCAGGGCGATGCCGTCACCGTAAGCGGCTATGCCGCCAAAGATGGCTCCAACCTCGGGAATGCGCGCACCGTAAACCTGGCCGACGGGCGCAAAGTGTTTGCCGGTTCGACGGACGACGGCGGTCCCCAAGCCCAATAAACATCCTTACCCCTTTTGGGGCAGTCAATTCATCACGCGTGTTGTCTGTAGTCTAGGTGTATCTGTGCCCGCGCGCAGCCCGGGAGAATCGAGGAAAATGAACGTGAGAAAATTTGTGGCGGGTTCGATGCTGACGGCGGTCGTATGCACGGTCGGGTCCGTGATGCCGAGACCCGCTGCTGCCCAGGAAGCACCATCCGCTCCGGAAGGCCGGGGACAGGGACGCGGGGGACGAGGAAGAGGAGCCAACCACCCACCGGCCGGCCCCACGCCGCGTTTGCCGGAGAACCCCTTGCTCGGAGTCAATTCCGGCAAGCCGGACTTCGGTGGCAAGGGCATGTGGCAGGTTCCCTACATCGTGGACATGCAAAAGCAGGGGAAAACGCCCGAAGGCGGCGCCGTTGAAGTTCCCTTCAAACCCGAAGCCAAGAAGATTTTTGATTCCCGTACCCAGACGAACTCTAAGGACGACCCGGAAGGGTTCTGCCTGCCTCCCGGCGTGCCCCGTATGATGTACACGCCCTATCCCACGCAGATTTATCAGTTGGCCGATCGAATTCTGTTTATTTATGAGGGCGGCGCTCACGTGTGGCGTCTTATCTGGATGGATGGCCGCCAGCATGCGAAGGACCCGAATCCCACTTACCTGGGCGATGCGATCGGGCATTGGGAAGGCGACACGTTGGTGGTCGATACGGTGGGAATGAATGACCGGACATGGCTCGATGCCGCGGGACATCCCCATGGCGAGAAGCTGCACGTCACCGAGAAATTCACGCGGACGGATTCGAATACCTTGCGTCTCGAGGCCACGATCGACGATTCCGATTTCTATACCAAGCCCTGGACCGTGGTAACCAGTGCCACGTGGGCGCCGGGACAAGAATTGCTGGAATACATCTGCCAGGAAAACAACCGCGACCTTCAGCATTTGGTTGGCAAGTAGAGCATTACTTCAGCGGCGCCTCCGCAGGACCGCACAAGCCATCTCTGGTCGTGGAGGAATCTGATGAGGCGGCCACACCAGCTTGCACCGGGGCCCAATCGTTAGTACGATAGGTCGCTTACACTCTGAGGGAGGATACCGAACATGAAGTTTTGGTCGAAGCCATTGATTCTTGCAGTCGCTGCACTGGCGGTAGTGTGGCTGATGGGGATCGCATTCGTCAACCGGGCGGCAGCCCAAGCGCCCGTCCCGATTAAGTCGCAGATTGCCGGAGAGGCCTTCAAGAACGTCTCCACAAGCACGCTCAAGGGTCTTACCGTAGACGATTTCTTAGGCGCTATGGGAGTGATTTCGGCCGATCTGGGGCTGGACTGTGCGGACTGCCATCCCGGGGCCGGCTCCGACCGGGTCGATTGGGTGATCGACACCGACAGAAAAAAGACCGCGCGCAAGATGGTGGAGATGCTCGCCGTCATCAATCGCACCAATTTCGCCGGAGCTCAGGCGGTGACCTGCTTCTCGTGCCATCACGGCCGCCTGCGTCCGAGCACCACGATCGCTCTGGATACACTGTACGGTCCGCCCAATGAAGATAAGGACGACCTCGTCGCCGTGGGTCAGGGACAGCCTACCGCCACCCAGGTTCTGGACAAGTATATCCAGGCGCTCGGCGGCGCGCAGAGACTGGCCGGTCTCACCAGCTTCATCGCCACGGGCACCAGCCTGGGCTACGAGGGGTTGGGCGGCGGCGGGTCGTTCCAGATCTTCGCCAAGTCGCCGGATCAACGCACCGTGCAGATCGTGTTCAAGGACCATCCGGAGCGCGGCGACAGCATCCGGGTTTTCAACGGCCGCAACGGATGGGTCAAATCGCCGCGTTCCCTGCTGGGCCAGTACGAGCTGACCGGCAGCGAGCTCGACGGGCTCCGGCTGGATGCGCAACTCGCGTTTCCCGGACAGATCAAGCAAGTCCTCACCAGCTTGCGGGTTGGTAATCCGGACGACCTCAATGGCCGCGAGATGGTAGTGCTCCAGGGGACCAGCCAAAAGGGCATCCTGTTGACGATGTACTTCGACAAGCAAACGGGCTTGCTCTCGCGCATGGTGCGCTATAGCAAGTCGCCCGTCGGCCGCATTCCGACGCAGTCGGACTACGCCGATTATCGCGACGTGGGCGGAATCAAGTTCCCCTTCAAATACACGTATTCCTGGCTCGACGGGAAGGATTCCTTCCAGTTGTCGGACGTGAAAACGAACGTCGCGGTGGACGCGGCGAAGTTCACCCGGCCGGCACAATAATAGGCCGCCCGTAACCGAGCCGGGCAACGGGCGTGGCCAGCGCGGCTATTTCCCTTCCGCTGGCGCGTCCGCCCTACATCCGGAAACTCGGATTGTTCGCCGGGAACTCGAGCAGTTGCGCCTCGATTCCAGCGCGCAGGGCTTCCGGCGCGAGCAGGGGAGAGGTCCGTAGCCGGACGGGAAGAAGACTGGCTACCGCTTCGGAACCGGTTTCTATATTTGTTCGATTCACTTCGGGGTACCCCAGAATGTCCGCCAGCCGACAGGCGATCGACACCAGTTCGAACAGGCGCCCGGCATGGCTGGCTACATCCCAGTGGTGGAATCGAATGCAATCGCACAGGGAGATCGGTAGCCCCCAAGCCATGGCAAGGAACGCTCCCGCATCGTCGTGGGAGCAGTCGAACAGGAAAGCTTCCTGATGCAGGTATTCCTGGATGCTGTTGAACTGGCCGGAAAGCACCTTAGAATACTTCTCCGGAGAGATTTGAAACAGAGCGAGTCTTCCGACATCGTGCATCAAACCAGCCGTATAGAGTAGCGGGACTTTGGCTTGATCCACGCTCTCCAGAGTTTCCGCGATGACGGCGGTAGCAATGCTATGGCGCCAGGGACTGCGAATCGCCTGGTTCCAACGCCTGGACCGCACATAGCCTCGCAAGGCAATCGTCAATGCGAGCGACCGAACTCTCTCCAGGCCCAGGATGGCGATGGCGTGGCGAATGCTCTGCACTGTGCCGCGCATGCCAAAAAGCGGCGAATTCGCGACGATCAGCAAGTCCGCCGCCAGCGCCGGATCGGATTTGAACGATTTCTCAAACTCCGCCACCGCCGAATCGCTCTCGAGGGAAACCGCCAGGAGTGCGAGCGTCGACGGCCGCAGGACCGGCAGCCGGGATAGCCGGCCAAAGACGTTAGACTCGCGCGTCGCCGGCTTCAACTCCGATGCGGGCTGCGTCAGTGCGCTGGTCATACGACTGAAGCGGAGACCTGGACCGCTCATTTACTTATCGGCTCGATCGTAGCCTAGTTCTATTAATTCCAGGGAGATTTCCTGATGGGCGCTTTCCAGCGACCCCGAGATCCTGGTACTTTACTGAAAAATTGGTACTTAGTTTACACATCCGGTATAGATAGGACTGTACAGCAACCGGCCGCGGGTCGATTATGAGAATGGATCGTGACAGGCCATCAAGACGTAATCTCCGGAGATCGACGTGCGCTGCGACGATACGAGTGCCAACTGGAACTCCGGTTTACGACCCGGAAAGGGCACCAGCCGGGACACGGCGTCACCGCCGATCTCAGCCGTCGAACCCTTCGTTTTCAAACGGATAGCCCTCCTCCGGCGGGAGCTCAGGTGGAGGTTCGCATTGCCTGGCCCTTTCTTCTGCAGAACATTTGCCCGCTCGAACTGGTGGTTCGAGGCCCGGTCATCCAGGTCGGAGAACGCGGAACGCTCGTGGGGATCCGTAGTTACGAATTCCAAACTTGTGGCGAAAGGTCCTTCACGGAGCCATTGGTCAATTCCACTGGTTGGAGGGTGGCGTAGAAACCGGCAGCGCGCGGTTGCGACCACCAATCCGCCGATTCGTCGCGGCTCAGAACACAATTGCGACCCGAAGACCATCCCTCCACACGGACCAACTTGCCCTTTCGCTGCACCCGGTACACCGCAGACGACCCATACTCCACAGCCAGCGCGGGCAGCGACCATCCGGCGCTTTCGGAAAGAATCTGTATGGCGCCCCGGTAGGATACGGAGATGAGGTACTCGGGCGTGCCGCAATCTTTGGCCCGCACGGCCGTATCGAGGATCTGCTCCGCATTCCGTAGAAAGGCGTCCATGCCTCTCTTTTCGGCAAGGGACGCCTGAATTCCTAACTGTTTTCCGTTATGGCAAGGGGGGAAGCAGTTCGAGGACTTTACGGATGTAGTCCAGCGTTTCCGGGATGAACGGGATTCCTCCCACCGGGCTTACTTTCGCCGGCCCGGCATTGTAGGCGGCGAGGGCCCGGGGAACATCGCCGGAATAGGTGTTGAGCAGTTGCTTGAGGAAGCGCGCTCCCGCATCCACGTTCTGCTTGGGATTGAACGGGTCTTCTACGCCCAACTGAGCCGCGGTGGCCGGCATCAACTGCATCAGCCCCATGGCTCCCTTGGGTGAGACCGCACACGGCCGGAACGCCGATTCCTGCTGCATGACGCTGCGCAGCAGATCGGCATCCAATTCCTCGTGCCTGGCGGCTTGTCCAATCAGGGAATCCACATCTGCCGCGGGAAGTGCCTCACAGTCCGCTGCGGACGCCGCAACCAATGGCGTGCGCTGGGGTGGAGGCAGCAGAAAAAACGGCTGCGACTTCAATGGTTCGGTCTGCTTGCGGATGGCCTGGCGTTGCATCTCCAAAGACGGCTCCATAGCGGAGATGGCCTGGCGTTGCTGCGAGACTGGGTCTGCCGCAGCTTTACCCGTGTCGGGCGCGTTCTGGCCGGCCAGAGGGCGGGCGGCCAGAGCCAGTGCCAGCGCCAGAGGGATGTACCGGAAGCTCTGGATACTCATATACGTTCAAATAACCTTAGAAGCCAGCACTTCGTCCGCCGATATGAAACTCAGATATGGATAAGAGGTCCCCATGCAAATCGATTCTTTGAGTCCAGTCAATACGGTAGCGGCTCCAACGCCGGTCGCCAACCAGGATCCGGCCCAAACCCGGCAGTTGGTCACGGCGGTTCGGGCGCTCAATAAGTCGGAACTGTTCGGCGATGACCGGCAATTGCAGTTTTCCCGCGATCCCGGAACCCGTATGCCTGTTATCCGCATCGTGCAGCCGAACACCGGAGAAGTGATTGAGCAAATCCCGCCCGAAGCCGTTCTACGGGCGTACGAGAGTTTGGCCCAATTCAGCGCTAAGGAATCGAAAAAGTAATGTGGCCTGGAGCAGCTTACTTTGAAACGCGAGTGCTGTCCGCGGATCCTCTGGAACTCATTTGCCTGCTGTATCAGCATGCCATCGATGCGGTGCGGGATGCCCGCCGGTACATGGCCAGCGGGGAGATTGCGGCCCGCGCCCATGCGATTTCGAAAACCATCGCCATTCTGGGTGAATTGAATGGTTCTTTGGACCATAGCGCCGGCGGCGGCATCAGCAGCAACCTGGAGCAACTCTACAACTACATGACGATCCGGCTGACGGAGGCGAACCTGCACAAAAAGGAAGCTCCGCTGGCCGAAGTGGAACGCTTGCTGGCAACGCTGGCGGAAGCCTGGAAGGAGACGCGCGCCCGCCAGTCGGCGAGCACCCAGGCGGCAGTGACCCTGCCCTCCACCACCTGGCAGGAATCCGGGGACGCTTGCGTCGGACATGGGTGGAGCGCTTAGCTTCCGGCCTCCGTTCTTAGACCTTTGACTACCAGGTCGGCAAGTCCCAGTCCCCCACGCGACGCGAGGGATTGGGCAAACATCTCCTGCCCGTATTCCATGGCGGACGCCGAAGCATCGTCTTCGTCCGTACCCAGCCAGCCTCCTTCGGAATCGCGCATCGACTTCATCATCTGACCCAGGAGCAAAGCCTCAAACTGGCGGGCAGCGTCCTTAATTTTGGCGGGATCGTCCTTGGCCGGGACATTCATGGGCAAGTCTGGGGAAATCGTTGTCATCATAATCGGGATATAAAAAAGATCCGTGGAAAACCGTTTGAGCCACCGATACACACAGATGGACACGAATACTGCTTTTTTTCATCCGCGCGCACCGGCGTGCCTCCGTAGCTAAAGAACCAGCGGCATCTCCTAAATCACCTGCAGCTCCGCGTCCAGAGCGCCGGCGCTCTTCAGGTTCTGCAGAATGGCGATGATATCGCGGGGCGTGGAACCGATCGCGCTCAGGGCGCGGACCAGTTCCTCAACGGTCGCGCCTTCTTTCAAAATGATATTCCGGGCACGCTCCTCTTTTGCCGCGACTCCCACCCGCGGTATCGTTTGCGTGGTTCCGGCGGACAAGGCGTTGGGCTGGGATACCTCCAGCACGGTCTGAACTTCCACCGTCAGGTTTCCGTGCATCACGGCAACCGGGGCGATACGCACATCTTTGCCCATCACAATCGTTCCGGTACGCTCATTGACCACGATGCGGGAAGCCCGGTCGGTATCGATGGTGAGCTGCTCGAGGGCGGAGACAAACTCGGTAGGAGTCTTTTGAAATTCGGCGGGCAACCCCACGGTCACGACGGCCGCACTTTCGGCGTTGGCGATAGGGCCGAATCGCTGGTTGACGGCGGCGGCGACGCGCGACGCGGTGGTGAAATCGGCTTGCCGCAACTGGAGGCGGATGGCATTGCCAATCTTGAGCGACGGCCCCGCCCGTTCGACGATGGCGCCTTCGGGGATGCGGCCGACGGTGGGATGATTGACTGCCTGGGTATTGCCCGTCCCCCCCGCCAAGGCGAAGCCACCCAGTACGGCAGCGCCCTGCGCCACCGCATAGGTTTGCCCATCGGGAGCCCGCAGGCCTGTCATCACCAGGATGCCGCCTTGCAGACTCGAAGCATCGCCCACCGCCGCCACGGTTACGTCAATGCGAGTGCCGGGCTGCGCGTAGGGAGGGAGAGTTGCCGTGACCATCACGGCGGCCGTGTTCTTCACCTGAATGGCCGTAGCCGGAACCGATACGCCCATGCGCTCGAGCAGGTTCGTCAGACTCTGCGCGGAGAACACTGTCTGACGCCGGTCCCCGGTCCCGTTCAGGCCGAACACCAACCCGTATCCGACGAGCTGATTATCGCGAACGCCCTCCAGGCCCGCAATCTCCTTCAAGCGAACGGCAGCCGGAAGCGAGCAGCCTGCAAACAATACACAAAATGCCGATAGCTTCTTCATTGGTTCAGAACGGGAGTAGCCCCATCAACAGGCGATAAAGAATAAAGGGCCGGCGGACGGCGTCGTCCACCACGCCCTTGCCGTTGATCTTGAGCTCCATCTGGGCAATCTGGTTGGAGCTGACTACATTGCCCGTGCTGAGGTCGTTGGGACGCACTACCCCGCGCACCGTCACCACCTGATGCTCCGAGTTCACCACGACATCCTTGTTTCCTTCCACAACCAGATAGCCGTTGGGCAACACGTGGATAACGCGCGCGCTGAGCGTAGTGCTCAATTGAGTGGAGCGGCTGGTAGCGCCTTGCCCATTGAGCTGGGATTGAGTCGAGAGGTTCGCCAGATTTGCCAGTGCGCCCGTGGCTTTGGTCACTCCGGCGAGGCTACTAACCGAACTCTTCAAATTCGATTGGCGTTGTGTCTTGGTAGCGCCGTTAACGACGGCCGAAGCCTGCTCCGCGACCAGGATCGTGATGAGGTCGTCGACCTGGGTAGCCCGCAGGTCGCTGGCCAGATCCGTGAGCCGGGAAGCGGGCGACCAGAGCGAGCCTGAGGAAACCGGACTGGTAGTTCCCGGCTGGCGGCTGAGGGCGCCAGTTACATATTGATCAAGAGGCGAGGGTTCGACGGTCTTCGCCTTCTTTTCTTTGGCGGCCAGACAGCCTACCGTAACGAGCGAAAGAATAAGGCATCGATAGCGCATTTTAATTCCCATGAACGGCGCCGGCATCCAGGAAGGCTTTCCCCTTGCCATCTACCCGCGCCTGAAACACCTTGTTGCTGGATAAATTGCGTAGAGCGATCGTTTGGCCGCTGCGGCCTTGCGACTCGGAACGGGCCGCAAACACCAGACGTGTCGCCCCGCTGCGAACTTCCACTTCCACCAGGTCGCCACGATTGATTTCGGCAGGGATCACAAGCTGGCTGAGGTGAATTTCGGTCCCGGCGTCGATCGTGCGCAGGGACACCCTGCCGGATACCTGATCGAGGCTACGGGCGGCATCGCCGGGTCCCGGAAAAGCGTCCGCGAATTCCAACCGCACCTCTGCCGGCGTAACGATCTTGCCGCGCGGCAGCGTCTGGGTGGCCACGATCCGAGGGAGCCGTGAGGAGACCAACACTCGCGCCCAAATCGAGAACCGCCGGTTCGCGCCATACACCACGCTGCCGCGCCATACGACGGCGGCGCGCACCGCCGGTGATGCGGGCGTTCCCAGGTCCTCGCGCCGAAACTCGATCCGACCTCGTGGAACAGGCTGGAGACTGGTCCTGAGGATCTCGATGGTGGTCTGTGGATAGGGCAGAGCGGAGCGCATTGCATCCAGAAGGCGATCAGGATGGAGAGACTCCATGGGCCACTCGAAGCAGAGTTCCGGGGTGGAGGCGAGATCGAGCGAGTAGTTCCGGGCGAGCGATGCCAGTTCGAACGAGCGCAGCGTTCGGCGCACCCCCGGCGCCGGAGCCGGGACGATCGGAGCGTCCGCGGGCAGGCGCGCAAAGGCCGGCAAAGCCGCCGCGAGATCGCCAGCCGTGATCGGATCGTGGTCAACGGCGGTGCAGGCTGGAAGGCGGCAGGCCAACAACACACAACCGAGGACGGCGTGGGAGGCGACGGTCATTGGTTGATATTGTTCACCTGTTGGTACATCTCATCCGCAGCCTTGACCACTTTCGAATTGGCCTCGTAGGCGCGCTGCGCCACGATCAAGTTGACAAACTCATCGACGATACTCACATTGGATTGTTCAGTGTACCCCTGCAGCAGAGAGCCGAGCCCTTCCTGCCCGCCGGGATTGGCCAGGACCGGGTCGCCCGAAGCGTCGGTCGGAGTATAAAGGGTTCGGCCAATGCTGTTCAAGCCGGCCGGATTTTGAAAACCGGCGATCTGGATCTGTCCCGCCTGCTGGACCGCGGTCTGCCCCGGCTGCGTGTAGCTCACGGTCCCGTCCGGTGCGATCGTGATCGACTGAGCGTTCTGCGGAATGGTGATGGCGGGCTCGAGCGGGTCGCCATCGGAAGTTACCAGGGTGCCGTTTTTATCGAACTGGAACGAGCCGGCTCGCGTATAGGCCAGATCTCCGGTGGGACGCCGCACCTGGAAAAAGCCGTTCCCCTGTATGACCACGTCCAGGGGATTGTTGGTAGCCGAGAAGTTCCCCTGGGTGAAGATGATTTCATTGGAAGCAGCGCGCGTGCCGAGTCCGAGTTGCAGGCCGGTAGGGACCACGGTCTGCTGCCCCGCCGCTGCGCCCGGCTGCACCAGGCTTTGATAAAGCAGGTCCTGGAACTGCGCGCGGCGCATTTTGTAGCCGATGGTATTCGCGTTCGCCAGGTTATTGGCGATATTATCGACGTTGGTTTGTTGCGCCGTCATGCCGCTGGCGGCGCTGTACAGTGCGCGAATCATGCGCCCGTCCCGTCGGCTACCTGCTTCAGGAGCATGTCGATGTAAGACTGCGGGTAGCCGTGATTGTAAAAGTTGGCAATCAACCCGGCATTCACCTGCCGCCCATCGGCAAATTGGATCATCTCGTTGGGCGCCGACTGAGTGAAGGGCCCTCCGGTGACCATATCGTTCTGCTCGACCACGGTGCCGCCAACCAGCGCGGCTACCTGGTTGGCCGTGTTGCGGGTGGCGAAATAGATGGGATTGTAATCGAACGACCCGAGGGGACCGGAGCCCGAAGGTTTGTCGAGGTAAGCCTGTTGGCCGAACGTCGACTCGACGGTGGGGGCCGCAGGCGGCGCGGGCGGCGCAGACGGCGGCGTTGGATCGGCGGTCGCCGGCGCCGCCGTGTGGACGACGACCGGAGCAACGGCCGGCCGGCCACCGCCGACGCTTGTGTCGGCGCCAGCTACGGTTTCCAGCATGACATCGCCGAACGGAGTATGGTACAGGGTTGTGGTGGTGCCCGCCGCCGGGGCTGGAGTGGTTGCCGCCGGCGAAGCGCCGGCAGAGGGGGATACGTTATCGATCATGGCGTTCTCCTAAGAGCTGACGCGGGCGACCTCTTCGATCGCTTTACGGTTCATATCCGCGTCGAGCGTGACTGCTTTCTGCAACATTTCAAACTGGCGCATCATGCCGACCAGCCGCATGGCGGCCTCCGGCACCGCTACGTTAGAACTCTCAATTCTTCCCTGCTCCACCTGCACGTTGGCGGCGGGAGCGGGCTGGGTCTTGGGGTCTGTGTTCTGAAAATAGGACCCACTCAGTTTTTTCAGCGAACCGGTGGAGGCGAAATCGACAATTTCCAACTGCCCCATCGATTGGCCCTCCTGGCGCACCGTGCCATCGGTAGCAATCTCGATCGGTTTGGCGGCAGTCAAGTGGATCGACTGCCCTCCTACCGTACGTACGGCGTAACCCTCCGCGGTCACCAGTTCTCCCGATGGCGCAATCTTGAGGCTGCCGTTCCGCGTGTATAACACACCATTGGGACCATTCACGGTAATCAAGCCAGGGCCGGAGAGAGCCACGTCCAAAGAGTTTCCCGTAGGCTGCAGAGTCCCCTGCGAAAAGTCGGTCCACTGGCGCTCGACCACGGGGAGCGTACTAACAGTCCCGTCTCCCCAGGGACTGGTCGCGTCCGGTGAAGCGTAGAGACCATAGAATTCGCGATCCGTCTTATATCCGCTGGTTGCGGCATTGGCCAGGTTGTTCGCGAGGAGTTCGAGCGAGTCCATTCGGGAGCGCAATCCACTCGCGGCCGATATCGATAAAGAGTCCACAAAAACCTCCCATTGCAGGCTGCCGAAGCCCCCGGAACGGGCAAGAATGTCCGTGCTACTGCAACCGTCGGTCCAAAAAAAAGGGGCCAAAAAGGGAAGAAAGTTCGTTGGAATTCGCCGATGTATACGAGGAAGCGGTGGGTTTTGCGTCAACATCTTGACGAGCCCGCTTGACTCGTCAAAACCTCAACACCTGGCCTCGGCCTTCATCCCATTGAATCGAGATGCACCGAGTTTTGGTTTCCGACCTGCATTCTCACGAAACCGTGACCGTTTCCGGCTCTTACAACGGCTTGTGCCCACCCGCTGGCGATTCCCCGATTTCGTTCGCTCCTGATCCGGGAACGCCGCGGGAACCAGGTGAGTTTGGACAGCAGTTGCAGGATGCGCGGGAAGTCTCTACAAGACCCGAGCTCGCTGGCCGGTCCCCGGGACCAAAACGGGCCAGCGGGCGCGGAGCGATCAAGAGAGATTCCGGTGAAGCGAATACCAACGCACCCTTTATCGTGCCCGTCGCCGTCCCACCGCCCGATACCCGTCCGTTTTCGTTTAGCCTCGCCCTAATGGCCACCGCCGGCGAGAGCACCGGACTTCCCCAGACCGTTACCGAGGAACAGCCTGCAACCAGTCCGCAGCTTCTTCCCCAGGATCTGGCTTTTGCGGTAAAGGCCGTACCGAAAGACGGGGCCGCGGCTGATGAACTCGCAGGCAAAGGGAAAGCGCAGCCCGCAGGCGATCGCCTTTTGGCCGACAGCGCCGGGATCCTCTCGAGCGAGTCTGCGGCTCCAGTGGGCCCGGTAAGCGATAAGGAAGCTTCCCACGGTCCAGGTCCTCAATCGGAAAACCCGGCCGCTCCCGTGGTAGAGACGCTATTCCGTTCTTCGGTATCCACTCCGGACTCGAACGTTGAAACGGCCGCTCCGGCAAGACCAACCGAAGCGACGCAGGGGGCCGACGCTCCCGTCAAACCCGCCGAGCCCCTGAAACAGCTCTCCATCCAGGTAGGGGACTCGCGGCAAGACCGGGTGGAGCTTCGCGTCGTCGAGCGAGCGGGTGAACTGCAGGTATCGGTCCGATCGGCCAGCCCCGAAGTGACGCAAGGACTCCGGCAAGGTCTGTCCGACCTCGTGGGCCGCCTCGAACAAAGCGGCTTTCACGCCGAGGCCTGGCGCCCCGGAACCACGGCCAGCGGAGTCCAAGGAACCGTAGAAACCCGGCAGGAGTCCGCCCAATTTCAAAATAACGGTTCGCAGGGGCAGCCCGGCTCGCAGCAGCAGAACCGTCAACCAGGGAATCAGAACCAATCCCCCCGTCCGCAGTGGGTCGAGGAACTGGAAGGCAGCCTCACCGGCCGGGGACAATTATCGACAGGAGAATCCAATGGCATCACCCATTAGTCCGCTAGTTGGCTCCACAACCGCCACTCCCACGTCTCAGCCGAGCTTGGGAACCACCGCTCCCAGCGAGCAGATGTTTTTGCAGCTTCTGGTGGCGCAGATCAAGAATCAAGATCCCATGAGTCCGGCCGACCCGACACAATTCACTTCGCAGTTGGCGCAGTTCAGCGAACTCGAGCAGGTCACCGCCATTCGTGGCGATATCGAAAAAGCACAGAGCGCCGCCACCAGCGCTCCGCCTGCGCCAAGTGCCACCACGAGCACTCCGCCGGCGGCCAGTGCCGCCACCACCGCTCCGCCTGCCCAAAGCTGAGACAAAGGACTATCGTATGTTCGACGCCTTCTCAACCGCACTTTCCGCGCTGACCGCGAATTCCACGGCGGTGGACATCATCGGAAACAATTTGGCGAATGTCAACACCACTGGCTACAAGGCAGATTCGGTGCAGTTTTCGGATTTGATGAGCCAGCAACTCGGAGGGACGTCCGCCACGAACCAGGTAGGATTAGGCGTGAGCGGCGCCCAGTCTATCCGAGAGTTCACGCAAGGGGCTATCCAGCAGACCAATGGGCCTCTGGACACTGCCATCAGCGGCACCGGCTTCTTCGTCGTGAACGACAGCAGCGGCCAGCAACTCTACACGCGCGCCGGCAACTTCCGCCTGGGCACCGACGGGAGTCTGCTGACCGCCAACGGCGACAAAGTACAGGGCTGGAATTCGGTGGGGGGCGCGCTGAATCTCAGCGGACCCTTGAGCAGTATTGTGATTCCGGTCAACGGAGTCGTGCCTCCGACTGTGACGGCCAACGTCTCGCTCACCGCGAATCTGGATGCGACCGCCGCGGTCGGCAGCCCCACGGCCAGCTTTTCGGCCCCGGTCCAGGTGGTGGACAGCCAGGGTGGCACGCACGTTCTTACTTTCTCGTTCACCAAGAGTGACGTGAACGCCTGGAGTTATACCGTCAGCATTCCGACTTCGGATTTGAAGACCGGGGGTACCACCAGCATCGCCGTCGGAGTCCTGGCTTTTGACGGTACGGGCCAGTTGACAACTCCGGCTTCGACCGCCGCCCCCGTATCCCTGAAGATTACCGGCCTCGCGGACGGCGCCAGCGACCTCACGGTGAATTGGAATCTTTACACCGGGACGAGCGGCCTGCTTACGCAATTCGCCCAGACTTCCGGCGTCTCGGCAACCTCGCAGGATGGACACCCGGCCGGTCAGATCGTCGGCATAACGATGGGCGATAACGGGGCGATCACGGCCAGTTACTCGAACGGCCAGCAGACTACGGTGGCCCAAGTGGCCCTGGCAAATATTCGAAACCCGGAGAGCATGACCGCGGTGGGAAACAACAATTTGCGGGCTACGGCGGACACCGCCGCTCCGGCCATCGGAATCGCCGATACCGGCGGCCGGGGAAAGATCCTCGGCGGATCGCTCGAGGGCTCGACGGTCGACATGGCCAGCGAATTCACCAACCTGATCGCGGTCCAACGGAGCTACCAGGCCAGTTCCAAGGTCATCACCACCACCGATCAGATGCTGCAGGATCTGATTGCCCTGAAACAGTAAGGCGCGCCATGGAATCGATGCAACAGGCGCTGAGCGTATTGCTGGTGCTGGCGCTGCTGGGAGGAGTTCTGTGGTGGCTGCGCCGCAAAGGAGTGGCGCAGTTCGCCTTGAAGAGCGCAGTCGCGGGCAAGCGCAAATCCATTCAGGTAGTGGATCGGCTGGCGCTCACGCCGCAGCACTCTCTGCACCTGGTCAAGCTCGAAGACCGAACCATGCTCATTGCGGCCTCGCCCGGAGGCTGTTCGATTCTCAGCGAAAAGGTGGAAACGCGATGAAGGGCATGGCCCGCCGCCCACTGCTGCTTCTGGCCGTGAGTTCTTTGGCCCTCGCCGCTCCGGCCCCCAATGCGTTGTTCGGCATCAACATGAGCAAGAGCGGAGATTCGCTCAGTGTGCCGATGCAGATTATCATTCTGCTGACCCTGCTCACGCTGCTGCCGGCGGTGGTGATGGCCATCACGCCGTTTCTGCGCATCACCATTGTGCTGCACTTTCTGCGGCAGGCCCTGGGTACGCAATCCACTCCCTCCAATCAAGTGCTGCTCGGCCTGGCGCTGTTTCTCACCATTCTGGTGGTGCAACCGGTCGCCACGGAGATGTACCACCAGGGCTGGGAGCCCCTCGAGAATAATCAGCTCACCTCTGCCCAGGCATTCGACGCGGGCACCAAGCCGCTGAAAACCTTCCTGCTGCGGTTCGCCCGCGAGAAGGACGTAAAGCTGTTTCTGGAAATGTCGCACACGCCGCCGCCGCGGAACGCCGGCGACCTGACGCTCAATATCCTGATACCGGCCTATATCGTTTCCGAGTTGAAAGCCGGCTTTCAAATTGGCGCGGTCCTGTTTCTTCCGTTCCTGATTATCGATCTGGTGGTGGCTTCCGTGACGCTGTCCATAGGCATGGTGCAACTACCGCCGGTCATGATTTCGGCCCCATTCAAGATTCTGCTGTTTGTGCTGGCCGATGGCTGGAACCTGGTGCTCGGCTCGCTCATGAAGGGATTCTACGCATGACCCCGGAATTCGTCATCCAGATCTTGCGGCAGGCTCTGATGACCGCCTTCTGGCTGAGCGCGCCGCTGTTGGCGGTGGGCTTTGTAGCCGGCATCGTCATCAGCCTGGTGCAGATCGTCACTTCCATACAGGACTCGGGCTTCAGCACCATCCCCCGGCTCGGCGCGTTCCTGGCGACGTTCCTGCTGGCCCTGCCGTGGATGCTACAAAAGATTACGACTTACACCGTCCTGATTATGGGCGATCTGGGGCGCTATGCGCGGTGAACTGGTCGTTTCGACCGCGACGTTGCTGGGCTTCCTGGCCACGCTGGCCCGCGTCGCCGGCGTGTTCGTCTTCGTGCCGCTCCCGGGCATGAATTCCGGTTCCGACCTGGCCCGCATCATGCTCTCCTTGAGCATCACCGTCGCACTATTTCCTTATTGGCCCCATGTTTCCGCCGACGTTACCGCGGGAGTACTGGCCGTGTGGATGATTTCCGAGGCGGCGCTGGGGATCGGCATTGGCCTCGCCGTGGCGTTTATCACCGAGGGGCTCAATGTAGCCGCCCAGGTAATGGGATTGCAGGCAGGCTATGCCTATGCTTCCACCATCGATCCCACCACGCAGGCCGATTCGACCGTTTTAGTCATCTTCTCGCAATTGGCCGGGTCGCTTCTGTTTTTCGCCATGGGGCTCGATCGCGAGGTAATCCGCATCTTCGCCCGGAGCCTGGAGGTCGTCCCGCCGGGGTCGTTCGTGCTCTCCCGCGGCATGGCAGAGCAACTGCTTTCGATGGCGGGCGGCATGTTTTCCACGGGCATGCGTCTGGCGTTGCCGGTGGTTGCGATCCTGCTGATGGTGGACATTTCGCTGGCGCTGCTAGGCCGCGTCAACGCCCAGCTCCAGCTGCTAACCATCGCCTTCCCGGTCAAGATGATGGTCGGCCTGGCGATCTTTGGATGGCTTCTGCTGCTGGTACCGGTGTTCCTGCGCAGCGGCGGCGCAGCGGCGTTCTCGATAGGGAGAACGATGTTGCCCCATTGATGTGACCGCGCGAAGAGTGATGAAGACTTTGCCGCTTGCTTACGCGCGCGGTTCGGTGTGGCGCACGGACCGGCGGCAGACCGCGAGCGTCAGGGAGCGGGCTTTGCCCATGATGAGCCATGGCTGACCAAAGCCAAAAAACCGAAAAGCCCACACAGCGCCACCTCAAGAAGGCGCGCGAGGAAGGCAATTTCCCATCCGCCAAAGTCTTTGTCGGGGCCCTCCAATTCCTGGCTTTTGTAGGTATGGCGCATTCCTGGGGGATCGTCTGGGTCACGGCCATTCACAGGAACCTGGCGCAGTTGCTGAATCATGCGTTGGAGGCAACCTTGGATGCCAATTTCCTTCTGCGTCTGAGCCTCGACCTGATCAGGCAAACCCTGCTGCCGCTGGCCATGATGGGCGGGGCGCTCATGGTGGT
>Ga0075030_100001150_pt1 | contig 23607 bp, 6 predicted proteins | sample LitLauG_LLR_2012_FD_71393 | JGI IMG/M metagenome (GOLD analysis project Ga0075030, IMG submission 71393) | Freshwater sediment microbial communities from Pennsylvania, USA - Little Laurel Run_MetaG_LLR_2012 | ecosystem: Environmental > Aquatic > Freshwater > Creek > Sediment | place: USA...
CTGAACCAATTACGGAAAAACTGTACTCAATAAAGAAAAATTCCAACGGTTTCCATCCATGGAAGTCTTTTAGAATCAGTATGGGCACTGCATTAAATAAGGACAAACGACACCGAGGCTGGAGTGGACCGGGTCGAGTGGGCGAAGCATCTGGTCGCCAATGCCGTGCGCTCGCCCTACATCCGGCAAGCCTACGCCTACGCCCTCGAACAATTCTTTCAGTGGGCGGCGGGCCGCGCCATCTCGCGCGAGTCGGTGCAAGGCTACGTCACCTGGCTCGGGGAAATGAAGTTCTCGCCCTCGACCATCAATCAACGTCTGGCGGCGATCCGCAAGCTGGCGACCGAAGCGCAGCGCTGTGGTTATGTGGATAGCGAAACGGCGCAGGCGATTGTCACGGTCGCCGGTGTGAGCCAAAAGGGCAGACGCCTGGGGCGATGGCTGGCGTGGGAAGAAGCCCGGACATTATTGCAGGCGCCGAACCCGCACAGCATTCGCGGAATGCGGGACCGGGCGCTGCTGGCGGTGCTGGTGACGTGCGCGCTGCGCCGCGGGGAATTGTCGCGGATGGGCTGCGAGCATCTCGCGATGCGCGACGGCCGCTGGGTCTTTCTGGATTTCAAGGGGAAGGGAAACAAAACGCGGTCGGTGGCTGTGCCGCTGTGGGTGAAGCAAGAGATTGATGGGTGGCTGGACGTGGCAGGAATAGAGAAAGGGCCGATCTTCCGGCGCGTGCTCGCGAACGGCCGAGTGGGCAAGGACGCGTTGACCGAGCGCGCAGTGTGGCAGCTCGTGCATGAATACGCGGCACGGGTGAGGATTGGAGAACTGGCGCCGCACGATCTGCGTCGCACGGCAGCGAAGCTATGCCGCGCGAAGGGCGGGGAGTTGGAGCAAATTCAGTTCCTGTTGGGGCATGAGTCGATCCTGACGACGGAACGGTACTTGGGGTCTGAACAGGATCTGAAGAATGCAGTCAACGACGCTCTGGTGTTTGAATGAAGGCTCGATGTCGCGTTATAGATTACGATCAGAACGCGGTAGTGGCTGAATTTGGCTTGCGCTGAGATGGGGAGTGGAGAGTGAATTACGTCATGAAAGGAGAACCCCGCGAAGATGAAAATGAAATCTGGGAAGGCAAAACCCCAGATCAATTAAGCGCAGAGTGGGATGAACTAAAATTCCAAGAAGTATTGGACGCCTTGGACGGAGACCTCGCTCCAAAATAGAACAAGCCCGGATGCCGGTCCGGGCCGTGGTGCCCTTGCTCATGCTCACAATAGGGAGGAGCAGGGAGTGTATCAACTAGCAACAACCGAGGCTGCTGTCGAGCTGTACTCAACAGGTAGACAACCTCGGTTTGTGGCACTCAACTTGTAGACTTACCGCCCAGGACGATGCACTGAACCTGTAGACAAAAATACTTGACTGAATCGGTAGACAACGTATGCGATTCGGGATCCCGGTGCGCGGAGAATTGGATGTCTGCATGGAAGAAAGAGGCCTGCCTGCGTCGCGAGTGGCCGTTGAATCGATTGGTCCTGAAGAGCCCGTATCCATTTCTGATTCCGCGGTGGCGACTCGCACGGGGCCACTTCCGCATTTGAACGCGTCAGAGATCGTCGCAGTCTACAAGTTGAGTGCGGGAAATCTACAGGTGGAGTGCAAAATAATCAGAGCAATAATGTCTACAGGTTGCGTGCTGGTTGCGCAACATCGCTCCGGCGGAACCGGATTTTAAGCCCGTGTTCCTTACTCCCCTACGATCGTGACCGGCGCATAAGTTTTTATGCACCCACAACCCAAACTCGACAATGACTTACAAGGAACAACAGTAGACAGGCAACTCAGGTAGCGATCAGTTCACCAAGTGGCAACAACCATCGCCGACCGAAGGCCTGCCGACACCGCAGACCATGGCCGAGTCCGTGCATAATTTAGGTGGAAGTAAACAGGTTTTGATCAACTTCTTACCCAGCTTCTGTATTGGCGACTAATCCATCGTTCGCGAGGATTGGCCGCTCTTCTAGCGGTCATCCGCTAGACCAGGAAATCGCTGCAAAAAAACCAACGCTCAGCACTCTCACGGAGAACATTAAAAAGCTCACGTACGCGCAGGTGGGCCGCAACAACGCGGTATTTCGACTCCGCGCCTCCACCAAGCCCGTTCATGAAGCGAATAGTGCGGGGGACCCGCTTTACGTCTTCAGCGGGTACGTACAAGGAGCAGACGATATGACCAAATAGAGAAAGTTGGTTATGATCGCCACTACCCCACATTTCCAGACGCCGTACATTGAATCCGACGATTACCAACACAATTTCTCGCGAGTTGGCAACGTTGGGCTGCCTCACCGAGATGTATGTGGCCGTTTTTTGGAAGGACGGCAAGTTAAAAAAGTGCCCTTCGATATGTGCAGCTCTTGGCCTCGAATTGGGAGTATTTTAAGAGCCTGCGAAACGAGTTCCTTATCGACTCGCGTATTCGGTTTCTTCTCGGGCAGCAAAGCGCACAGTTCTTCGTAGCGGAAGTTGCCACCTAGATGCGCAAGTTGTGACTCTGTCGTTTATATGCTGACATACAGGTAATCCGGACCAGAGCGAAGATTTGTTCCCCGTCTTCTGCTTCCTGTCCTGGTCGTGGAGAACCTTCCTTCCATCACACGAATCGACAACGATAGCGAAAGCGGTCAGAAGTTGCGCCGAGTCAGCAACAATTGTGGATGATGAATTTTGTGATGGCCTTATTGGCGTTTTGAGGATACGATTCTTTCCCATTCGAGATGTAAATCGGGTTCCTGAATTCAAACAACTGAGGTGTTCTTCGATCTGGTGGCGCAAAGCTTTACGTCTACCGACCGACATTCAACTAAATGCGGGACACCTCTCGCGAGTCGGCGGCGGCCGCTCGCCATTGGGATGGAGTTATGCCCGAAGAGCAGATGAGCCCAGATTCGACCGACGCCGGGACGAAAGACTCGCCTTTCGCCGCCCCGCAGATCAACCTGCCCAAAGGCGGGGGCGCCATCCGGGGAGTCGACGAGAAATTCACGTCGAATCCCGTTACCGGCACCGGCTCACTCCGTGTCCCCCTTCCAGTGACTCCCGGGCGTTCCGGATTCGGTCCACAACTGTCTCTCAATTACGATTCGGGTTCGGGCAACGGAATCTTCGGCATCGGCTGGAGCCTGTCGCTTCCTTCCATCGTTCGCCGGACGGACAAAGGGCTCCCGCAATATGAGGACGCCAAAGAATCTGACATTTTCATACTGTCCGGCGCAGAAGATCTGGTCCCCGTGCTGCTCAGCGATGAGGACGGAAGATCACAATTCGATGAATTCGAGCGCGACGGCTATCGAGTCAAGCGTTATCACCCCCGAATCGAAGGGCTGTTCGCGCGGATCGAACGATGGACCAGACTGGATTCCGGCGAGACGCATTGGCGGTCCATCTCCAGGGAAAACGTCCTCACCGTTTATGGCTTCGATCCCGATTCGCGCATTGCCGATCCGGAAGCTCCGGCCCACGTCTTTCAATGGCTGATTTGCCGCAGCTACGACGATAAGGGCAACGCCATTTTCTATGACTACGCCGCCGAGAACGATTGTGGCGTCGATCTCTCGAAGGATAACGAACGCTGCCGTTCAAGGAAAGCGAACCGGTATCCCAAACGAATCCGCTACGGCAACCGCGTGCCGCTTCTTCTGGATTCAGAAAGCCCGAGCTTCCGCCGCTCACATCTGGACGCGGTCGATCTGGACGGTGCTCAGTGGATGTTCGAGTTCGTCTTCGATTATGGTGAAGGCCACTACCACGAAGAGCAAACAGAGGCAGGGAGAATAGCTTCCGTCGAAACTGGCTCGGACTGGCTCGGGCGGAAAGATCCGTTTTCGTCGTACCGTTCCGGCTTCGAAATCCGCGCCCACCGGCTGTGCCGTAGGGTTTTGATGATTCATCACTTTCCACAGGAGCTGGGCACGCCATCCTGTTTGATTCGCTCAGCCGCGTTTGACTACCGTGAAAAAGCGATCGGCAGCTTCCTCGAGCGAATCGTCCAGTCGGGCCACAGGCTCACCGAAGACGGCCGCTATCTGACACGCTCGTTGCCCCCTCTGGAGCTGGCTTATACGACCATCCCCCTCGAAGATCCTGATTTTCACGAGTACCGCGTCGAGGAAGTCGCACCACCGGATCTGGCCAACCTGCCGGGAAGCATCGATGGCGAGGCCTATCGGTGGGCCGATCTCGATGGCGAAGGAATCTCCGGCGTGCTGACGGAGCAGGGTAGCTCCTGGTTCTACAAACCTAATCTCGGAGACGGCCGGTTCGGCGCTGTGGAAACTGTCCCTGCGCGGCCGTCGCTCGCAGCCCTCGGAAGCGGTCGCCAGCAACTAATGGACATAGCCGGGGATGGCAATCTCGATCTGGTGGATTTATCGGCACAGATCTCGGGCTTTTACGAAAGGACGTTCGATGCGGGGTGGGCGGGCTTTCGAGCATTTCAATCCCTTCCCGTGACCGACTGGAACGATCCGAATCTGCGCTTCGTGGATGTGACCGGCGACGGGATCGCCGACGTTCTGATCACCGAGGACGATGCTCTCATCTGGCACCGTTCCCTGTTGCATGAAGGTTTCGGAACGGGGATTCGTGTGTCTGTTCCGTTCGACGAGGCCAAGGGCCCCCGTGTGATCTTTGCGGATGGCACCGAGTCCATCTACCTCGCGGACATGTCTGGCGATGGACTATCCGATCTGGTCCGCATTCGCAACGGCGAGGTCTGCTACTGGCCGAACCGTGGCTATGGACGATTCGGCGCCCGGGTGACCATGGAGCGCTCGCCCTGGTTCGATGAGCCCGATCTCTTCGACCAGAAACGGATCCGCCTCGCAGACACGGATGGATCCGGAACCACCGACATCATTTATCTGGGCGCCAGCGGCGTGACCGTATATCTCAACGAATCCGGCAACGGCTGGAGCGCGGCGCGTCGGCTGTGGTGCTTTCCGGCAGTCGACACCGCGGCATCGATTACCGCAATGGATTTCCTGGGCCGCGGCACGGCGTGCCTGGTCTGGTCTTCGTCTTTGCCGGCGTATTCCGCAAGGCAGTTAAGGTACATCGACCTCATGTGCGGGCGGAAGCCGCATCTGCTTCACCGTATCGTCAACAATCTCGGCGCGGAAACTCGTATCGATTACGCATCGTCGACAGAGTACTACCTCGCCGACAAGACGGCAGGAACGCCGTGGGTCACCAGACTTCCGTTCCCCGTCCACGTAGTGAGACGGGTCGAGATCTACGATCACGTCAGCCGGAATCGGTTCGTCACGCGGTACAGCTACCATCACGGGTACTACGACGGCGTGGAGCGTGAATTCCGGGGGTTCGGCCGCGTCGATCAGTTCGACAGCGAGGAAATCGCTGCGCTGACCGGCAGCCGCCACTTTCCGCAAGGCGACAATGTCGACGCAGCGTCCGTAGTTCCCCCGGTCCTCACGCGAACCTGGTTCCACACCGGCTGTTATCTCGAAGGCGGCCTCGTCTCACGGCACTTGGAGCACGAATACTACCGGGAGGGACTGCCCCGCAACGGCGAAAGCCGGATCCCGGCGGGATTGATTGAGGCGATGCTGCTCGACGACACGATCCTGCCGCAGCACCTCACGCCGGAGGAGGCCCGTGAAGCATCCCGATCGCTCAAAGGCTCGATGCTGCGTCAGGAGGTGTACGCGGAGGATGGAACCGAGGAATCGCGCCGGCCTTACGTGGTGAGCGAGGGCAACTTCACCATTCGAACGTTGCAGCATCGGGGACCGAACCGGCACTCGGTGTTCTTCACGCATTCGCGGGAGCAGGTGGGATTTCATTACGAGCGCAAGGTCTACAACGTGCACGGGCATCGGCGGGCCGATCCAAGAGTCACTCACAACGTGATGCTGGAGGTAGACGACTACGGCAATGTGCTGAAGTCCGTCGCCATCGGTTACGGACGGCGCTTCACGGATAGCTCGCCGGTGTTGACCGATGAGGATCGCGACAAGCAGGCGCGCATCCTGCTGACCCTCACCGAGAGCGACTACACCAATGCGGTCGAAGAAGCGGACGCTTACCGCACGCCCCTGCCCGCCGAGCAGCGTCTCTACGAACTGGTCAAGGTGGAGCCATGCTCTGACATTCCTGAGCTCACGACTCTGTTCAGGTTTCGCGAACTCGCTGCGAAGGTAGCGCGAGCGAGCGATGGGCTTCATGAGCTGCCGTTTGAAGACTGGCGGGCCTTGGGCGCAGTCGACCACGCTCCCTACCGCCGTCTGCTCAAGAAAAGTCGATCCGTCTACCGGGACAATCGTCTGCGCCATCTTTTGTCGCTCGGGAGGCTCGAATCACTCGCGCTACCAGGGCATAGCTATCAGCTGGCTCTGACGTCCGGAATTCTCACCGAGGTTTACCGCCGCGGCGAGCCACGAGAGAACCTGCTGCCTCAGCGAGACCAGGTGCTCCGGGACGAAGGCGGTTATGTAGATCTCGACCAGGACGGAAACTGGTGGGTCCCATCGGGTCGCGTGTTTTTTTCCGAGTTGGAAGGTCACGAGCACGAACTGTCTTATGCGCTGAGGCATTTCTTCCTCCCGCACCATTATCGCGACCCATTCGGAAACATCACACGAGTCCGCTTTGATCCGCATGATTTGGCCCCGATAGAAACCATGGACGCCGTGGGCAACACGGCGCGGGCGGAGTTCGACTATCGCGTCATGGCTCCACGACTGTTGACCGATCCGAACGGCAATCGAACCGAGGTGGCCTTCGACGCGCTTGGCCGCGTCGCGGGCACGGCGGTCATGGGAAAGGTCGGGGAAGCCATCGGCGATTCGCTTCGCGGATTCGAGCCCGACCTTTCCGCGCACCGGCTGCGTGCTTTCCTGGAGGATCCGCACGGCTCGGGGTTAGGCTTGCTGGCGGATGCCACCACCCGCATCGTCTATGACGTGGAGCGCTACTTCCACTCTCAGAAGCCTGTCTTTTCCGCGACCATCGCCCGGGAGACTCACGTCAGCGATCTCAGGCCGGGCGAACGATCGAAAACCCAGATCAGTTTTGGTTATTCCGACGGCTTCGCCCGCGAGATACAGAAGAAACTGCCCGCCGAACCCGGTCCGCTAACGGAGGGAGGAGCCCTGGCGGATCCCAGATGGATCGGGAGCGGCTGGACCATCTACAACAATAAGGGCAAACCAGTTCGGAAATACGAATCGTTCTTCAGCGCGACGTTCGATTTCGAGTTCAACGCGATCCAAGGCGTGAGCCCCATTCTGTTCTACGATCCTGTGGATCGCGTGGTCGCGACACTGCACCCCGAGCACACCTACGAGAAGTTGGTCTTCGATCCTTGGCGGCAGACCACCTGGGATGTCAACGATACCGTCACCTCCGATCCCGCGGCCGATCCCGTTACCCGCGAATTCTTTGTGCATCTTCCGCACGGCGAGTATCTGCCGACCTGGTATCAGCAACGAATCGATGGCGAGAAAGGGCCGGCCGAGCGGACCGCGGCGGAGAAGTCCTCAAGGCATGCCGATACGCCCACTACTGCTTACTTCGACAGCCTCGGGAGAATTTTTCTCTCCGTAACCGACAATGGCGTCGCGGAGAATGAGGACGTCAGCGCGGGGACGCATCGAAAGTATTCGACGCGAACCGTGTTGGATATCGAAGGCACTCCGCGCGCCGTGATCGACCCTCTCGATCGCATAGTGATGCTCTACGAATACGACATGCGCTCAGCGCACCTCCACCAGTCGAGCATGGAAGCGGGCGAGGGCTGGGTGCTGAATGACGTCGCGGGCAAACCAATCCGGGCCTGGAACAGCCGCCGGTACGCCTTCCGCACCGAGTACGACGCCCTGCGGCGGCCCGTTCGCTCCCACGTGCAAGGCGGTGATCCCTATGAACGCAGCGCGAGAACTTATCCTCACGAAATTCTCTTTGAGAGGACCATTTATGGCGACAGCCCGGATACCGGGCTCACCGAGCACCACCAACGCGAGGCCAATCTCCGCGGCAGGGTGTTCCGGCATGTCGATACCGCCGGCGTGTTCACCACCGGCCGGTATGATTTCAAGGGCAATCTCTTACACAGCTACCGGCAATTCGCAAGGAACTACAAAAATGTACCCGATTGGCGGGAAGAGAACCTGCTCGAAGCAGAAAGCTTCGCCCACCACACGACCTATGACGCGCTTAACCGCGTGGTGACATTCACCAACCCTGACCGAAGCGTCTACCGCCCCGCTTACAACAAAACTAATCTTCTCGAAAAGATCGATGTAGCGCTGAGGGGCGAACACCGCGAAACCGGAGTCTGGACGCCCTTCGTCACCGACATCACTTACAACGCGCGGGCTCAACGTACTCGCATACGGTATGCCAACAGCGCGGTCACAACCTACGAGTACGATCTGAAGACCTTCCGGCTCATCCGGCTACGCACGGAGCGCTCGCGTGGCCAAGGCGAATGGTCCACGCGAATTTTTGCGGATGCGGCGAAAATCCAGGATCTTCACTATATTTTCGATCCCGCCGGCAACACCACAGAGATCGCCGACACCGCGCTTCGACCTGTATTTCATGACAACCGCAAGGTGGATTCTGTTTGCCGTTATACATACGACCCCCTGTATCGCCTGATCGAGGCTGGCGGGCGCGAGAATACGGTCCAGTCGGCTTTCGAATTCAGACCGCCGCACGGGAATTACCGCGATTACCCTTTCACGGGCGGCCAGAAATTGGGCGACCCGGAAGCTCTGGAAAATTACACCGAACGTTACGAGTACGACTCGGTTGGGAATTTCCTGCGGATGATTCACCGTGCCGAGCACCGCAACTGGACTCGTCATTATACGTACGACGAGGAAAGCCAGCTCCAGCCCGGGAAGAAGAGCAATCGCCTCAGCCGTACCCATCTTCATTCCTCTGGGCACCCGATTCCCGAGCCATATCTCTACGATGCGCACGGCAACGTGATCCAGATGCCGCACCTGCCTGTGATGCATTGGGATTTCCAGGATCGCCTGGCGGCGAGCTCGCGCCAGGTAATCAAGGACGGGACGCCGGAGACGACATTCTATGTCTACGATGGATCGGGGCAGCGCGTCCGCAAAGTCACCGAGCGCGTCAATGGGTCGCGGAAGGATGAGTTCCTGTATGTCGGCGGTCTGGACGTGTTCCGTGAGTTCGCGGGCGATGGGCGCGTGGTTCTGGAGCGCGAGTCGCTGCACGTCATGGATGAGCAACGGAGGATCGCGCTCGTCGAGACTCTGACACGGGAACATGAGCACCCAATTCTGTCGCTCGAGCCGCGGCAGCGATTCCAACTGGCGAATCATCTTGGCTCGGCTTGTTTGGAGTTGGATGAGACGGCCGCCTTGATTTCGTACGAGGAGTATTCGCCTTATGGCGAGACGACCTATCAGGCCGCGAAAAGCCGTGCTGAGGTGAAGCTGAAGCTGTATCGATATACCGGTAAGGAGCGGGATGAGGAAACGGGTTTGTACTACCATGGTGCGAGATATTACGCGGCATGGTTGGGAAGGTGGTTGAGTACCGACCCAATTGGAACTAGAGAGAGCGCAAATTTGTTTATGTTCGCAAGGGCTAATCCAATTTGCTATTTAGATCGCAATGGGAGAGCCTCGGTGGAAGCTGAGGCAGCGAGGAGACGATATGAACAGGCCGGGGAAAAGGTAATCGAGCTCCAAAAGAGGCAGTTTACAGGAATAGATAAAGTCGTTGAAGCTGAGGCCAAAGTTAGGGAGCACGAGGCAAAAGTAAGCGAACTGAAATCTAATGAAATAACACGCGGACTAGAAAACAGTCCGAGAGACATAAGACAACTCCAGCAAGCCGAACACAATTTGGCGCAAGCCCGGCAAAATTTGTCTGCCGCAGAAAGTCAGCTAAAAACAGTGCAGTCGCAATTAACAACTGCAAACGAGCAGTTTGGCGAAGCACAAAGGGCGGCAGCAAAAGAAGGAATTGATATTAGTGAAGTTAGTTCACGTGTTCAGAATGAATTCCAGAAGTTGGTAGACACAGAGGAATTAAAGCGCCCCGACTGGGTAGATGTAACGAAAAAGAATTCTGGGCCTAAAGGAAGTTCCGGTGGAGGAGGGACTGGTGAAGGCGGTGGGAGTGCTCCTCCACCACCATCTCCAGGAGGTGGTGGTTCAAATCCAGGCAGCGGTAAGGGCACCAACAACCGCTTTAAGCCTCCTTTCATCCCGATCGGGACTCCGAGCGATCCTACCCCCCCCGCTCCAAGGGCGCCTGGACCGCAAGCGCCATCGCCCCAGCAAACTCCTGCTCCAAGTCCTACGCCAGCACAGAGGCCGCCTGAACAAACTCCTGGGCAGCCTACTGCGCCAGCGGCTCCATCTCCCTATAGCCACGGCTCTCAAACTGACTCGAGCGCCCAGCAGAGAGAAAAAGGACGTAGATTGGGACTTACGATAGGCACAGTAGTGTTTTTAGCAATCGCCGGTTATTTCCTCCTTCCCGCTCTCGCTTTTTGAAGGGTTAGCCTCCTACTGGCAGAACGGGGCATCAACTTCAACAAGGAATTTGGCGGGTTCAAGCGTTAAAGAGGAGCACCATGAGCCAACCGTCGAACCGAGAATCACAATGACACCGAACCTTACACGCTACATCAACAAATCCGTATATGTCTCCCTTCCAACACTTTTTGAAGACGGAATGTGCAGAGCATTCACATTGCTGGGCGTCGAGATAACCGGCCTATGGCTGCAATCGGACGAATTGACCAAGAGGCTCGTTCCCGAGCACATGAGCAATCTCGCGTCGCTGGCTCCGGTAGTCTTCATTCCGTTCGCGCATATCGCCGGAGTGCTGGTCGCGACGATCCCGCCGGCGCCAGCCGCGGCTACACCAGCCCAACCAGTCCAAGAGCACTCCGCCGAGCCGAAGGCGAAAAGGAATTTACGCAAGTAACTCGCGAGACGAGCCTGACAAGGAGAGCATCACATGTCGAACCTGCTCGTAATTCGGATCCTTCCGCAAGCGGCGGTGAAACCCGATGACTTTACGAATCACTATTTGAACCCCAGCGGAGCGGGCCTCGGCCCGTTGCAAATCACCGCATTCGATCTCTCCTTCGACAGTCCAACGGATGGTCAGAAACCGCTTACCGCCACCTTTATTCAACCGAAGACCGGGCCGTCGCCCACTTCCGCGCAGAAAGTGCCGCCTCCGCCTCCGCCACTGATAATTCCGAATTACACCTCCAGCCCGGCGAGCGGAATTGTCCAGCAGTACGATGTCGTTCCTGCCTCGCCCGGCGACAGCGCGTTCTTTCAACTCGAGTCGGTGGCCACGGCAATCATCGTCGTGCCGTCGGTCAAATACGAAAATCTCAGGTTGACGGCTCAATGGGGATCCGGAGCCGGTGCAACTCAAATCCCCATAAACCTGGACTACTATGATGTCGCCACGGTTTCAAGTGGAACCGCGCCTGACCTCAACGGCTGGAACCCGTTGACCTCCAATCTCGACCCGTGGGCCGCGCTTCCTCCGAGTATCTATATCCAAATTCCTGCCGCCTCGAGCGTAACCGGCGGAATTGTGCTGCCCTTGCCCACTGACGGCACACCTCCTCCGTTCGATGCGTTGCTGGGCGCTGTGCAGCAGGTCATTAAAGACGATCCCGGTGCTTTCGTCACTGCCACGACCACGGCGCTCGCCTCCGCGGGAAGTCCGAGCCTTCAGTTCCCCGCAGCGACCTCAGGCGTGGTCCCCGGCATGACGGTGTCCGGCGCGGCGGGGATCCCGGCGGGCACGACGGTTATTTCAATTGACTCGACCGGCAAGGTGACGCTCAACCAGGAGCTTTCTCAAAATGTCGGCTCCGGCACGGTCATCACCTTCGCGCCGAATCTCGCCGCTTTGAGCATCCCTCAATGCCGGAACATCGCGTATGAGATCGTCTGGAGCCAGGAGCCGCCTTTGCCCACTCCTCCGGATCCTGTCGAAGAACTGTACACCAATCCGCCCAACACCGGGCCGATCATTGCCGGGACAACTCCCAACAACTTCGAGGGCGACCGGCAGCAGTTCGAAGCGCAATTGAAGAGCTACTACACGATGGCCGACACCACGGCTGACCGTCTGACGAATTTGGTCTACGCGCTCTCGGCAGCCGTAGCTAAAGAACAGCAAAGCCTCCTGGCGACCGAAGCTTTGCTCGATTTTCCGACCAATCCGGGCTCAACGAGCGGAGCAGCCGTGAATGAAGCGGAAGTCGTTCTCAGCGCCATCAATACGATCAATCCCCCCACGAATTTCGGCGTGCCCGCGGCGTATTTTTATGCGCTCACCGCGAACATGCCTTCGCAGGTGAATTCGCAGAGCACCAAACTCGCTACAGGCTATCAGTTGCCCAATCTGCTTGTGGGCCTGACCTCTGCCATCAACGCAGGGACCGTCACCGATTCGGAAAAGTTCGTAACCAATCCGGCGGTGAAGATCAACGCCGCTCAGGCCGCTCGCCGGATCGTTGCCCTCGAAACGCCGGTTCCGGCAGCCGACCCGCTCGCGCCTCTCGATTCATTTGAGCTCGCGACCGTCAAAGATGCGCCGTCGGGCAGCACGCTGACGTTCGGCTCCGCCGCTTTGGTTCAAGCCGGCATGTCGGTGAGCGGTCCAGGTATCGCCACCGGCACAACGGTATCGTCGGTCGCCGATCCAGTGGTGACGCTGAATACGCCGCTTTTGGGCGATTGCAAGTCCGGCAGCAACATCATCTTTACTCCAGCGTACTCGGCGGACCTAGTCGCCTTGATGCAGGCCTGGCTGAACTATCCGACCACAACCGCGGGGACTCCAAGCAGCCAGTCGTATCAGCCCACCGACGACGCGACCAATTTCTGGCCAGGCAATGCGAGCCTGCACTCCGGTGCTTTCCTCAACCTGGTCCTCTCCGCGGTGACGCAAGGCTACATCATTCCTCCACCGTACGGAGTGTCGCTGGGCGACATGATCACGAAGAAGTTGCTGCCGACGCCCACGGTAGCGGCGCTTCCGGCGATCACCGACGCGCAGTGGACAAGCTTTTTCCAAGCCAATCCGACCTGGCTCCCGCCCGGAAACGGGAACCTGAACACGCGGATCTCCCAGTTTATCGCGCAGGTGCGGCAGTTCTTTGACGCCGGATCCGGCGGACCAGTGGCTCTTTTTGTTCTTGCGACTACTGCGGCGACGGCCGTGGGCGGCAACTCGCTCCAGTTCGCGGTGACAACCGCGGTCCGGACAGGGATGTCCGTCAGCGGTGTCGGCATTCCAGCGGCCACGACCGTTTCGGCCCTGACGGCCACCGCGGTGACCTTGAGCGCTACGGTCGTGGCGCCGGGCGTCACGGCCCTGGAGAACATTACCTTCAGCGTGAGCGTTACGAGCGGAGCGCCCACCGACATTCCTTCCCTTCCGGGCGGTTCCAAGGACTGGCTTACCGCGTGCCTCTCTGCCTATGGCGCCTTCACTCTCGGCAGCGGATTCGACGTTTCGAAGCTGAATGCGGCGGCCGCGGGTGTATTTTCGGATGATGCCCGCGCGCAGGCATGGGTGGTGGAAGCGCTGGTCACGCTCGACGCGCTCTTCGCGATCTTGAAGCCGGTGCCGTTGCCGCCGCCAGCCACACCGGCCTATGCATTTTCGGTTATGGAGGCTCTGTACGCACGCGGATTCACTTCAGCAGTGCGGATCACGTCGCTTTCCCTCGCCGACTTTCAAACGGCGCTGACCGGAACAATTGCTTACGATCTTGCTGGCGCGATTTACAAATCGATCGCTCCGCCACCGCCGCCCCCTCCCGCGAGCCCGGGCTTCCAGCCGATTAACGATGGCTCCCTCACCAACTGCATCCCAGCTCCTTGTGCCTCGCCGCTCGGTTCCATCGCGTATTTGAGCGAGCTGCTCAAGGTCTCGCAGCTCTCGACATGCACGACACCATTTGCCCAGCCTATCTCGCTCCCGACCAACGGGGACACTCCTTCCGGATCTTCACTGCCGTTCGTATCAACTGCCGGCCTGATTTCGGGAATGACCGTGACCGGCCTTAATGTGCGGGATGGAACCACGGTGTCGAGCCTCACATCCACTGCGGTCACCTTAGGCCAGCCGATCAGCGCCGACGTGCCGAGCGGCACCAGCATCACGTTCACGCCCGTCCCGCTGGGCGCCGTACTCGCCCAGCGCAGAGGCCCGATTGGAAACCTCCAGGCGAGCTGCGCGAATCTCGAGACGGCGCTGCCTCTGATCGACATCGTCAATGAGTGCCTGGAATATATCGGCTCCGTCGCGGCGCCGGCCAATGGGACCGTGTACGATACCTCGTCCGACGCGCTCGCCGGCTACAAGCTCTGCCAGGATGAGACCTGTCACGAAGAAGAGGAGAAGGAGCACTGTCACGAGCCTGAGCTCATCTTTGCCGCGCTTCCCGAATATTCGACTCCCGCGACGCCGGTGAAAGCCAACGCCGCGGTTACTCCGGCCGTATATAGGAAGCTAAATACCGACTTCTCCTCCTGCTGTCTGCCCTACTCTCAGGCGCTGGATGTTTCAAGAACATATCTGCGGCACTTCGGAAGCTGCCGGTTCGAGGAGATGCGCACGTTTCGGAAATGCATTCGCGAATTCGTGCTCGATCCTGCGAACGAGCCGGCAAACTTCCAGTCGTACGTCTATCGCTATCCCGTCAAAATCGACATCGCCATCGAGTATCTCGGCATCACGCCCGAAGAGTACGCACTGCTGTTTCTCGGCGACCCACCTTCGCCCTGCACAGGCGCTGCAGACCGGCCGGACGGGCCCCGGCGCGATGGCAATCTGCCTGTTTGGGAACTTTACGGCTTCTCCTCGCAGGGCGACCGCGTCCCATGGACCAATATCGCTGTCCAACTTCGCGAGTTTCTCGCGCGCACCTGCCTCTCCTACTGCGAATTCTTTGAGTTGTGGCAGGCCACGCAGAGCGGCGGGGGAGACCGGGAAGCATTCATTGCATTCCGGAATGGAGGCGATCGAGAAGGCGCATTCCCGCAATGCGAGCCCTGCTGCCTGGAAGCGTCGTGGCTCCAATTCGGGGATGCCGAGCTATCCACGGAGCAGGGCCTGTGGCAACTGGCGATCTTCATCCGTTTGTGGCGCAAGTTGAAGGAGTCCTGCTGCTTCTGCTACTCCTTTGCACAGCTTCGCGATATCTGTGACGTCCTGAAACTGTTCAGCGCCGGCGCGCTCAAGCTCAATTCCGATTTCATTCGCCAGCTTGCCGCATTCCAAATGCTCCGTGATCGATTTGGTTTGGAGCTGGTCGATCCGCATTCGAAGCCCGTCGCCGGAGCGATCGATGCCAACAGGACGCACCTTCTGGCTCTGTGGGTCGGGCCAAGCGCCGCGAAATGGGGATGGGCCGTCAGACAGTTGTGCGAAAAGATCGTCCATTACGCCAGGCATCGCCGCAAATGTGAGGAACGGCCCGCCGAATTTGTCGACGTCCTGAGCCGGAACCTGGATTTGCTGTCCGGCCTCGCAGGTTTCGATCCTGCCTCGGCCACCGACAATTGGCATGCTTTGCCCAATCGCACGCTGCGCTTCGCGGAGGTTCTGGAAAAAATCTGCGCGTCCAGATTCCGGATTTCGGAGATCCTCTTCCTGCTGGACGCCGGAGATGAATCCGCCTGGGACGATCTGTTCCCGCTGCAGGAGCCGAGCGAGGCGGCTGATCTGCCGCTCGACCTGCCCGACGACGAACGGAAGCAGTCTCTGTGGCACCTTCGCCGCGAGCTTCTGGAAGCGGAGCTTCAGGACGCAGACACGGAGCTTCGCGAAGAGGACGCCGAGCGGCGCGATGAAGAACGCGATCATTGGCACTGGCGTCGGATCGAGTCCATATTGCAGGATGAGTTGGGCTTCGATCCGGCGGACATTCTCGCGCTTGGCCGGCACTTCTTCCCGCACACCCTCGAACACGCCGGCTACCAGGTGGACACCGCGTCGACGCGGTTCACCAGCAGCCTTCTCGCGGCGAAGACCACACCCGCCAACTGGAACACGCCCGGCGGCGGACCCTTCCAATACGATCCCTCCGCTGACCAGTTGTGGATCCAGATCCCCTGCCCGGACGATTCGGTTATCACCCAACTCACCCGGCTCCCTGCGCTCAACGCCGACGAACAGACCGGTGTTCAGGACCTCTATTTTCAGCCGCGTGCCATGCTGGCGCTGTTCGCCGTGCTCTTTCCGGATTTTCCCAGCGCCGAACAGCACTTGATCGAGGAACGCGAGGAGCACGAACGTTGGAACTACTTCCGGCGCCACGTCGCTCTCTGCCATGATCGTTGCCACGTCCTGGCGCGCCACCTGTGCCGGCACGTCGCCGCCGTGACACGACAGGAATGGCCGGAAAGCGAGGCGACCGCGCTCCTGATCGTTCGCGAATTGCTCGGAGATGAGAACCAGGCAACCACCGATTGGGAGAAGGACGCAACGCGCCCCAAGGTAACTTGGACGCCGGCCCCGAACGGGGGAGCCTTCGCCGCCCTGCTGGGACTGGCCGGAACAGGCCTGGTCGCGGAGTTCAAGAATAACGCCGGAGGTGTGGTTTGGCGCGATGTCTCCGGCTCGCTCTCGGGCTTCGGAAAGACGTGCGATCGAGACAATGCCGCCGTGCCCACCGTGCTGCCGTCACTGGCTGCGACGCTGACTGCGAAGGAAGCAACGTTCGCAGGTATCCGCAACGGATTTCTGGTGAGGAGCTCCGACGGAGGTGTGCTTGGCGGCGCGCAAGGCTTCTCCGTCACCTGGACGGGCGCGCTCCTGATCGACGAGGAAGGGACCTACGAATTCTGGGGCGGCGCTCCCACACCCGGCCATGAAAAGCCCGACCACGAACCTGTGGAGAGCTGGCAATGGCGCCTGGTTCTGAAAAGAGGGACGCGCAGTTGGGTGCTTCTCAGTCATCACTGGCCGGGTGAAGAAGAGCACCGCTCCGGATCGCGCGCGCTCAAACGCGGCGCATACGAACTGACGATCGAGCTGGTCCGGCCCGATCCGGATCATCCCCATCACCAGCACGCCGGGTTCGAAGTGAAGTACGCAGGGCCCGATAGCCGTGGTGAGCGAGTGGTCATCCCGAACCGGCAGCTCTTCTCGATCCTGAAGGATCACACTTTGGCTGACGGCATCGCCGGTCTGAGTTCCGGCGCGAGCTTGTACTTGAATCGCTACTACACAAGCTCTTTCCGGGAGATCCGCCGCACCTACCAGCGAGCTTTCAAGGCGCTGCTGTTCGCGCATCGGCTCGCACTGTTCGGCCGCGGCGATCGCCAGGACGAGTCCGAGCTGGGTTACATGCTGGCGCACGCGGCCAACTTCGCCGGGGTCGCTTATTCCCGGACGGCGGCCGGATTCATCCCCAACGCGGCCGATCTGGATTTCAATTTCCTGCCAGTGACCGACGATTACCATGCACCCTCGGGCGATTCGCGCGCCAACCCCTCGCAAACGCGCAGGCAAGCCATATTTGACTGGCTCGAGAGGTTGTTCGACTACACCGTGGCCCGCGAGGACGTCCTGGGGCGGCAGAAGCATCACTTCTGGCGCCTGTTCGAGGAAGCATCGGAGGCGCCGTCCGTGGATCCCGCACGGCTGCTCGAGCACCTAGGTGTCGAGCACCGCAACTGCGCAGCCGAGCTTCGCTATTATCAGGGCCCAACGGTCGACGTGTACTCTGTCATCGGCTCCGATCTCGAAGATGAGCGCTGGGGCCTTCGTGTGTGGCACGCAGACCGATGGATCCGAGGCATGGAGTGCCGCTTCGCGGTGAAGGATATGTCCGCCGCAAGGCCCGATTTGTGGGCGTCGGACGATCCGGCCTCGACGGTGGGCTCAGAAAAAGATCAGACCGGCAACTCCAACCTGCTTAAGTTTCTCTGTGACGGGTGCTTCGAAAATGGCGAGCCACGGCGCTATGGCGAGGTGAATCGCCTCAACGATGGTCTGCGTGAGCGTGGACGTGAAGCGCTTCTGTGCTGGCTGACCCATATGGACCGTGTTCCGCTGCCATGGCTGCCCGGCCAGTTCGCGCAGGCTCCTCGCGATGTCAGCGATCTTCTGCTGCTCGATGTGGAGACGGGCCTGTGCGAGAGAGCGAGTCGAATCGACGAGGCGATTACGGCCGTCCAGAACTTTGTCCGCCGTGCCCGCCTGCATCTGGAGCCGGGATGGACCGTCACCCATAAGTTCGCGGAGCTGTGGGACCGTGAATTCACAAGCTTCCACGTGTGGCAGGCGTGCAAGCGCCGTCAGATCTACAAGGAAAACTGGGTGGAATGGAGTGATCTCGAAAAAACCCGTGGAGTGGAGGCGTTTCGTTTCCTGAAGGAGAGCTTGAGCAACCCTGCGTTGAGTGTCGCCGTGCCGGGAGGAGTCGAATGGTGGCCCGATCAGCGGCCACCAGCGCGTGACCCACGCGCGCTGCAGCAGCTTGAGCCGTCCATGTTTCAGATGCTCTCCAAACAACGCGAAGGCTTGAATCTGATCGGCACGCCCGAACGGGACGGGCGGCCCGCGTGGCTGGCGGCGGTGGAATCCTCCGGCGCCGCAGCCCGGGCCGGCGCATCCTCCCCAGACAGCCTTCCATATTGGATCGAAGCCGCCGACCGCATCGGAACCCGTTTCTATCGGATCGCGGCCGCCGGACTGCCGCCCGCATCGATGCAATTCGAGCCGCACGAGAAAGGCTCCGAGCAGGAGTGCGTTTCCTGCTGCCAAGAGTGCGGTTGCCACCATCCGGCTCGACCCGATGAATACTACTTCTGGCTCATCCCGGCCCAGGTGTACGAGCCACCGCCCGTCCCGTCGCTATCCGGCGCGTCCAGCGGCTCGGCCCCCGATTATCAAAACGGTTATCAGGACGATTTCTACGATTCCGCCCAACAGCAATCGGCCGTCTGGCAGGATCCGAGCCAGCTCCCGCAATTGCTCGAATGGCAGCCGCTGCCGGCGGTCCGCCTGGCGTGGTGTCGCATTCACAATGGCAAGTTTCAGCAGCTCCGGCGTTCCCTGTTTGCCTTGCGAGTCGACTCGATCGCGAACAGCGATCTGGTTTTCCAGGGGCGAACAGGCGACTCCTTGACCTTCACCGTACCCGTACCCAAACACATCGCTCCTGTTGGTTATGCCGATCCGTCTCAGCAGGGGTTTCGTTACGACTTGGGCGTGGATGACGCGGTCGTGCTTCCCGAGGTGGTCGCGTCGAAAGCCCCGTCCGGGTTTCTCGGCTCGGCGAACCTTCCGGCCTATCCGTGGTTCTTGTTTGTTGCGCCGGAGAAATCGCTGCTGCCACTTTCGCCGTTCAGCCCTTCTCTGGCGATTGCCGCGGCCCTGCGATCGCGTTGCCGGTTCGAAGCCGCGCTCGCGCGGTATCGCGAGGCATTCGATCCTCTCCAGCAGGACTGCACTTGGATTCATTGCCAGGAAGACGATGCGCGGGTGGAGCCGCGCGGAGGGGGATCCTGCTGCGACACCACGAACATTTCTTGCGATCAGGCCAGAGATCGATCCGTGGTCCTGCACTACCTGGAAACTCTGGTCGAGTGGGGTGGCGCGGTCAAGCGCCGGGGCAAGTCGCCGGAGGCGTATCAGCAGGCTCGCGTCATCTTTGATGCGGCGGCAACGATTCTGGGAAAAATGCCCATCTCGGTGAAGCTCCCGGACCCGGCGACAGTTCCACCGGTCTCCTCTTTCGTGCCGGCGTTTCCGCCTCTGAATCCACGGCTCATGGATTTGTACGAAGTTGTCCGAGACGGCTTGGAGACGATTCGCACGTGCATGAACTCGCATCGGCTGCGGGACGGGCGGGTCAACTGTGAAGAACCGTATTCCGGCGAGGATCCCGTGCGGGAAGGGTGGCGCACGGAGCTTGCATGCTGCGCCGACGAAACGGAGTGGTGTCATCAGCGAAGTCCATATCGCTTCACCGTGCTCATTCAGAAGGCGCAGGAACACGCGTCCAAGTTGGTCGAGCTGGAGAACGCATTTCTCGCAGCATCGGAGAAAAACGATGCTGAGTTTTTGGCATCGCTGCGCGCCGGACATGAGCGCGAACTGCTGGCGCTCAACCTTGCAGCCAAGCAGGACCAGTGGCGCGACGCCGATTGGCAGATCGAGGCGTTGCAGAAAACCAAGGCGGTGAGCCAGGCCAATCTCACTTACTACAACGGCCTGATTCAGCAAGGGCTGATCGCCGGCGAGATCGCGTACCAGGACCTGACCATGGCATCGACGATTCTTCGCACGGTCGGGAACGCTATCGAAATGGGGGGATCTGTCTCTGACGCGGCCGGGAATTACTTTCTCGGCGTGGCAGGTTTCGGCGGCACTCCTCTGATTTACTCACAGCTTCCTCCGGGACAGCCGTTGGGCTCGAGCCTGGCGGCCGTCGCCCGAACGTTGACCGCCTTGGCGGACATCGCCAGTACGACCGCAGGCCTCGAGCTGACCGAAGCCGGATGGGAGCGCCGCGCTGACGAATGGATTCATCAGGCTCAGATTCTGACGATCGAGATCCAGCAAATCGAACGTCAGATACTCGGCGCACAGCGTCGCCGCGACCAATTCCTTCAAGAATTAAACGTTCACGAGCGGCAGATGGAGCAGTCCCGTGAAGTGCAGGACTTTCTCCGCGACAAGTTCACTGCGCAGGACCTGTATTTATATCTGCACAAAGAGACGACAGAACTTCACGCAAGGACGTGGGACCTCGCTCTCAGCATCGCCCACCAGGCACAGCACGCATTCCGTTTCGAGCGGGGTCATGACCGCGATTTCCTGTCGAACTGCATGTGGAGTGACCTCCAAGAAGGCCTGATGGCAGGAGAGCGGCTTTCCGCGGCCCTGCGCCGGATGGACAAAGCCTACCTCGATGAAAACATCCGGGAGTACGAGCTGACCAAGCAGTTCTCGCTGCGCCTTCACTTCCCGTGTGAGTTTCTACGTCTTTTGACAACCGGGTGCTGCGTCATCGAGATTCCAGAATGGATGTTCGATCTCGACTACCCGGGTCATTACATGCGGCGCACCAAGAACCTGACGATCACGATCCCGTGCGTCACAGGTCCTTACACTGGCGTCCATTGTAGGGTGACCCTGCTGAACAGCATGGTTCGAATGGATCCGCGCCTGAAGGCGCCCGCACACGAGTGCTGCTGTCCTCCAGCACCGTGTTGCGACGAGTGCAGCGAACATGAGCGGCTCGCTCACGAATACCTGCCGTGCCCGGATGATCCGCGGGTTGTCCGTCAATACGGTGCGTGCGAGGCGGTAGCCACGTCCACTGGTCAAAACGACTCCGGTCTGTTCGTCTTGGATTTCAATGACCCTCGGTATGTGCCGTTCGAATACCGGGGCGCCGTCTGCAAGTTGCGCTTCGAGCTGCCTCGCGACAACAATTACTTCGATATCGACTCGGTGACCGACCTGATGGTGCGCCACGCGTTCACGTCGCGGGAAGGCGGCGAACCGCTGCGCGGCGCCGCGAGCGCAGCCGCAAGGCGGCATTTGCCCGGCGATGGCTGGCGTTTCCTGGATGTCCGCCACGAGTTTCCGGACGCCTGGCACCGCTTCGCGGAGGGCAACCGGGACGATCGCCGCGAAGCCAGCCTCCGGCTGCGGCTTGAGCGGAAGATGTTCCCTTTTGTACCCTTCGGAGAGAAGATCTGGATCAGCGAGATCGTGGTCGTGTTCGCCACCGAGGACGACGATGATTGCGCCTGCCCGCGCACGGAAGGTTGTCCGTGTCCGGAGCATGGGAAGCGTTCGTCAGCCATCCTCAATTTCTGCACTCGCGGCGAAGATCACGAGAGAGAGGGAGAGATCCGTTGCGTGGCGAGCGAGACTTTCGGTGGTCTCTATTGCGGAGTTTTCGACGCGCGACTAGGCCCGTTGGGCGGAAGGAACCATCATGCCGACGTGCAGTTTCATCTCCACCAGCACTGTTGTGAAATCAAACGGCTCTATCTGTTGTGCCGATATTTGACCAAACGTGAATGTCCGGAACATGCAACAAGGGAACCGCGCTAATGTTGGCGGGCTCTTGAAAGCCCGCCAGCCTGTGTATGGCGAATTCATAAATCAAGGTCGCGCAGGAGATTCTCGGGCATTCACACCTGAGCACGACAGCCGATCTGTACCTGCGCGTCGATCAGCATGCGATGGTCACTGCGTTGGCGGCGGCGAAGTCCAGCGCCGAGCGAGCCGCGAAGCAACGCTCGTGGCCCTCAGCTAAAGCTGCACAATACGCCTTCGCTTATGACGATGAAACGATCTCGGAACTGGAGCGCACCATTGCCCAAGCCTCCGGTGTCAAGCCATCTGGTGGAGATTCTTAATGTCAGCACAGGTGTTTGCACTTACATCATGCCGCGCAAGTCGAGTTGACTCGCGCGGCGGCGGTGGCCCTGCTGTTGATAAATTCGGTGGCGCGTTGGGCGTGGGCCGCGGCGGTGAACACCGCTCGGTTGTCAGCAGCCAACACTTTCAGCCAGGTTGCGATATAGGATGCGTGATCCTCGCGCGGTTGCAAAGCAAGTTCCAGATCGGCGCACAGGAAAGCGGCTCCGAGTTCGGCAACCAGTTCCTCGACAGCGTAACCTTCGCTCCCGAAGCGATGCCCGCCGAAGTCACGGTCGAGCCGGGCCTTGCTGCCTGTCCAGTGGGTGCATTCATGGGCAAGCGTCGCGTAATAACTGTCCGCGTCTTGGAAACTCTCGAATGGCGGCATCTGGATCGCATCGGCGGCGATGCTGTAAAACGCACGGTTTCCCCCTTGTCGGATGGTTGCTCCCAAGGCTGCGAAGAACTTCTCCGCGTGATCAATGCGGGCCACAGGGTCGAGTGTAGGTGCAGCTTTCGCGTAATAAACTTCCGGCAGGCCTTCGATCTGCTCGACGTTGAAAACGGTGTACCCCTTAAGGAATGGGATTTCCCGGTCGACCTCGTCGCCAGTCTTTTCGTCGGTTTCCTTTCGCGTGATGCTGTCCGCGTAGACGACGAGCGAGCCTTTCTCGCCCTTGCGGATGTGGGCGTCAAGCTCCGACGCCTGTTTGAAGGTCATCCAGATGGGCGCCGCGAAGTTCTGCGCCATGGCGCTCGCCCACAGAGAAAGAACGTTGATTCCACTGTAAGGCTTCCCGTTGTGGCGGAGTGGGCGGGTAATCCGTCCTGCTGCATGTTCGGCGTTCCACGGCCTAACCCAAGGCCTGACGCCTTTTTCCAAGTGGCTGACGATCTGGTTGGTAATCCGCGTGTAGATGTCCTGCTTTTCGGTTCGCTGCATTGTTTTTCTCCTTTACGAGCGTTTAACAAACTTCATTCCCTCGTAATGGAGAGGTGTTGTGCAGAGCGGCCCGAGCAGTCACAGGGCAGCCGGTCTATGGCTGGCGACAGCTTTACCCTTGACGGCGGAAAGGGCCGTCTCTGCTATGGGTTTCGAACGAGGGAATGGGGGGTTTAAAACGCGGAGGGAACAAGGAGGCTATTAAA
>Ga0075030_100001151_pt1 | contig 23600 bp, 15 predicted proteins | sample LitLauG_LLR_2012_FD_71393 | JGI IMG/M metagenome (GOLD analysis project Ga0075030, IMG submission 71393) | Freshwater sediment microbial communities from Pennsylvania, USA - Little Laurel Run_MetaG_LLR_2012 | ecosystem: Environmental > Aquatic > Freshwater > Creek > Sediment | place: USA...
GGCCACGGTCCTGGTTGCCGCCAGCGTCACCGTCACGGCCCTGGTAGTTCCGCTGGTAACGGCATGGTGGGCGGCACGGGTCCGAAGGCGGCCCCGCCGTGAGGAGATAAATTGGCCCAAATCCTGATCGTTGCCGACGACCTTTCGGGAGCAGCCGACTGCGGGATCGCTTGCGCCGTTCAGGGCCTGGATACCGTGGTCGTGCTGGACGAAGCCGCCAGCGACGCGGATGCGGACGTACTGGCCGTCGACGCCAACACCCGGGCTATGATGCCAGACGAGGCAGCCACGAAAACCGCGCGCGTGGTACGCGCCTATACCAGAGGAGACCGGCAGATCCTCTTCAAGAAGTTCGATTCGACCTTGCGAGGTCATATCGGTGTGGAATAGCGGCTGCGTTGGAAGCCTGGAGGAGTGCGGCAGATCGGAACTCCGCCATCGTAGTGGCGGCACCGGCGTTTCCCGCCAGGGGACGAACGACAATCGGTGGTCAGCAGTGGCTCGACGGTGTACGGCTGGAGCCGGATCTCCCGTGCATGTTGGAAGCCGCGGGCCTGCGAACCGGCTGCGTCGGCCTGGAGGCGGTGCGGTCCGGCCAACTCCCCGCATTGCTACAAACGAACGCGGCCGGCTATACGGCCATGGTCTGCGATGCCGAAACCGATGCGGACCTGCGCTTGATCGCCGAGGCTGCCGGTTCGTTACGAGAGGGCGCCGTGTGGGCAGGCTGCGCCGGACTGGCTCGCTGTCTGCCGCCGGCGCTGAATCTTCCGCGCAGTGGGCCTCGCGCAGTCGTGTCGCCCTCGCGTAAAGGACCTGTGCTAGTAGTAGTGGGGAGCCTCGCCGGATTGTCGCGCAGACAGGCTGCGGTGCTGTCGGAGACGAACGACGTTGTCGTAGTGACGCTGAGGCCGCAGGGGCTCCTCGCCGGCCCAGGCACGCAGGAATGGCGCGACGGTCACGACCTTATAGTCACTACCCTAACTGCGGGGCGCGACGTGTTGACAGTGGTGGGGGCGGAGGATCGGCTCAGCGATGCCATGGCTCCTCGCCTTTCTAATGCCTTGGCATGTTTGCTTAGGCCTTGCCGGGCGGCCATGGGAGGTTTAGTCTTGACCGGCGGCGAGACGGCGCGGGCGGCAAGCAATCGAACTGACGCCGCGCTCAGCTTGAAAACACTCGCTGGAATCCGGGCCAGGAACCAGTCCTTTTCTAGAACAAGGTAATAGGTCAATATTATCTTGAAATCTGGAGCGCACTCGGATACAATTTTGTCGGGATCTTTGAATCGGCCGCACGGACGTCGTGTAGCCGATGGAGGAAATGTCGCGTAGCCGATAGGGAGCCAACCCTGCTCAGGGCGTGTTCTCCCGCGGGCAATTGGTGTGATCGTCCCGACGCACCGATTTCGACTGATCCGAAAACCTAGCGGATTAGGAGGTCATATGAGACAGCTGCGCGTCTCGGCTCACAGCAGAGCGGTCGCTCTAGGAATCATGTTACTTGGTTGCAGCGCGGTGATTCTGGCGCAAACCAACCAAGGTGCAATTACCGGAAACATTGTCGACGAATCCGGCGCGGTCGTCATCGGGGCCAAGGTGACCGCCGTCAGCCAACTGACCGGGGTACGTCAAGAGACGAACAGTGTCGAAGGCGGATTCCGACTGCCTTCTCTGCCGGTCGGTGTGTATGACCTTTCCGTGGAGCATACCGGTTTTGGCATGGTCACGCAAACCGGGGTCGTAGTTCAAGTAGGTTCCACGACGAGCGTGAACGTGACGCTGCACATCAGTGCCACCACGCAGAACGTTGTCGTTACAGCGGGAGCAGCCACCGTCAACCAAGACACCTCGGATATAGGCGCGGTCCTGAACAACCGTCAAATTATCGAATTGCCGCTCGCTCTGGGAGGTGTTGGGGCGCTCCGCTCCCCGGAAGCGTTCAAATTCCTCGCTCCCGGGACGGTAGGCCCCGGCACGCAGAACAACTCCAACGGAGTCTGGCAGGCCAAGACCAACGGGGGCCAGGCATTCGGAGACGACGTTCTGCTGGACGGAGCCAGTACCCTGCGATACGAGAACGGGTCATCGTTTGACGAAGCGTCGCCCTCAGTCGAAGCGATTCAGGAGTTCAAAGTCTTCACCTCGACTTTTTCGGCACAGTATGACCGGACCACCGGCGGTATCCTCAGCTTCACGATGAAGTCAGGCACGAACCAGTACCATGGCACTGCGTATGATCTCTTCCAGAACACGGCGCTTAATGCCAACACCTGGTTCAACTCGGGATACCGCGCCCGATGCGCACCGAGCGACAGCCAATGCCGCGCCACTTACGATGTGCCCGCGGACCGTAAAAATGATTTCGGCTTGAATCTGGGTGGCCCCGTGCGGATCCCAAAGGTATACGACGGAAGGAATAAGAGCTTCTTCTTCTTCAACTGGGAGCAGTTCCGGCAGACGATAGGAGGAACCTCGGTATCGACCGTACCGACGGCGGCCGCGCGGTCCGGCGATTTTTCGCAACTCCTCGGCAAGACCCAAATCGGGACCAACCCGTGCGATGGGTCCGCCGTCTTCGGCCAACAGATCTTTGACCCCCAATCCCAGCGCATCGGGCCCACGGGGGTGCCCTGCCGCCAAGCGTTCTACGGCAATGCGATTCCGGCCAGCAGTATTTCACAGGTGGCCCGGAACATTATGCAGTACCTGCCTTCCCCGACATCCTCCGCGGCAACCCGAAACTTCTCGCTATTGGACTCGAGCCCGCTGAACAACACCGTCTGGAACCTGCGGCTCGACCACAGCTTTACCGACAGCAACCGGATCTTCTTCTCCTACAACGGTCGTGACAACACCCGTTACACGAGTGGCTACCGGGCCTACCCGGCGCCCGTGGATTCGAACGGATGGGACCAGGATTTCCTCACGCACTACTATCGCGCGGGCTGGGATTATACATTCGGGCCGACCCTCTTCAACCATTTCAACGCGGGCTTCAACCGAACTGTGAGCGCCAACTACACCGATTCCTATCTGCAGGCCCAGGCCGGTAACTTCGACTGGGACGCCAAATTGGGGATTAAGGGCGCTTCGGGATTTCACTTCCCGGTCATCAGTGTTGGCGAGGGCATTACCAACATGGACCGGACGAACGGCAATAGCAGTATCGATAACGGCGTCCGCTTGAATGACTTCGTGATGTGGATTAAAGGGCGGCACAGCTTGACCTTCGGGGTTGACGTGCGCCGGCAGTTGTTCTCGCAGGTGGGGCAGATTACGCAATCCGGTATCTTCAATTTCGCCCGCGCGCAAACCGCCGCCAACCAGGCGCTGAGCAGCACCAGCGGCAACGGGTTCGCCAGTTTCCTGCTGGGCGCGGTAAGTAATGCCAACTTCGTGGTGCAGTCCCACTATGCCCGGTGGCTGAGCGGATACTATGCCGGTTTCCTCCAGGATGATTTCAAGATCACCCGCTCCCTCACTCTGAATCTCGGTCTCCGCTATAACATCGACATACCTCGTACGGAATCCTTCAACGACACATCCAACTTCAGCCCGACCACGCCGAACGCGGGGGCCGGAAATCGGCCGGGCGCCCTGATATTCGGCACGCAGTGCCACTGCAACACGGCATGGGCAGACACCTATTACAAAGACATCTCGCCCCGCATCGGGTTTGCCTGGGCTCCTGTCTCGCTGCACAACAGGACGGTCCTCCGCGGTGGTTATGGGTTATTCTACGGTCCTCTGCAGTACATCAAGGGTCCGCAGATTATGACCCAGGGTTACGTCGCCTCGCCGACGTTCTTCAATTCGGATAGCTTCACGCCCGGGTTCTATCTGGATTCCGGGGTTCCCTCCTATCCCGCTCCTCCGGTTTTGGACCCCTCTTACGTAAACAAGGGAAACCCATACTACATAGCGCCCGATTATGGAAGGCCGGGGATGATTCAGAACTGGAGCTTCCAGGTCCAGCACCAATTGACTGCCGATCTACTGGCTACCGCGGCATACGTAGGAAACCGGTCCACGCATCTACGTTCCAACCTTCTGAACATCAATAACATCCTTCCGTCATATTTCACGATGGGTGACGCCCTCAATGCCACCACGGGATCGGCGGCGGCGCAACAGGCGGGTGTGACGGCCCCCTATCCGGGCTTCACCGGGAATGTCAGCCAGGCCCTTCGTCCCTTCCCGCAATACGGCGCCATCACTACTTCGACCATCGAGAATATGGGGCAGTCCAGCTACGAGGCGCTGCAGGTCAGCGTCCAGCAGCGTGCGCGCGCCGGCCTGAGCCTGCAGATTGGATTCACCTGGTCCAAGACGCTTACGGATGCCGATAGCCTCGATATTCCCGATTACACCGGCGTGAGCGCCGCTCAGAATCCGTATAATCTCAAGCAGGAAAAAGCCATCAGCATGCAGAGCTTGCCTCTGGTGTTTACCGGGTCATGGATGTACGAATTACCATTCGGCTCTGGAAAGAAATGGCTGAACCACGGCGGCGTGCTCCCGGCTGTACTGGGCGGCTGGCAGCTCGGCGGCGTGCAGCGGTACCAATCGGGCTCGCCGGTGTCGTTCGGGTGCGCCACCACGATTCCGGGATGGGACAACTGTGTCCGGTTCAACCGCGTGCCCGGGGTAGGCCCGTACTCCGCGCAGGTGCTGAATGGGACCTTTGATCCCTTCGTCAACAGCTATTACAGCCCGGCGGCTTTTGTAGACCCCAACGCCAACCGGAAGGGTGGCGCGTATCAGCTTGGCACCTATCCGCGCGTCGCAGAGTTCGCCCGGATGCGGCCCTTCTACAACGAAGATTTCAGCGTGATCAAAAATATCCCGCTGCACTTTACGGAGTCCGCAAGGCTGCAGTTCAAGGCGGAGATACTGAATGCGTTTAACCGCCACGTGTTTTCCGCGCCGGACACAAACCCGTACTCTCCCACGTTCGGCCTGATCATCCCATCCGGCCAGTGGGGCGGAAGCTCGGGGACCGTGGACCAACCGAGGATTGTGCAATTCGCGCTGCGGGTAAACTTTTAGATCCATCACCGCGGAGGAGCGGAGACGCAGAGAAGCGATTCAAAAACGACCCTGCGCCTTCGCGTCTCAGCGGTGAAAACCCGACCAATTTCCGTTAGGAGCAGGTGATGCGGAGAGCTACTTTACTTTTGTGCCTGATTGGCTGCTGGAGTGCATTCGGACAAACACTCGACGCGGTGATCCAGGTCGATGCAACCAAGGTAATCCATGCGATTCCGCGTACGATTTACGGCACCTTCCTGGAACCGATCGGGCACAGTACGTACGGGGGTCTCTGGGCTCAGATTCTGGACAACCCGAGCTTGGAAGAGAACCTCTGGAGCCCCCGGCGGATCGTGGAAATCATCCAAGAGCGTCCCGAGTTGGAGGAGTCGTCCACCCTTGGTCTGCCGCTGCCCTGGGAATCGCTTCATCGCGCCCAGGGACGCCGCTTTGAGCCGCGGTGGGGCGATGCAGCCAATTCGTCGCGTTCGCTGCTGATCATGGCACTGCCGGGCAAACAAACCGGAGTGCGGCAGGAGGTTTACCTGCCCGTGCACCGGGTGCTGCGATATACCGGAAGCCTGTATGCCAAGCCGGTGAGCGGAGGAAGGGATCTGGAGATATCCCTGCGCAGGCGCAACCGGCCGGAGGAGGTGTTCGCGCGGCAGGTGGTGCGGCTGACTTCGGAGGCCTGGACCCGATATGAGTTTTCGCTGGAACTTCCGAGGGCGGCACTGGCCAGCCGTGAGCCGGCGGATTTCGTAGTGGCCGCATCGGACGAGGCGCGTATCCTCATCGACCAGGTATTCCTCTTTCCCGCGGATCAGATCGACGGCCTGAATCCGGAAATGGTCGAAATGGCGCGTGCACTCAAGACCCCACTGGTTCGCTTCGGAGGCAATTTTACTTCGGGGTATCACTGGCGCGACGGCATCGGCCCCATGGATAAACGGGTGAGCATGCTCAACCAGGCATGGGAAATGCCTGAATACAACCATTTCGGCACGGACGAGTTTCTGCGCTTCTGTGAATTGATCGGCGCCGAACCGCAAATCGCCCTCAACCTGGGCAGCGGCACGGCGCAGGAGGCGGCGGATTGGGTCGGGTACGTCAACGGCAAATGGGGTGACAAGTCTGGCGGCCTGCTTTGGGAGATGGGTAACGAGCTCTATCATGACTTCGAGCAGCTCGGCTACCCAACCCTGGAACGGGTCGCGGAGCGCACGACGGAGTTCAGTGACACCCTCCGGAAAACAGATCCGCGGATCCGCTTAATCGGCCAGGGGGCCTGCTTCTCATCCTCCTGTGCCATTCCCAAGGACCCGTACCGCGATGAATATGTCGCCGCGGAACTGCGTTCCGCGCCGGAAGCTTTCGATTACCTGTCGGCGCATGCGGTGCTGCGGCCGCTGATGGTCCGCAAGCCGAACCCCTCGCGCGAATTTCTGGCCCAGGAGGCTCTGGCCCTGCCGGTTGGGCTGGAACGGGAATTCCGCGAGATGAAGCAGCACATCGATAGGGAGCCCCGCGCGCGTGGGCGCGTCAAGATCGCCTTTACCGAGTGGCTGTTTCTCGCTCCGGGGAATGGCGTCCCCATGTATGAGAACTTCGGTGGCGCTCTTGGCACGGCGGGCATGCTGAATACCCTGATGCGAGTCGCGGATATCACGCCGGTTGCCGATATGACCGGGCTGATCGAATTCGGCGGCATTTGGCAGAAGCGCGGCCGGGTATACGGCGTTCCGGCCTATTGGGCTTTCCGCATGTATTCCACGGCTGACGCCGCGAAGCTTCTGGAAACGAAAACCGATGTCGAGCAGTACGACGTGGATGACGGCTTGGCACGCATTCCAACGATTCATGGCGTTTCCTACCTGGACGTTGTTTCGACGCTGAACGAGAGCGGCAGCAAGCTGACCCTGTTCTGCGTCAATCGCCACCTGACCCGGGATCTTCGCGCATCCATCAGGCTCTCGGGCTTCGAAGCCGGATCGGCGCATGGCCGCCAACTCGCGTCCACAAGCCTGAACATTGTCAATGACGAGGTGCGGCCCGATGCCGTCATTCCGGCCGACCTCGATTTGAAAGTAAAGGGGTCTGGTTTCTACCACGTTTTCCCAAAGGCGAGCGTCACCGTGATCGAATTGGCCCGACAGTAACCGCCGCCGAGCCATGCTCACCTCATGTATACTGATGCGGCCAAGGACTCCAAACGGAAATCGCGAATGAATAGACGTGACTTTCTCATCACTTCGATAGCGGCCGGTGCCGCCATCCCCGAGTCCGCCGTCGCTCAGACCGGCGTCGAGTCGGGCCGGGAGGTTTCGAGAGCGGCTCCGGCGCCGGGGCGGCCGAGAGTCGCCGTCCTGCCCGTCGATACGGAAAGGGTCATGGCTTCCATCGACGTGGGGATCTACGGTCACTTCCTCGAGCACATCAACCATTCGGTGGAAGACGGGCTGTTCGCCGAACAGATTCAAGGCTGCGGGTTCGAGGGTGAGGACTTCAAGACCTATTGGAAGCCGTTCTCGGACCGCGGCAGAGTGGAGATCGCGGACGTCGAGTTCCAGAACGGGAAGAAGAGCGTGCGCCTCCACGTCGAAGGCGGCCGCGCGGGGATCCGCCAGGACCGCATCTACGTCGATGCGGGGTACAAATATGACGGTTCGCTCTGGGTCAAACGCGAGGAAGGCTCACCTCAGTTGACGCTTCGCGTTGTAGGCTCCAAAGGCGACCCGATCGCGTCGGAACCGCTCGCGCTCACGGGCTCAGGCTGGCAGGAGGTTGGCTATACCTTCACCAGTCCGGTGCGGGACACGCAAGCCGCGGTGGAGATCGCAGTGGCGGGCAGCGGAACACTGCTGCTCGACTTCGTCTCGATGATGCGCGCGGACGTCCGTCGCGACGGCATGCTGCGTCCCGACCTGGTGCAGGCCCTGCGTGATCTTGCTCCGCCCTTCATCCGTTGGCCGGGAGGCTCCTTCGCTTCTACCTACAAGTGGAAGGACGGCATCGGCCCCCTCGTATCGCGCCGATACCACCCCAACGTCATCTGGGGCGGCTACTCGGACTACTACGGGTTCGGGACCGAGGAGTTCCTGGGGCTCTGCCGGAAGCTCAATGCCGAGCCCCTGATCGTGCTGGCGGCGCCCAGCACCGACGCCGAGCAGGTTCAGTACGCCATGGACTGGGTCCATTACCTGAACGACCCGCCGACGACCGAATGGGGACGGCTGCGGGCGGCCAACGGGCACGCGGAGGCCTACGGCGTCCGGTACTTCCAGATCGACAACGAACCGATGAATAACGGCTTCACGCCGGAGAAGTACTCCGAGATCGTCAACGTCTACGGAAGCCGGTTGCGGGCCATCGCTCCCAAGGCGCGAATCGTGGCGTGCGGACAGAAGCGGTCCAACGACGTGATCTGGAGCGAGAAGGTCATCGACCTCGCCGGAAAGAACTTCGACGTTCTTGGGGTTCACAACTACGAGTACGAGCCCGAGAACTTCGAGACCGGGTTGAGGCGCATTCGCGACTACCTCCTTAAGCTGCGGGACTACGTTCGCACTTCGGCGCACCCGCAGATCGAGATCGGCATCCTGGAGTGGAACCTCTCACGCACCTACGATTGGCGGGCTGGACTCCATGCGGCGGGCAGCCTAATCCTCTACGAGGAGCTCAGCCCCGGTCTGACGATGAGCTGCCCGGCGCTGCTCATGCGAAACACGACAGACGATCCGACCTGGACGTCGTTCATCTACCACGACCACGTCTCCTGGTTCCCGGGGTCGGCCTACGTGGTCGAGAAGCTCTTTCGCGAACACTACGCGGAACGGTACCTCGCGTCCACGAGCGGCGCCTTCAGGGACCTTCCCGACCGCAAGCGCTTCTTTGAAGAGATCGCGACCATGAGGCCGGAGGACTGGTTGCCCGGCACCGTGGACGCCATCGCGACGGCGAGCGCCGACGGTCGCCGGATCGTGATTAAGGCGGTCAACTATGGAGGGGTGCGGAACACCCTGCTCGTGCGGCTCCAGGGCGCCAAAGTTCCCGAGAAGGCTGACGCGACGTTACACACGCTCAGCGCCGGGCTGCTGGATTCCGCGTCTATCGAGCATCCGGATGCGATCACCCCGGTGAGTCGAAAAGTGAATTATTCGAAGGACCTCACCGTGGACCTCGACCCCTACACGGTCGCAGTGGTCGAGATCCGGGCGGAATGATGTCGCGCGCAGAAAGAAGCCAATCGCCGGGACCGCGGCGGCATTCCCGGCCGTGGACGCCGCGGCGATTCCGGCCGTGCCGTTACCGCCCGCCAGACGATCCGCCACCACCAGCGCTGTGCCCGAAACCACCACCACCCCAATCCCCAGTGCGACGCCCACCAGGCCGGCGCGCCAAAGCCGGTGAAGATCCAGGGTCGCCCCCAGCGCGAATGCGAAAAACGGGATCAGGACCGGAGCCGCGGGCGCCAAAAACTTTCGCAGCTCGCTATCGAGATTGCCCAACACCATACCGGCGGCCAGCGGAAGTATGGCGCCGGTCAATGTCTGCCATGGAAACGCGGAGAGTCCGGCCACTCCCAGTGTCACCATCGTGAGGAACGGGCCGGATTCCAGCGACATTACGGTGTACGCCCCGGCTTCCTCCGGGCGCCCGTACTGCTCCATCAGCGCCATGTAGAGCCCGCCATTGGTGTCATTGATTGCGGCGACCACGGCGAGTGTGGAGAGAGAGGCCCGCCCACCATCCGTGCGTCAGTGGCATGATACCCAGCCAGTGTCCCAGCACGATGCCGGCAACATTCCAATGAGGATCTTGGTCGCCAGCAGAGCGCCGCCTCAACGCATGACCACAGGCAATGACCGGAACGCGTGGCAGAGATTTTTGGGGCGCACAGTGCAGTTTCGCGACGGCGCACCAATGCACGATTTTTAACACGATAATAGAACCAGTTTATCTCGAACTCGCCGGCACACTCGGCGCGGCAACCGCCCCGATCTCCTGGTAGCAGCAGTCCGGATTTTCGCGACTAGCCCGCAATGCGCAGAGCGATGCACCGATCTGGTTGCCATTCCTCCTGCTCACCTGCTGCTGCCAGAAGATCGGGGCGCCCGGCGGTTCGCGTCTATCGGCCGGAGAGATACGAGTAATCGGCACAATCAATTTTGCAGCCTTCGATCGCGATCATTTACTGTCTTTGACACTTCGTCGGGGTAGGGAGACCGGCTAATGAATTGGCAGAGAGCGTCGCTGATTGTCGCGACCATGGGAATCGCGGGCGGTTGGACGGGGCTCGCCGGCCAGACTTCCGATAAACAGCCGCTCGCGGAAGATGTCTTCAAGAACGTTCAAGTGCTCAAAGGAATTCCGGTCAGCGAGTTCATGGCGACCATGGGGTTTTTCTCCGCTTCCCTGGGATTGAACTGCGTTTACTGCCATGTGGCGGAGAGTTTGCAGGATTGGCAGAAGTTCGCCGATGACGTGCCACGAAAGCGAATGGCGCGGACCATGATCCAGATGGTGGACACGCTCAACAAAGCGAGTTTCGGCGGCAGGCATGTGATCACGTGTTACTCCTGTCATCACGGGAACGAGCGGCCGAAGGATATGCCGAGTCTCGCCTTGCAATACGCGGGCGGAGTAATTCACTAAAATCGTCCCACTGAGGATATCCGGTTGAGAGCGCAACTCTGTTTCTTGCGGTGTGCGCGGCTGGCCGTAGGTTTCATTTCCGCCCAGCCGCCACCTCCTGCCCCAGCCAAGCCGGACCCAGCGGCGGTGAAGGCGCTGATCGACAAGGCAAACAAGGCCGGCGGCTCGATGTGGGCGGGTGAAGAGCGTTTCTTTCTGCGAAGCACGGCGCGCCAACAGACCGTCAGGACTGCCCGATGGGCCTGCGGCCCATCAAGCTGACGAAAATTGTGGGGCGGTCCCCCCTGGTCGCGCCCTCCCGGACCGGGCGGGGCGAGGGCGCCCGCCCCAGATGACTTTCACGCGTAGCGGTCCTGCCGGCGGCGGAACTTAGCATCCGGTCTCAGAACAGGAGTTTTATCGCAAACTGAACGATTCTTCCACCGGTGCCAGGGCTGACACCCGTACCCGCTCCGGTGGTGGGCTGATCGCTGGTGATTTGGCCGTACGTGCCGCTGATCGTCGCATTGGGCGCACCCAATCGAACCGAGTTAGTGACGTTGAAGGCTTCCGCCCGAAACTCCATCCGCACGCTTTCGCGGATGGGGAACTGCCGGGTGATGGCCTGATCCCATTCCCAGAACCCGGGCGCTCGAAGCGGACTGATCCCCAGGTTGCCATAGGTCCCGAGGGCCGGAACACCCACTGCCCCGGGGTTGAGATAACTTACGCAAGGAGCCGGCGAACACGATAGTCCCTTGTTGGTTGCATACAGGTTTGGCAACAGCTGATCGGGGCGCTGAGGAATCGGATTGGCCCCCGACGGAGCAAAGCCGTTCAGTGCGTTGTCCGTACTCGCGTTCAATATTGGTGTGACTGGCGGCCCGCTGCGCCACGTGTAGATCGTGGAAAGGTTCCAGCCAGTGCCCAACCGGCGCGCCCAGGCGCCGGAAAACTTGGGCGTATTCACCACGGCGGTCAGATTCACGACGTGCCGGATATCTAATGAATTACCCGTACAGTCGCCCATATCCAGATGACGGTTCTGGGGGCCGTTGTTCTGGTACGGCTGATGGGGGTATACGGCTGCGAGGTTAGAGATATTGGTTGCCGGCAGGCCGATGCAATGAGACCAAGTCCAGTTCGCGCCTAAATTGAGATTCTGTCCGGCCTGCCAGCGCCCGTTCAGCAGGAGCCCGTTGTAATGCTGCGTCCCGCTGGCATCCAGGCTGGTGATCGAACCGTAGGTATTCACATTGGGAGCGGTGGGATTCGTAAGCTCCAGCAGGCGCCTGAAATTCTCGGCGCTGCCTCCACAGTTGGCCTGAAGAGCCGCGCATTGTCCGAATTGAGCGGCACTGGAAGGACTGGCAATGACGGGCTTTCCTGGAAGCCAGATCGCGGGGTTCAGATCCACGCCGGTCCAGACGTGGGCGATTTCCGTGCCGACGTATGTAGCCGACACAAACAGGTTCGAGGTCGCCTGGCGTTGAATCCCGAAATTCCAGGAATACTGCACCGACGTCTTTAGATTCGGATCGATCGGCAGGAAGCCCTGATACGGAAGCGTCGGAAACGTCGGATTCTGGGGATTGTAGTTGAACGGATAAGGATTACCTCCCGGGTAGTTCGCGTAGGGATTATCGAGTGGCAGCGAACCCGGCCCAGAGAATCCTTGCACCACCGTGATCCGGAAAGGCGCCACCGAAGAGGTGTTTTCGTGGATGTCCATCCGGATGAAATCATAGGCGATGCCGCCGCCTGCACGAATGGCTGTTTTTCCGCTGCCGGTAGGATCCCACGCGATTCCCAGTCGCGGTTCGACGTGCCCCCACTGGTTATTCATCGCGGATTTGCCGTTCACGCCGGCGTCGCCCACGTATAGCAAACCCGGAGGAGCGTTGGGCACGACTTTGCTGCGCACATTATTGTAGAAGTTGCTCAGGCTGAAATTGTAGGTATCCCCATGCTTGAAGGCCATGGGAAGGAACGGATTCCAGCGGACACCATAGGAGACCGTCAGCCCGCGTGTGGCTTTCCAGGTATCCGAGGCGTAAAGGCTGAAGTGATTCTGCGTGACGTTATCCGGATTCGGGTTCGCCTGGTGCAGGTTCACCACATTTCCAGTCAAGAAATCAATGAGCGGTGTTCCGAAAATTCCAGCGAATACAAAGAATCCTTGAGACCAGGCATAGGAGTTCGCGTTCAGTAGCGAGCGGGAAAAGCCGCCGCCGAAGCTGAGCTGGTGTGAGCCGCGTACGAGCGATATATCGTCATTCGCGCCAAAGTTGGTAACGGTCTCGGAACCCACTGCGAAGTTCGTCGGAAAATTGATATTAAACCCGACCCCGGCCATCAGAATCGGCACAAACCCGTAATAGCTGTAGAAGTTCATTCCGACGTCTTGGGGTCTGAACGGAATGGCTCCAGGGGTTCCCGCGCCCACTCGGGTCCCCGAGATGCGGAAGGTATTCACCGTCTGAGACCCGATTAGATAGGTGTCTCCCAAGGCGAGCGCCTGGGCCTGGTCATCCTGCCCAACCTGATTGGTAGCCAGGATGTTGTGGGTGATGTTATAAGGCACATCCGTGTTGATGCGCGTGATCATATACCGCGCGAAGACACTGTGCTTCGGGCTAAACTGATAATCGATCCGAAGGGGAGCCTGTAGCTGGCTCTGATGCACCGGAGTACCGAACTGAACAAAGCCGCAGGGGTTGCTGGTCTTGGGGAGGTAGGAAGAAATCTTAATCGCCGCAGGACTCATCGTGAAGGGTCCGCTGAAATGGCTTAAAACTGCCGGCGAACTCGCCACCGCGGCGGCACTGGGGCACCCCGCTGCAATGTACTGCGAGAAATCTCCGTTCAATTCGGCCGCGGTGGGGACGTATGCAGTGCCATTCACCAGGTTCTGGCGAATGGTGGTACCCTGGTAGCCCAGAAAGAAGAACAACTTGTCTTTCACGATCGGGCCGCCCAGAGTGCCACCGAACTGATTGCGCTTTAGACCGTCTGATCCGGGGGCAAAGAAGTCGCGCGAGTTCAGGTTCGAATTGCGGAAGAACTCAAAAAGGTCTCCATGAACGGCATTCGTTCCGGATTTCGTCACGGCATCGACCACGGCTCCGGAATGCCCTCCGTTTGAGGCGTCCTGGGCGCTCGTCGACAATCTGAATTCCTGGAGCGCATCGGGAAACGGGAGCGGCATCGGCGTGCCGACATACGTGTCGAGATGCGGCGCCCCATCGAGATTGTACTGGATGCTCCAACTCATGCTTCCAGCTACAGCAATGCTCGGTCCCGTATTCATGGCATAGGTGGGAGGCGTTGCCGCTGTAACAACGGCTAACCCGGAAAGAGGAATCAGGTCGGTGGCTTGTCGCCCGTTAAGCGGCAGGTCGAGAATTTTTTGGGTTTCTACGACCGTGCCCACGCCGGCGCTCCGTGTCTCCACCTGGCTGGCATTGGCTTCAACCAGGACTTGTTCGGTAATATTTCCGACGCCCAACGTCACTGGAATCGTCGGGTTGCTCCCCACCTGCAAGACGATTCCCGTTTGCAGAAATGTACGGAATCCCATCTTCATCGCCTCGAGCCGGTAGGGTCCGAGGGGCAGGTTGGGAATGGTGTAGCGGCCGGCTGAATCGGTCATGGCCGAGCGCTTCACACCAGTATCGGTTTGCGTGAGCGTGATTTCGACACCCGGAACGACGGCTCCGGATTGGTCGGTTGCGATTCCACTGACTTGAGCAACTTCCTGGCCCAAGGCCAAGCTGCTCGCAACCAGAACCATGCAAGCAATGCGCATGATATCCATGTAATGTTCCCCTAAAGCTCTCGCGTCGAGACAGTCAACTCCCCGTACTCGATCTCCTCGACGCGGCAGCCGAATTCAGAGAGAAACTATATCTGGGTCTGGGTCCATCTGTAAAATCGTTTGTTTGGATGACAGGTATTGGTTGCGCCAATACCTGGGAAACATAGCTATCGAGATGGCGGATAGCTAGGATCGGGATAATCCATTGTACAGATTCGGTGCCGCCGCATTACGATAGTTGAGTTCCAAAACCGCTAAGGATAGCCAATGCCATATACTCCGATAAGAACACGCCTGGCTCTCGCGGCGAGCCTTGCCCTAGTCAGCGCTACAGGTGTGCAGGGGCAGGGCCGAGGCGGTCGAGGTGGACCGCCGGAGCCTCCCAAGACCGCAAGAGCGGGGGCGCTCTACGACATCACCGGATATTGGGTGTCGGTCGTCACCGAAGACTGGAGGTTCCGGATGGTTACTCCCCCCAAGGGCGACTACACGGGAGTGGCGCTGAATGAAGCAGGCCGCAAATTCGCCGACGCGTGGGATCCGGCGAAAGATGAGGCGGCTGGAGAGCAATGCAAAAGCTACGGCGCTCCGAACCTCATGCGCGTGCCCGGACGGCTCCACATCACGTGGCAGGATGATCAGACGCTGAAGATCGAATCGGATGCCGGCCAGCAGACGCGGGTGCTTCATTTCGCGTCCGCCGACGATCAGGGCTCCGGCTGGCAAGGTTTTTCCAAGGCGCTCTGGGAAATGGTGCCGGTGGGCCGGGGTATAACGCCAGTGGGTTCGCTGAAAGTGGTAACGACGCACCTGAAGCCTGGATATTTGCGGAAGAATGGCGTGCCCTACAGCGCGAACGCGACGTTGACCGAATACTTCGATCGAGTGAACGAGCCGAACGGCGATGCTTACCTGGTCATCACCACCACCGTCGAGGATCCCGTCTATCTCGCGCAGCCGTTTTTGACCGCGTCGCACTTTCGAAAGCAGCCGGATGCCAAGAGCTGGAATCCGGCGCCATGTTCGGCAAGATAGCGAATCAGGGAATAGTGAAATGAACCTCCTCAAGTACAGTTTCGTGTTGGTAGGCGCCATGGTCTGGGGGCAAGGCCTGGATTTTTCGGGTCGCACCAATCAGCCCGCCGGCCTCGACTTGTCCGGAACCTGGTATCCGCAACCCCTGCAGGACTCGGGGCTGATCACGGCTTCCGGCGCCCTGGTGGAGTACGGCGGCATCCCGGTGAACGAGGCCGGCCGGCTGTACGCCTTGGCCTGGAGCGCGGCGCGCATCCAGGGACGGCAGCACCAATGCATGGGGTACACCATCCCGTACACCTATAATCAACCCGGTAATCTACGGTTTTGGGAGGAGCGAGATCCGCACACGCAGCGCCTCCTCTCGATCAAGCATTACTGGCAGATCAGCGAAGGCGAACGCACCATCTGGATGGACGATCGTCCTCATCCAGCGGCTTACGCCCAACACACCTGGGCCGGGTTTTCGACGGGAAAATTCGAAGGCAATGCCCTGACCGTTTACACGACTCACCTCAAGCGCGGCTGGATTCGATCGAATGGCCTCGCGCAAAGCGACGAGGCCACCGTAACGGAACACTTCATCCGGCACGGTGACCGGATCACGTACCTTTCCGTGGTCAACGATCCGGTGTATCTGGCCGAGCCGTTCAGCCGCGCGTATACGCTTATGCGGAATGCCAAGGAGCCTGATGCGTGGCTGTATGCCTGCGACGACGGTGAGCAGATTTTGGGCCGCCGCGAAGACCGGGTGGAGAGTTACGACTGGGGGCGGCACCCCTTCCTGCGGGAGTTTGCCGACAGCAAGCACATCCCGTTGCTGGCGACGCTGGGCGGTCCGGAGACGATGTACCCGGAGATCCTCGCAAAATTGAAAGACCAGCAAGCGATGGAAGCGGCGGCCACGGCGGAGCTGACGCCTTCGGCCGGGCCACCGCATGCCAGCCGCGCCGCAGACCCGAATCCCCATGACGGCGAAATTCATGTGCTCCCGGTTCAAGGCAATCTCTATATGCTGGTGGGCGACGGCGGCAATATCGCCGTGCAGATTGGCGATCAAGCTCCGCTGGTGGTGAACAGCGGCGCCGGCCAGCTGACCGATAAGGTGGTGGCGGCGATTCGCAAGTTGACCGACAAACCCATTCAATTCATCGTCAACACCAACTTCGGCGCCGACTATACTGGCGGCAATGTGAAGCTGCGCGCGGCCGGCCACGATCCCAGCGTAGAAGGGTCGTTCTTTTCAGGTCAGTTCGCCGACGCCGGAAACGGGGCCACCATCATCGGCCACCAGAACGTCCAGAACCACTTGCTCGCTCTCAAGAAGCCATCCGAAGGTATTCCCAGCGATACGTTCTTTCAAGGCCGCAGACGGAAATTTCATAATGGCGAGGCCGTGGAGATCTTCTACGAACCTGGCGCAACCACCGACAGCGATACCATCGTCCACTTCCGCCGTTCCGACGTGATCGCGACAGGCGATCTGTTTTCGAGCACCTCCTACCCCGCCATTGATGTAAAAAATGGCGGTAGCATTCAGGGAGAGATTGCGGCGCTAAACTACATTCTGGACCGCACCGTCTACCAGCACGATGAGGAAGGCGGGACACTGATTATTCCTGGACATGGGAGATTATGTGATGAGTGGGAAATGGCCGAGTATCGGGATATGTTGGTGATTATTCGCGATCGTGTTCAAGGCCTCATCAAGAACGGCGCCACTCTGGAAAAAGTCAAGGCGGCACGAGTGACTGCGGATTACGATGATCGATTCGGCGCAACGTCCGGCCCCTGGACCACAGACATGTTCGTGGAAGCCGTTTACACCGGCCTGAAGAACCCGCCGAAAACCGGCAATGGAAATTGAGGACAACCCTGAAATTATGCCCTCTACGGTCAACGACGCAGTCGATCGACCCTGAAAAGCGCATTGCGCGAAACTCCCGGTAACGAGTGCCGGATACGAGGCGGTTCATTGTTCCAGGCTCACGGTCGCGTCAAGTCTCGACGAAATGCGCCCCTTCCAAGCAGGAATCATTAGTTAGGCCAGATTGCTCGGGGAGCCCCTTGCGTTACGAGCCGTCGCTATCGAGGCCCGCGCCAGTCGGCCCCTCGAATCGGTTGTTCCTTTGACGGCTTGGTCGTTGCTGGCGGGCCGATCGGTATTGCTGATGCCGAGGGAGGCCCGCAATCGAGAGAAAGTCTCATTCGACGTCGCAAGCTCGAAAAAGGCCTCAGCGAGCGAAGACGCTGGTTCTCGCTTGGAAATCGCAATTCCCACCGAAGTAGGCTTGCCGATGTTCGGCAACGGAATCGCTTCCAATTTCGTATCGTCGGTCACCATGATCCGGACCGGTCTCGGAAGAACCGAGGCCCATTTCCCGGTACTGACATGGTCCATCACCATCCAGATCGCGTTGGTGACAATATGGGGGGTCTTCGCAAGGATCTTGGCGAGGAATTCGGATTCCGACTTGCCGAAGATGGGACTGTCGGGAGACAGGAGGCAGAGGGATAGTTTCGTCAGTTCTTCCCATGGAACTGCCGCTCGCCCGGAAAAGCCCGTGCCCCTTCGAATGAGGAGGTCGTACTGTTCCGTGTACAGAGCTTGGGTCCGGCAATGACGTCGCAATTGCTGGTCTAAGTAGGTGATTGCTACGTCCAGGGACGATGCCTCAAAGGCCTGCTGAATATCAAAAGGGCTTCGGACCGTGACACTCAGATTCACATGAGGGAAGCGTTCACAGAATGGGAGCGTCAAGCTCTTCAACAGAGGTACCGTCGAACCCAAGACTCCGATGCGAAGGGTGCCAGACAAACCGTCGTGTCGATCTCTGAGCTGCTGCCGCAGGCGATCGCGCTCGTTTGACATTCGCCGTGCCGCGTCAATGACGAGACGCCCCTCATCCGTGAGACCCTGAAAACGCTGCCCTCGTTTGACGATCGGGACGCCCAATTCCGCTTCCAGTTGCTGAATCGCTGCGGAAAGGGTCGGCTGGGCAACGTGACAGGCGGCGGCAGCGCGCGCAAAGTGGCCCTCTTTAGCCAATGCCATCAAATACTCTATTTTCCGGCTGAGCACGACTTCTTGCGCCTACCACGGCTACTATACGCCCCTTGCTGTCGCCCCTGAAATCGGTTGGCTGAATAGCTTTTATCGATGTCAGCGATAGCGCGATAGGCCCACCCTATCGGCGATAGGAACAATCTATTTGACGCGTCTGCCGGCTGAACGGATACTGGTTGTCGGCTGGAACGTAGCCCAGGAGGACTCATGTCCAGGAATGCACTCCTCATCGCAATGGTTTGCGCCGGTACGCTGGCCGGGGCGGATTCACCTTCCGTGACATTTGACAAGGACATTCTGCCCATTTTGCAAAAGAACTGCCAGACGTGCCATCGTCCCGGGGAGGTGGCGCCCATGTCGTTCTTGACTTATAAGGACGTGCGACCCTGGGCCAAAGCCATGAAGGCAGCGGTGACCTTGCGGAACATGCCGCCGTGGTTTGCCGATCCACGCTTCGGGCATTTCATGAATGATCATTCCCTGAAACCGGGCGAAATCGAGACCATTGCCAAATGGGCAGATGCCGGCGCCCCCGAAGGCGACTCGAAGGATGCTCCTCCGCCAGTCAAATGGCCGGAAGGCTGGCAGATCCAGCCGGACGTTATCGTTCAAGGTCCCACTTATGATGTTCCCGCACATCCCAGAAATAACGTCATCGAATGGGTCTCGATCACCGTGCCCACGGGTTTTAAAGAAGACACGTGGATTACCTCGGTGCAGATCCGGCCGGAGCATCGCGAGGTTACGCATCACATGTGCCTCGGCTTCAACCCCCATTATCCCGACGTCGAGTACTTTAAGCCGTACTGGGATGACAAGCCGCGCGATGACGAGGGGAGCGCCGTCCCGGGTAAGGGGCCAACCTTTGGGCCTGCTACGCCAAATCACCGATCCCGAAGTATGGCGGAGGATTGCTATTTGCCCGGTAATCCCGTTGCCGATTACCGCGATTTCCATGCGGCCAAGCTGGTTAAGGCGGGAAGCGATATCACCATCAACTTGCACTACACCCCGAATGGGACCGCCGTTACCGACCACGTCCTGATCGGGTTTACGGTCGCCAAGCAGCCACCACAACGTCGTTACGTTTCGTTGAGCGCTTCGGCGCCGACTGATCCAAAGCTCTTTGCGATCCCACCAAATAATCCGAACTGGCAGAGTCCACCCGCGGAGGTCACGTTTAATCAGGACGCAGAACTCGTGTACATGATGCCGCACATGCACGTGCGCGGAAAAGACATGACCTATACCCTCATTTATCCTGACGGCCGGAAAGAAGTCGTACTGAGCGTGCCGCACTACGACTTCAACTGGCAACTCGGCTATAACACGACGGTAAGGGTTCCGAAGGGAACCAAGTTACACGTGGACGCGCATTACGACAATTCGGTTAACAATAAATGGAATCCGAACCCGAACAAGACGGTCTACTACGGCGAAATGACCTGGGAGGAGATGATGTTTCCGTTCTTTGGCGTCGTGGTCGATATGGCTGTGGACCCCAGCAAGATTCTTGCTCCGGGCCGAGGTCCGGTTCCCCCGGGCGCCTGAACGATGGTTCCAACAAGAGTCCGCCTCATTCGGCAGGATTCCCGTCGACAGCGGGGAAGAGGGTTTCCGCACAGCGGGCACTGTGCCCGGCCGAAGATTGCGACGCGTCCCCGATGGTGAACCCGGCGGCCGGAGATTGTGGATCTGGTGGCAGGATCCATGGCTTCGCTCGCGGCCGTCTCTCCAGGTTGGCGGCAGCCAGCCCAGCCGGAATTCCGGGTTCCTGCCCCTTCAACTTTTCGACGCTGTTACAACCTCTGCGATTCGATTCCCCGAACAGGGCTACGCGCGGGAGGCGCGCGCGTCCTATCGGGACTTCGTAATCGCGCGGCGGCACAAGTATCTACCGCCAGACGTCCGGTTCCACAAGATCATGATCCTTGCTGGTGGCGTGCCGCTAAAGATAAGGTGGCAAGGTGGTTGGCACAGTGGGCGTCAGCGGAGGGTCAGGCGATCGAGACCACGCGGTGGCCGAAGCGGGTGCTGCCGCATTCGAATTGATCGACCTCTGACGCGCGAACTGCTCGCGCCCGGGAAGACCCGATCACCGCTGGCTTGCACCAGGATGTCCTCCGAATCCCGATCCGCCGCGAAGATTTTGTATCATAGATGCATCGGGTCGGATGCATCGCTACCGCCGATCCATTGCGCCATGGATTTCAGTGGTCTGGACTTAAATCTCCTCGTCGCCCTGGATGCCCTCTTTGCGGAGAAGAGCGTCTCCCGGGCGGGCGAGCGTTTACACCTAAGCCAATCCGCGACCAGCGGAGCGCTAGCGCGACTGCGGGACGCGTTCCACGATTCTCTTCTGGTACAGGTTGGAAGAAAGATGACGCTTACTCCGCTGGCAGAGGGATTAGTCGAGCCGGTCAGGGATTTCCTCGTGCATGCCGAGACAATCCTAAACAGCAGCCCGGCTTTCGACCCTGCGACATCGACAAGGAAATTTCGTCTGATGATGTCAGACTACGTGCAGACGGTAGTCATGACGGAAGCCCTACCAGTGTTGCAGGATCTCGCTCCCGGCATTAGCCTGGAGCTCTCGTGGAACGTGGAAGGGATTTCCGAACCGTTGCAGAGGGGCGAATTCGATCTGGCCGTCACCCCTGCGAGATATCTGTCACCCGAACATCCGTCGGAACCGCTATTTGAAGATGAGTTCACCTGCCTGGCGTGGTCTGGGAATACTCGGATCAAGCGCGATCTTTCACTTGAGACCTATTTGAGCCTCGGACACGTGGTCGTTCGGTTCGGGAGGGTGCAACAAGTGGCAAGTGTTGACGAATGGTTCGTGGAGCGCTTTGGCCATCAGCGCAAAATTGAGGTCGTTACGACAGCTTTTAACCTCGTGCCTCAGCTCCTCATTGGCACATCGCGAATCGCAACGGTGCACCGCCGGTTGGCGACTTTCTATCAGCAGTACCTGCCATTAAAACTGATCGCACCTCCCCTCGAGATTCCACGGCTACAGGAAGCCATGCAGTGGCACAGATCGCGCGATCGGGATCCCGGAACCGTCTGGTTACGTTCGGTCCTCAAAGGCGCCATCCGCGAAAGTTCATTGAATAAACGCGCTCTAGCTGCGAGAAGTTCGGGACATAGCAGACCCCGCCGCGTTTGAGCTTCGGCAGGCACGGCGGAGCCGGAGGACCACCGGAGGAAATGCGTAATGGCGCTGCTCCGTGGGTTTTCCTTCGGAGCTGTGTACCGGAACGTGACCTCCTGCGAGCAGGAGGCTAGCAGGAGGAAATTCGCTGGCGGCCGACAGCAATGTGCTGTGCAGAAACGTGGGGGTTTCTGGACAAGCGTGGGCAGAAACCTTTGAGTTTTCTGTCCCACCTATACCGGGGAAATTTGGACGTGCAAGCGCTGGTGCCTTCTGCCGGAGACGGACGCTGCTGGTATTGGCCGGCGTAGCGGTACGATCCCAGCGAGATCTTCAGGGCATCGAGTTGCGCCGCACTGAACTTCTGCGGCCACAACAACTCGCCGACCTCATGACGTGGGTCTGTCCACCCGATGGATGTAGTACATCGCCGCTCGGGTTCGAACTCTGCGGGCAGACAAAGGTGTTCAAAGCCTCCTTTGGCCAGCAAGTCACCGGTTACATCCCCTTCGTGCAATCGTTGCTGCACCACGATCTTGTGCCCGTTGGTGAAATCGTTCCAGCGCGTGCACATCGTGCCGTTGAACCATTCGACGGCGCAACGCCGCTCCATCCGATTCGGCCTGATCGACGCTGTGCGGATCGTCAACCACGACCACATCGGCCCGTTCGCCCGTGGCGGAACCGCCTACCGATGTGGCAATACGATAGCCCGTCCGGTCGTTCTCGAACCGATGCTTCTGGTTCTGATCACCCATGAGTTGGTACCGCTTCCCCCATCGCCGCCGGTACCACGCCGATTCGATCAAGCGCCGGCATTTGCCGCTGTCACGCACACTCAGGCTTGCGGCATAACTGGCAAACAGCCATCTGGTCTGGGGATGGTCAATCCACACACATGCTGGCCAAAACACCGCAGTCAGCAGAGACTTGGCATGGCCCAGGGGGATGTTAATGATGAGATCCCGGATGCGGCCCTCGGTGACGGCCTGCAAGTGGTCGCAGATGGCCCGGACGTGGATACCACCTACAAAAACCGTGCTCGGTTCCAGGACCGGCCATGCCTGGCACACGAACTCATGCAGCCTCCGTCTCGCTTTCTCCGTCTGCAATTCCAGCAGGGTGGGCCTAGGTCGTTCCCAGGATGGCTTCAAGTTGTTGGATTTGTTCGTCTGTGAGTTTGCTGTAGTCGATTTCATGTTGATCTTCCTGATGGATCAGTCGCAGAGAGTGCGCTTCGGGCGCAAACCGCCGGCATCATTCTTGAATGGCCCAAGGTTCCCGTTTTCGCACGGAATCCCAAAGCAGATCCGCGGCCTCTTCGGGGCTACCCAGAGTGATGAGTGCCTCGTTGAAGGTCTCCTCGAATTGCTGACGGAGCTTGGATTTGCCGACGGGATTGCCAGACTGGCCGGGCTTCCATTTCGCGGCCGGGTTGCCGGACACACCGGGCCTATACTTGGTAATTCGCATCATAATTCTGTTGCGTTCTTGCTGGAGAGCCCAAACGCCGTGAACCTCCAGAATTCCGATTTTTGGTGATCACGCCGATGCAAGCCGGCCGCCGGGGCGGGTTGGTAGCATGGACTTTCAGCCACCGCGTTTTGGTCAACGCTATTTTGGGTATCGCGCGATCGCTGAGTAGAAGCACTTGTCTCGTTTGTGCCTCGTTTAACCGGACGGAATCGGAGAACGCTGATTTGGCGAGATGTTGCAGATTCAGGAGTTCGCAACAGAAACGCGCAAGTGATTTAGATTCAATATTCGGATAGCTTCCCAAGCTGGACGTCGCCGGTTCGAATCCGATCTCCCGCTCCAAAATCAACAACTTACGGACGTTCCGAAAACGCACCCTCC
>Ga0075030_100001156_pt1 | contig 23567 bp, 22 predicted proteins | sample LitLauG_LLR_2012_FD_71393 | JGI IMG/M metagenome (GOLD analysis project Ga0075030, IMG submission 71393) | Freshwater sediment microbial communities from Pennsylvania, USA - Little Laurel Run_MetaG_LLR_2012 | ecosystem: Environmental > Aquatic > Freshwater > Creek > Sediment | place: USA...
GCTTAGTGCGGAAGAGGCTTTTCGATTGTTTCTCGACAAACACAAGGAAGAGCAGCAGCACGTCTGGCTTCGGTTCGAGGCGGAAATCCAGCGTGTTCGATTGGGACTAGAAGACAAACTGCGGTTTGAGCAATCGCAGAAGGAGCATCTCAATCGCCGAGTCGAGGACTATTTCCGTGAGATCAGCCAGCTTCGTGAACGTAACCAACGACTAGAAACAGAGATGGCGAAGGTCGCCCGCATCGGCAAGCGGGAAGAGATGGATTTCGTCGAGGAAGCGCGAACATGGGCTGGCATTTCCGTCAGCGAGAAACTTCCTAAGAACGGCGACTTCATTCTGGCGTTCCGCGATCCCAGCGGCGTCCCCCTTGAGCCGCGCATGTTGGTTGACACGAAGGATAAATCGCTGATCCAAGAGACCGATGTCGCCAAGCTCCTGCGGGACGCAAAGGAACGTTCGATCTCGGTTGCTGTTCTGGTCGCACGCAATGAGGAACAACTTCGACAGGTTGACAGGGAGCTTCGCTGGGGCTGCAAGGACGGCGTTTGGGTGCTACGAACCACACGAAAGTGGCTCCCGCGTGATCTCGAAGTGCTGAGACCCTTACTGGAACGGATGCGTACTGAAGGTCCCGATTTCCTCCAGAACAATTCGGCACTCGCGGAGGAAGTCCGCCGCACGTTTGTTGACATTGATGCGATTGAGAAGGAGTTGGGAAAGGCATCGAAGGCGATCCAATCTGTTTCTGGTCTGGTCGCCAAATACAAAATCCGACTAAACTCGCTCTGCGACAGCACAGCAGCGGCGAAGAAGTTGCCGATGCGCCAGCTTGATCGCAGCGACATTCCACAATCGGTAGGAGCATTATGAGGCTTACGAGAGAAGCGTTCGCCGAGCTATTCGGGGTTCATCTACCCGCCGCAGTGCCTTGCGCGTGGGTCAAGGGTGTGTGTTTCGTTTTCGTGGAAGGCAGAGCGGAAATCGAAGAGCTTGAGCGTCTCTGCGGCGGCGTGTGCCCGCAGAAAACATAAATGCCAATCACTATTTCCAAGTCGCAATTTATGTCAGGCGTCCAGTGCCTCAAGCGTTTGTATTGGCAGGTGCATGAGCCAGAACTGGGCGTTTGTCCTGATGCCGCAGCGGTCGCCATCATGGAGCAAGGCGGCGCGGTGGGTAGACTGGCTCGCCAGCTTTTTGCGGGCGGCGTGGAAGTGCCGTCTGGCGACCCTGAGCAGGCGATCCGCACGACCCGCGAGCTAATCGCGAACCCCGAGGTTCCCGCCATTTTCGAGGCTGCGTTCGAGAACGGTGGTGTGTTTGTACGGGTGGACATCTTGCATCGTCGTCGAGACAACCGCTGGCGGTTGATCGAAGTGAAGTCCACAGCCGACCTCAAAGAGCAGCACCTTGACGACATTGCGATCCAGCACCGCGTGGTCTCTCGTTCGGGGCTGGACTTGGCTTCCTCGTGCCTCGCCCACGTCAATCGGAACTATGTGTATCAGGGCGACTCCATAGATGTCTGGCGGTTCTTCAGGATCAAGAATCTGACGCGTCGAGTCGAGCAATTGCTGACCATGCTCACATTCCAGTTGCGGTCGGAGCTTCGCGTCCTTCAAATGCCGAAACCGCCCGAGATTCCAACTGGGCCGCATTGCACGAACCCCGTGACCTGCGAATTCTTCGACCGCTGCAATTCGCCGCGTCCAACAGATCACATCGGCTATCTGCCCAGACTCCACGCCAGTGCCGCTGAAGAACTTGAGGAAATGGGCGTCGAGTCGATCCACGACATTCCAGAAGATTTCCCGCTCACCGACCGACAGCGGATTGCGTGCACCTGCGTACAGAAGGGAGAGCCGTGGTTCAGTGCGGAACTCGGCAAAGAGTTGGAGAGTCTGAAATACCCTCTCTATTTCGCGGATTTTGAAAGCATAAATCCAGCAATCCCAAGGTTCTCGGGAATGCGTCCGTTCGATCAACTCCCTTTTCAGTGGTCAGTCCACGTGCAGAGACAGCCTGACGTGGAACCTGAACATTACGAGTTTCTCGCGACGGACAGGAGCGACCCCCGACGCGAGTTCATCACTTCGCTGTGCAGTGCACTCGGGGAGAGCGGCAGCATCGTTGTTTACGCCGCGTTCGAATCGCAGCGGCTCTCTGAACTCGCCGCGTGGCAACCCGAGTTCGCGGAACAAATCAAAAGAATTCGTGGTCGTGTCTGGGACTTGCTCCCCATCGTCCGAAACCACGTCTACCATCCAGCGTTCGCAGGGTCGTACTCGCTGAAAGCAGTGCTGCCTGCTCTTGTTCCCGAGATGACCTACGAGGGGATGGCAGTAACGAATGGGCAGGATGCTGGGCTCGCTTGGGAATCGCTGGTGAATGGCGATTTGGATCAGGTCGAACGCGAGAAGACTCGCAATGCGTTGCTCGATTACTGCGGCAAAGACACACTGGCGTTGGTCAGACTTCTTGAAAGGCTTCAGTCGATCTGATCTGTTCAGAGTCTCGGCGGTTCTAGGCGTCAGAGAGTGCCACACCGAGAACTGCCAGCAGACACAACATTCCAAACGCAAAACCCAATTGCGGACTCTTTGGTACGCCTGTTTGGGCGTAGTACGCCGCGTGCTCGCAATTGAAGTTCAGCAGATTATAGGGCTTGCCGATTAAACTCAACGCTCGTTGCACGGCTTGCTCTTGCTGAAACCACGAACCCACAACCCGCGAAATGACCCGAACGGGTTTCCCGCCCGAGAAGGTTTGAAGGTCAGTGAGTTGAACGCAGCACGACTTGTGGTTATGAACAACCCCGCGTCCGCTGGCGAAGATTCCAACGTGCCGTGGGAATGGAAACTGCCCGACGACTTCAATCATGTCGCCGTTTTGCAAATTGGCTTCAAGATTCGGGTACATACCTCCAAATTCTACACCCGCTGCACCGAGAACGCAGCACCAGCAAAGCGTCTGTAGATGCCTGTGCACCCATGCACTTAGGTGGTGTAATCTACCAAGTTCTCTTCCCCTATATCTTGTACGGAGTTCTGTCGAATGGCTCGTATCCGCACCGCCACAGTCTCGCCCAAGAGCAAGACCGCAAAAAGCTATAAGCATCCTGAATCCGAGAGTCCGATGCGGCCCGAAGTGGGCACGCAATCCGAGTTCAAGAAGAAGCTGCCGCCAAAGAAGTACCGCTACGATGACTCGCTCTCACCTGTTCTTGAGTGGGATGGACAGAATGCTACCCGTGAGCGAGGCGAGGCCCGCATCGCCAAGGCCGAAACCGAACTTTCAGAGGCACGAAAGAAACTCAACGGCAAGCCTGAAACAAAGGACGCTGCTGCTCACGTCAAAGCAGCAGAGAAGGCTGTGAGTGAACTCAAGGCAATGAGCAAGCCGTTCCTGAACTGGTCAGGCAAGGCGGAACGACTGTCGTTCGACGTACCCACGCTTCCCCTGTTCATCCATGAACGTCTGTCCACAAAAGCAATCCTCGAAACTCTGAAGGGCCACAAACGGGACAAGCAGACGGACATGTTCGACTTGTTCGGCGATCCGCAGCACTCGATCACGGACCAAGTGCTGCGTGCGTATGAGCACAAGGACAAATGGATCAACCGAATGATTTTGGGCGACTCTCTGGTTGTGATGAACTCTCTACTGCACTATGAGAATCTGGGCGGGCAGGTTCAGATGATCTACGTTGACCCGCCTTACGGCGTGAAGTTCGGCTCGAATTTCCAGCCGTTTGTCCGCAGGCGTGACGTGAGTCACAACGATGATGACGACATGACCCGCGAACCAGAGATGGTTCAGGCATACCGTGATACATGGGAGCTTGGTCTCCACTCGTACCTGACTTACCTCCGAGATAGATTGCTGCTCGCTCGCGACCTTCTAACAATGAGCGGAAGCATTTTCGTTCAGATAAGCGATGAGAATCAACACTCCGTTAGGCAAGTGCTCGATGAAGTGTTCGGTGCAAGCAACTTCTGTGGTGTCGTGACAGTTAAGAAGACGACGGGTGCTGGGAGCCCGTCCATCGGAACTGAAGTTCTCCCCGCCACTACTGATTTTCTCTTGTGGTACGCGAAGAACATAGAGACCGTAAAGTATCGACAACTCTATCTGCCTCGATTGGGCGAAGGCTGGGTCAACTACGACTATGTACGCCAGCCTGACGGGACACACAGAAGGATGAGCCTAGAGGAGAGAGAGAACTGGAACTCCTTGGATGTTGGATCCGGTGTTTATCGTCGCGATAATCTCACCTCCACGTCTTCAGTCGGAGAGGCGTCCTCTCCATTCGAGTTTGAAGGCACTCCCTATTATCCGGGAGGAGGCGGCTGGAAGACATCCAAACAGGGGTTGCGGCGTCTCGCCGAGCTTCACCGACTTGAGGCGTATGGCAAGACACTTAGCTATCGAAGATTTGCCTCAGACTTCCCGTGGTCACGCTTGACAAACTTATGGGACGACACTGTGACGGGAGGCTACGCAGAGCAGCGATTCTACGTTGTGCAAACAAATTCCAAAATCGTGCACCGTTGCATCCTGATGACCACCGACCCCAGCGATCTGGTGCTCGATCCGACCTGCGGCAGTGGAACGACTGCATATTGTGCAGAACAGTGGGGGCGACGATGGATCACGGTTGATACAAGCCGCGTTCCTTTAGCCCTTGCACGGCAACGACTGCTGACCGCTACCTATTCTTGGTACGAACTTAAAGACGAGTCGAGAGGACCAGCAGCAGGTTTCGTTTATCGTCGCAAGCAAAACAATAAAGGCGAGGAAGTCGGCGGCATTGTTCCTCACATCACCCTAAAGTCGCTCGCAAACAACGAACTCCCAGAAGAGGAAGTTCTGGTTGACCGTCCCGAGTCAGATTCGAAAATTACCCGTGTCTCGGGGCCATTCTGTGTTGAAGCTACCATTCCCACTCCCCGCGATTGGGAAGAGGTCAGCACTTCCTCGGATTCGGTGAGCACTGAGGCAGATGGTTCGTTTGTTGACCGCATGATTGAAATTCTGCGAAAGACACCCGTGCTTCGGCTTGAAGGGAACCGGGCAGTCACTCTGAAGGGCATTCGCCCGCCCGCAAAGAGTCTTTCACTATCGGCGGAAGCCGTCATTGCGAACGGAGCCGAAAAGCCCGTGGCCTTTGTCTTCGGGCCAGAGAACGGGGCTGTCAGCGAAAAACTGGTGTATGAAGCGGCCCGCGAAGCACGGGCCAAAAACTACACTCATCTGTACGTCATCGGGTTTGCCATTCAGCCCAATGCTCGGGAATTGATTGAGAAGTGCGACAGTGTTGTGAACATCCCTGCAACCTACGTTCAGGCCACAGCAGATTTGATAATGAGTGACCTTTTGAAGAACACCCGCTCCAGTCAAGTCTTCAGCGTTTGCGGAATGCCTGAAGCTGAATTGCGACAAGTGAAAGCGAAGGAGAAAGACGGCCCCACAAAATACGAAGTGGAACTCCTCGGCATGGATGTTTTCGACCCCACAACCCTAGAAGTTAACCATCGCAAGGGAGACGACGTTCCGGCATGGCTCTTGGACGCGGACTACAACGGACTATGTTTCCACGCATCACAGGTGTTTTTCCCACGCACGGGAGCATGGGACAACCTTAAGAAAGCACTCAAAGGCGAATACGAAGAAACAGTCTGGGATCACTTGGCGGGCACGGTTAGTGCTCCTTTTGAGATCGGTGAGACTGGGCAGGTTGCAGTTAAGGTAATTGACGACCGTGGAAACGAACTCCTGATCGTGAAGTCCGTCAAAGAGGCAAAGAGATGAGCGGCTTCACCGTTTCCGAAGTCAACGAGCCAATTCTCAATAGCCCGTTTGAGAAGCCCACTCGCTACTGGTACATCAAAGAGGGCGAGGCCCCCATTCTAGCTGACGGTCGGCGTCCATCCTTTGTGTTTCCTCCTCGCGACCAAAAGGAACCGTGGAAGACGGACGAGAAACTCATTCGGCCCTCCAAGGAATATCCGTCGGGATACGAGCTAATTCTTGTAAACCTCGTGCGAGAGCGGGTTGAATCGTGGAAGTCTCAGGGCTACCCCGGCGTCAGCCGCACTACTCTGGAACTGATCCAATGGTGGACGCGAGATGGCAGAGAAAAGCGGCTGTTCTTCGCCCAGATTGAAGCTGCACTGGCTATCATTTTTCTCACAGAAGCCAGAGCCGACTTTCTACAGGGCATTGAAGTTCCACGCGACGAGCCTAGTGATGACCGCAGAGCGGAAGGCTACGCGGGATTTCTGCGTTACGCCTGCAAGATGGCAACGGGCGGTGGAAAGACCACGGTCATGGGGATGCTGGCTTCTTGGAGCATTCTCAATAAGGTCAATAACCGTGGTGACGCCAGATTCTCTGATGTCGTACTAGTGGTCTGTCCGAATGTGACGATTCGGCAACGGCTTGCTGAGCTGAATCCTGAGAATGGCGAAGCCAGTATCTACCGAACCCGTGATCTTGTGCCTTCCCATCTCATGCCTTTGATGACCCAAGGCAAAGTGCTCGTCACTAACTGGCACGTGTTCGAGCCGCAATCAGTGCAGTCAGGTGGAGTCGGCGGGAAGGTCATCAAGGCTGGCGTCCCAGTTCGGGTCAAAGAAACGATCAACATCGGCAGCAAAACCACAACCGCACGCGGCAGCCGATACTTGAGCGTGAAAGATTACGAGCATCAAGTAGCCGCTGGCATATTGACCGTACTTGAGGAAGATCGGGACAAGCAAGGGAACCTTAAGAAGGTCAAGATCGAATCCACGCGGTACGTCGAAAGCGACACTTCCGTCCTCAATCGCGTACTGGGCCGCGAAGTAGGCGGGAAGCAGAACATCCTCGTGTTCAATGACGAAGCTCACCACGCATATCGAATTAGACGCGACGAGCCCGAACTCACGGAAGAGGATGAGTTCGGAGAGACAGAAGAAGCTGAGGAGTTCTTTCAGGAGGCGACCGTCTGGATTAACGGTCTGGACAAAGTCCAAAAGCTACGCGGTATCAACGTCTGCATCGACCTTTCTGCCACGCCGTATTTCTTGGGCAGGGTCGGACAGGAAACGAACAAGCCCTTCCCGTGGGTGGTCAGCGATTTCGGACTGATTGATGCGATTGAAGCAGGCTTGGTGAAGATTCCGCAGTTGGCCGTCCGAGACACCACGGGAGCCGAGATACCCGGCTACTTCAACATCTGGCAGTGGATTTTGCCGCAACTGACGCCTGCCGAACGTGGCGGCAAGAAGGGCAGTCCAAAGCCTGAAGCCATTCTCAAGTACGCACATCACCCCATCGCGATCTTAGGTGCGAGATGGGAAGGGTTGAGAGAGGAATGGCAGAAAGTTGGTAACGATCCGCGTCCGCCCGTCTTTATTCTCGTTTGCAAGAACACCACGATTGCGAAGGTGTTTTACGACTGGTTCGCGAATGACGTGTCTCCCATCGGCATTCCTCCCGCGAAGATCGAAGGTTTCCGCAATCGGGACGGGAAGATAAACACGATCCGCGTTGACTCCAAGGTCGTGCACGAGACAGACACGGGAGAGGCAAAGAGTGACGAATCCCGATGGATGCGGTTGACCCTAGACACCGTGGGAAAGACGGATTGGCCCAGCGACCGACAGGGCAGGCCGATCTTCCCCGAGGGATTTGAGGAACTAGCGAAAAAATTGGAGAGACCCCTCTATCCTCCGGGCCGCGATGTCCGATGCATCGTGAGCGTCGGAATGCTTACGGAGGGCTGGGACTGCAATACGGTCACCCACATCGTTGGACTTCGCCCATTCATGTCGCAGTTGCTTTGTGAGCAGGTGGTTGGTCGCGGCCTGCGACGTGCCAGCTACGAATTGAATGATGACGGAAAGTTCACGGAAGAGATCGCTCAGGTGTTCGGCGTTCCGTTCGAAGTCATTCCGTTCAAAGCAAGCAAAGCTGGAGCTTCAGCACCAAGAATCAAACGCTATCATGTGCACGCCGTGCCTAATCGAGCCGAGTTTGAAATCCACTTCCCTCGCGTTGAGGGCTACACGCAAGCAATCCGAAACAAGATCACGGTCGATTGGACGAGCGTGCCTTCGCTGGAACTCCAGCCTGACCGCATTCCGCCCGAAGTCGAAATGAAGGGCCTGAACGTGAACAACATGGGTCGCCTGTCCCTTAGCGGTCCGGGGCGTGCGAGCGATGTGTCGCTGAAAGAGTTTCGTCAAGGGCGACGGCTCCAAGAACTGGTTTTTGATCTGGCGAAATCGTTCACTCGGGATTGCTTGGCCCAACCGAAATGTACTGTGCCGAGTCACGTTCTGTTCCCTCAGCTAGTGCAGATCGTCTCGCGTTACCTGAATGAGAAGGTCAAAGTTCACCCGCCAGCGGACTTGAAGGATTTGTTCTTGGCTCCGTACTACGGCTGGCTTGTCGAAATTCTGCTGGAGGCCCTGCGTCCCGACACATCAGAAGGGGAGGCACCAGAAGTTCCTCGCTATGAGTCCACACGCGGCCCCGGCTCAACGGCTGACGTGGATTACTGGACGAGTAGAGAGCCCGTGGAAATCGTGAGAAGCCACGTCAACTATGTCGTGCCAGACACGAAGAGATGGGAGCAGTCTGCCGCATACTACATCGACAAGCACAATGCTGTGCATTCGTTCGTGAAAAACGCTGGGCTCGGATTTGCAGTCCCGTATTTGTACAACGGGCAGATGCATGACTACATGCCCGATTTCATCATCCGCCTCAAGGCCGACTCTCATCCGCACGTGATCTTGGAGACTAAAGGCTACGACCCGCTTGAGGATGTGAAACGAGCGGCTGCCGAACGTTGGGTTGCGGCAGTGAACGCGGAAGGCAGCTATGGGCGATGGGCATACCGTATCGCAAAGAAACCCACGGAAGTGAGCGGGATTATTACTGCAGCTTCTGGGGACGGGTTGGCGTAGCCTGCTAAGGACAGCGGCCCAACGTTGGTCTGCTCTTGCACAAGCCGAAACAGACCTTTTGAAAGAACTGGCTCCTTAAAGGAACAACAAAATGGAAGATGAGATTAAGCGGAGCGAACAAAGCGAAGTTTTGCCGCCCCAGAGTGCCGAGAATGAGGAGGCAGGACTGCCGCCATCCTTTCTGGAGTACCTTGAGAGCGATAAGGGACACGAGATAGCGAAGACGGTTCTCGGACTGTGGAAAGAGCTACAGCAGGTCACAATCGGCAGCAAGGCTGAACAGCACAAGGATGAGCTAAAGCGGAACCACGAAGCGTGGAGACTCGGAATCTTGATGCAAACCGCCTTAGCTACGGTCGTGATCGTCTCGGGAGTCACCTTGGCGTGGCACTCCAAAATGGACGCCACGACTGCTGGATTCTTAGGTGTTGCTTTGGGCTTTGCTTTAGGGCGGAAGACAAGTTAAAAGGAAGGGGTATCGCTTATGCTGCACTCCGCTGCGTCTCGGAGTTTTGCTGTTGATCTGGGAAGGTCAGCCGACCGACGGGTGCCAACTCACTGGGGCAAAACTCAATACACAGCATCATCGGGGCTGCGTGACTGACTGGCAACAGGGAACTCGCAGCCCTGTTCCTTTCACTTTGATTCTGCCTTCTTGTTGCGGAATGCTCTCCTTTGCTGGAGCACCGATTTCCAGTGTTTGAGTCTTGACGCCTCACGCAGTTTGTACATGTGATCGTAGGAGTCGCTGACCGCCCAATAGTCGATCTTGGAGAAGTCCAACCCTGCCTGATCCCAATAGCTTGAGATGAACTGACCCTCGCGAATTTCGCACGGCAGTTGCGGTTGGCTATCCACGCCCGCCAGACTGAGATGGGGGTACAGCCCGATAGCACCGAACGAGACGATGGTCACGGGTCGGTGTCCAATATTGGTGATCTTGACCTCGGTCAGCGTTACGCCTTTGTATTTCGGATGACCGATCATCTCTCTATTTTTTCTGACAGTCAGTCTCACGTTGACTCGGTCGCTCTTCCACTGTCTGATGATGGCGACAGTCGAGAGTACGGCACCGTAGGCGGCGATGATGGCGGTGATGACTTCTGATTTCTTCATTGTGCTGAACTACTTTGATTCCAACCGCCCCGCCCGATGGTTGTTGTCAATCTTGATGAAGTCCTCGAACTGGCACGTTGGACAATAGAAATGAAAAGCGAGGTTGAAGTATTCAGCGGGCTGTTTCTTTTCTTCTCTTTTCACAGGAGGGGCCGACTCTCTGAACTCGTATCCGAGAATCCGCATAATTTGGTCATCCTCACACTTCGGACAAATGAAGAAGAAATAGTCCGTTGTGCCTGTTCTACCCCTCAGCTTACCGCCTTCAACCGCACTGGAGCCGTGGTATGCCTTGCCATGATTGGATTTCATTTTTGAACGCTCCCCGAGGCGACCAAGAAGGTGAAATGACGCCTCATTTTGTAAACAGGAACAGCGAACTGCTACCTGATCCTCCATCCCACCGCCATTTGTCCGTTACCCATTCAAGCTGAATGACGTTGAACTTCGTCGCCAGTTCTTTCGCCCCATTGCAGTACCAGACACCAGTTTCCGCCTGACCGTCCTTGTCACGAGTCACGAGCGTGTAATTCGGATTGCCATTGGTTGGATCGTAGACATAGATGCCACGCTTGGGGCCTATCCCATCCTTGCGGTAAGTGGCACTGAAGACATTGTTGCCCCGTGACAGAGCCGTGGCTGGTGTCCCGCTCCGCTCTGCCCAAGTCTTGGCTTCGCCGTAGTCAACAGGAGAACCAAAACGCTCCAGAATCTTGATCTGCACAGGACATCCGCCTACCGCCACTTCGAGAAGTTGCAGCTTGTCGCACTGAGCGAAGTTTGCCATCGCCCGTGAGGAACTTTGGCTTACAGGAGTGAACAGCGTGACGATGTCATCGTTGACTTCGACGATGATCGCTCCCATTGACCCCCAACTGCTGCCATCGTGGTTGGTGACATACGCTCTGTCACCGATGTGGTTGCGAAGCTTGGCTGCGGTCTTCTCGGCTGGTGTAAGGTCTTTCTTCACACCGACAGCGATCTGATCGAGTGACACATTACGCTTGGCCTGCAAATCGTTCAATTCAGTTTGCAGCCTGTTGCGTTCACCCTGTAGGTCTGCGATCTTCGCCACGGATTCCTTCTGCTCCTCGCCGATGCGAACGGCGTCTGCACGAAGGCGATTAGCCTCCCCACTTAGGCGATTGTTTTCTCCACTCAACCGATTGGCTTCCCGGCTGTGATGAAGTCCCCACAGTCCCAAGATGGTGCTGACCACAACAGGCGTGCCGAACAGGATTGTGGCGTGATACCACGGATGAATCCAGAGCCACAACCGTGCGGCGTCCCAAAGATGGACCATAGCTAACTGCGGATTATAGCCCCCTTCAATTGGTCCCATTCCACTTCAAGACGAGAGCGTTCCATTGCGGAACGTGCTTTGTGCCGTAGAATGTTCCGCTCACCACAAAACAGATGACCAGCATCAAGAAATTCGCGGCGTACATCAGTCTTCCAGAATGTTCCTTAGATACGGGTTGGCTGATTTGAACAATTCCTTCTGCGTTCTCCTGAATCTGGGCCTGAATGGAACGTACATCGGAGTGGACGTATGCACTGCATTGGCGATAGATGGAAGCGTAGAGAAACGTGAAAACTTTATATCCATCTGGTAAGTGGCTGTCGGCAGATTTTGCCATAGCTTCGGCTGAGAGTTCGGTCCACTTGCCGTTCTTGTAGCGTCCCGCCACTTCGTTGAACTGGCTCTCCATTTCCTTAAGGTCTGCTGGACGAAAAGCGTTGTCTGCGACTCTTGGTTCTAATGCTTTGACCAGTTGATGATCCCGCCAATTTCGATACATGAAGAAATCGGCGTAGTCGTCCACTACAGATTCATCGCTGTAAAGCAAGAAAGTTGCGGTCATCGTTGATTCGTACAAAACACGAACCAACACGGCGGAGTCTTCAAGAAACGAGCCCGCCTGCAACAGACTGAAGACGGCTCGGAAAGTGGTGAAGCTCTTACTCGCCAGTGCCATGAAGACGCAAGCCTTTCGGCGGTCAATCGTCGTGGACTCCTGAGGTCCGACTATCGTTGTCTTGACGAAATTCTCCAACTCCGGGGCAATCCGCAGTTGGTGCTCAAGGTCGTCACGGAGACTATCGTTAGGCTTGATCTTGATTCCCATCGGGTTTCCTTAACATCTTCACTTCTCGAACACACTATCAATTTTTCGCATGATCCGCTCGGCCCACTGCACAGCAGCCGCAATCATCGCATCTGTTCGCGGGCTCCCCTGTGGTCCACCAAATAAATCGTCCGCCGTTTTCAGGTGACGAGCCACGAGAATTCCTGCCACAATTGCCAGCACCCGTTTTCGGCCCTCATCCATTCGCGAAGAATAGCATATTCGCCTTTTGTTCGCCATGCTGTGGGGGGGGCAAGAACTTCGGTCTGATTAGCAGTGCATTTAAAGGGCAGCCCCGACGAAGGACGTGCCCGTCGCAGTGGTACAAAAGGGCTGCAACAGGGGTTGAGACACGGGCTTCGGTCGAGAGCCCCCAGCAGCCGAGGGTCGCAGAATCGGTCAGAGACCCAACGCTGGAGGCTCAAATCCGCCTGTTGGACTGGGAGGCGGCAGAATCAGGGGAATACGACGCTTGACTGGCAACCTGTATCGAAATGGCAGGGCGGGCGGCTTCGGTGCACTGCAAGCCCCCGCAACCAACCTTTTCAATCAGTTGCAAGCCTTTTCGGTTACAAGCCCCGCTCACTTTGCGCTCACAGTCGCTCAAACTGCCAACAACTGCCCAACAACCTGGCCGTTTGCGGCTCGTTTCTCCGCGCTCACAGCCTGCGTGGACACGTTGAGAGTGGTACCGATATTGGAGTGCCTGAGCAGTTCGCTCTGCACCTTCACATCGGTGTGATTGGCCCGCAACAGGCAGGAATAAGAATGCCTGAAGGTGTGCCATCCAACTCGCTTTGTGATTCCCGCCAGCCTGACCGCAGGCTTAACGAACTTCTCCAGCGCCGAGCCCGGCCAGTATGGCTCTGCACCGTCCTTGTACGGCGAGGCAAACACCCAGTCCGAATCAGCCGTGTATGTGGACATCCGGATTGTGTCGAGGGCGCTCGGGCATAAATCAGTGATTATCACCGAACGCTATTACGCCAAATGGCACCTGAAGCAGCAGGCCACATTGGAGCAATCGTTGGCCAAAGCCTGGGCCTGATAGCCAAAGCACTAGCTCGCCTTCAAACTGGTCTGCCTTTAGGTTCTGAGAGGCGGCGATGGACGCGGCGGAGGACGGTTTCGGGGATACGCAGGGTGGTATAACGCCTTTTGTGCAGGCGCTCGGGAGAAACGATCTTGATGACTCCCGGTTCATTTTCAAAAATACGCCGGATGATATCGACGCCCAGGCCCCAGATCTTGGCGGCCTGCTGGACGGAGTAATGCTGCTCAAAGGCCGGGCCGGGCGGCAGAGAAACGGATAATTGCTCGTGCAAAATGAGAACCTCCAGAAAAATTGATCGGAATGGAAGTAGAGGTCCCTTGGGGGTGAAAGCGGCTGTTGCCGCGGCTTTACGTCTCGAGAACCGAGGCGGCCCAAACCTGGTTGGGCTTCATTCCCCGCCTGGCGGTGGGGTTTAGGTCATTCCAGTTCAAGCCTAGCACTGTGGGAAGCGACCTCCAATAGAATTGCGGGGAAAAATATTTCGATGTGATTGGCGTCACGTTTTCTGTTCGGGTGGGGCGGCGGCTCGACCAGCGATCCTCTACCCGGTCAGAAGGCGGCCTTTGAGCGTAAGCGTCTGACCAACACACCTGTCGTGTAGGGCGCTACGTGCCCGTGAAATCTCATGAAAATCGCTCCGAGTTTAAGCAATGATTCTCAATGGTTGGGAGTGGCGAGATTGATCGAACAGTGGAGAAGCTGAGGCCGAACACCTGTCTGATCCGGAGCGTGCGTGATAGAGCGAATAAATGGGCGTTGTCTCTTCCCCTGTGGGAGCGACGATAGCCCGAGACCCTGCTTAATGTACCTTCGGCACGCTCTCCGCTCCCGCCAGGAGGAAACCTATGCCGTATAGGATAGCGGGAATCGATGTACATAAAAAGAAGCTGGCCGTGGTTGTGGCTGACGTCGAAGTTGAAGACGAATACCAATTCGAGCGACGCTGGTACGGAAGCAACCCGGAGCAGTTGCAACTGTTGGCGGAATGGCTTATCCAGCAGCAGGTGGAGGAAGTGGTAATGGAATCCACTGCGCAATACTGGAAACCGGTTTGGGGAGCGCTCGAGCAGTATTGGAAGCCAAGCTGTGAGAAGCGGGAAGGTGCGGGCCGGATGTCTGGCACACTCCATCTGGCGCAAGCCTTGTCCAATCGTGGGCGGCGGGGGCGCAAAAAAGACTTTCGCGATGCCGAACGTTTGCTGAAGCGGCTGGTGTCTCAGGAGCTTACCTTGAGCTTCGTGCCCCATGCCGAACACCGTCTCTGGCGGACCGTGACGCGCACAAAATACCAGCTCCGGCGTAACAAAGTACGGCTGCACAATCAACTGGAAGCGCTGCTGGAAGAAGCGCATATCAAGTTATCCAGCCTGGTTTCAGATCTGCTCGGCGCCAGTGCACGGCGGATGCTGCAGGCCTTGGCGGAGGGAGAAACGGATCCGGCGGCGTTGGCCGCCTTGGCCGACCAACGTCTGCGCGCCACGTCGACGCAGCTACGCGATGCCTTGGGTGCGTGCACGGAGCTCAATCCCGTCTACCGCCGGCTGATGAAGATGGTGCTCGAGGAATTGCAATGGATCGAGCAGCAGATCGGCCAACTGGACCAGGAGATGGCAAGCCTGCTCGGCCAGCACCAGGATGCAGTCCGGCGGCTCGCTGAAGTCCCCGGTCTCGGGGTGGATTCGGCGCAACAGATCATTGCCGAAGTGGGTGCCAAGGCAGAGACCTTCGCTTCCGCCAAGAATCTCTCTTCGTGGGTCGGGGCATGCCCGGGAGAGGAAGAGACCGCGGAAGTAAATTACAGCGCGCGCTCACCGAAGGGGAACCGGCACATGCGTCGCCTTCTCAATCAGGCTGCCAATGCTGCCGTCAAAGTTAAAGGAAGCATCTTCGAGATCGTCTACCGTCGTCTCGTTCCGCGCCTCGGCCACAACAAAACCATCGGCGCAATTGCGCATCGCATCTGTCAGCTGATCTGGATAATCCTGAATAAAGGCGTTCGCTATGAGGAACGGGGCCCGGCGGTTTCGGAAAACTCCAGACGAGCCCGCACTTCCCGGATGATCCGGACACTCCGCAAGCTTGGCTACCGAGTCGAACTTCACGCGAATCCGGCATGAGCAGCGCGATTTTCGACCCTGTTCGAGGGGCGCGGTTTTGTGTTGAAGTTTCCGGATGAGCGGAGATCAGAAGGTTTCAGCCGCAAACGACGTACACGCGCAGAAGTTCAGGAGTTGGTGGCGGAATTCATGAGCAGCGGTATACGGCGGAGCGAGTTTTGTCGGAGTCGGGGTGTAAGCTTCAGCACGCTGGATCGCCATCTGAAGAAACGGGGTTGGAAGAGACGGCGTAGGCCAGTTTCTTCGGTCGGCCGGTTGCTGAAGGTGGCGTTGGTGGCCAAGAAATCGCCGACGCAACACGACGTGACTTGTGGGCTGCAGTTGTGCTGCCGGGCGGGCTCCGGGTCGAGGTACATCCTGATTTTGATTCAAATACGTTCGAGCGCTTGATGAGTGTACTGGAGCGGGTGTAGGCCCGTGTTCGGACTGGGTCCAGCCACGCGGATCTATTTGGCCGGCGGTGTCACCGACATGCGCAAGGGGTTCGAAGGGTTGTACGGTCTGGTCCGGGATCGCGCGGCATTCATGAATCAAAGCGACGGGGTGTTAGCGTGAAGGGTTTTGCCGCCACAACCGTCTGGCTTCCTGTTGGCCGACCATCCATCCACAATCCTCTCAAGACGCCGTGTGAGGGCTATAATGTCGCGTATCGATGGCCCTCTCCTCTCCACGCCATTTCAGAGCGGTACTGAACGCGCTGAAATTCTCTGGCGCTCAAAGGAATGAACTGCGGTCGCTGACTGATTCCGAGTGGAAAGAGATCCTTTCCCACTGGGGCTTGCTGCGATTGACGCTGCCACTCAGGCACATCTGCAGTGATGATCTTCCAAATTGGGTTCGAGCACAAATCGATGAGAACATTGCAGATAACGCTGAGCGATGCAGGCGCATTAAAAAGGCCTATCTGGAGATCGCTAACGCGCTCCGCGAAGCCAGAGTTGAGCACTTGGTACTCAAAGGCTTCGCACAGTGGCCCGCGTACATGCAGGGCCCACATTTGCGCACCCAGACCGACATCGATTGTTTCTGTCCCACAGAAGCTATCTTCCGCGCGCGGGATGTAGTGTGCGGTCTTGGCTACCAGTGGCATGAAGGGTTGAAGCCTAAGTTGACCGACCACCTGCCCGCATTGGAAAAGCAGATCGATTGGCAATGGCGTGGAAACCACTTCGATCCCGATATTCCGGCCCCAGTGGAACTTCACTTTCAGTTTTGGAACGAAGCAAGTACTCGCCTCAGGCCGACGGGCTTGGAACAGTTCTGGTCTCGCCGTATCGAACGGCAATTGGATGGGTTCGCTTGCCCTGCCCTGTGCGAAGTAGACGCCGCCGCCTACTCCGCGCTTCACATGCTTCGCAATCTACTTGTCGGAGGCCTGACGCCACATAACGTCTATGAGATTGCCTGGTTCTTGCATACAAACACAGACGACGCAGCATTTTGGAGAAAACGCCAGGAACTGCATCATGCTTCACTGCGCTTACTTGAAGCAGTTTGTTTCAAACTTGCGAAGGAATGGTTTGCTTGTCGTCTGCCAGAGGACGTGGAGGAGGAAACTCGGTCACTGCCCACCGGCGTGAAACAGTGGTTTCAGACCTATTCACATTCTCCTCTTATAGCGCTGCTACGCCCGAACAAGGACGTGCTGTGGCTGCACCTGAGTCTTCTCGAATCCCCTTCAGACAGACGATCAATTCTCTGGAAGAGCTTCGTTCCGATGCCGATGCGACCGGCTGAGCCGGTGAAGCATTGGACTGTACGGACCTACGGCATATTCATTATTCGTGCGATTTCCCGAGTGCCTCATCATTTACGGCCTGTCCCGCGAATGCTCTGGCACGGTTTGCATCGCTGGCGGTCGACCAAGAACATGGGCCGACGGATTTGAATCTCTACCGCCGCTGCGAAGTTGGCTCTGGGTTGCGAAGTAGCTGTTCAGGACAACCACCAGTCAACTCTGTCTTCTTTGCGCTCGTGAAATAGCGTATGAACAGCGCTCGTTGAGCAACGTAGCCCAAACGTCTAGAGCTAATGTCTAAGCGCGCTGAAATATGCGTGGAACAGATGAAACCTTTTCGCAATATGAAAGCAGGTAACCTTGAGTCCGTCGTTCTGAAGGAGCAGATGGATGTCCATGGGTACGTGCTGGTTCGAGACCTGCTGCCTTCGCGGGACTTGAATCCGCTTCTGGGAGAAATCACTGGAATGCTCAGTGGTGCCGGATGGCTCGAGCCCAATTGTGACCCGATTCAACGGACGGCCAGTGCTTCTGCCGCTTGTGCGGATGGTGACCCAACTTACAAGCCCACTCGTGACGAGATCTTCGGCTTTCAATCCCTTCATGCGTTACCTCATCATCCTTTGTTACAACGCTTGATGAAGTTATTAGTGGGAGAGCATCTTCTCATACATCCGAAGCCAGAAATGCGGCTCATCTTCCCGAACTTCGAGCACGGCATAATTCACGCTCACCAAGACCACACGTCTGTTGCGGGAGATGAGGAAAGTTTTACTGCCTGGATACCACTTCATGATTGCCCTCTCGAGTTGGGGCCACTAAGAATCCTTGAGGGCTCTCATCGTTTTGGCCTCCAGCGCACCGCCGGCGAGACTGGTTACATTCCGCGGGGCATGGAGCGAGGGGATGATTGGGTTGGCGGCGACATCAACTCTGGTGATGTGCTGCTGTTCCACAGCTTGACCGTCCACGAGGCTGCGCCGAACCGGTCAAGTCAACTGCGTATCTCCCTGGACTACAGGTTTCAAAGTTACGAACGAGCAGTAAACCCGGCAGTCTTTGTATTTGCGTCGGGCAAGCGATCGTGGGAGAGTACGTATGCGAATTGGACCTCGGACGAACTGAAGTATTATTGGACAAAACTGCCTCTCCGCCTCAAGCCGTCCAAGCGGGAATTGATTGAGCTTGCTCAAAGTTCAAAGTCGGCCAAATTGCGCGAGCGGTACAGCCGAATTCTGGAAGGGTTCGCATCCAAGGCGCCGAATGCATGACCCGAGGCTGAAGAATCCAACGGGCTGGATTTTGCGTTTGCTCGCGCTGACAAGTCTGCTGATTTTCCTGGCTACCGCATTCCGTGCCGGCTTCCAGCGTGACGAAACTGATTTCCCCAACTACTACACCGCTGCTGTTCTGGTTCGAAGAGGAGAACAACTGCGTAACTTTTATGACTGGACCTGGTTCGCTCGAGAAATGGACAAAACAGGACTCCAGCAGCACATCGGCAACTACTCCCCACACACTCCGTTGACGATGCTTCCAATCGTTGTGCTTGCCGGCCTTTCAGTCCAGCACGCCAAGCAAGTTTGGCTCATCTGCAATTTGTTTTTCCTGGCCGGAACACTCTGGATGCTGTCCCAAATCACGGGACGCGCTGTGGAACATCTTTGGCTCTTCACGTTTTGCGGATATTTCTCGCTTTATTCGAATTTTCTCCTCGGGCAGTATTACGTATTCCTGATGTTCCTATTGACCTTGACGCTGTACTTGCTGCATCGAGGTCAATTCTGGGCCAGTGGGCTAACGGCAGGCGTCGCTTTCGCTCTCAAGTTGTATGGCGGTCCTTATCTCTTGTATTTCATCGCCACCCGGAGATGGAAATCGGTCGCTGCAATGGTAGCGGCGGTCTTTTCTGCAGTGGGCGTGGCCATCGCTCTTTTCCGTAGGCCGGACGTACAATACTACGCAACGCATGTACTACCTCGCTCGCTTGAGGGTGGGGCGATCGACCCCTTCAATGCGAGGAATTCGACAATGTCAGCCCTACTGCGAATTTGCTTTCTCAGCGATCCCCAGTTGAATCCGCATCCCTTGTGGAATGCGCCGGCCGTCTTCTTCTTTCTGCGCGCATTCTTTGGCCTGACAATTTTGCTGTTTTTATACCTGGGGGCAAGAAAGGCGGAGAACGTCGGGCGCGATTTCGGGTGGTTCGTGATTGCCTTGCTTCTGCTCTCCACGAACGTCGCCTCGTACACGTTCATCCTCATGTTGTTACCTTTCGTTCTGCTGCTTGAGGAACGCGGCCCGTTTCAGTCCGCCTACCTGGCGCTGTCCTGTGTGCTGTTGACCTTTCCCCTTCACCTCGCATGGCTTTTTCCTAAGGTATGGCTATTGCTTGGCCTGTTCGTGATGTTCGGATGGGAGCGCTGGCGAAAGCTGCCGACAAAATCACTGGCCTTGGCTGCATCCGCGCTCGTAATCTTTTCGGCGCTCATCACATGGAGGCAGATGGACAGCTATCAGGAGGAGCCGGGGCGGCACGCACAGCAGCTGAGCGCGGGCGGCACATCTCTCTTCTCGTCGTTTCCGGTAATCACTCCTGCAGGCCTATTCTTCCAATCGATGGGCTACGACCGTTACTTTGTACGTTGGCTGCATGATGCTCAGGTTGAGGAGATCAAGTTAGAGGGAAATACTTTTCGTCCCACGCCACTCGCAGACGGCTCGATTGGACTGGAACAGGTGGAGCACGGAATCCCGAATTTCGTGCGTTTCGATCCGGCTACAAGGAAGGTGACTCCTACCGAGGTTCCGATTCCGGTGATTGATAGATCTTCCGCCGTGTCGCCAGACGGCCAATGGCTCGCATACACATCCGAGGAGACTGGATCTCTTCATCTTTGGCTACGCAATCTCGACAGCGGGCGCCTCGTGCGTTTGGCTGGAGGCAATTGCGATAGTTCGTGGCCCGCATGGGATTTAGATTCGCATTCGATAGTCTTTGCGAGTGATTGCGGGCGCGCTGCGGGATTGCCCGTTTTGTATCGGATGCAGATTCCGAATCCAACAGGGCCGGTTGACGTTAGGTCGAACCCGATAGAACGGTAACTTGAATTCCTCGCAGCTCGACCTCAAACAGATCTCCACCATTCCCGAAGAACTGGCCTTCTCTAGCTGGGTTTGACCGCCGTTACGATGATTAGCCGTGGCCGGCGGTGCAATTGAACCTGCTCGAAGCCCGCTCGACGGGCGTACGTCCCCAGCTCCGCCGCGGTGGAGTATCTCGGTATATACGGTGGGCGCTCCAAGTGTTGAGAAGACTCGGTGTCGTTCGCAAGCATCACCACCCGGCATCCGACTCAAGATCCACATTGTCGATAAAGAGCCGGCCACCAGCGCGGAGTACGCGAAATGCATCTTTCAGGTATCGCCAGCGGTCCATCTCATCGAGATGGGCAAGAACGTTTGTCGAGTAGACCAGATCGTATGAGTTGCTTACCAGCTCGCCCAGGCCAACACAACTCAACTTGACTAACCGGATATTTCTTAGCTCGTGGAGACGCTCCGATGCGTAGGTGAACATGTTCCCGGAAACGTCCGCGCCCGTCCACGTGCGGCAACGCGGCGCCAGATCAAGTCCAATTCGCCCCACCCCGCAGCCGATCTCCAGCACCTCGTCTTGTGAAGCGACCCGTGCCAACTCCAGGAGATTATTGACAGGTTCCGCGGCGGAGCGCCGCACCCCGCTTTCCTCCGGTGCCCCACACGCTGCGGCCCCAGCCTGCCAGGGTGATGTAGCGAGAGCATCCCAGACTTCGGCGTATTGCGAGCGGCGCAGGTGAGTTTGCGACGGAACGTCATTGAAAGCAGGCACTGAATATCCCCAAACATAAGGGGAGAATACGAGAACCGCAGCCGCTCCAAGCACCCAAAAGAGATGTGCGCCCGCCGACACGGAAAGGGCGAGTCCGCACGCAGCCGCAAAGGTCGCTGTCGCAGGAACCCAACGGTGTTTGCGAATCAGAGAAGAAACCGCTTCCCGCGAAATCAATTTTGTGCGCATTTGCTGAGACTCAACCTCACGAAAGCTCCCATTGAAAAAGTCTTCCAACATCGGTCAGCCTGAACTCCGCTAAGCGGGCGGCCCAGGTTTCTGCAGCACAGCCGCAGCCGACACAACCGCATGGAAACGCAATCAAACCGGTCAAGGCATTCACAATCGACGCTGGTGGCGATTACTATGTCAAGTTCGAGGCTTCAGCCTAGCTATGATGACGTGACTCGATGCCCCTCGATCTCCCCAATCGCCCGTTGATTTTTGTCGCTCACCCTGACGACGAGACCATCGCTTGCGCCGGCCTGCTCCAGAGAGCGCTTACATCGCTGGTGGTCTTCGCGACAGACGGCGCTGCGCCCGGATTTGGCTGCGAACGAAGGTTCGGAAGTCTCAAAGCCTATTCCGACCTGCGTTTTCAGGAGGCTTCCCGGGCGCTCGCTCATATTCCGAGCGCCTCGCTCCAACGACTCACTAAACCAGACGGGGCCTATTTTGTCGAAGTGCACCTGTTCGAGGAGCTTCCACAGGCGGCAACCGCCCTCTCGGCGATTGCCCGGTCCTTTTCCCCTGAAGTGATCATCTCCCATGCTTACGAAGGTGCTCACATCGATCATGATGCCTGTGCCTTCGTCGCGATGCAGGTCAGCACAGCTCTGGCGCTGAAGCTCTATGAAGTTCCTCTCTATTGGCTCGATCAGCGGGGAAAGCCGGTGCTGCAACGGTTCCGCAGCGATGGGGATGACGTGGTCGAATTCCAACTCAGCGAAGCGGAGATTCAGGTGAAGAAGCGAATGATGGCCGAGTACCACACACAACGCGGTACAGTGTCGACATTCGATCCAGGCTGCGAGCGGATGCGTCTGGCCGCCATCAACAGCTCCGCTTTCTCCGTTGCCCAGTGCCGCGACTATATGTACCAGGAGAGGAGACCGCGCTTCTATCACACCCGAGGCCACCGCATTTCTGCTAAGACGCTGCTGCGGAAGTTCGCAGAATTTGAAGCCTCGAGGGTGCGGCGCGACCGAAGCAATGTCTAGGAACCTGTTACCGCGAGAGATCGGTACAAGGCGATTTGCCGCTGGTTATAGTGCTCCAGGGTGAACTGACACTCTATCTTCTTGCGCGCTGCTCGCCCCATGGCTTTCGTCTCGTCTCGATGGTGGTAGCACCACAGAACTGCTTCCGCCAGGCGATCCACATCGCGCACGGGAACGATGAAACCGTCTTTCCCTTCCGTGACCAGGTCGTCAGCGCCCGAGTGGTCGCTGGCAACGACCGGCAGCCCTGACGACATGGCTTCCAACAGCACTTGGGCGAGTCCTTCGTTCACGGAAGGGAAGACAAACAGATCGGACTCCCGGTAACGCTCTGCCACGGCGTGCGGGGTCAAGACGCCCAGAGTCCACACGGTCGAGTCTGCATACGTTCGCAGCAACGAATGCATCTCCGGCTTCACATCTCCCACCAATACGAGCCCAGCATTGGGTAGGGCTAACCTTTTCCACGCTTGGAGCAGATACCCCGCGCCCTTGGCCAGTTCCACGCGTCCCACAAAACAGACTCGGAAAAGCGACCGTTCTCGGGGCAGCGGTGGCGGACTGAAGATCTCCGTATCCACCGCCGGCGTGACTACAACCGTCTTGTGCCCCAAGCCATATGTGCTGAAGCTGCGGTGTGACAACGTCGAAGGCACCACGATGCGGTCACAGAGCTCAAACTCCTTCTCCATCCGACGAATCAGGGGCGCTGGCAGGGTTGTGCTGCGTTCCCGCGGGGCGATCCCAAAGCGCTTGCATTCTTCCACACCCGCCTGGTGCCAGTCCCGAGGATGCCGGGCCGGATTTTCCAATAACGTGATCGTGCCCTGCCGCTTGGCCTTCTGCAGGCATGCCAGCGACAGGCCCATCCAGCCGTGAAAGATGGTGCAGGGCGGGATCCGTCCCGACCACAACCTGTCCGTGAGCCTGGCCATCAACATAACTGGTGGTCGTGGCTGCAGTTTTCGCGGCAGTCGTCGCCTGATACCCCAGAACACGCGATTTGCGTGTCCGAGCAAGTTGAACCGCTCGACGACTCGCAAAGTCCCGTCAGGCATCGGATCCTGCATCTCGAGATACAGACCAGAATTCATCACGCGCTTCAGCATCCCAGCCTGCAGCAGGCTCAACGCCAGCGTCTTCTGATAGGGACCCGAGCCCACTCCCAGCGTGACTGTGATGGAATCGCCTGGCACGACGATCATGCTAAGCCATTCCTCCAGGTGCCGCCAGAATCCCGCTCGTCGCCGTTCCGTATTTCTGGCACAATCGTCGCCATGGCAGAATGGCGGGTGAACATCTGGTGAACGACCGCAATGTGCCGCTTGTATCGGTTGTGATGGGGACCTTCAACGGCGATCGGTACT
>Ga0075030_100001158_pt1 | contig 23563 bp, 12 predicted proteins | sample LitLauG_LLR_2012_FD_71393 | JGI IMG/M metagenome (GOLD analysis project Ga0075030, IMG submission 71393) | Freshwater sediment microbial communities from Pennsylvania, USA - Little Laurel Run_MetaG_LLR_2012 | ecosystem: Environmental > Aquatic > Freshwater > Creek > Sediment | place: USA...
GGAAGAATGCCGTGGCCGAGATTGAAGATGTGGCCGGGGCGTCCGGCGGCTTGGCGCAAAATATCCTCGGCCCGGGATTTGAGTTCTTTCCAATCGGCGAAGAGCAGAACGGGATCGAGATTGCCTTGCACCGCGCCTTTGAAGCCGAGACTCTGCCATCCGGTATTGAGCGGAATACGCCAGTCGAGGCCGATGACTTCGGCACCGGTCTCTTGCATCGAGGCCAGAAGCGTCGAGCTGTCGGTGCCGAAGTAGATGACGGGCACGGCCGTCTTTTGCAGGCGTTTTACCAGGTCGGTCACGTGCGGCAGAACGTAGCGGCGATAATCTTGCACGCTCAGGCAGCCCACCCAGCTATCGAAGATCTGGATGGTGTCGGCGCCGGCGCGCACCTGTTCGGCGGAATACTCGGCGGTGACCGCGACCAGCTTCTTCATCAACTCATTCCACGCGGCGGGCGCGGAGTACATCATCTTCTTAGTGAAAAGATAATTGCGCGAGCCTCCGCCTTCGATCATGTAGCTGGCGAGCGTGAAGGGCGCGCCGCAGAAACCGATCACGGGGAGCTTGTCAGCGAAGTGCTTGCACACGAGTTTCACCGCCTCGGAAACGTAACCGAGATCGGCGGCGCGATCGGTGCGCAAGCGGGCAACGTCTTCGGCGGTGCGCACCGGCTTTTCGATTTTCGGGCCCTCTCCGGCGGCGAAGTGGAAGGGCAGCCCCATGACTTCGAGCGGCAGAAGAAGGTCGGCGAAGATGATGGCCGCATCGACTTTGAGAATCTCGGCCGCCTCAATGGTGACCTGGGCCGCCACCTCCGGCTTCTTGCAGATCTCAATCAGGGAATATTGCTTGCGGACGGCGCGGTACTCAGGCATGTAGCGCCCAGCTTGTCGCATGAACCAGACGGGTGTGCGTTCGGTTGGCAGCGCTTTGGTGGTCCGGATAAAAAGAGAATTGGGAGCAGACATGAATCTTCTAATTTAGCATCTTCGAGGCGGACTGTGGCCGGACCGAGGCCGCCGCTATAATGGCGTCTCTAACATGGCGTCTCTAACATTGAGGAGCTTCATGCGACCGATTCTCGCGATTGCGCTGATTTTTACACTGGTTTCCCCATCATCGTCTTTCGGCGCCGACCAAGCCGCCGCAACTCAGACCGCGCTGGTGGGATATTCGCCACGCGCTAGTCAGACTGAGCGCGGGTGGGAGGCGAAGTTCCGGGCAATTCCCGATCCTGCAAATCTGCGTGAGTACATGCGGCGGTTGAGTGCGCGGCCGCATCATGTGGGCTCTGCCTACGACAAGGACAATGCCGAATGGATTCTTGCCCACTTCAAGCAATGGGGGCTCGATGCACACATTGAACGGTTCGACGTGCTGTTTCCGACGCCCAAGGAGCGCTTGCTGGAGATGCTGGCGCCTACGAGGTTCACGGCCAAGCTGGAAGAGCCGGCGCTTGCGGTGGATCCGACTTCGAACCAGAAGTCGGAGCAGTTGCCCACCTATAACGCTTACTCGATTGATGGCGATGTTACCGGGCCGCTGGTGTTTGTGAACTACGGGTTGCCCGAGGACTACGAAAAGCTTGACCGGCTGGGCATTTCGGTGAAAGGCGCGATTGTAATCGCCAAGTACTATCACAGCTGGCGCGGAGTGAAGCCGAAAGTCGCGGCCGAGCATGGAGCGATCGGCTGCCTCATCTACTCCGAGCCACAGGACGACGGCTATACGCGCGACAATGTGTTTCCGCTAGGGCCGATGCGCAACCCGGACGGAGTGCAGCGCGGCAGCGTAATGGATTTTGCTTCCGCTAGTCCAGGCGATCCGCTGACCCCTGGGGTCGGCGCTACTCCCGATGCCAAGCGGCTGGCTCTGAAGGATGCTAAGAGCATCACAAAGATTCCGGTGCTGCCGATTTCCTACGGCGATGTTCAGCCCTTGCTGGTCGCGCTGGCGGGGCCGATGGCGCCGGACGAGTGGCGCGGCTCGCTTCCGATCCCGTATCACGTGGGGCCAGGGCCGGCGCAGGTTCATTTGAAGGTGGCGTTCAATTGGGACATCAAGCCGGTGTATGACGTAATCGCGAAGATTCCGGGAAGCGTCGCTCCGGACGAGTGGATCATCCGCGGCAATCATCATGACGCCTGGGTGAATGGGGCCGAGGACCCAGTTTCAGGTCAGGTTTCTTTGCTGGAAGAAGCGCGTGCTCTGGGTGAATTGTTGAAGCAGGGTTGGAAGCCGCGCCGGACAATCATCTACACCGCGTGGGATGGCGAAGAGCCCATGCTGCTGGGGTCGACGGAATGGGCGGAAACACATGCCGATGAATTGCGGGAACATGCGGCCATTTACATCAACACTGACGCCAACGACCGCGGCGTTCTGAATATGGGCGGATCGCACAGCCTGGAGCAGTTCATCAACGGAGTAGCGCGCGACATCGAAGATCCGGAAAGCAAGATGTCCGGAAACAAGATGACGGTGTGGCAGCGGGCGCAATTGAGCAAGATTGCCGAAGCGAAATCCCCGGACGATCGCAAGGAATTACGGCAGCGCACGGACCTGCGCATCGAAGCGCTCGGCTCGGGAACGGATTTCACGGCCTACCTGGATCACCTTGGCATCGCCAGCCTGAACTTGGGGTATGGCGGCGAGGACGAAGAGGGAATCTACCACTCCATTTACGACGATTTTTACTGGTACACGCATTTCGCCGACAGCGATTTTGTCTATGGGCGAGCCTTGGCACAAACCATCGGAACGTCGGTGATGCGCCTGGCGGATGCGGAAGTGCTGCCATTCGACTTCGTAGATCTCGCCGACACGGTGGGGATGTATACGAAGAACCTGGAGAAATTACAGGCGGACAAGCAGGAGGAGATTCGCGAGCGCAATCAGGAACTGGATGAGGGAATGTTCAAGGCTACGTTTGATCCCCGGCGCCCGACCGTCGCGCCGGCGCGGGAAGAGGTTCCCCCACATTTGAACTTTGCGCCCATGGAGAACGCGGTGGAGTCTCTGACTCGCAGCGCCAAGCACTATCAGCAGGCGCTGTCGCAGAGGCAGGCTAGTTTGGGAGAGGATGCGGTTGCGGCTAAACTCGGGACCTTGAATCGAGAATTGATCGCGAGCGAGCGGCGGCTTACTAACGCCGACGGATTGCCGCGGCGTCCGTGGTACAAGCACTTGCTGTATGCTCCGGGCGTTTACACGGGATATGGAGTGAAGACCGTGCCGGGCGTGCGTGAGGGGATTGAACTGAAGAAGTATGGCGAAGCAGAGCAGGAGATCGTGCGCGTTGCGAAGGCGCTGGAGGATGAGGCGGCGCTGATCGAGTCGGCGGCGCGAGAGTTGGAAGGGACGGGGCGATAGTACCGCGAACATTTGTTGATTGTGAGGTGCCGGGGCGTCGCACCGCCAGAACGGGGCGGAGCCCCGTCACCACATAGCTATACTGGGGAGGGACTGGCGGGGACGCCTAACGCTCCGCCCACCAGGTTCACTGCATTCGTCCGGAGGTAAGCATCCACCCCCGCGGCCGCCTTTCGGCCTTCTGCGATTGCCCACACAACCAGAGACTGGCCGCGCCGCATATCGCCTGCTGCGAAAACTCCCGGCACGGATGACATGTGGTTGTGGTCCGTGGCTACATTACCACGCGAATCGAGTTTCACTCCCAACTGCTCAATCATTCCATTCCGCGTCGGGCCTAAAAAGCCCATTGCGATAAGCACCAGATCCGCTTCCATCGTGAATTCTGTGCCCGGAATCAGCTCGAACGTTGGCGGTGGCCCTACGCGCACGGCGTGCAGCTTCTGAACTTGACCGTTGTTGGCCCCGGTGAATTTTGTGGTCGCTATGCTCCAGTCGCGAACGCCGCCTTCTTCATGCGCACCTTCGTTGCGCAGTTGCATCGGCCAGAGCGGCCACGGTGTCAGCGGTGAGCGCTCGTCGGGAGGCTTCGGCATGATCTCGAACTGGTGCACGGACAGCGGCTTTTGCCGATGGCAGGTGCCGAGACAATCGGCGCCGGTATCGCCGCCCCCGACGATCACCACACGCTTTCCGGTCGCCAGAATTTCTGTGGCGGGCGGGATCGTGTCGCCTAGATTGCGGCGGTTCTGCTGGCGCAGGAACTCCATCGCAAAATGGATTCCTTTCAACTCGCGTCCGGGGGCGTTCAGATCGCGCGGATGCTCGGCTCCTCCGGCGAGCACAATCGCGTCGAACTCGCTCCGCAGATCTTCTACTGAGAAATTCTTGCCGACCTCCGCGCCGGTAACAAATTTCACGCCCTCGGCGGACATCTGTTCCAGGCGGCGATCAATGACGTGCTTCTCCAGTTTGAATTCCGGGATACCGTAGCGCAGCAAGCCGCCGATGCGGTCCGCTTTTTCGTAGACCACTACGGAGTGTCCAGCGCGGGTCAATTGCTGAGCAGCGGCCAATCCCGCGGGGCCTGAACCAACGATGGCCACTTTCTTGCCGGTGCGGCCTCTTGGCGGTTCGGGATGGATCCAGCCTTCCGCAAATCCGCGCTCCACGATATTTTTTTCAATTTGCTTGATCGTGACCGGAGGCTGATTGATGCCCAACACACACGCCGCTTCACAGGGCGCGGGACAAATCCGGCCGGTGAATTCGGGGAAGTTGTTGGTGGCGTGCAATTGCCTTACCGCTTCTTTCCAATGCCCGTGGTACACCAGGTCGTTCCAGTCGGGAATCAGGTTATTGACGGGGCATCCAGTCTGGCAGAAGGGCACGCCACAATCCATGCAGCGCGCGCCCTGGGTGCGAAGCTTCTGTTCGGGAAAATCGAGATAGATCTCGAACCAATCGTTGACGCGCTGCGTCACCGGACGCCGTGGGGCGAGTTCGCGCGTGTACTCGAGGAAGCCGGTGTCTTTACCCATGTTGCACCTGCTCGGGCGGGACTAAGACGGCGAGCGGCGGACTGGGGATATAAGGCTGGCGCCGCCGGCCCACGCCCAGGACTCGCTTGTGCTCGTGGGGGAAGACTTTGATAAACCGGGACAGCGTGTCCGGCCAGTTGTCTAGAATCCAGGCCGCGCGCGGGCTGCCGGTCAGTTCCAGATGCCGCGCGACAAGGTCCTTGACGAGTTTGGCGTCAACTAGTTCGCCATCTTGCGCATCGAGAACAGGCTCCAGGTCAACCGAATCCAAATTGCAGCGCTTTTCGGTGAAATCTCCGCGCTCGTCGAAGACGTAGGCGACGCCGCCACTCATGCCTGCGGCAAAATTTCTGCCGCACGCTCCAAGCACCAGGACCAGGCCCTTGGTCATGTATTCGCAGCCGTGGTCGCCAACTCCCTCGACTACCGCGGTCGCTCCGGAGTTGCGAACGGCGAAGCGCTCACCCGCGACTCCATTGAAAAATGCTTCGCCGCTGGTGGCGCCGTAGAGAGCGACGTTGCCAATCAGGATATTTTTCTCGGGGGCGAAACTCGATCCTCGCGGCGGATAGACAATCAATCGTCCGCCAGAGAGACCTTTGCCCACGTAGTCGTTGGCCTCGCCTGCCAGCGTGAGCGTGACTCCCTTGACAAGAAACGCGCCCAGGCTCTGCCCTGCCGATCCTTCGAGGTGAATGCGAATCGTGTCGTCGGGCAGACCGGCGGACCCGTGGCGGCGTGCAATCTCTCCGCTGAGCATGGTTCCGACCGAGCGGTGAATGTTGCGCACCGGCAATGTGATTTCAACCGGCGTGAGAGTTTCGAGCGCGGCCTTCGATTCGGCCAGAAATTGATGATCGAGCGCCTGCTCCAGGCCATGGTCCTGGGCTTGCACGCAGTGGCGTGCCACGCGCGATGGCATGGATGGGTCATGGAGAATGGCCGACAAATCGAGGCCTCTTCCCTTCCAATGATTCACGGCAGGCTGCACGTCGAGCATGTCGACACGGCCGATCATCTCGTCCATGCGCCGGAAGCCGAGCTCGGACATGTACTTTCGCATCTGCTCCGCCAAAAAGAAAAAGAAATTGATGACGTGCTCGGGCTGTCCTTGAAAGCGCTGGCGCAGTACAGGATCTTGCGTGGCAATGCCCACCGAGCAGGTGTTGAGATGGCACTTGCGCATCATGACGCAGCCCATTGCAATCAGCGGCGTGGTGGCAAAACCGAATTCTTCGGCGCCCAGGAGCGCGGCGATCACGACATCGCGGCCGGTTTGCAACTTGCCGTCAGTCTGCACGCGGATCCGGCTGCGCAGGTCGTTTAATAACAACACTTGCTGCGTCTCGGCTAAACCGAGTTCCCAGGGAATGCCGGCGTGCTTGATTGAACTCAGCGGCGAAGCTCCGGTGCCTCCGCTGTCTCCGCTGATCAGAACGACGTCCGCGTGCGCCTTGGCAACGCCGGCCGCCACTGTGCCCACTCCTACTTCGGCTACCAACTTCACCGCGATGCGGGCTTGCGGATTTACATTCTTCAGGTCGTAGATCAGTTGCGCAAGATCTTCGATGGAATAGATGTCGTGGTGCGGCGGGGGCGAGATTAGGCCCACGCCCGGGATGGAGTGCCGCAGGCGCGCAATGACCTCGTCCACCTTGTGACCAGGAAGCTGGCCGCCTTCGCCGGGCTTTGCGCCTTGTGCCATCTTGATTTGTAACTCATCCGCATTGACGAGATAGTTGGCTGTAACTCCAAACCGCGCCGAGGCGACTTGCTTTACGGCGCTGCGCCGCAGGTCGCCGTTCGCATCCGGCTTGAAGCGCTCTTCATCTTCGCCGCCTTCGCCGGTGTTCGACTTGCCACCGATGCGGTTCATGGCGATAGCCAGAGTCTCGTGCGCTTCTTTGCTGATCGAACCGAATGACATCGCGCCCGTGGTGAAGCGCTTCACGATCTCTTTGGCGGGTTCCACCTGTTCGATCGGAACCGGCCTGGCGCTCTTCTTCAACTTCATCAAACTTCGCAGTGTAGCCATGTTGCAGCTTTGGTTGTCGATGAGGTCGGTGTATTCCTGGAAGGTCTGGAAGCTATCCTGCCGCACTGCCTGCTGGAGTTTGCCGATGGTCAGCGGGTTCAGCAGGTGATACTCGCCGTTGACGCGCTGGTGGTAAGTTCCTCCAACCGCGAGTTCGGTTTCAGACTCTGTCAGCGGACGGAACGCGTGCTCGTGCTTTAACTGAGCTTCGCGGGCGAGCACTTCCAGGCCGATGCCCTCCAGTCGCGACGCCGTGCCCGCGAAATAGGCATCCACCAGTCCTTTATTGAGGCCAATCGCCTCGAAGACCTGCGCTCCCTGGTAACTCTGCAGGGTCGAGATACCCATTTTTGCGAAGGTCTTCAGCAAGCCTTTATTGACCGATTTGATGAAGTGTTTCACGGCAAGCTCAGGAGTTACTCCGTCCGCCAACTCTCCGCGCCGCCCCAGGCTTTCCACGCTTTCCAACGCCAGATACGGATTGATTGCGCTCGCCCCGTAGCCACTGAGCAGCGCGAAGTGCATCACTTCGCGAGGCTCGCCCGATTCCGTGATCAGAGCGACCTGGGTCCGCGTCTCTTCCTGAACCAGCAGATTATGCACGGCGGCCAGCGCCAGCAGGCTGGGGATGGGGGCGAAGTCCTTGTTCACGCCACGATCGGAAAGAATCAGCAGCGTATATCCGGCTTTCCCGGCGAGTGACGCGCGTTGACACAACTCTTCGAGAGCGCGCTTCAATCCCGCTTCACCCTCGCTGGCACGGAACAGCGCCGGCAGCGTGATCGCCAGCAAATCCCCAGTCGAAACCCGGCGCAGTTTCTCCAGTTCGAGGTTCGTCAGAAGCGGGTGGGCCAGCTTCAGCATGTGACAGTTTTCGGGGTTTTCCGAGAGAATATTGCGCTCGCTTCCGATGTAACTGATCAGCGACATCACAATCTCTTCGCGAATCGGGTCGATGGGAGGATTCGTAACCTGCGCGAAGAGCTGCTTGAAGTAGTTGAACAGCGACTGCGGGCGGTCCGAGAGACACGCAAGCGGCGTGTCCGTGCCCATGGAGCCGACGGGCTCCTCGCCCTTGGAAGCCATGGGGCCCAGAATCATGCGCAGGTCTTCATCGCTGTAGCCAAAGGCACGCTGCCGGCGAAGCAGGGTCTCCGCGTCGGGATGATGCATGCGCGTGGGCGCGGGCAACTGATCGATAGTGATCTGATTGTCTTTGAGCCACTGCGCGTACGGCTGTCGCGACGCCAGCCGTTGCTTGATTTCCTTGTCGGGGACGATGCGGCCTTCGACCGTATCTACCAGGAACATTTTTCCCGGCTGCAGGCGGCCTTTCATCTTTACGTGTTCGGGTTCAATGTCGAGCACTCCGGCTTCGGAGGCCATGATGACGTGATCATCGTTGGTAACCACGTAGCGGCCGGGTCGCAGGCCGTTACGGTCGAGAATCGCGCCTATGACTCTTCCGTCGGTGAACGCTATGGCGGCCGGGCCATCCCAGGGTTCCATCAGGCACGCGTGGTACTCGTAGAATGCGCGCTTCTCGGGCTTCATGTGGGGATTGCCCGCCCAGGCTTCGGGAATCAGCATGGCCATGGCGTGCGGTAGGCTGCGCCCCGCCTGGAAGAGAAGTTCGACGGCGTTGTCGAAATTCGCGGAATCGCTGCCATCGGGCGCGATGATGGGGAAAAGTTTCTTCAGGTCTTCCCCGAACAGCGGAGACTGCAGCAGCGACTGCCGCGCGTGCATCCAGTTAACGTTGCCCCTGAGGGTGTTGATCTCGCCGTTGTGCGCAATGTAGCGATAGGGATGCGCCCGTTGCCAACTCGGAAACGTGTTCGTCGAGAAGCGCTGATGCACCAGGCACAACGCGCTGGTGACGTCGGGATCGGAAAGCTCCTTGTAGAAATTTGTGATCTGCGGGGCCAGCAGCAGCCCCTTGTACACGATAGTGCGGCAAGAGAGCGAAGGGATGTGGAACACATCCGCGTCTGGAATGCCCGAAGATGCCATCTCATTTTCGGCGCGCTTGCGCACCACGTAAAGCTTCCGCTCAAACGCGTCTTCGTCCGTCAAGGTCCCGCATCCTACGAAAATCTGCTGAATGTAGGGCTGCGAACCGCGCGCCACGCGGCCGATGGCGGAAGCGAAGCAGGGCGTGTCGCGCCAGCCCAGAACAGTCAATCCCTCTTCGCCGATAATGCGTTCCAGAATCCCTTCGCATTGCAGGCGTTCGTGCTTCTCTACGGGCAGAAACGTCATGCCCACGCCATACGCGCCGGGCTGCGGCAACTCGAAGCCCAGCGTGCGGCACTCGCGCACAAAGAACTGGTGCGGGATCTGCAGAAGAATGCCGGCGCCATCGCCGGTTTCGGGATCGCAACCGCAGGCGCCGCGGTGCGCCAGGTTGAGCAGAACCTGGATTCCCTTGCTGATGATTTCGTGGCTCTTGTGGCCGCGGACGTTGGCGACGAATCCGATCCCACAGGCGTCGTGCTCCTGCGCAGGGTGGTATAGACCCTGGGCGGGTGGAGGAGCTTTCGTGTTTTTCCGACGCGTCGTCATGGACATCATTCGCAGCCTTACTTCGCCGCTTCCCGGTCAGTTGTTCTTGAGTGCCCGCCGAGGCAACGGGGGGCGCACGCACGCCTCGGCTCAGGAACACAGCTCTGCAATCTATTAGTTACCGTCATTGGGGCAGGAAAGTACAATTCGGAATTTCGATGCGGGGGATGCAAATTTTCGAGCTTTGCGGGGTTCGCGACCAGTTCAGCCTGTGATCTGGGCGGCAGAATGGCGAATCAGGATAGTCGATACAGGCGCCATTTTGGAGAACTATACTTAAGGGTTCATGCATCCCGGAGCAAAGCCTGGCCGCAATGACCCATGCCCGTGCGGGAGTGGCAAGAAATACAAGAAGTGCCACGGCGTATCGGGAAGGTTGGGCAGGGGCTATGAAACGTCTGCCGACCGCACTGCCGGGGGGGCAGGAGGGTGCCGGACCCTCACCATCGAGAACCCTCAAGATCGTCATCTGCCTGTTGCTGCCGCTGGCCACTCTGGCCATCTACGCGCAAACCGCGACCCACGGTTACGTACTTTTTGACGACGACGTTTACGTCTACCAGAACGTGTGGGTGAAGGCGGGTCTCACGGCCTCCAATGTCAGATGGGCCTTCACCACTTTTTACAACGCCAACTGGCACCCGCTCACCTGGCTTTCTTACATGCTGGACTTCACCCTGTTCGGCTTGAATCCGGGCGCGCAGCACCTGGAGAACGTCGCCCTCCATGTCGCCTCGACCCTGCTGCTCTTTCTCGTACTGGCGCGCATGACGCGCCAGCCATGGCGCTGCGCCGTGGTGGCGGCGATTTTCGCCGTACATCCGCTGCACGTCGAATCGGTGGCGTGGATCTCCGAGCGCAAGGACGTGCTGTCCACGTTGTTCGAGATGCTCACGCTCCTGCTCTACGTCCGCTATGTCGCCAAACCCAGCGTCAGCAGTTACCTGGCCATGGCCATGGCGTTCGGGATGAGCCTGCTCGCGAAACCCATGGCGGTGACCTTCCCATTCGTCCTGCTGCTGCTGGATTTCTGGCCGCTACGCCGGTTCAGTTGGCCGCTCAAGGCCGCCGCTCTCCGCCGCCTTTGCCTGGAAAAGGTGACGCTCCTGGTCATGGCAGCGGTGGCCTCGGTGCTGACTTTCCTGGCGCAACATGGCTCCGGCACCGTGGAATCGCTCACTCACCTTTCGTTGGCCGCGCGCGCCTCCAATGCGATCATCGCCTACGTCGGCTACATCGTAAAGACATTTTGGCCCGCCGATCTGGCCGTCCTCTATCCGTACGCGGCGCGAGATATTGTGCCCGGCACCATGGTCATCGCCTTGCTCCTCCTGGCGGCTATCACAGGGGCGGCATGGCGATGGGTGAAGCAACGCCCGTACTTCGCGGTCGGGTGGTTCTGGTACGTGGGCATGCTGGTGCCAGTCATCGGCCTGGTGCAGGTGGGCAGTCAAACGATGGCCGACCGCTACACTTATGTCCCCATGGTGGGCCTTTCGATCGCACTCGTCTGGACGGTAGCCGACCTGGTCGAGAACCGCCCCGCTTTGCGCATCGCCACAACCGCCGCGACCATCCTGGCGCTGGCGGTGCTGACTGGCGCAGCCTACCGGCAGACGACTTACTGGAAGAACAGCCGCACGCTGTTCGAGCACACGCTCGCCGTCACCAGGGGCAATTACATCATCCAAAATAACTTTGGCCTGTTTGCGGCGGGCGAAGGCAACTCCGCCGAGGCCATCGCGTTGTACCGCGCGGCGCTGGCCACAGCTCCCGATTTTGCCGATGCCCACTCCAACCTGGGCAAAGCGCTGGTGGAATCGGGGCAGTTTGACCAGGCACAATCCAGTCTCACAAAGGCGCTCGATCTCAACCCCAATCTGGCCAGCGCCCAAGCCAACCTGGGCGTGCTGCTGGCGGCGCGCGGCGAGTTCGAGGAAGCGCGCCGCCGCCTCGAGCGCTCCTTGGTCCTAGCTCCCGGCAACGCCGAGAACGAAAGCAATCTGTGTTTCGTGCTCACACACCTGGGCCGCCCCGACGATGCCATCGCCCACTGCAAGACCGCTTTGCGCGTCAACTCGGGACTCTCCACTGCGCGATTCAACCTCGACAATGCGCTGGCGGCCCAGAAGCACCCGGATCGATGATCTCCGCGCGGGGCCGACTCTAAGTATTCCCTGACCAAACTCACCACCAGACCGGCGGCGTCCGCTATAATGCCCGCATCAGCGGCGATGGATTTCGATCAGCTCACTACGTTTCTGGAAGTGGCCCGCCAAGGCAGTTTTTCGCGCGCTGGAGAGAAGGTCTTCCGCTCGCAATCGGCGGTCAGCGCCCAGATCCGCCAGTTGGAGCAGGAGTATGGCGATCGGCTGCTCGACCGTTCGGGCAAAACTGTGAAACTGACCCCGGCCGGGCAGGTGCTTTATGACTATGCGGAACGGCTGAAAAAGCTGCGTGAGGAATCGCTGACCGCCGTCGCGGACCATAGCGGCACCCCCCGCGGCACGCTTCGGGTCGGCGCCAACGAGGCTACTTGCCTCTACGTTCTGCCGGAGGTGTTTGCGGAATACTACCGGCTCTACCCGCGGGTACAGATCAACATTTACCGCAACTTCAGCTACAAAATCTCGGAAAAACTGGAGAACGGGTCCATCGAAGTGGGGTTTCTGACTTTGCCGATCCAGTCGGCGAGCCTGGAGATCCAGCCTATCTTCCGCGATAAGCTGATGCTGATGGTAAGCCCAAAGAATCCGTTGGCCAAAAACAAGACAGCGGCGGTCCGCGATATCGTCAAGCATCCTGTGCTGCTTCCAAAGACCGGCCACACCCGCAGGATCATGGACAAATTGTTCCGGCCGCACCGCGACGAACTGCAGGTGCGAATGGAGTTGCCCAGCATCGGCATGATCAAGAGCTTTGTGGCCGCCGACCTGGGAGTGTCCATCATCAGCGCGTCGTTTGCCCGCGATGAAGTGGCGTCGGGCAGGGTCAAGCTGATCGATCTGGAGGACGTGGAGCTATTTCGCGAACTGGGACTGGCCTACCGCCGCGACCGGACACTTTCCTGCGCGACCACTGCATTCATCGATGTTTTGCGGCAGGTAGCCGCACCCGCGAAGAGGGCGTGAGTCTCGCCTCCGAAACGCGCTCCCGCATCGACGCATTCCTGCCGAACTACGATTTCCGTGCGGCCTACCAAGTCCACATCAAGGCGCCACGCCCGGTGGTGTATGCATGCCTTCTGCAATCGGACTTCCGTGAACTCCGGGTGACGCGCCTGCTGATGACCCTCAGAACCGGGAAACGGATGCCACGGCATAGTAAGCCCGGCGACCTGCGTCAGCGGCTCCAGGGTACGGGATTCGTGATTCTAGATGAGATCCCGGATGACGAACTTGTAATTGGGGTTGCGGGGCGGTTCTGGCGCCCGGATGGTGGGCGCTGCATGGATCTCACGGGAGCCAGCTTCATCGAGTTTTCGCGCCCGGGATACGCCAAGGTGGCGTGGAATTTCAAGTTGAAGACGGAATCGCAGGAGACGACGATTCTCTCCACCGAAACCAGGATTCAATGCTTCGGGCGGGCGGCACGGTGGAAGTTCGGCAGCTACTGGAGTCTGGTGGGACCATTCTCCGGACTGATACGGAAGGCGATTCTGAAACATGTTAAGAACAAGGCGGAATCACGCATGTGAAAATATTCAGAGGTCAAGGCGCTGGTTTTCACCGCTGCGATCTGACCTCTGCAATTCTGTCTGTCTACGATTTCAATACCGTGCAAACCGAGGCGCAGATCGGCCCGCCGATATTGAATGTGGCGGCGACTTTGGCGCCTTTTACCTGCAATGGTGGCGGAACCTTGCCGAGCAATTGCCAGGCTGACCATCCGAGCATCGCGACACCGGTTGCACCAATAGGATGGCCTTTGGCGATCAGGCCACCTGAAGTATTGATGCCACATTCGCCATCGACCGCAGCTTTTCCGTCGACCCAATACTGAGCGCCTTTGCCGTACTTGGCTTTTCCCAACACCTCGGTTCCCAGCGCTCCCATGACGGTGAAACAATCGTGGATTTCGGCAACCCTGACATCGTTCGCAGTGACGCCCGCCATCTGATAAGCGCTTTGCATTGCCTTGATCGCACCCGCGGGACGCAGCACATCGCGGCCACTCTTTCTTAGAGGGTCGGTTGCCTGCGCATAGCCGGCAATCTCGACGCAGTCTTGCTTCGCGACGCCGAGCTTTGCGAGCCCTTCTTCGGTCGCGAGAATGAGCGCGGCATAGCCATCGGTGATCTGCGAACAATCATAGGTCTTGAGCGGCAGCCCATCGACAATGTAGCGATTGATGCCGCCAATCTGCATCGCCTGTTCGACGGTCAGTTCGACGTTGCGCATCTGCGCGTACGGGTTATGACGGGCGTTGGCGTACTCCGCGACCGCGATCTGGGCCAGATGCTCTTCGGGAATACGGTGGATCTTGAGATAGCACTCCATGACCTCGGCAAAGAGGTGAGGGAAGATGTAAACCTTGCCTTCACGGTCGGCGGGATGCGAGAAATAGCCGAGGGCCTCACCGATGAGCTTTCCATCCATCTTCCCATCGGCGTCGCGCATTTTTTCGTAGCCGATCGCAATCCCGGTATCGCCCCATCCGATTTGCAGTTTCTGGATGACCGAGAGGATGGCTTGCCCACCGGAGGCGCAGGCATTTTCGACCGCATCGATTGGCTTTCCGGCGAGCCCCGGAACCTCCGCCACCAGACCCGCGCAGAGCCCTTGCTGGTTGAGGGAAATATTGCAAATGGCGCCCACGGAGCCCACATCCACGGCGGAGGGTTCCACATTGATTTCCGCACAGGCCTCGGTAACGGCACGGCTAAGAATCTCGGGGACGCCCATGCCCATGAGCTTGCCAAATTTCGATTGATGATACGCCGCAATGTAAACGCGTTTCATATAAGACCTCCTACGATGACTGCCATGTTTATAACTCTATATTTTCTCATTTCGCCCGGCCCAGTAGGGTTCCCGGAGGACACGCTTGAGCGTTTTTCCCGCAGTACTGCGCGGAAAATCCTCTACAATCGCGACCGCGGCGACGCGCTGATTTCTGGCGTCCACGCGCTCATTGATCCAGTCGCGCAGCGCTTCCTCGCTGATTGCGCCAGTCTGGTGCAGAATCACCGCGGCCAGGGGCGTCTCACCCCACTTCTCGCTGGGAATGCCAAACACCGCCACTTCACGAACCGCTGGATGCTGCACGATGATCTCCTCGATGTCCTTGGGGAACACATTCGTGCCGCCGCTGATGATCATGTCCTTCTTTCTGTCTACCAGGTAGAGAAAGCCATCTTCATCGACGTATCCCAGATCGCCTGTATGCAGCCAGCCGTTAACAATTGCCTGAGCCGTTAAATCGGGACGCTTGTAATAACCGGGCATCAGCGCCGGCCCACGGCCGACGATCTCGCCAATTTCCCCTACCGCTGCGTCGCGGCCTCGCTCATTGACGATCCGCATGTCAAAAAGCGGTTGTGGTGGACCGACAGAATTTGGCTTGGACGCATAATGATTCTTGTCGAGGACGGTCATGAATCCCTCGGTCAGCCCGTAGAGTTCATAAAATCTGCCGGGCAGGCAGCGATTCAGCTTTTCTTTGTGCTCCAGGTGCAGCGGAGCGCCAACGGTACCGATCATTTCGAGAGACTTGAGCGCTTCCGCCGAAAACAGCGGCGAACCGAGCAGAGCAACGATCTGCGAAGGGACCATCATGACGTGGGTGACACGCTCGCGCTCCACCGTTTCTACAAATCTCCGCACATCGAAACTCTTGTGCAAAATGTACGTCGCACCCAGATACATGGATGGCATGAGAGTGAGGAAGGAGCCGTTGAAGACGATGGAGCCGGAGTGCAGCACGACGCTCTCCGGGCTCATGCGGAAGGTCGAAGCGAAGAGCATGCAGTAGACGGCGCGTATGTAATGGGTGAGCACGATCCCTTTGGGCGAGCCGGTCGTGCCGCTGCTGTAAATGATGTTGTAAGGGTCGTCATCCACGATTTCAGTTTTTGGAGGCTCGGCCTCGCTGGCCCGAGCGGTCAGTTCGTCGTAATTCTCAAATCCGGAGAAGGGCGACGACCCGGTCAGAATGAAGTGTTCCTCCGGAACATTTCTTAGTTCATGCTTGATGGCCGCAAGTGGCTCCGCAAAGTCGGGACTGGCGATGATTGTCTCCGTATCAGAGTCTTGAATCAGCGTGGCTAGGGCTTTCTCGCGCAGGAGGGGACTGAGCGGGACGGCCACCGCGCCGATTTTCGCAACCGCCCAGTAGGTATCGAGCAAGCTGAGACAATTGGGCAGGACGGTCGCGACCTTGTCTCCTTTCTTCACGCCTAAACTAACGAGTGCGTTGGCCAGCCGATTGACGCGAGCGTTGAATTCTCGAAAACTCAGCCGGAACTCTTCGACAACTACCGCCGTGTGGTTGGGACGATAGCGGGCGTGGCTGGGGAGAAGCGAGCCAATGTTCATGTTGCCTCACTTGGTTCTTGGCGCGAATCTGGGAACGGCAACGGAGCCGCCGCGTTCGAGCCGGCTTCGCAGAAAAAGCGCCAGATTTCCGCGCTGGCATTGGGGCCCTTCGGGTCGCCGTGCCTGCTGGGTTTAGGAGAGCCCGACCAGGCGTGGCCGAGACCCTGGACAATCCACTTTTCCATCAATGGACCTGTGTCGCCTTCCATGTAAATGTGCCTCTTGTAGGAATACCCGTCCGGCACGTGATCCGCCACTTTGCCGTCGATGACTTTTTCCGTCAGGGCAACCCCGCTCTCTGCTTGCTCGGCGGCGAGACAAGCATTCGTTGTGGTCCATTGGGCAATGGACTGGTCGGCATTGACGGGATTGACGCGAGTATCCGCCGTGCCGTGAAACACGATCACGGGCATGCGCCGCCTTTTCTTGCGTGCCAGGCCGCCGCGCATCGCTTCAAAAGCCAATTCCCCTTGCCGGACCGGATCCGGGCCGCCTGCTTTCATCGCTGCGAACCCCTCGGAGGCACTAGTGGCGGCCTTGAATTCCGCTCCGGCAAACACCGCAACGGCTGCGAAGATATCAGGATAGGTCGCGGCAAGAATGGCGGCCATCGCGCCCCCGGCCGACACGCCGGCGACGTAAATCCGGTCTGGATCGACATTGTGAGTCAACCGAACCTGATCGAAGACAGCGGCGAGAATCGATGGTTCACCCGCATCCCGCGCCTGGTGTTTGGGATTAAACCATCTCCAGCACTTCATCAGATTCGCGAGCCGCGACTGTTCGGGATATACAACCAGGAAACGATTGGCGGTGGCGACCTCATTCATCCCGGAGATTTCTGCCATATTCTTCGCATCGTGGGTACAGCCGTGCAGCAGCATGATGAGAGGACAAGCGCGTCCGGGTTCCAGCGTAGCGGGCACCCAGAGCTTGAAATTGCGGGAGCCCGCGGCAACGCGAGCCGTGCCTGCGATCCATTCTCCGGCAATCGATTCTCCCGCGATCGATGCGCACTCAGCCATGGCGGTAAAGTTCCCTCTGCTGAATCGGCCCGTCAAGGGGCCTCTGATTTCGAAGAACTTACGGCATCGCTGAAGCGATACCCTGATACGAACCCTTTGCGCCATCGCTCAAGGGCGAGGCCGGCTGTCCAGTTCACAGATGAGGTCGGCGATCTTCGCGGCGGCGCGCTCACCCAATACGATGGTGTAATGCGTTGTGCCGGCAAATTTGTGGTCCTCGAGATGGGGCACGTAATTTCGGAATTGCGCTGCCAGCGCATCTGGAAACAGCGGCGGCTGCCCGGGCACGAAACCGGCCTCGGCGCGGAGCAACAGGGTGGGCACGCGAATGGATTTCAACCGTTCGGTGATCGTGTCCGGCTGAAAGACTTCGCGCACGTCGGCGAGCACTCCCACCTCGGAGGCTTTAGGCTGCACCGCTAAATCGCCGCCCACTTCGTAGTCGAGAAAAGCTTCCACCCAGGGATTCCATTCCGCGGGAGGAAAATGGGGCTGCGCTCGCCAGAACTCCTTATAGGCCTGGCGAGAAGGATAAGTTTGGCGCAATTGGGTGATGCGCAGCGCGAGCGCGGCAGCCACTCCCTGGCCGGGAGAATCCGCAGCCGGCGTATTGGGTACGAGCCCGCCGTCGATGAGGACGAGCCCGGAAACGAGGCCGGGTTCCTGCGCAGCCAGCGCGGTCGCCACGAAGGCGCCCATCGAATGGCCTATGACGATGCTCGGGCCGAGTCCCATGGCTCGCATGGCTGCGGCCACATCGCGCGCGTGCTGGGCGAAGCCGTAGGGTCCTTCCGGTTTGTCGGAATCACCGCGGCCTCTCAGATCGGGCGCGAACAGCGCGCTTCGACCCGCCAGCCGTTCGGCAATGCCGATGAAGTTCAAATGGGAAGCAGTGAGACCATGCAGGGCAACTACCGGCGCGCCCCGGCCGGGCCAATAGCCAAAGGCGAGTTCCACGCCATCCCCAGGGACTCGGCCGCGTGCTGGACGAGTTATTTTGATCGCGCCCTTCGAGAGCGAATTCTCCGGAATCATCGCCTTCCTTCCCATCGGCCGTCCTGCGAATCCTACCTGGCCCGGCGCGCTCCCTTTCTAATCAGTCTCCGGCCTCCGCCTTTCTCACTCTAGAAGTTTAACTTCAACGCGAACTGGATCACGCGCGGCCCGGTGCTGGTCGAGACGATCTGTCCCACCGTAGCTGGGGACTGGACGATATTCAGTGGATTCGCGAAGCTGACCATGTTGAACACATTGAAGAACTCCGAGCGGAATTCAATTTTCGTGCGCTCGCCGATGGGGAAGTACTTGATGACCGAGATATCGACGTTGCGCTGATCGGGTCCGCGCAGAATATTTCGCCCACTGGTACCGAAGTCCCCCACTGCGCTGGCAGCCTTAAAACACGCGGTATTGAAGTACTCATTCAGCCGGGACTTCACACTGCCACCCAGCGAAGGATTGCACCCGGCCACCGAATCGGCGCGCGCCTGGACGAAGGCATTGGCATTGGTCAGGACGGAGAATGGCGTGCCGCTCTGGAGGACAAAAACGCTGGTCAGCTCCCAGCCATTGACCGCCTGTACGGCAAAGGTAGAGCCGCCCTTGTAGAACTTCGGCAGTTCATACCTGCCGCTGAACACAAATCGATTGCGGCGGTCGAAGTCGGAAGTGGCGTGGTTATGCAGGAAGCCGGGCGCCTGGTTTCCAGGGACAACGCTGATGTCGCTCGTGCCCGAGAAATCACCGGAATAATCGTCCAGGGAATGGCTCCACGTGTAAGACGCAAGGAATTGCAGTCCGTGAGAGAAGCGCTTGGTCACGCTGGCTTGCAGAGAGTTATAGCTCGAGTTTGCCGAACTCTGCACGGTGTGCACACCGAAGCCCTGCACCGCCAGACTCGACAACCCGGGACTCAGCGCCCCCGGGAAAAATGGCACCGGCGCGAAGGCCTGGTTGAGATCGACCAGACGATATAGCTTGCGTCCGGTTGAGCCGACGTAACCGAGATCCAACATCCAGTTGCGGGCGAACTCGTTCTGCACTCCAAGACTGAATTGTTGTATGTAAGGTGTGCGGAAGTCGTGGAGGTCGGGATAGATGCCATTGGCGGAAACAATGGCCAGGCCGGACGGGTTCAGGAATGTCGGGGTTTGCGTCAGAAGGGCAGGCGGACCGCCAAACGGGAAGATTGCCGGGTTGTTGAATGCCAGCGGATAGCTGCTGGGCTGTGGCACATTCACGAATGGACTGCTGATGGGCGTCTCCAGCGCTTGTGCCAGCGTGTAATAGGGGAAGTCCAGCAATTGATTGTTGAGCAGCCGGGAATTCGCCCGGTCGTAGTAAACGCCGTAACCACCGCGCACCACCAGGCGGTTGTCGGAACGCGGCTGCCAGGCAAAGCCGAGCCGGGGCGCAAAGTTGTTCTTGTCGGAAGACACCAGAGACGGTTGCACCGTCGGAATTCCAGGGATTGGGTGCTGCGCGTTGGAAGCCTGCACAAATCCTCCGGTGATGGCCACGTTGTCGCCGACAGGGAATCCGGGGATGGTCGCGGTGGTGAGCCGGGCAGGATCGAATCCGACAAAGCGACCCTTGGCTTCTGTGAAGGGGCCAAAGAAGTCGTAGCGGATTCCCATGGTAAGCGTCAGGCGATTGGTCACACGCCAGTCATCCGTGGCAAATCCGCTCCAGTCCTGGGCCCGAACATCGCGGTTGTTAACGCCCGAGCCCATAATCGTGAGCCCGGTCAGATCGAAGAAGCCGCCGAGAAAATCTGTAAAGGGATTGCCCGAGAATCCTAGGAAGAAGATCTGGCCGCGCGTGTAGAGGTTGAAATCCGCGTTCAGATCGTGATGTTTGTACTCCATGCCTAACTTCAGGCTGTGGCGGCCCTTCTGCCAGCTGAATGTGTCGTTAGCGGCATAGGTCTTTTCGATGCCGCCGTTGTCGGAGAACGGGTTGGCGCCAACGTCGAAGTAGTTCGCCACCGAGATTTCCGGCATGCCCTTGAACAGGTTGCCCAGCGGCGATGAGATTCCCACTTGTGCAGCCGTGAATGGCTCCTGCGGTTGGGAACCGGTCGTGATGAAACCAAATCCAAAGTGAAAAGCATTCACCATATTGGCTGAGAGAATGTGAGTGTCGTCCAACGATAGCACCCGTTGATTGAGGTTTGCCGTGCCGCCAAAGCCCGGGACTGGGAGGGCGTTGGCGAGTCCGAACAGATTAAATAAGCCCTGGGTGGCAGGATTGTTCGCGGCAAAGAATTTGGCGGACAACCGGTTCTTTCCGGAGACTCGAACGTCCAGATTTGAGTTGAATTGGTCTTCGCGAAATTTCGACAAGGCGACGACAGGCACAGGGACCGGAGAGTTTGATGCGCCCGGGTTCGGTGCCGATGGGATCACATAAGAGCCGTTGGGCAATTTCGCTTGCAAAAGAAACTGCGCCGTGGGACTCAAGCATGAGGGAATCGCGGGGCAGGCCGGGACGCCGAAGGACGCTGCCAACGCATTAATGGCCGCATCGGATCGATCATTCGAGAGATTTCCGGGGACAAATACGGTGCCGACGGAATTCGTCAGCGAAGTGGCGTTCCGTTCCCGGCTGCCCTGGTAGGACACGAAGAACCACATCCGATCCTTGACCAGCGGCCCGCCCAGGGTGCCTCCGAACTGATTGCGCTTATAGGGTGGTCGCGGCACGCTCGAGCGTTTGAGGAAGAAATTGTTGGCATCGAGCGCGTCGTTGCGGAAGAATTCGTAGAGGTTGCCATGAAACGCGTTGGTCCCGGATTTCGTCACCGCCGCGACGATGCCGCCGGCGACGCGGCCCTGGGACGCGTCATATTGGCTGGTCTGGACAATGAATTCATCCAGCGAATCCGTAGCCGGCACCGCCAGGTTGGGCGTAGAACCGGTGCCGATGGAGTTCGCATCCGTGCCGTTGATGATCACCGAATTCGAAGTTGAGCGGCTCCCATTGACGTAAATTGGCGCTGCGCCCCGGCCCAACTCGGATGAATTCTGCACTGGGCCGGATGTGCCGGTCGTGAGGGTCAAAAGCTGCTGAAAATTCCTGGTGGGTAACGGCAACTGGCGGATCTGGTCCTGCTCGATGACCGTGCCCCGCGCCGCATTCTCCGTTTGCACCAGGGCGGATTCCGCCTGCACCTCAACCACCGCCTTTTGCGAGGCGACCGCGAGAGGGATGTCCAGCGTGGTTATTTCCGTGATGCGGACGACGACATCTTCTGCCACCGCCCTGCTGAACCCGGCCTTTTCCGTCTCCACCCGGTAGCTTCCCGGCGGCACCAGCGAGAAAGCATAATGCCCGGCCGCATCGCTGGTGGTCTCGCGCTGTACACCGGCGGTGCTGGTTAGAGCAACCCTCGCTCCGCTGACGACGGCGCCCGTCGCATCCTTGACAACGCCAGTGATCTGCCCGGTCGTCGGAGATTGCGCCGACACCAGACCTGCAAAACAGAGAAAACCTGCCAAAGTGAAAAGTGGAACAGCCCTTCGCAATTGCATAACCTCTCCTTAAATGTTTCAGCCGCAGCTCCGGCCGCGTGCTCCAAGCCGCTAAGATCGTCGGCCCGATATGACGCGGCCCCCCGTATAGAGGAGGACGAGTTGATCGATGGCCTCTTCGTCGCTCATACCCAGGTGCCGTTTTGCTCCAAAAAGCTCTTCCGCCAGGAAGTAGGTGAAGAATTGCAGGTAAATCGCGGTATAGGCGAGGGAGGGATCGACACCGGCCGGGAATGCGACCTTCGACCCCCGAATAACCGCATTCGCATAGGTCCGAAGACCTCCCGCGATTTCGCGAAAACTATGGATGAAGTGCTTGTGGCGAAACTCCACCACGTCGATGTACATCAGGCGCCAGTAATCCAGGTTTTCCGACACCACTCGTCCGATGGCCAGCGCCAATTTTTTCAGCGACTCGGGATCGAGCGAGGCCATCAACGGGATCAGTTCCTTTTGGCGAATGGCTTCCATTTTTCTGCCCTGGTCATGAACCAGGTCGATGAAGATGTCTTCTTTAGTGTCGTAATAGATGTAGAGCTTGCCCATGGATATGCCCGCCTTCTTGGCAATTTCGCGGACGGTAGTGCCGTGAAACCCCTTTCGAGTAAAGAGGTACAGGGCGGCGCGCTCGATCTTGAGCCTGTTCTTCTCGACCGTGCCGTGGAGCAACTTGGGCATTTTGTCTCAGATCCGTTTACGCTAGGGCCGGAAAATCGCCGCCAAAGCGAGCGCTCGCTCCGGTTGAGAAAACCCCATGACTTTTACATCTATAGCATGGGCAATGTCAAGAAAATTCTTCACGCTCCCGGAAATCGGATTGGAGAGGGCTGCGGCTGACCCGGCATGACGGGGAAAGATTGTTGGCCGCTCCACGCCCGACTGGCGGGCGAAATGGACGGTATTTCCAGGTATCAACCGCCCTCGCGCAAGACCGTTCTCTGCTCTTTTCCAAGCAGTTACGAGGGTGATTCCGGCCCACCCGTTTTATGAGGCGTTTCTAATATGCGCGTGACACAATCAGCATAAACCTCCGAAGGAGGACATTCATTGATGCCATTTGCTGCGACGCGAACTTTCCCCAAAGCAGCTGCAAGTCTCAAGACCACTGCCATGCGAAAAATGCTAACGGGCCTGATGCGGACTAAGATGTACAAACGGCTCGGGTTCTATGGAGCCCTGTGCAGCCTCATCGTTTTAGCCTTTACTTGTGGCGGAAGCAGTCAGGTGTTTGCAGCCGATGCCGAGCGCGTCGGATTCCCCTGGGATTGGTCGCATGAACATCTCATCTTCGGCAACACCAACGACCCCGAGCTGCTGGCGATCATCCAGCAAGATCCGCGGGCATTTCACCAATGGCTCAGAAGGAACCGGGCGGCGGCCCAGCAGGCGGCGAGCGACGCGCCGATTTCGTTCGATACCTTCCTGCAGTCTAACTTCCTGCAATCTGACGAAGCTCTCATCGAAAACCCGTCTGTGGAACCTGGCCTAGAACCACAATCCAAGCCGCGGCGAGCGAAGCACATCAGAAAAAGGGACTGGGGCGTCTCGCTCGGAACGACCCACTTCAACCCCGTTAATGTCCCTAATGCCGCGCCTGTCTATCCTGCTAAATACACTTACGATGTCAATGCCCTGCCATTGTGCCAGGACAACGGACTTCCGCCCCACACCGGCGACTACCTAGTGTTCCCGACCGGAGCTCAAGGCAGGACCAGTAGTCAAGCCTCGATTGTCATCTACAACCATCTCTACTCGACACAGCCTGCAGGTGGCTATTGCAACACTAATGGCCCCACGGTTTTTGCGGCTTACATCAACGCAGCCTGCCCCGCGACCCAGAACAACGACGCAATTCTGAGCTCGCCCGTGATCTCTCTTGACGGCACCAAAATAGCTTGGGTCACTCAGGCGGGAGTCGTTCAGATTGTTACCCTTGGCGCAGGGGGTGGGAGCG
>Ga0075030_100001159_pt1 | contig 23546 bp, 17 predicted proteins | sample LitLauG_LLR_2012_FD_71393 | JGI IMG/M metagenome (GOLD analysis project Ga0075030, IMG submission 71393) | Freshwater sediment microbial communities from Pennsylvania, USA - Little Laurel Run_MetaG_LLR_2012 | ecosystem: Environmental > Aquatic > Freshwater > Creek > Sediment | place: USA...
TGGTTGTGATTGGAATTGCCGCGTACTACGGAGCAGTCCTGCTGCTGGGAGTGGGGTTTGTCCGCGAGTTAGGGATTGCGCCCAACGATGCCCGGTTGCGCAAGTTGACGATCCTCCCCTACGTTTCCGCGATCGTGCTCATCGGCGTCGCGGGACTGTTCAATCCGATCGGGATTCAGTTGGTGTGGCAATCCGCGCTGCCGGCGACCGCTGGTGCGTATAGCGGATTCCTGTGGTTCCGTTACTACGTTCCAAAAGAAATCTTTCCCAGTCGTCCGCTGGACGGAATAGGCCGAAGCTTCGCGTGGATTTCCGTCGCCACGATACTGGCCCTGGTGTTTGTGATCGAACTCGGGCGGGGAATCACGATTACGCTGCGGCCATGATGGCGCGGACCTACCTCACCACGATCTCGCACAGCGCCTCCAGCAGCCGGTCCACTTCCTCGACCGTGTTGTAGTGAAAAAGCCCGATCCGCAGGAAGCCACCGTCCTTCTCAACATCGAGCTGCTCGGTGACGTTCAGGGCGTAGTAGTTGCCGTCCCATGTAAAAAAGCCGCGCTCGCCCAGCTTGGTGGCGAGTTCGAGGGGCGGGAATCCCTCAATTCGCACCGCGATGGTCGGACAGCGCTGGGCAAAGCGCTCGGGATCGGTGATCCCGTAGACCTTCGAGCCAGGGATTGTTTTCATCCCCAGCAGTAAGCGCGCGCACAACCCGCGCTCGTATTTCACGATTTCTTCGTAGGCTGCGAGGATGGCGGCCCGGCGTGACGACACGGAAGGCCTAATCCGCCTCCCGATGTCTGCGATGTATTCGACGCAAGCCGCGATGCCCGCGATGCACTCGTGGTTGAGCGTCCCCCACTCCCACCGGTACGGACTTTCATTCGTGTTGGCGCGCACCTTGTAGGGATGCAGGCGCTTCAGGTGCTCGCGTTTTCCGTAGAGCACACCCATGTGCGGGCCAAAGAATTTGTAGCTCGAACACACCAAGAAATCGCAATCGAGCGCCCGCACATCGATCGGCCCATGCGGCGCGTAGTGGACGGCGTCGATGTACGCGAGGGCGCCCACCTCATGCGCACGCTGCACAACCTCCTTCACGTTGTTGATGGTTCCCACCGCGTTCGACGCATATCCCACCGCGACCAGCCGGGTATGGCTGCTGATCTTGCGCTCCAGGTCGTTCATGTCGAGGGTGCAGTCCGCCGGGTTGAACGCGACGCGTTGAACGGTCACGCCCCGTTCCTCGAGCGCCTGCCAGGGCGAGAAGTTGGCGTCGTGGTCGAGCAGGGTCAGCACGATCTCGTCGCCCGGGCCCAACTCCCGGCCAATCGCACGGCTCATCGCAAACGTGAGCGACGTCATGTTGAAGCCGAACACCACTTCATCGGCTTCGCACCCGAAGAAATCCGCCATGCCCGAGCGCGCCGCGGCGATGGTTTCGTTGGTGCGCTGGCTGCTCGCGTAGGCTCCATTGGTATTCGCATTCGAATGCTTCAGGTAGTCGCTGATCGCGTCGATGACCCGCCGCGGCACCTGGGTGCCTCCTGGGCCATCAAGATAGGCGGCCGGATGGCCATTCACCTTCTCGGCGAAGGACGGGAACTGCGAGCGGATCCATTCGAGATCAAGCGAGGTACTGATTGCGTCTTGCGTCGTGAACATGAAATTCCCTAGGTGCCAGTGATCGGATGAAATCCACTAACCCATCGTGGTGGTGTGTTCCGGCTTGACCTTGTACATCACGCGGACCTCGCCGGGTTGCCCGTACGGGTACTTATCCACGCCCAGGTATTTCTTCGCCATCTTGTCGATGTGGTCGTTGGCGCCCTGTTCGGTGATTTCGACCACCCGGCCGCGGATTTCAAGATAACGATAAGGGTTCTCCGGATCACTGATCGCGAGCGACACGCGCGGGTCGCGGCGCACGTTGCGGTCCTTCTGGCGGCCCTTGGCGGAGTTGAAAATTACGTGCTCGCCGTCAAAGTCGCACCAGACCGGCGTTACCTGGGGCCGTCCGTCGGGCATGAGCGTGCCCAGATTGGCGAAGGCGCGTTTCTGGAAGAGGTCGGTGTACTTGTCGGGGATGGCACCAGCCATGCAAAGCCTCCTGATCGCTGCAAAGGATAAGGCACCGCAGATTATAGCCGCGCTGGGGATTCACTGCAGTAATCTGCGAACGGAAACGATTTCGCTGCGCGCGCCGCAGCCGTCGATCAGACCTGAGGGAGCGTTTTCGGTAAACTGCCCCAGCGATTACAATGCTGGCTTACTCAAACGAGAGCAGTCTTTCATACGAGTGGAACCAGCGTCGGCGGTTCTGCTCCTGAGTTCAAATACAAACTAACGATCTCACTCGGAGGCAGGTTCAATGAGGAATCTGTTGGCTGGCGCGCACAAGCTTATTCTCTGGACGGTGGTGGTCTTGACTCTCACCACAGGGGCGATCCCCGCGTACCCGCAGGACGCCAAGTATCCGCCCACCATCGTCTTCATGACGGACTTCGGCACCGTGGACGACGCTGTCCCGATCTGCAAGGGCGTCATGTACTCGGTGATGCCCTCGGTGCGCGTGGTGGACTTGTCGCACCAGGTGAATCGCTTTTCGATTCTTGACGGCGCGCGCTTTCTTGAAGGCGCTTCGCCCTACTACCCGGCAGGAACGGTCTTCGTCACGGTGATCGATCCGGGTGTTGGCAGCAAGCGCAAAGCTGTGATCATCAAGTCGAAGCGCGGACAATACTTCGTTCTGCCCGACAATGGGCTGATCACGCTGGTGGCCGATCGAGACGGACTGGAAGGCGCGCGCGAAATCACCAATACGAGTTGGATGTACGGGAAGGCCCTGTCGTCCACCTTTCACGGGCGCGACATTTTTTCTCCCGCGGGAGCGCACCTGGCCCGCGGCGACGATTGGGCCCAGGTGGGTCCGGCACTCGATGTGAAATCCCTGGTGCGCCTTGACCTGGAAGCCGTCAAAATCGACGACCAGGGGTTGCACGGAGAAGTGATTGCCACCGATGGCCCGTTCGGCAACCTGATCACGAATGTCGCGGTAGACGACTTTCTGAAGCTGGGCTACCAGCGCGGCCAGACTGTCCCGATGATGCTCGGTGATATGAAGATCGATCTGCCGTTCGTGAATACCTTCAGCGACGTCCCGCTCAAGAAGCCGCTGATCTATATCGATTCGCGGGGATACTTTGCGCTCGCGGTGAACCAGGCCAGCTTTGCCGATGTGTACGGGATCAAGCCGCCGCTGAGGTTCACGATCCCGCTGGCGAAATAAGAGGGGTTCTCAAGGAATAGATCACAGGCTTGGCATACGACCATTGATTCGTATCAGGGCGCCTTCAGGCGCGCCGTAAGGCCGCTCATAGATGCGCCTTTAGGCGCTGGGGCGGGTAACTCGGCTCTCTGTGCGAGCGGTGAAGCCGGGGCCTCCGCAAAAACCGTTTTTCAGAGGGCCGCTAGCCCAGGTCGGCCACGATCCGTGGCAGCACGGCCTTCAGCAGGGCCTCGAAGTGGATGCGAACCTTCTCGCCGGTTTCCATCACTTCCTGGTGGCTTAGGACCTGATCAAGTATTCCCGCAGCCATGTTGGTGACGCACGAGATCGCGAGCACCTTGATTCCCATGTGGTGGGCGGCGATGACCTCCGCCACGGTTGACATCCCTACCAGGTCCGCACCGATGGTGCGAAGATATCGAATCTCGGCGGGGGTTTCATAGCTGGGGCCCAGCAAGCCGGCATAAATCCCTTCTTCGAGTGCGATGCCCAGCTTTGCGGCCTCTTCCCGGGCGGCCTTCGCGTAGGAACGGCGGTACGCCTGGGTCATGTCGGGAAAGCGCACGCCGAAGCGGTCGTCGTTCGCACCGAGAAGCGGGTTGTGTCCCTGGAGGTTGATGTGGTCGCTGATCACGACCAGGGCGCCCTGCTGATATTTCAGATTGATTCCCCCGGCGGCGTTGGTGATCACGACGGCGCCAATGCCCATGCGCCCGAACACGCGCATCGGAAAAGCGACTTCCTGCACCGAGTAGCCTTCGTACAGATGCACGCGCCCCTGCATGACGGCGACGGGGACGTCCCCGGCTTTGCCGATCACCATCTGGCCGGCATGTCCGATGGCGGTGGATCGGGGGAACCCGGGGATTTGCGCGTAGGGGATGCGGGTTGCGTCCGAGAGTTGGTCGGCGAAGGCGCCCAGCCCGGAACCCAGCACCAGTCCAACTTTCGGCGCGACGCGTGCCTGCGAGAGCAAGAACTGCGCGGCTGAATCTGCCCGTGAAAACAGATCATCGTTCGGCATGCAAACCCCTTTTTTAACCACAGAGGGCACAGAGGAAGTCAAAACACAAACTCTGTGTCTAATACTTCTTCTCAAACTTGGCGAACGCTTCTTCCAACTCCCACTGCACTCGGGCGCGCTCGCTGCCGTCGAGGAACTTCTGACAGGCCGCGGAATTTATCTCAGTATCGGGACGGTCCGCGGTGCATGCCGCGACCGCCTGAAAATTCCCGGGTGGCCGCCACAAGCTTTCGCCGGGCAGGAAGCTCTGTTCCACGCTCTGCCGCGCCATACGCTTCAGGTCGGCATAAGAAAAGTGGTAGGTCTGCTCCGCTCGTAAATATTCATGCGTCATGTCGGAACGTGAGACGCCCTGGTCGTCCGTCGCCAGCGCTACCGGCACACCGTGGGCGAGGTAGGCCAGTAAAGGATGATTCGTCCCTTCCACGCCCAGGATTACGTCGTTGCTGGTCAGGCAGATCTCGACGGCCACTTTGCGTTGTGCCATTTCCTTCAGCAGGCCGAGGGCGTCGCGTTCGTTCATAACGTCGACGCCATGGCCGATGCGCTCCGCATGCCCGCGTTCAATTGATTCGCGAATATGGAAACTTAGCCCCTCGGGAGGCACCAGCCCCATGGCCAGTTCACCGGCGTGCAGCGTGATATGGACCTTCGGATACACGCCGTGCAGGTAGTCGAGCATCTTCATATGCAGATCGAAATCGTGCATCGGTACATACCAGTCTTCCGGCATTACCAGGTTCAGGCCGACGAAACGGGGATCCGCCTGGGCCAGTTCAAATCCCAGCAGGATCTGGGCGAACACCATCTCGCGGGGCAGTCCACGAAGCACCTGGTAGAGAAAGCGAATCGTGACCCGGCATCCGGGATCGGCCTCGGCCGTGCCACAACGCAGGAGGTGCTGCTGCCTGGCGAGATTGCGGTCAAGGGCCTCGCGGGTGCTGGCCACCACGTCTTTGAGCCCGCCGGCCAGCAACTGGTCGCGCATTTTGCCGAAATCATCGTCCCAGCCGAGCTTCGCCCCGAGCTGAGCCGACTGCATTCCATCTGCGGTATGCATCAGTTCGACGTATTGCAGGTGATCGGCGGCGGCGCGGGAGGCTTCTTCGGCCAGCTGGCTGCCCACGCTATTCAGCGAAGCCAGGTTGAACTTGTCGAAGGTGGCAAAGAAGTGGTCGTGGCCGGAGTCTTCGGCCCGGTTCCAGTTGCGCATCGACCACGCGTCCACCAGCTGGTTGTAGAGCACATGGTCTCCGAAAGCGCAGCTCACGGCCGGCTTGGCCGTGTATCTGGCGCAGGAGGCATCGCAGGGCGGGGGCAGCAGGTTCGAGCTCGTCCGATCGACACACAAATTGTCCTGCGCGCCGTAGTCAATCCAGCTCTCGGCGTAGATCGCGCCGCCGAGGTGGTTGTGCAGATCGCCTCCCTTTGGCATTTCCCGGAGAAAGGGCAGCAGGAGGGAAGGATTCTCGCGGATCGACGCAAGATGGCGCGCCGTGCGCTCCTCGGCGCTCTGGGCAGCCGCGCCCACTGCGAAAACAATCCCGGCAAACAGAAGCAATGACCGAACTTTCAGCCCCACGGGCAGACCCTCCCTCTGTCAGGAAAAGGCGAATTGTACAGTTTCGCAGGAGATTTCCGTAGCGGGGGCCTGCGGCAGTGCGTCGCCACCCGCTGAAGGTGAATTTTCGAAACACGCGTGGTTACGCGTTTGTGACGAGATTTCCACAAGCGGAAAACGGCGTGCGCGCGCGAGGCAAACGAGGTCTCATCCGGGCAATGCCAGAAAAGACGGGCAAAGCGCGGTGGGTGTTGCGAAAACCATCGTTCCCGTTGCACCAAAATCCGGCAGGGCCTTGTGAATAGCCTGCACTCGATTGATTCTACAGGGGATAAATTCTTGGGGTTTTGATTGACTGCAAAATTAAAGAGCGTAAAAAGACACTCGTTCTTCGGCGCGTTCTGAAAGTTTTGCCGATTGGTGCAGCGTCCGGGGCTCAAGCACGATCACTTACTTTTCGAAAGAGAGGTAGGAAGGTCAGCAAGGGTCTATAGCAAAGCGCTGGTCGAGGAGAACAGGAACGAGAGCTGGAGGCAAGATAGAGTCCCGAGGCGTTGGACTGATTTATCCGGTTGGCGGTGAGCCCGGAGCCCGAACCGAGATCGCGCGTCTGCGACCCGCAAGGAAGCGACGAGAGCAGGTCGGCAAGGGTCTAACGCGAGCTACTGGCCGAGACGAATGGGACCAACATCACCTCGGGACTCTTAATTATTCGCCAGCTTCCCGGTTGAAGCTGCTCGCGAGCTCTCCCCCCTAGTTGGGTAGTTCGGCCCATTGCAACCCTCCGGTTGAGACGCGGTTCGCCGCGTCTCATTTCATTTACCAGCAAATTCTCAGCTGATCCTTACTCCTCCACAAATCCCGACTCGGCAGGCGGCAGCAGGTCGTCCGGTCGTGCCCAGAACACATACAGCGCCGGCAGCAGAATGACGCTGATAAACAATTCCACGATGAGCCCGCCCACAATCACGATGGCGAAGGGCCGCTGCGAGTCGGAGCCAATGTCGTGTGACATGGCGGCGGGTAGCAGTCCCAGGGTCGCCACCAGCATGGTCATCATGATGGGCCGCAGGCGCAGGGAAGCGCCTTCCTTCGCTGCATCGCGCACGGAACGCCCGCGCACGCGCAATTGATTGATGTATTCGACCATGATGACGCCAATCTCCACAGACACGCCGACCAGCGCCAGGAATCCCAGGCCCGACGACACGCTGAAATGCGTCCCGGTCAGCAGCAGGCTCACCAGCCCTCCGAGCGGCGACAGGCCCACCACGGCCAGAATCAATCCCACCCACTTCCACGACTGAAATGCCGAATAGAGAATGAACGCCATCAGGAGGATAGTGATCGGCACGATGAACGCCAGCCGCCGGTTGGCCCGCTGCTGGCTCTCGTACTCGCCCGTCCAGTCCAGGTGGTAGCCCTCGGGCAATTTCACTTTGTCGTGGACTTCGTCGATCGCCTCTCGCACCGTGCTGCCCAGATCCCGCCCGCGCACGCTGTACTTGATCGCGATATAACGGGAGTTGCCTTCGCGATAGATAGTCGACGCGCCATCTTCCAGCTTGAACTGCGACAACTGCCCCAGGGACACCCGCTCGCCCGAAGGAGCAAGGATGCGAATGTTGGAAATGTCCTCGGTCGTCTTGCGGAATGGAGCCTGGTAGCGGACGGTGAGGTCGTAGCGTTGTTCCCCGATTAGAATCTGGCTGACTGCTTTTCCTCCGACCGCGGTTTCAATCGCGTCCTGGATGTCGCTCACGTTGATGCCAAACCGGTCCGCGGCCGCGCGGTCGATCGCCAGGTTTACGTTTGGTTGCCCGCGCACTTGAAAGGTGCCCAGGTCAGCCACGCCCGGAATCTTCGCCATCACTCCCTGAATCTCATCCGCTTTCTCTTCCAGCGATTTCAGATCGGAGCCGAACAGCTTGACCGCCAATTCGCCCTTCACCCCGCTGACAGCTTCCTCCACGTTGTCGGAAATGGGCTGCGAAAAATTCCAATCGACGCCCGGTAAGCCGGCCAGGGCTTTGTCCATGGCCGCAATCAGTTCGTCCTTGGTCTGGAACTGGCTGCGCCAGCGCTCTCGCGGCCACAGGTCGACAAAGAATTCCGTGTTATAGAAGCCGCTGGCATCGCTGCCATCGTCGGGTCGTCCCACCTGACTGACCACCTGTTTGGCCTCGGGAAAACTCGACAGGATCTGCCGCGCTCGCCGCGCCATGTCGGTTCCCGCGGTAGGCCCCGTGCTTGGTGCCAAGGTCCCGCGCACCCAGATCGCGCCTTCATCCAGATGGGGCAGAAACTCCGATCCCACGATTCCGCTGAAGCCCAGGAATAGCATGATCGCCACCATGACGAGTCCCATCGACAGAGTGAAGATAAGGTGGGCAAAGCACCAGTCAAGGGTGCTGCGGTAGTGCCGGTTCAGCAAATCGAGTGCGGGATTCTTCCATTCCTTAATCGTGCCCTTGAACAGCAGGCTGCAAAGGACGGGCGCGATCACCAGTGCGAACAACAAGGCGCCCAGCAGGGCGAAAGCCACGGTCCAGGCCATGGGCCGGAACAGCCGGCCCTCTACGCGTTGCAGGGTGAAGATGGGGAGATAAGCAACGATGATGATGACGCGCGCGAAAAACACCGGCTTCTGCACTTCGTGCGCGGCGATAGAGATAGTTTCGAGAAACGTCGTCCGGCGCCCGGCAAACTCCATATGGCGCAGAATGTTTTCCACCATGACGACCGATCCGTCGACCACCATGCCGAAATCCAGCGCTCCCAGGGACAGCAGGTTAGCTGGAATGTGATTGAGATCCAGAAGAATGGCTGCGAACAGCAGCGAGAAAGGAATCGTGATGGTCACGATCAGCGCGCTGCGCACGTTCCCCAAGAAGAGGAACAGAATCAGGGTAACCAGAAGCACGCCATCCGTAAGGTTGCGCAGCACGGTGTGAGTGGTGTAGTGCACGAGGTCGCTGCGGTCCAAGTGCGGAACCAGTTTCACTCCCGCCGGCAGCACTCCATTGTTCAGCTGTGCAATCTTGGCATGCAGCGCGTCGAGCGTAGAATCGGCCTCCGCTCCCTTGCGCAGCAGAACAATGCCCTCGACCACGTCATCATCGTCGAGCACGGTGCCATCTTCTTTGCGGATGGCCTTCCCCAGCTGTCCCAGCCGCACTTTGGGCGCCTGCACGATGGTCGCAACGTCGCGAACCCGCACCGGCGTCCCGCTCTGTACTTTCACCACCGTGGCGCCGATGTCGTCGGTGGTCGCCATCAAGCCCACGGCCCGGACGTTCAGGGCCTGCTGCCCGCGCTCGATAAATCCGCCGCCCGCATTGGTGTTGTTCGCAGCCAGTGCCTGCTCCACCTGGATCAGCGAGAGCCCGTAGGCCACGAGCTTGCCCGGATCCAGTTGGACCTGGTACTCCCTCGTCGGTCCGCCAAAAATGTTTACCTCCACCACGTTCTGCACTGACTTGAGCTGGTTGCGTACGAGCCAGTCGTTGAGGGTCTTCAACTCCATGACGTCGTATTTCGGATTAGTGCTCTTGAGCGTGTAGAACATGATCTGGCCCGTCGGGCTGTAGTTCGGGCCGATGCTGGGATTCACATTCGCTGGGAGCGTAGTCTGCTCCAGCCGGTCGAGCACCTCCTGCCGGGCATTGAAGGTCGTGGTGTCGTCGTCGTAGATGATCGTGATCATCGACAGCCCGGCCAGCGAAACCGAACGCAGGTGCGTCATATGCGCAACTCCGTTCAGGTTTACCTCCAGGGGCACCGTGATCTGCTGTTCAATTTCCTCCGCGGCGTGACCCGGCCACTGCGTAATGATCTGGACGTAGGTGTCCGCTACATCCGGATACGCCTCAATCGGAAGACTATGAAAGGAAACAACACCCCAGAGGAACAGCACCACCGACCCGCCCAGCACCAGGAGACGGTTGCGGAGCGCAAAATCGATCAGCGCTCCAATCATTCCTTCTTCTCCGCCACGGCGGTGGAGAAATCGAGCGCGTTCAGTACCACCTGATCATCCGCCTTTACGCCGTCGCGAATCTCCTGCATGCCGTCGGAAGTCGCCCCCGTCGCCTGCACCTCCACGCGCCGGAAGCGCTTAGACCCTTCTTTGCGAAAGATCCAATCCTTGTCGTGCAGGCGCATGACGGCCGTGCTCGGCACCACCAGGCTCGGCCGCAGCCGGCGCGAGCGGAAGGTCGCCGCGGCAAACATACCGGGCCGCAGCGCACCATCCCCATTGGCCAGCACGATGCGCACTTTGGCCGTGCGTGTGTTCGGATCAAGAACCCGCGAGATGTCGGCGACCGTCCCCTTAAACATCCGCCCGGGAAAGGCGTTGAGCCGGATCTCCGCCGAATCACCCAGATGCACGTCGCCCAGACCGTTCTCGAACACATCGCACACCACCCATACCTGCGTCAGGTCGGCGATCGTGAACAGGTTGGGACTGTTGTCGATGCTCTTGACGCCTTCAAATCCGGCGACATTTTGCTCGACGATGGTTCCGGAAACGGGCGCCCGCAAATCGATCAGGGGCGTCGGATGCGCCGGGTCGCCGCCCAGCACGCGCACTCTCTGCTCCGCGGTCTGCACGTCCACCAGCGCCTTGTCTTCCGTCCCTTGCGCAACCTGAAGATCTTTTTCCGCCACCGCCCCGCGGTCGAAGAGCAGTTGCGCGCGGTCCAAAGCCTTCTTTGCAACCCGCTCGTCCGACTGGGCCTTCTGATAGTCGGCAAACGCCGAACCCAGATCGGGGCTCGAAATCACCAGCAGGACCTGCCCTTTCTTCACCGCGTCTCCGAGCTTGACTTTGAGATCCACCACCCGGCCGCCGCCCAGCGAAGTGACGTGGATGGTGCGGTTCACATCGGGATTCACCGACCCGTTGGCCGTCAGGGTCGTCGGCATCTGCCGCGTGGTCACGGTTGTCGTCTTGAACAGGTCGGGTTGATCCGTTTCAAACAGGTTGGGATCGAGCACCACTTCCTGCTTGGTGGGCGCGGCCTTCGTCTCGCGCGAGCACGACACCCCCAGACTGGCCAGCAGGAAACTCGTCACCGCCGCAGCGCAGCGCCACCACCCGCGCGTTTTCACTGGATTACCTCCCGCCCCACGGCGAGGTTCATCTGGCTTGCCGCCGTCAGGTATGAGCCCACCAGGCTCAGATAGCTTAATTGCACGCTGCGGTATTCACTCTCGGCGTTGAGAAAGTCCAGCAGCGAGGCTCCTCCGTGCTGGTACGAAAAGTACACGGTATCGCGGACCCTCACAGCTTGCTGCAGATATTTTGCCTTGTAGGGGCGCAACAAGATCAGAGCGCTGCTTAATGTCGCGTAGGACGAATCCACGTCTCCAAACACTTGCGCCTCCACAGCGGCCCGCAGCCTGTTATTCCGGTCGATGTCCAGCTTCGTCCGCAACTTCTCGCCCTGGTTCCGGTCAAAAATCCGCAGGGGAACGCCGACACTGACGCCGAGGGTATTGATGGCAGCCGGGTTGTTGTTGGATGAGTTGTGCGTATACCACGCGCTGAAAGTTGGATCCGTGGAGCCGTTGGCAATCGCTAACAGATGATCAATTTTCGCCTTCTCCACCGATTCCGCGGCTGCCCGCAGATCCGGCCGCGAGTCGAACGCCAGCTTGCGGAACTCATCAAGCGGCTGGAGTTGCTCATTAAAGTCAAACGGGCCGGCCACGTCAAACTGGTCCACAGGTGTGCGATCATTCAACAACTGCAGCAGCTGAATCTTCGACGTGCGCAAATTCACTTCGGCGCTCTGCAAGTCGGCCTCGAATTGCACTCGCTGCAACTCCAGACGGTCCAAGTCGATCTGCGCGATGTCTCCAGCTTTGTATTGCTCAGTGCTCACCGAAAGCACGTGGTCGTAGTAGTCCAGATTCGCCTTGGCGACTTCGACCACCGCTTTCGCCTGCAGGGTCTGGACAAATGCGCTCCGCAGATTGAAAAGGAGATTTCTCTCCAGGTCCTCCTGTTGCGATGTGGCAATCGAGGTTCCCTTCTGCGCGCTGTCCAGGCGCAATTCGCGTTTGTGCTGCCGTTCGTGCAGATAGCTCATGGCAGGCGACTCAAAAGTGCCAGCGAAGGGTCGCCAGACCCCTTGATGAGGAGCGATCTGAGTCGCATCCGCCGACAGAGTCAGCGTCGGATTCGGGCGAAGAAAGGCCGTGATCTCCTGCGCCTTCGACTCTTCAATATTCAGCTTGCCCGCAAGCAGCGTCGGGTTGCTGGTCTCAAACCGGTCCCGAACCTGTTCCCAGGTCAGGGGGAGCCTGCTCTGTGCTTCCGCTCCGGGCCGCAGCAGTAACGTCAGCATGCAGCTCCACCAAAAAATCTTTCTCATCATTACCCGTTGTCCACCCATCCACCGCAACCGCGGCACTGTCCGACCGGGACGCAGGCGTCCCGGGACCTCCTTCAGAATCTTGATTCCGGTTTGAGACTTCCGCCGCTGAGGATGCGGCGTCGGTACGTCTACCCCAGGGGGGGCGTCGGTGGCCCCCGTCCCGCGCGCGTGGGTACCAGTTCCGCTCCCGGCAGCAAGACCGCTGGGGAAACCACCTGCCCCCGCACCGACCGGTCCGGCGACACAAAAGCCCGGGCTGCCGACAAAACGTAGCTTCCGCAAATACCCACCAGAGTCGAGAGCTTCCCGTGGGACGAACTTCTGAGACCGTCGCGCGTGGCTGACTCCTCGACCTCAGGTCGCATTGCCTGTAGGTCATCGCTCGCCGAAACCACTGGGAAGAGCATGATCAGGAGGCAGGCGAGGATCAGCACGCACTGCCGCGACTGTCCGGCGCTATGGGCCTGCCGACACCTCGCTTTGCGCCATACCCATACGGCGGGTACGGCCAGCAGCAGCCAAAGCAGATTGAGAAACAACTCCATAGAAAAGGACGCTTGTGCGCCGACAAGGATGCCGGGAGCGCGGCGGAGGCACCCCCGAGATGCACCCTTCAGGCTCCCAGAATACCAGAAGGAGATCAACGTGACGGCGGGACTTGTACGGGCGTGACCACCAACTTCCCGCCTAGGGGCCGACCAGGACCTGCAATGCTTCTTTGGTTTGCAGGCGCACCCGGTAGATCGCCTCCTTTTCGGGGACTTCGGCAACCGCATCCACGTGCACGGTGTACCCACCCCGGGGCAAGGTCTCGCCGAACGGAATCTCGATCGACTCGACTCCGGCATTCAATGAGAAGCGCTGATACCCGATGGCCGTCGCCCGGCCGTTTTCGGCGACCGCCAACACAATGAGCGTGAAATCGAAATCGTCGTCGGTGCCGTTGCTCACCTGTACCTTACCGTCCACCCGGTTACCCGAGACTTTGGGATAGGTTTCCCATTCGAGGGACAGCGGCTTCACCACGCGCAGAATCATCTGGCGGGTCGCGGTTTGCGGGGGTGTACTGCTATCGCCTACCGACACGGTAAAACGGAAGGTCCCTGCCACCAGCGGAGATCCGGCCAGCACTCCGTCCGGGCTCAGGTTCACCCCGGCGGCCATCTCACCGTCGACCACGGTCCACTTCAAGGGAAGGGTTCCGTTGAGGGCGCGAAACTGAAAACGGTAGGAATGGCGCGGCATAGCGCGGGGCAGGACGGTGCTTTGCACCACCAGCGACGACGCATCGGGTGCCTGCGCGCCCTGTGCCGTTACCAACGTCGCCCCGCCCGTCAGAAGCAGCGTCAAGCTTAAAACCGCGCTCCGCGTTGGGTATCCCAGCAGCATTATCTCGCTTCCTTCACTTCTGTCCCCGGATGGTTCTTGGATGCGGCCCCATGTAAAAAATCGTCCACCGCTTTCACAAATAGTCCGGGTTGATCCACGAAAGTCATGTGCCCGGACTTGGGAAAGATCACCAGCTTCGATCCCGCTATTTTTTCGTGCATCACCTGCGCCAGTGAGGGATCGCATTCGTCGTGGTCCCCGACCAGGACCAGAGTGGGAACCTTGATGCTGGGCAGTCGGTCTGTGTATTCCACCGACTTCAAGTTTCCGTCGATCACGAACTCGCCATGCTCACCCCACATCTCGCGATACAGGTCCCAGGCTTCGCTCCCCAGGGCCGTGGGGTCATAGTTTGGATCGGGATGGCCCTGGTACACATAAGGGAAATAACCCTCCCCCCATGCGGCGATCATATACTCCGACGTGTAGCGGCCCTTCTCGTAGTCCTTACCGTGCCCAAAGAGGCCAGCGGCCTCCAGCCGGTCGATGCGGTCGCGCAGTTCCGGCGACATCTTCTCCTTCATTCGTACGAACACCTGGTTCATCGCCACGGTGCTCGACCAAGTGCTCCCCAGGATCAAGTGCCGCAGGTTCTGCTGGTACTTCAGCGCGTAGGCCTGCACCAGCGCCCCACCATAGGAATGCCCCAGCAGGTTGATCTTGCCGAGATTCAGCGCCTTCCGGACCGCCTCGACGTCTTCCACCATATTTTCAATGGTGTAGCCCGCGGGGTCTTCGAGCTTCTGGGACTTCCCCGATCCCCGCTCGTCAATAAAGATGACGCGGTTGTGACGAGCCAGGGGTAACAGGTAGGGAAGGAAGTAGTCATGCGAAGCGCCCGGTCCACCATGCATCACCACCAGCGGTTCGCCGCGGCCCACGATCATGTAGTAGAGCATCACCCCATTGGCATCGACGAAACCTTCTTGCTGGGGGTACACGGCGGGCGAGACGCCGGGCGCCGGATCAGTGCCGAAACAGTGCGCGCAGAAGGCAATCAGGGCAAGCATGAGCATGCATCGGTGGTTTTTCATGGCGGCCCATCGTAATGCCCGGAATCTTGAAGTGCAACGCTCCAAACGGTTCTGGCCGTGGCACAATGGGCCAGTTTGGAAACGGCGACCATCCGCGAGTGGGCGACGGACGCGATTCGCTACTGGGAACCGCGCCGGATCCTCTACAACCTCGTGCTGGCCGCGATCGTCCTCACTTACTTCGCCATGGGGCTGCCCGCCACCAAGGGACTTCTGACCGTCAACTTTGTGCTGATGCTTTTCTTGCTGGCGGTCCTGGCCAACGTGGCTTACTCGACATCTTCGCCCAAATTTCCGGGTTCCGCGAACTGTGGCAGAGAGTGCGATGGGTGCTATTCGCCATCGGAGTCGCGTTCACTGGCGTGATCACCCGGTTCTGATCCATGGCTTTGTTCAATCCCGGACACTGACAGAAGTCTTTCGCGAGTCACACGGCCGCGTGCGGTGCGTCCTCGACGTCTCCCCTTACTCCGGGGTAAGCTATTGCGACTTGGGGTGCTCCGCTATGCGCGAAGCTGTCAACAAGCTGTGGCCGGAAATCCAGTGGATTCAGGACGAGACACTCCGCGAGAAAGTCGCCCAGACCTGGACCAAGGCCCTCGAACGCAGTCCCCTGAAGCCCGACGACCTGAACTATATTCCGTTCACGTTGCTGATTCCGCACTGCCCTGTGACTTTCATGGAGCATAAGCGCTGCGTGGTGCACATCGCCCGCAAAAGCGCCGAAGCGATGCGGGATTTCATGGGGCGCACTCTGCCCGTCAACATTGACACGGTCGTCGCCGGCGCCATTCTGGCCGATGTGGGCAAACTCCTGGAATACGAAATCGGCCCCGACGGCCAGGCCCGCCAGAGCGAGCGCGGCGAGGCCCTGCGGCATCCGTTTACCGGAGTGGCATTGGCTCTGGAATGCGGAGTTCCAGACGACGTGTGCCACATCATCGCGTCGCACGCGGCCGAAGGCGACCAGGTCAAGCGCACCACCGAAGCCTACATCGTCCATCACGCCGACTTCATGGCCTATCTGCCGTTCAAGAATCCGAAAAACGTCAGGACCAAGCACCGCTAGGAGAGGATTTGTGCCTGCCCCGAAAGACGTTCTGCCTAAAGAAACCATCACGGCCAAAATGGCCCGCTGGGCCGCAGCCCTGGAGTACAAACACCTCTCCGAAGATGCGATCTACCAGGCCAAGCGCTTCCTGCTCGACTCCGTCGGTTGCGCGTTGGGCGGCTACCAGCAGCACGACGTGAAAATCGCGCTGGAAGTTCTCGACGAGGTTGCAGCGCAAGGCCCCGCTACCGTCATCGGCACTGGCAAAAGAGTCGACGCCGTTTCCGCCTCGCTGGCCAACGCCTTGATGATCCGCTGCATGGACTACAACGATATCTACTGGAAACAGGACCCGTCGCATCCCTCCGACATTTTCCCGGCAGCCATGGCAGGGTGTGAGCGGGCCGAGACCGGCGGAAAAGAGCTCATCGCAGGCTTCGTCCTGGGGCACGAATTTGAAATGCGCTTCTGCGAAGCGGCTTTTCCCGGTATCCGCGAGCGCGGCTGGCACCACGCCACCCTCACCGCGTTCGTCTCCCCCTTCGTTGCCGGGCGCGCCCTCGGACTTTCTTGGGAGAAGATTCAGCACGCGGTGGGGATCTCCGCCAGCCGTCATTGCACACTCGGCGCAGTCACTGCGGGGAAGTTGACGATGATGAAGAACACAGTCGACCCGATGGCCACACAGAGTGGCATGTTCGCCGCGCTGCTGGCGGAAAAGGGCTACACTGGTCCCGAGCACGTCATCGACGGCAAAGAAGGACTCGCCCACTGCTTCGGTCCCGAATGGAAGCTCAATCTTCTTACCGACGGCCTGGGTGATTCCTGGCGCATCACGCAATGCGGCATGAAGTTCTTTCCCACCGAAGCGCTCACGCACACGCCCATCTCCGCCGTGCTTGACCTGGTCAAGAAGAACGATTTGCGTCCCGACCAGGTTGCGAAGATCCAGATTCGATCGCTGGCCCGCGCCGCCGATATCCTATCCGATCCCAGCAAGTACGATCCGCATACCAAAGAAACTGCCGACCACTCGCTGCCCTACGTGATTGCCGCCGCCCTTGTCGACCGCCAGGTGACTCCCGCCCAATTCGAGATGGCGAAGATCATGGATCCGACCATCCGCGCGCAGCTGAAGAAAGTGGAAGTCGTCGCGGATCCCGAGATCGAAAAAGTCTTTCCGGCGTTGCAGCGGGTTGTCGTCGTGATTACGACCGCCGACGGCCGCAGCTTCACCGAGCAACTCGACTATCCCAAGGGCGATCCGCGCAACCCGCTCTCGGACCAGGAAATTGAAGAGAAGTTTGCCGCGCTGGCGGAAGGCGTTCTCTCGAAGCCGGCCCAGCAGAAACTCAAAGACGCCATCTGGAACCTGGAGAACATTGATTCGGTATCGAAACTGATGGCCCTGATGAAAGCCGACGTGCCGGCGAAGAAGTCGTCAGCGGCCTAGACGATGACCATGAACCGCGAGACAACCACGACCCACGTAGGCACAGACGCCTCGTCTGTGCGGGCGAGCAAAGCTCGCCAGGGTTTTGAAGTGGGAGACTCCCATGCCCCAGACCATTACTGAAAAAATCGCTCAGCTCCACCTCGCCGAAGGCCCTTCCCGCCCCCTGCGCACCGGAGACTTCCTCTCCATCCGTCCCCACCGGGTCATGACCCACGACAACACATCCGCGGTCATGAGCAAATTCAAGGGCATCGGCGCGAAGAAGATTCACAGTCCGCAGCAACTCGTCTTCGCTCTCGACCACGACATCCAGAATCAGGACGAAACGAACCAGAGAAAATACCGCGCCATCGAAGCCTTCGCCATGGAGCACGGCGTCGACTTCTACCCTGCCGGCTCCGGCATCGGCCACCAGATCATGGTCGAACGAGGCTACGTCGTCCCCGGATCGTTCGTCGTCGCCTCCGACTCGCACTCCAACATGTACGGCGCACTGGGCGCTGTGGGCACGCCCATCGTCCGCACCGATGCCGCCGCGGTCTGGGCAACGGGGGAGTTCTGGTGGCAGATTCCGCGCTCGGTCGAAGTCACCCTCGAAGGCAAGCTCCCCGAAGGCGCCACCGGCAAAGACGTCATCATCACGCTCTGCGGCCTGTACAACCACGACGAAGTCCTCAACGCCGCCATCGAATTCACGGGACCCGGCGTCGCTTCGCTCTCCATGGACGCGCGCCTCTCCATTTCGAACATGACGACCGAATGGGGCCCGCCGGTCGGCTGGTTCCCGGTGGATGAAGTCACAATCACCTACCTGCGCGGCGTTCACCAGCGCCTCAAAGCCCAAGGCATCGAACGCTTCACCGAAGCGGACCTGCAGAACTGGATTAAGAATTCCCCGCGTCCCGACCCCAGCGCCACGTACGCGGCGAAGATCACGCTCGACCTCGCCCAGGTCACCCCGCACGTTTCTGGCCCCGACACCGTGCAGACCATGCAATCCCTCGCCGAAATGGAGCGCAAAAAGGTCGCGATCCAGAAGGCGTACCTAGTCTCCTGCGTGAACTCGCGGCTGGAAGACCTCGACGCTGCTGCGCACGTCCTGAAAGGGAAGAAGGTCGCATCCGGCGTGCAGTTCTACCTGAGCGCAGCCAGCAAGTGGGTGCAGGAAGAAGCCGAGAGGCGGGGCACCTGGCGGATTCTCACCGACGCTGGCGCCCGTCCGCTGCCCGCTGGGTGCGGCCCTTGCATCGGCCTTGGGGTCGGACTGCTGGAAAAAGGAGAGGTCGGCATCTCCGCCACGAATCGCAACTTCAAAGGCCGCATGGGATCGCGCGATGCCCAGTGCTATCTCGCGAGCCCCGAAGTCGTCGCCGCCTCCGCTGTCGCGGGATATATCCGCGGACCACACGAGTTCGCCGACCGTCATCCCGAACGCCGCTACGTCGAACTCGCCGCCAGCGATGGACTAGGCGCCGAGAAAGTTGAAATCCTCAAAGGCTTCCCCGAGCGCGTCAAAGGCCGTCTCGTCTTCATGCCGCAGGACAACGTCAATACCGACGCCATCTACGGCAAGGACTACACCTACCGCGATGACATGACCAAAGAAATGATGGCGAAGGTTGTCATGGAGAACTACGACCCGCAATTCGCCGCGCGCACCCAGGCCGGTGACGTCATCGTGAGCGGCTTCAACTTCGGCACCGGCTCCAGCCGCGAGCAGGCCGTAACTTGCCTGAAGGCCAAAGGCATCCCGCTGGTGATCGCCGCGAGCTTCTCGCAAACCTACCTGCGCAACGCCTACAACAACGGCTTCCTGTGCGTGGAGGTCCCCGAACTGGTCAAACGCTTGCGCGAGCAATTCGCCGCCGAGATCGCCGCGAAAGAAAAAACCATTATCCCCGGAGACGAAATCGACATCGACTTCACCTCGAGTGTGATCACCTGGCGCGGCGAAAACTTTCCGTTCCCGGCGCTAGGCAGTGTCCCGCAGTCGCTCGTGATTGCCGAAGGAGTCGAGAACCTGGTCGCGAAACGGTTAGGCTTGAATTGAAACTCCATATGACTTGTCATTCCGACCCCGAGCGCAGCGCAGGAGGAGGAATCTGCAGTCTGGCGCTTCACCCTTAGTGAAACCTTAGTGCCCTTGGTGGTTAAGATTTTCAGGAGCTCTCATGCCCAAATACACCGTAGTCAGCATGCCCGGCGACGGCATCGGCAACCAGGTTCTTCCCGAATCGCTCCGCGTCCTCCAAGCCGTCGGCTTCGACGCTGACTACGTCCATGCCGATATCGGCTGGGACTGCTGGTGCAAGGAAGGCAACGCCCTCCCCGAGCGCACCATCGATCTGCTCGCCAAGCACAAGTTAGGCCTGTTCGGCGCGATCACCTCGAAGCCCAACAAGGAAGCCCAGGCCGAACTCAAGCCCGAGCTGCGCGGCAAAGGCTATGTCTACTACTCGCCCATCGTGACCATGCGGCAGAAGTTCAATCTCGATATCTGCATGCGTCCGTGCATCGGCTTCGCCGGCAACCCCCTCAACTACATCCGCAAGCGCACCGACGGCGGTTTCGACGAACCTCACATCAACTCGACCGTCTTCCGCCAGAACACCGAAGGCATGTACGCCGGTATCGAGTGGACCAATCCCCCCGAACTCGTCCGCAACGCGCTCAACTCGCATCCCAAGTTCAAGATCTTCGCCGGAGTCCCCGGTCCCGACCTCGCCGTCAGCGTGCGCATCATCACCCGCCCCGCCGCGCGCCGCATCGTCACCGCCGCGTTCGAATACGCGAAGAAAAAGAAGTTTAGGGCCGTCACCATCTGCGAGAAGCCCAACGTCGTGCGCGAAACCAGCGGCATGATGGAAGAAACCGCCAAGGAAGTGCACAAGAACTATCCCGATATCCAGCTCTGGTCCACCAACATCGACGCCCAACTCATGTGGCTCAACAAGAATCCCGAAGACTACAACGTGATCGTTGCCTCGAACCTCTTCGGCGACATTCTCTCCGACGCTTTCGCCGGCCTGGTGGGCGGCCTGGGTTTCGCGGCGTCGGGCAACATCGGCGATACCGTGGCGGTCTTTGAGCCGGCCCACGGTTCGGCCCCGAAGTACGCCGAGTTGAATCCGCCCATCGTCAATCCGATCGCCATGATCCTGTCCGCGGCCATGATGATCGAGCACGTCGGCGAAACCGGCAAAGCCGAGCGCATCCGCCGCGCCGTCACGTCCGTGGTGAAAGAAGGCAAAGTCCGTACTTACGACATGATGCGCATTCCAGGTGGCGCGAAATCGATCGCTCAGGGCGCGGCATCGACCGTTCAAATGACCGACGCCATCTTGGCTTGCCTGTAGAAAAACGCGGCCGGGTCTAGACGCGAACCCCAGCCGATCGGGCTACGCGCAGGAACCACAAACGCCACGCAACCTTGCGCCGCAGTTGCCGTAACATGTTCCTTCGTGCAACCTTCGTGTCCTTCGTGGTGAAGGGTTTTCCATGGCCGCCGTCGAACCGAAGACATCCCGCGCCGAAGCCGGACATTGGGGTAAAGACATCCGCTCCGACCTGCACGTCGCCATCGAACCCCGTGACTCGGGCGGCCTGGAGGTAGGCCTCGAGTCTCGCGTCGCTCCTTATTATGGCGACGCCATCCTCAACCAGACACGCCAGGTGCTCGAAACCCTGGGAGTGAAGAATGCGCGGGTTGCCATCCACGACGAAGGCGCTCTCCCCTACGTAATCGCGGCCCGCATCGAGACCGCCGCCCGCCGCGCCGGCTTGGTCAACGCCAACAAGGCCCTGCCCGAGAAAGTCGCGCTTCCCGAGCCCTCCGCCAAGGACCGCCTGCGCCGCTCGCGCCTCTACCTTCCCGGCACCGAGCCCAAGTACACCATCAACGCCGGACTGCACGGTCCCGACGCCATCATCCTCGACCTCGAAGATTCCGTCCACCACGCCGAGAAAGACGCCGCGCGCCTGCTGGTCCGCAACGCGCTGCACGCCGTCAACTTCGGCGCCTGCGAGCGCATGGTGCGCATCAACCAGCTTCCGCTCGGCCTCGAAGATCTCGCCGAGATCATTCCCGAAGCGCCCGACCTCATTCTGATCCCCAAGGTCGAGCACCCCGGCCAGGTGACGCAGGTGGACCGCATGATCAGTGAACTGAAAGTCCGCCACTCGATCAACGGCCCCATCTGGCTGATGCCCATCCTCGAATCCGGACAGGGGATCGAGAACGCGGCCGCCATTGCCGCTGTCGCGGAGAACGTGGCCGCAATCTCCATCGGCCTCGAGGACTACACGGCCGACCTGGGCGTGGCCAGGACCACCGAAGGCCGCGAATCGCTCTACGCGCGCACGCGCCTCGTCAATGCTGCGAAGGCCGCTGGAGTGCAAGCCATCGATTCGGTCTACAGCGACGTTGCCGACATGGACGGCCTGAGACGCTGGGGCGAAAATTCCCGCGCCCTCGGCTTTGAAGGCATGGGCTGCATCCACCCCGCGCAGATCCCGGTGATCCACGCGGCGTTTGCCCCATCCGTGGCCGAGGTTGAAAAAGCGCAGAAGATTGTCGTCGCTTTCGAAGAAGCCCAGCAGCGCGGAGTCGGCGTCGTCAGCCTGGGATCCAAAATGATCGACCCCCCGGTGGTCCAGCGCGCACTAAAGCTGGTGGCCCGGGCGAAGGCGATGGGACTGGCGTGAAGAGACTGGTGGCATGGAGTTCGTTTGCAGTCCGAGGATCCGACTTTCGGTTTCCTTTGTGTACCTCTGTGCCCTCTGTGGTTAGAGATTTTCAAGGGATAAAGAAGTGACCGAACGCGTCGAACTCGCCCATAATGCCGTGCAGCGCCGCGTGCCCAGCATGGTCAATGGCAAGCCGCAGATCCCCTACCTCGGCGTGGGCAAGTACCAGCCTCGCGGACGCAAACAAGCTCCGCCGATCCGATCGAGCAAGGACTATCCCGAAAACGGCGACAAGCGCGTGCCTGACCTCGAAGCCGCTCTCCGCAAGTGCGGCCTGCGCGATGGCATGGTGCTCTCCAATCACCATCACCTGCGCGACGGCGATAGAGTCGCCCTGATGATGCTCGAAGCTGCCGCGAAAATCGGCGTCAAAGATCTCCTCTGGTTCCCGAGCGCATCGTTCCCCTCACAAAAAGACGCGATCGCCCTCATGGACAAAGGCGTCATCCACCACATCGAAGGCTCGATGAACGGCCCGCTCGGCGACTATTGCACCCAGGGCAAGATGCGGGGCATGGGCGTGCTGCGTTCCCACGGCGGCCGCTGGCAGGCCATACAGGATGGCGAAGTTCACATCGACATCGCCGTCATCGCCGCGCCCACAGCCGACGCCTTCGGCAACGCCGACGGCTCGCACGGCAAATCGGCCTGCGGATCCCTCGGGCTTCGCCCTCGCCGACTCCACCTATGCCGACCAGGTCATCGTGGTTACCGACAATCTCGTGCCGTTCCCCTGCGTTCCGTGGCAGATTCAAGGCAACAACGTAGACCATGTAGTCGAAGTCGAATCCATCGGCGATCCTGCGAAAATCGTCTCCGGCACCACCGAGATCACACGTTCGCCCGACCGCCTGCGCATCGCCGAATTCGTCGCCCGCTTTCTACGCGAAGCCGGCATCATGAAAAACGGCTTCTCGTTTCAGGCGGGCGCCGGAGGCATCGCCCTCGCGTTCGTCGATTATCTGCGTCGTTATATGAAAGAAGACGGCGTGAAAGCCCGCTTCGTCCGCGGCGGCTCGACCAAATATCTGGTGGAATTGCTGCACGAGGGATTAGCCGACTACATTCTCGATGGCCAGACCTTTGATCTCGACGGAGTGAAGTCGATCGCTAGCGATGCCCGCCACGTGGCAACCTCGCCGTTTACGTCGTACAACTATCACGGCAAGGGAAACTTCGCCTCGATGGTCGACGCCGTTGTGCTCGGCGCAACCGAAGTCGACGTTAACTTCAACGCCAACGTGGTCACCCACTCCGATGGCCGCTTGCTGCACGGCATCGGCGGATGGCAGAACTGCCTGTTCGCGGGTTGCAGCATCCTCGCGCTGCCGTCGTTCCGCGACCGTATCCCGGTCATCGTTGACGAGGTCACCACGCTCACCGGCCCCGGCGAGATGATCGACGTCATCGTCACCGAACGCGGCATCGCCATCAACCCGCTGCGCAAAGATCTTCTCGACGCCGTGAAAGGCTCGAAGCTCCCCATCCGCCCGATTCAAGACATCAAAGCCGAAGTCGAGCAAATCTGCGGCGGCAAGCCCGCCCGCCCCAAACTAGGCGATCGTCCCGTAGCCGTCGTGAAGTGGGTGGACGGCACCGTCCTCGAC
>Ga0075030_100001160_pt1 | contig 23541 bp, 25 predicted proteins | sample LitLauG_LLR_2012_FD_71393 | JGI IMG/M metagenome (GOLD analysis project Ga0075030, IMG submission 71393) | Freshwater sediment microbial communities from Pennsylvania, USA - Little Laurel Run_MetaG_LLR_2012 | ecosystem: Environmental > Aquatic > Freshwater > Creek > Sediment | place: USA...
GCTTGAGCGCGGCACCTATTATCTCTATGCGCGCACGTCCTCGGCGCACCGCGGCGGGCGCCGGCAATGGGGCGGCGACGCCCCGCTCTGCGTCGACCCCGCGCATTCGTTCTCCTTCGACAATCCTCCTGAATGCGCCCCCATGGGGATGGAAGAGCACCTCTTCCGCCGCGTGGTGATCAGCAAGCGCGACGATTGGCGCACCACCTTCTCCGAAGCCGAGCCCTACACGCTGGCGCGGGCGCGCCAACAGGGCCTCCAGCGGCTCTTGGACGACGCCGGCTATGACATCTACGCCAACGCCCGCAGCATCGATCCTCGTGCAATCGCAGGCGCGATCGCACAATTCCGCGCTTCCGCGCATATGGCCCCCAACGCTAACGAAGATCAGTTGATCGACGCCCTTGAGCGGGCCGCCCAACGCCGGGCTCAACAAGTGGGCCTCACTTTATGCAATCGCACCCACGCCCGGGTGTGGACCGCCGTGGCGCGCCGGCGCGGCGAAGGCTGGGAAAGCCGCGGCTGGTGGCTGCTGAGCGGGGGCGGATGCGTTCGCGCCATCGACGATGTGCTGACCCAGCCAGTCTATTACGTCTATGCAAGCCTTGAGAGCGACGAAGGCGAGCGCCTGCTGGCGGCCGGAGGCGAGCCGTTCTGTAGCAGCCCTTCGCGGTTTGCGATCCTCGGGCGCGAGAATTGCGATCAGCGTTTTTATGATCGCACTTTGTTTACCCCGATCGCGACCCGCAATCGCCAGGGCTTAGTGGTTGACCTTGACGAGCATGACTTTCTGGATGCCGGTCAACAACCGCGTGAATTGGCGCCCCAGCAAGGCGGCCCCGATGTCGTGGAAACCGACCAAACGCCGCGCCACGGACTGGCGCCGCCGACCGCGCAAATCCCAACCCAAGATCGCGGCTCAGGCGACTGATGGACGGTGCGCTGACTGCGCGCTTGAGCGACGTCGAGGCGTGGGTTTTCGATCTCGACAACACCCTCTATCCGGTCGCATCGGCGCTTTACGACGCCATTGGGGCGCGCATGACCGCCTATATCGCGCGCACCGCGCAGGTGGATGAAGCCGAGGCGCTGCGTTTGCGGGAATATTACTTCCATCAATACGGCGCCACTGTCGTTGGGCTGGCGAAACATCACCATATCGACGCCAACGATTTCCTGGTCCACGTCCACGACCTTGACCACAGCCAAACACTGACGCCTGACCCTGAACTCAACACCCTGATCGCGCGCCTGCCCGGGCGGCGCATTGTGTTCACCAATGGCGGGGGCGGCCACGCCGTGCGCGTGCTCCAAGCGCTTGAGCTCACGCATTTGTTTGAGCATTTGTTTGACATCGAGGCGGCGGCGCTGACGCCAAAACCGCAAGCCGGCGCCTATCAAGCGCTGGTGAGGGCCACCGGCATTGTCCCATCACGCGCGGTGTTCATAGAAGACACTCTGCGCAACCTGGCGCCTGCCCACGCTCTGGGCTTTCTGACGGTTCTGGTCGGTTCTCGCAGCGGCGACGCCGATATCGGCTTCGTCGACCATTGGGCGCCTGATTTGAAGACGTTTCTTCGTCAAGCCCTCGACGATTAGCGCCGATCCGCGCTAGCTCAGCATCCATGAGCACTACCGATCTGGCTATCGCCGTCGACGCCGCTTGGGAACGCCGCGAGGCGCTGTCGCCTTTAAGCAGAGGCCCCGACGTGGAGGCCATCGAGGCAGCATTGGGGCTTTTGGACAGCGGCCAGGCGCGGGTGGCGACCCGTGGCGATGACGGGGTCTGGACGACGCATCAATGGCTGAAAAAAGCGGTGCTGCTTTCCTTCCGCATCAGCGCCAATCAATTGATGGGCGCAAGCAACGTCAATGGCGTTGACCCCGCGCCCGGTCCCTATTGGGACAAAGTAGCCTCGAAATTTCACGGCTGGGACGAGGCGGCGTTCACAAAAGCAGGCTTTCGCGTCGTGCCCGGCGCTGTGGCGCGGCGCGGCAGCTTCATTGGCCGCAACGTCGTGCTGATGCCCTCGTTTGTAAACATCGGCGCCTATATCGACGAGGCCGCCATGGTCGATACCTGGGCTACCGTCGGCTCATGCGCGCAAATCGGCAAGCACGTCCACATTTCCGGCGGGGCCGGCATTGGCGGCGTGCTGGAGCCGCTGCAGGCCAATCCCACCATCATCGAAGACGGTTGCTTCATCGGCGCCCGCTCTGAAGTCGCCGAAGGGGTGATCGTGCGCGAAGGCGCAGTGCTCGCTATGGGCACCTTTATCAGCCAATCGACCAAAATCGTCGACCGCGCCAGCGGACAAGTGTTTCGCGGCGAAGTGCCCGCCTATAGCGTCGTGGTCCCGGGCGCGCTAGGCGAGGCCAACGGCGGCCCTGGCCTTGCGTGCGTCGTGATCGTCAAACGGGTCGACGCTCAGACGCGCGCAAAGACTGGCGTGAACGAATTGCTTCGCGACTAGGGCCGTCCGGCGACCAGCGACACCGTTACATTGGTGCCGTCTGCGGCCTTTTGGGTCCAGGTATCGCCAACGTGTTTGCCGGTGTTGTTGTCAACGCATTGCGGCGGTTGGGTCGAGCCCGCAGTGGTGATGCAGATCTGCGCGCCGTTGATAGTGTAGGTGCCGTTGATGGCCGCCCCGCTGGGGGGGGCTGCATCCCAGGTGCCGTCGCTGTTGAAATGATAACGCACCACTGCGCCATTGGCTTCAGTGACCACAAAGGTGTTGTGATCGTTGTTGGGCGCGCTTTGAGCAAATGCCGCACCGCTCGCCAGCAAACTGAACGCCAACACCGCTGCAATCCGCTTCATATTTTGCTCCCTTGTTTGCGCTGGCCGCGCCAGAGCGCTAGACCGCGATCGCTATGGACGCCGTCACTATTGCCGATCCCGTTGCGCTCGCCCAGGCCCTGATGGCTTGCCGGTCGGTGACCCCGCTTGAGGCAGGCGCGCTGGACGTTGCGGAAACGGCGCTGAAAGCGCTCGGATTTGCGACGAAACGCTACAGATTTGGCGCGGTCGACAACCTCTACGCGCGGCGCGGCCAGGCGCGGCCCAACTTCTGTTTTGCCGGCCACGTCGATGTCGTGCCCCCAGGCGAGGGTTGGACGAGCGACCCGTTTGCGCCCGAAGAGCGCGCCGGCATGCTCTATGGGCGCGGCGCCGCTGACATGAAAACGGCAATCGCTGCAATGATCGCCGGGACCGAGAATTTTTTGCGCGGCGGCGACCCGGCGGGCTCGATATCGTTTTTGCTTACTTGCGATGAAGAAGGCCCCGGCGTCGACGGCACCAAAGCGGTGCTCGAAGAGCTCAACAGCCAAGGCGAGATCTTCGACCATTGCCTGGTCGGGGAGCCCACCAGCGAAGCCCGCGCTGGCGACACCATCAAGAACGGCCGGCGCGGCAGCCTCAATGTCGTGATCACCGTTGAAGGTAAACAGGGCCATGTGGCCTATCCCCATCGGGCCATCAATCCAGTGACCCCGCTCATGAACGCGCTGGCTGTCCTAAAAGCGCGGCGGTTGGACGACGGCGCTCCTGGCTTTGTCCCTTCCAATCTCGAAGTCACCAGCGTGGACGTGGCCAACCCCGCCCACAATGTCATCCCCCAGCGCGCCGCCGCGAAACTCAATGTCCGCTTCAACGTCAATCACACCGCTGAGACCTTGATGGCATGGATCGAGCAAACCGTGGCGCGCGAAGCCGGCCTTGTCGGCGCCCAGCATCGGCTTTCCATCAGTTCGCAGAGTTTGGCATTCTACACCGAACCAGGGCCCTTTACCGACCTGCTCATCGAAGCCGCGCGCGAAACCTTTGGCGTCACTGCGCAACTGGCGACCAGCGGGGGCACCTCAGACGCCCGCTATTTCCGGCTTTATTGCCAGGTCGCCGAACTCGGCTTGCGCAACGAGACCGCGCACATGGTGGACGAACACGTGGCGGTGGCGGACGTGCGGGCGTTGGCGCGCTGCTACCAAACGGTGCTGGCCCGCTACTTCGGGTAACTCACGCTGACCAGATAGAGCCCCTCGGGCGGCGCCACCGGCCCGCAGCGCGCGCGATCCTTTGCGTCAAGCGCTGCGCTCACCTCATCGGCGCTCATTTTGCCAAGCCCCGCTTCAATCAGCGTTCCCGCCATCGAGCGCACTTGGCGATGCAGGAAAGAACGCGCCCCACACCAGATCTCGATCTCTGCGCCATTGGCGATCACCTCACAACGATCAAGCGTCTTGATCGGCGATTTGGCCTGACAATGACTGTCGCGGAAGGTGGTGAAGTCGTGGCGCCCGACAAGCCGCTCGGCGCCAAGCTGCATCGCGGCGAGGTCAAGCTTGCCAGGCACCCGCCACACCTGCCCCCTGGTCAGCGTCGCAGGCGCGCGCCGCGGCAATATTCGATAACAATAAACCCGGGCGATCGCATCGAAGCGCGCGTGAAAGTCGGGCGCTGCGATCTCGCTGGACAACACCGCGATGGGATGGGGCCGCAAATGCGCGTTCAATGCCTCGCCAATGCGCGATGCGGGGATGTCGGCGTCAAGGTCGACATGGGCTACTTGCCCAAGTGCATGCACGCCCGCGTCGGTGCGCCCCGCGCCGGTGACATCGGCGTGGACCCCGGTCAGACTTTCGACGGCTGCTTCTAATGTTTGCTGTATCGACGGTCCGGCGCTGACGCGCTGCCAACCCATGAATGGGCCGCCGTCATATTCGAGCGTCAGCTTGAAGCGCATGGGTCAGGAAATCTGGTAATCCAGCACTGGACAGGCGCGCGCGCCGCCTGCCCCTGGAGCGCCGCCAGAGACGCCCATGATCTTCATGACCGGATTGGGGGGCCCCGAAGGCTCCCACATCACCACAAAGGCGGTTGCATTGGCGCCGCATAGCCCTTGCCCGTTTTGCGCCCTGGTCTCCGCGCTCACCCGATAGACCAGCACCTCAGGCTCTTCGACCGGCAGACCAAAGAGCGCGCGCAGGGTCTGGCCCTGCACCTGCGTGGCCGGCGACACCGCGCTCAGAATTTGCGCGTCGATGTTCAAATTGTTCGCCCCGTGCAGGGTCAGCACCTCCTGAGCGTCAGCGTTGGCCGCGCCCGCATCAGGCAATCGGGTGGCGATAGTCACGGTGAGCTGGCCCGTGGCGCTCCTCGCTGCGTCGCTGGCCGGGGTGAAGACACGCGAGGGCTGTGAGTCCGGCGCCGGCGCATCGAGCGGCTGGCTGGGGCGATCGGTCCCGTGAGACGCGCCATTTTGCTGCCCGCACGCAGCCAGTGTCGCCATCAAGAGCATCAGTGCGATACTGCTGCGCATGCCAATCCCCTTGGGCGCGCTTGTAGCGGTTGACCGCGCGCGCATCAATTGCGCTAACCGAGATGTGTGCCCGCTGGGACCGAAACGCCACGCAGGAATGTCGCCGAATCAAGCGGGGCGCGCCCTTGGCGCTGCACCGTGAGCAAACGCACAGCGCCCGATCCGCACGCCACTAACAACGCCTCGTCCAGCGTTTCCCCAGCCGCGCCTTCACCCTGGCCAAGCCGTGACATCAGCACCTTGACGCGCACGCCGTTGAGTTCACACCACGCGCCCGGAAACGGCGACAGGCCACGGATCATGCAGTCGATCTCGCGCGCCGACTTGGTCCAATCGATGCGGGTCTCGCCGGGGGTGATCTTGTGCGCGTAGGTGACGCCTATGTCCGACTGCGGGGTTTGGACGGCCTCGCCGCGCGCCAGTTTCGCCAACGTCTCCACCATCAGTCTGGCGCCGTTTTGAGCCAGCCGATCGTGCAGCGAACCGGTAGTGTCGTCGAAGGCGATTGGCGTACTAAACGTGGCTAGCACGGGCCCAGCGTCCAAACCCTCTTCCATGCGCATCACTTGCACGCCGGTTTCGCCATCTCCGGCCATGATGGCGCGTTGAATGGGTGCTGCGCCCCGCCAACGCGGCAGTAACGAGCCATGCAGATTGAATGCGCCGAGCCGCGGCGCATCGAGAACCGGCTTCGGCAAGATAAGCCCGTAGGCGACCACGATCGCGGCATCGAGCTTAAGAGCTGCAAACTCCCCCTGCGCTTGGGCGCCCTTCAAGGATTTGGGCGTGCGAATTGGCAGGGCGTATTGCAGCGCGCGCGCATGCACCGGCGTCGGCTGCTCGTGTTTGCCGCGTCCCGCGGGCCGGGGCGGTTGGGAATAGACGCAAGCGATCTGGTGACCGGCGCCCAGCAAAGCCTCAAGGGTGGGCAACGCAAAGTTTGGCGAGCCCATGAAGGCGAGGCGAAGCGTCATCGCGCCCACAAGGGCCATCGTGGGCGCGAACGCAAGCCCGCCGCGTCAAGCGCAAACCGCCAAGCTTGGGGCTTTCCGGTCGCCGCCGCCAGATTCGGCGCCTGACGACTGACCCAATGTCTCATTGCAGAGCGCGGCGGCTCTCACTAAGCGCTTGAACAATGACGGAAACGCCCAGCTGGATCGGTGAGCGGCCGAGCCCGCGCCAAATCTTTGCCTTGATGTTTTTTGGCGTGACCGGGCTCATGATCCCGGGCCTGCAGCCGCTGCTGCTGGGCGGTCTGGCCGAGGCGGGTCGGGTTGCGCCAAGCGCGCTCGGACGCATCGCCACCGCCGAGCTTTTGACCATGGGGCTTACAGCAGGCGTCGCTGGCAGCGCCTTCAAAGCGGTTCGGCTTAGAACCTGGGCGGGGCTGGCGCTTGCCACGCTTGCTGGCCTCGATGTGATCACCCCCTTCGCGCGCGGTGAAATGGTGACATTGGTGCGCGCCTTGGCGGGCGTCCCAAGCGGACTGTTGGTTTGGCTGGCCATCGCCTTCATCACCCGCACGCCGACGCCGGAGCGCTGGGCCGGCGTCTATGTGACCGCCCAGACCATTGCCCAATTCCTAGTGGCTTCGGCGTTCAGCGCGTTGGTGTTGCCGCGCTTCGGCGTCGACGGCGCCTTCGCAGGTCTTGGCGTTTTGTGTGCAATGACGGCTCTGGCTATTCCCTGGGCGCCAGCGTCCTTGGCGCCCTTGCCGGAAACCGCCACCACGGGTTTGCCAAACCTTCGCGGTTGGCTAGCACTTGGCGTGTCGTTCCTGTTTCTGGGCGCAACCAGCGGCTCCTGGGTGTTTGTTAGCCAGCTTTCGAGCCAAGCCCACCACCCGCCAAGCATCGCCGGCGTGGCGGTGTCGTTGTCGTTAGCGTTTCAAGTCATTGGCGGCGCTTGCGCCACCGCGCTGGCGGGCCGCATTTCAGCTGCATGGACGCTCTTTGCCTGCGCCGTGGGGGGCATTGGGGTGTTTGCGGGCTTCGCGGCGCTGCCGGCGGCGGGCCCGTTTTTGATTTTGTCGGCCGTGCTTGGATTTGTGTGGCTGTTTTCAAACCCCTTTCTTGTGCCACTGACGATCGAGGCCGATCCTAGCCGGCGTGCGGCCTTGTTGATCGGCGGCGCGCAATTGGTCGGCGGCAGCCTCGGGCCCTTGCTGGCCTCGTTTTTTGTCACCGACGCCGACGCCCGCGGCGCCCTGGGATTTAGCAGCGCGGGCTTAGCCATCGCTGGCGCAATAGTGGTCTTCCTGCATCTAACGCGTGCGCGCGCAGCATCCTAAGGCCGGGGGTTCTATGACAGGCTTGTCCGCGCCGCGCCTGCAAGCCCGCGTCGCCGGCGCACTCTATCTTGCCATCATGATCAGCGCCTTCTTTGCCGAAGCCGTCGCGCGCGGAGGCTTGGTCGTAAGCGGCGACGCGGCCGCCACCGCGCAGCGCATTCTTGGGTCCCAATCGCTCTATCGTCTGGGCGGAGGCGCCGACCTCATCACCGTGGCATGCGACATTGCCCTTGCGGGGCTATTTTATCTCTTGTTGAAGCCCGCAGGACCCACGCTGGCGCTGGTGATGGCCTTCTTCAGGCTGGCGTATGCCGCAATTTTCGGCGTCGTCGCAATCTTGCATTTTGCGCCGCTTGCGGTCTTGACCGGCAAAGGCCTCGAAGCGCTTTCCACCCCGCAATTGCAGGCGATCGCCTATCTTATGCTCAATCTGCACACACTCGGCTACAATGTCGCGCTGGCGCTGTTTGGAGTGCATTGCCTGCTGCTGGGAGCGCTGATTGCGCGCGCGCACTTCTTGCCCGCGCAACTCGGCTGGCTCATGGCCCTCGTTGGGGCATGCTACCTGGTCAACAGCGCGACCCATCTGGTGTTCACGCGTTTCGACTTTTTCCCTTGGATCTTGCTGCCGGGCCTCATCGGCGAAGGCGGGCTTGCGCTTTGGCTCTTGGTGTTCGCGATCGACCCTGTCAAATGGCTGGAACGCGCGTCTGCCTGATCAGCCGGCCATGCCGGATTGGCGCTGCATTCCAGTGAGGAAAAGCCGTAGCGCGTCGGCAAGCTCGCAGGCGCCGGCATGAGCCTCGCTGCGCTGGTCGACGGGCAGAGCGTCGAGCAATTCACGACACGCGTCGGCATGCTCCACATCGGCGTATTCGTGCACTTCGAAGAACTTCAACGCCCGTGGCTCGACGACGTCATAACGCTCGACCAGGCCCCGGATCTTGGTTCTGGCGATGGCCGGGAGCTGGCTTTCATAGGCATAAAGCGCGGCGAGCCCCGATGCATAGGAGCGGCGCGAAAGCTTGGCGAACGCAGCGATCAGATTTTTGGTCTCGGTGTTCAGCGCCGCGCTCCGCACCTGCGCCTCATCGGCGCCGAGTGCAGCCGCAAAGTCTAACCACAAAGCGGCGTGATCTTGCTTGCCTTCGCCCAGGCCTTCTTCCTCCGCCAAATTTTCAGCAAGAAGTTTGCGTCCCGCGCTATCGGGGCAATTGGCGTGCACCGCGCTCACCGCGCGTGGAAACGCTTCCACGTGGTGGAAGTACTGGCGCGCGTAATTGGCTAGCGTCTCGCGGGTGAGCGCGCCTCTTTCCCAGGCTTGATAGAAGGGATGCGCTAGCATGGAACGGGCCTCAATGGCGGCGTCGATCGCAGCCGAGGTGCAGACATATCCGTTGAACGCTTCCGACATCGCCAGCTCCGGTCTCAAGCGCCCGCGCGCTTGCAAGTGGGGCCAGGCTAACGATTTCAGCGCCACGCGGAAACGCGCGAAAATGACGCTTGCGCTAAAGCCGATGTTGGAGGTTCTCGGCGGCTTCCTTCTTGGCCTTCTTCAGCTTACGGAGCGCGCTCTCGCGCTTCAGCCGCGACAAGTGGTCCAAGAACAGCACCCCTTGCAAATGATCCATTTCGTGCTGAATGCAAACCGCAAACAGCCCCTCGGCGTCTTCCTCGATCTGTTCGCCGTGATAGTCGAGGTAGCGAAGTCTTACGCGCGCAGGGCGCTCGACTTCGTCGAATATGTCGGGGACCGAAAGACACCCTTCCTCGTAGGGTTGAGTTTCCTCCGACGCCCACAGGATTTCGGGATTGACGAAATAGCGCGGGTTTTTGGGTTCACCCTCGCGCGCCAGGTCCATGACAATGATCTGCACCGGCTCGCCGACTTGGATCGCCGCCAAGCCGATGCCAGGGGCGTCGTACATGGTCTCCAACATGTCATCCATGAGCGCGCGATGTCGCTCGTTAACCGGGCCCTCGACGGGCGCGGACTTCTGCTTCAAGCGCGGGTCGGGCGCAACGAGGATAGGGCGCAGAGCCATGGCACCTGGAGGTATGGTTCCCCGCGAGCACCGTCAAGCTGGGGGAAAAACCTGCGCGCGAAAGCAAACCCAATGGCGCCGCCTCGCAGGCTTGAGGCGCGCGCGCGCGCGCTGCAGGCCTTGCACCCAAGTTTTGAGGGACGGCGCGGGCCGCCCTGGGGCGTGGTTGGCCCAAACATTCAACGCGCATGCAGTTTCTGGTCCGCGGCCGCGTTCGCTTAGGTGGCGAACCCCGGCCATGGCGCTCGATCCGGCTTGGCTGTCGATCCGGCTTGGCTGGCGGGCCGGCTTGGTTGGCGGGCCCGGCTTGGCCAGCGGGCCCGGCTGCCTTGTGTCGCCGCTCCTGCGCCGATACGCCGTCGCTTATGAAGGCGGACACACTTTTCAGATTGAGCGGCGCTGCCGCCTTTATCGCGGGCGTGCTGCGCATCGTCGCCGCGCTTGCGATGGTCCAAGACGCCCGCATGCGCGAGGCGCTCTACGACATTACCGATGCATTGCTGCTATTTGGCGTCATCGGCATTTATCTTGAGCGCGCCGACCGACTTGGCTTGCTTGGGCTCAGCGCATTTGCCATCGCGGTTGCAGCGCTCTCGTTCATCGGCGGCCCAGACGCTGATCGGTTCGGCTTCAGCAGCCATCAACAAGGGGCCGCCGCCTTGCTCATTGCCCTCCTCGGTTTGAGTTTTGCGTGGCTGCGTGCGGGTCAAAGGCCGCTATGGGCTGGCGGGTTTTGGTTTTTGAGCGCCATCGCCGGGGGCGTCCTCGCCCGGTTTCCACCGCCCATCAGCAGCTACGGCCCAGCAAGCGCGGGGGTGCTGTTCGGCGCTGGATTTATGGCCGCTGGCATTGGTCTCATCCACCGGCGCTGAGCTCCGTTCGCGATCAAGACGCGCAAACCCATTTGCACGGATTCGCGCGTCGCACCCTTCGACCCTTGCGAGGGTTGCCTTGAGAGCGCTGGCAAAGCATATGGATCGCGCAGGCAGGCGGCGGACGGCCGCCCCGCCAACCCGGTCAGGTCCGGAAGGAAGCAGCCGTAACGGGTTGCGTACGGGTCGTCGTCCTGTCTGCACCGGTTGGCGGCGACGACAATGCGCGTGCGCTTTGCCCATTTCCCCGATGAGGTCGAGGCATCCGCGCAAAGGCGCGCGCGCCGCTGGGGCGCTGGTTTAGGCCGCGCATTTCTCCACCCGCGCGGCCGGCAGGTAGAGCGTGAAAGTCGAGCCATAACCCAGTTTGCTCGCCGCGGTCACATCGCCACCCATGGCGCGCGCCAAGCGCCGGGTAATTACCAGGCCAAGCCCGGCGCCATCGTGGGCGCGCGTGGAGGTGCTGTCGACTTGCACGAACGGCTTGAAAAGCCGCGCCAAATTTTCTGCGCTAATGCCCGCGCCGGTGTCACGCACCGAAATGGCGACCCCTGCCTCTGCGCCGATCCGGCAGCTGCGCGCCTCCAGTAAAATCTGCCCATCGGCGGTGAACTTGGCGGCGTTCGAGAGCAGATTGAGCAGACACTGGCGCAGCCGGGTTTCATCTGCGTGCACGCGCCCAACGCCCGGCCCCATTGCAAGCCGGCAACCGGTGCGGTTTTTGCTGGCGGTCGGGCGCACGGCGTCAAGCGTCTGCTCCAACAACGGCGCCAAATCGTGGTCAGCTGGACGCAACTCAAGCTTGCCCGCTTCAATGCGCGAAAAATCGAGCACCTCGGTGATCAAAGCCAGCAAATGCCCCGCCGCTGCGCGCACCCGCCCAAGATCAGCAGCACTTTGGCCGACATCGCCGCACTGCAAATCCTCTTCGATCATTTCAGCGTAGCCGATGATAGCGTTGAGCGGGGTGCGCAATTCGTGGCTCATATTGGCCAGAAACATGGATTTTGCGCGACTAGCCGCGCGAGCGGCGTTCACGGCCACCTCCAGTTCCGCGGTGCGCTCGGCCACCCTGGCTTCGAGATGCTCAGCATCTTGCTCAGCCGCCAAACGCGCTGCAATGAGATCGCCGAAGCTTGCCGCCCCGCCGCGCGCGGCCACCACCGCATTCACGCCCGTCAACGCCGCCAACAGGCCGGCGAGCGCGCCCATCCACCCGCTGGTCAGCATCGCCGCGTTTGCCACCAGCCCGATGGCGATCATGGGTATGGTGTAAAGCACCATAGTCCGCGTCATGACGTGCAAGGACGCGCAGACCACGCTCGCGCCTGCGCAAAAAAGCAGACCCAAAAGCGGTCCCGGCTGGGGCGCTCCCGCCAACAGCGCATAAGGCAACACATAGAGCGTCGTAATCGCCGACAGCAGCACGATCTGGCGGCGTATAATGGCTTTCAGTTCGGTTGCGGTATAAGCGTCGAGGTTCGCCGTGAGGCGCTGAAAAAACCTGTGTGCGCGCAAGTCGACGCTTACCGACACCAGCGTGAAACCGGCGCAGATGAGCCACCACCAGCCCGGCACTGCCAGCGCCACCACCAGCGGCGCCATGCCGGCGGACGCGTAGCGCGTGGGGCCCTGACGCGCCCACGCCATCTCGGCGAAACGTTGGATGGTCAGCACCCAGGTGCGACGTGTCCGCTCGGTCTCTTCCAAATCGCCCCCCCTTCGGCTCAAGCGGGGGACTTTATGTGGATACCGTAAACGAGGTCCGAATAATCCCGCCAAGGGGCGCTTTGGCCGGCCCGCCGGGATCGTATTTCCGGTAAAAACGCCTAGGTTTCCACGGTGAGCGAATCCTCCCTTTTCGGCGACGACGCCCCCGGCAGGGGCTATGTCGTCCTGGCGCGCAAGCACCGCCCTAAAACCTTCGAGGACCTGATCGGTCAGGAGGCGATGGTTCGCACCATCGCCAACGCCTTCAAACTTGGCCGCATCGCCCACGCCACCATGCTGACGGGGGTGCGGGGGGTCGGCAAGACCACTACCGCGCGCCTGCTGGCGCGCGCGCTCAATTACAAGCGCGGCCCCATCGATCACCCGAGCGTCGAACTCGAGCCTCCCGGAGAGCATTGCCAAGCCATTATGGAAAGCCGTCATCCCGACGTGTTCGAAATGGACGCCGCCTCCCGCACCGGCATTAACGACATCCGCGAAATTCTCGATTCGGTGCGCTACGCCCCGGTCATGGCGCGCTACAAAGTCTACATCATCGACGAAGTGCACATGCTCTCGACGCAAGCTTTCAACGGCCTGTTGAAGACGCTGGAAGAACCGCCCCCGCACGTGAAGTTCATCTTCGCCACCACCGAAATCCGCAAGGTGCCGGTGACGGTGCTCTCGCGCTGCCAACGCTTCGATCTCAAGCGTATCGACACCGAACGCTTGGCCGAGCACCTTCGCGGCATCTGCGTCAAGGAAGGCGCTAAAGTCGACGCCGACGGCCTCCTGCTCATCGCCCGCGCCGCGGAAGGATCGGCCCGCGACGGGCTTTCGCTCTTGGATCAGGCGCTGGTGCAAAAACCGGGCGAAACCGTCGCCGCCGCCGACATCCGCGACATGCTGGGGCTTGCCGATCGCGGCCGCGTGCTCGATCTTTTCGAGGCGGTCGCTGCAGGCGAGGCCAGGACCGCGATCAGCGAAGCGCGCAGCCAGTACGATAGCGGCGCTGACCCCGCCCTCATCGTGCGCGACCTGCTCGAGCTCGGTCACGAAATCGCCCGCACGCAGGCGCTCGGCGCCGAAGCGCGGATTATTGCCGGCCCCGATTGGGTGGCGCGCGTGCGCGCGCTTGCTGAAAAACTGACGCCGGCCCAGCTTTCCCGACTGTGGCAAATGCTTCTGAAGGCGCTCGAAGAGACCGGCCGCGCGCCCGATCCCATCGCTGCGGTGGAAATGGCGCTGGTGCGGCTTTGCGCGGCGCAGACTTTGCCGCCCCCCGAGCAAGCCGCGCGCATGCTGCGCGAAGGCGCGGGCGCAGCGCGCGCATCCGGCGCGCCAACCGGGGGACCGGGGCAACCAACCCGTGATGCAAGCCTAAACGCTGCGCCGTCGGCTGGCGCGCCGCCGGCGCAGTCGCTTGATGCGCCGTTCAAAAGCTTCGAAGACGTCGCTGCCGCGGTCGCTTCAGAACGCGACATCGAACTTGAGCTGGCGCTCGAACGCCTCAAAGTTGTGCGCTTCTCCCCGCACGGCGAAATCGTCTTCCTCGCCCATGAAAACCAACCGCGCGATTTGGTGCGCCAATTGAAGGCCTTTCTCGAAGAACGCACTTCCTTTGAGTGGACAATCCGCGCCTCCAATGAAAGCGCCGCCTCGGTCGAAAGCATCGCCGAACGGCGTCGACGCGAGGACCAACGCAAATTGGACGAGCTGAAGCGCCAACCGTTTGTCGCAGAGGCGTTGAGATGCTTCCCCGGCGCTGAAATCGTCGCCGTGCGCGAACCGCAAGACGAAAACCCTGGCGGCGCCGACGTGGTGGCTATGCCGCAGCAAAAATCACCGCCGGCGCCGGCGCGCAAAAAGGAAGCCGACCGATGAAGGACATCTCGCAGATCATGCGCCAGGCGCAGGCCATGCAGGCCAAGATCAACGAGGCGCAAAAGAAGCTTGAAGCCATGGAAGTCGAAGGCTCCGCCGGGGGCGGCCTGGTGAAGCTGCGCATCTCGGGCAAGAACGCGTTGGTGTCGATCTCGATCGACAAATCGCTGCTAGGCGCCGACGAAAACGAAATCCTAGAGGACCTGGTCAAAGCCGCCCATGACGACGCCCGGCGCAAGCTCGACGAGGCGCAGAACGAGGAAATGAAGGGCCTCGGCAGCGGCATGGGCATCCTGCCCGGCTTCAAGATGCCGTTCTAAGCCCTCGCCCCCGCAACCTGGTCGCTGAGCCATGAGCCGCGCAAAATCCATAATTGTAGCGCCGGAAATCGAGGCGCTGGTCGCGCTTTTGGCCAAAGTGCCGGGGCTAGGGCCGCGCTCGGCGCGACGGGCGGCACTGCAGCTGTTGAAAAAGAAGGACGCGCTCATGGCGCCGCTGGCGGCCGCGCTTTCGGAGGCTGCCGCCAAAGTGCAGCCGTGCGCCAATTGCGGCGCGCTCGACACCCAGAACCCGTGTGCGCTCTGTTCTGCGCTAGACCGTGATGACAGCCTCATCTGCGTCGTCGCCGAGGTTGGAGACGTTTGGGCGCTTGAGCGGGCCGGCGCGTTCAAGGGCCGCTATCACGTCTTGGGCGGGGTGCTCTCCGCGCTTGACGGGGTGCGTCCCGACGATTTGCGCATCACCAAGCTGATCGAGCGCGCAAGCTCGCCAAAAGTGCGCGAAATCATCCTGGCGCTCGCCGCCACTGTCGATGGGCAAACCACCGCCCACTACCTCGTCGAACGACTGCAACCGTTGGCCAAAACCGTCAGCCGGCTTTCGCACGGCGTCCCCGTGGGGGGCGAACTTGATCTTCTCGATGATGGCACGCTGTTTGCCGCGCTACAGAGTCGGCGCCCTTCCTGAGCCGTCAGTCGCCGCCGCGTTCAAGACAAACGGTGCGTGCGTGGGTGATGCGAGGGTCCATCAGGCCACGACTATTGTAACGGTCGAGCGCGGCCTGGTAGTCCTCGTAGGTCATCGCGCGGGTGATCTGATCCCACGTGCAGCCGCACACTTTGCTCGACGGTGGACAGCTCGCCTCGAACTGCGCGCGCGCGTCATCCGGATAGGGATGGGGCGCGCTCTCACCGCACGCGGTTAGAATAATGGCCCCGCAAAGGGCGAACCAGCCCCGCCGCATCGTTGCGCTCCACTGGGCAAGAATTTCCCTGTAGCACCCGCAAGTATGCGCCAACACGGTTAAAAGAGGCCCCCACTGACGCCGTTAAAAAACGGCGCCGCGCCGGATTTGGGCGGCGGCTCTATTGTGGGGCGGCGCGCACGAAGTGCAGGGTGCGCCCATCGATTGCGGTCAGCGTCAGTGCATCGGCCTCCACCCGCTCTTTGACGGTCCCTCCAAGGATCGAAGCTATCGCCCGCTCCTGGGTCATGATCTCGTCGCCGCCAGTGGCGCTGGCGCAGGCCATCATGGTCGAGATCATGTGGCTAAAGGTGAGCAGGTTGGCGTCGCGAACATAGCGGCCGCCAAACGCATTGCAGCCGCCATTGCCGCTCGCGCGCCCGTCTGGGTCAAGCGTCAACATCGCCGGATGCGGCGTGGCCACGGTCGGGCGATCGCCGATCATGCGCAACTGCCAAGCGCCAACATACTCTCCCGGCGGCGCGCTGGCGGTAGTGCACGCACCTAGCAGAGCAAAAAGCCCGGCAATCATCATTCGCATGATTTCACCTCTCGCGGGAGCTTTAGCATGGGCGGTTGAGCCGCGGCTGAATTAATTTCGACTAATTGGCGCCCTCTTCGAGGAGGCGGCGGCCAATTACCTGGGCTTGGATTTCGCCAGCGCCCTCGAAGATGTTGAGTATGCGCGCGTCACAGAGCACGCGGCTGATTGGGTATTCGAGGGCAAAACCATTGCCGCCATGAATCTGCAGCGCGTTGTCGGCGCAAGCCCAGGCAATGCGCGCGGCCAGCAGCTTGGCCATCCCCGCCTCGAGGTCGCAACGTTTGCCAGAATCCTTGCGCCGCGCCGCGAAATAAGAAATCTGACGCGCCGCCATGATCTCGGCGGCCATCATCGCAAGCTTATTGGCGACCCTTGGGAATTCGAAAATGGGCTGCCCAAACTGCTTGCGCTCGAGCGCATATTTTAGACCGAGCTCCATGGCGCACTGGGCAACCCCAACCGCGCGGGCCGCGGTTTGGATGCGCGCAGATTCAAACGTCGCCATCAGCTGGCGAAAGCCCTGGCCCTCCTCGCCGCCCAAAAGATTGGCCGCCGGCACCCGGAAGCCGTCAAAACCGATCTCGTATTCCTTCATGCCGCGATAGCCGAGCACCTCGATTTCCCCGCCTGACATGCCCGGGGCTGGGAACGGGTCGCGCTCATCCCCGCGCGGCTTTTCGGCAAGCAACATCGAAAGACCGCGATGGTCATTGGAGGAAGCATCGGTGCGCGCCAAGAGCGTCATCAAATCAGCGCGCGCGGCATGGGTGATCCAAGTCTTGGCGCCGGTGACGACATAGTCGTCGCCTTGTTTGATGGCCCGGGTGCGCAACGAAGCCAGATCCGAACCGGTATTGGGTTCGGTGAATACAGCCGTCGGCAGAATTTGTCCCGAGGCGATCTTCGGCAGCCAATAGGCTTTCTGCGCCGCCGTGCCGCCGCTCAAAATGAGCTCAGCGGCGATCTCTGAACGGGTGCCCAATGAGCCCACGCCAATATAGCCGCGCGAGAGTTCTTCGCTCACCACGCACATCGCCGTCTTGCCAAGACCGGCGCCGCCAAAATTTTCTGGAACCGTGAGGCCGAAGACCCCAAGCGCGCCCATGTGTTCGATGATCTCGATGGGAATAAGCTCGTCGCGCAAGTGCCATTGGTGGGCGAAGGGCGCGACTTCGGCGTCGGCAAATTTGCGGAATTGTTCGCGGATGGCCTCGAAGTCTTCGTCGAGCCCAGTGTTCTCAAGCGTGGCGCGCCCAGCGCTGTCACGCAGCAGCCCCGCCAGTTGCGTCTTTTCCGCTTGCGTCGCCGCCAAAGCGGTCGCCGGGGGCGCGAGGCCAAAATCGGCGGGTCGGATGGTCTCGACCTGGGTCATCGGCAAGCCGCCCGCCAGCTGGGCTGCATATTCTCCCGCCAGCAGTTTTGCCGCGAGTTGCTCGGTTTCTCCGAACTTGCCCGCCGCACTGAGCGCGCCCGCCCAGCCAGCGACCTCCCGCAGCGTCTCGGCATAAGTGGCCACCCAGGCAAGCCCATGCACGACGTGCTGCTCCCGATCGATTGCGGCGCGATCAATCTTGGCGCCGGCGCTGGTTCGCGCCCGTACTGCCGCGCGGGCCGCGCTGGCATAGGCAAGGGCCTCGGAGGCGACCGCGGCGAGGGTGTTTACCAAATTCATGAAGCATCCTTGTCCGCCGCTTTTGCAGCTGCGAACACCAGGCGCCGTCAAGCGATAAAGTCGTTTTGCGGCGCGCGCCGGGATCGCTAGGTGATAGCCGATGGCATCGATGCTCGGTTTAAAGACCCTTCTGCGCGGCTGCGCTCCTGCCCGGACACCAGCTTGGGCGCCGGCTTGGGGGCCAGCTTGGGCGCCGCCGGGCTGGGCGCGAGCTTTGGCGCTGGGCCTGGCGCTGGGCGCAGCACTGGGCCTTTCGGCATGCTCTCCCGCCTCCCCCCAGAAGCCGCAGAGCCCAAGAGCTGCGAGCGTGCCCACCGATATCTCGCTCGCCTCGGTGAGCGCGCCGTTATTTGGCGCGCAATCCAAGAGCCCCCTGACGGTTGCCGGCATCGCCCCCAGCAATTGGTTTTTCGAGGCTTCCTTCCCGGTGAGCTTGGTCGACGAGAACAATCAGACCCTGGCGCAAGCCCCCGCCCAAGCGCAGTCTGACTGGACCGTGCAAGGTCCAGTGCCGTTCAAGGCGGAGCTCAATTTCCTGGTGCTGCAGGAAACCCGCGCAACCTTGGTATTGCGCCAAGATTTGCCCTCAACCGCCGGGGGCGCGCGCGAGGTGCGGATCCCGGTTGTGCTCGAACCGGGCGCTTAACCGGGCAAACCTTCGCGCAAGAACGCCTCGGCCAGCGCGCAATGAGCCGCAACCCCGTGCGCCATGGCCGCCTCGTTGAGCTCCATCTTGTTGGAATGACACGGACAGGCGGCGCGGAAGTCTTGTCCCTCCGGACACACACCCAAGAACATCATCGCGCCAGGGACGCGCTGCAATACGTAAGAGAAATCCTCCGCGCCCATCACCGGCGCCGGCGCGCGAATAAACGCCCCCTGCCCAAATTCGCGTCGCACAATGGCTTCGGCGAAGGCGGCGGCGTTGGCGTCGTTGATGGTGACGGGAAATCCTTGCTCGATATCCACTTGCGCTTGGCAATCGTGGGCGCGGGCGATGTTCTCCGCAACCCGCGCAATCCCGCCATGCACCGCCTTGCGCGACGTCTCCGAAATGGTGCGCAGCGTACCCGCCATGCGCACCGTCTCAGGGATGACGTTGGTGGTGGTTCCCCCCGCAATGGTGGCGATGGTGACGACGGCTGGATCGAACACATCGACCCGACGGGTAACAAAGGCGTTGATGGCGAGCGCGATCTCGCAAGCCACAGGCATCGGATCTACTGCCAGATGGGGCATCGAGGCGTGCCCGCCTTTGCCGCGCACTTGGATCGAGAATGTATCCGCCGACGCCAGCATCGCGCCCGCTTTGGCGGTGATCACCCCGGCTGGCACATTGGGGGTAATGTGGATCGCAAAAGCCGCGTCGGGCTTGGGGTCATCGAGCAAACCGTCCTGGATCATGAAGCGCGCGCCAAAATGGCCTTCCTCGCCGGGTTGAAACATAAACAGCACCCGTCCAGCAATCTGATCGCGCCGCGCCGCCAGTAATTTTGCCGCGCTGACCAACATCGCGGTGTGGGCGTCATGCCCGCACGCGTGCATCGCCCCCGACACCTTGGAACGGAAGTCCACAATCGTGTCCTCGGGCATCGGCAGCGCGTCCATGTCGCCGCGCAACAACACGGTGCGCCCTGGCCGCGCGCCCTCCAGAACGGCGATCATGCCGGTGCAGGACTTGGCCTCTTTGAAGCGCAGCGGCAGCCCGGAGAGCGCGGCTTTCACCTTGGCGAGCGTCCTTGGGGTATCGAGCCCCAATTCCGGCTCTTCATGGATGGCGCGCCGAAGCGCAATGGTGTCGCCCTGCAGTTTTTGCGCAGCTGCGAGAAAGTCAGCGTTTGGGGTCGAAGTGTCTGGCATGTTCGATCACTACTCACCAGCGCGGCGCCCCACAAGTGGTCGCCGGCTGGCGCGCGCCATGCTAGAACTGCCGCAGGAGGCCGGCCCGATGAAGACCCTTATTGCTTGCGCGTTGTTCGCAGCGGCGTGCGCTTTGCCCGCTTTGGCCGAAGCCGGCGGGACGCTGTCATACAGCCAAGACGCCCGCACTCAGGGCAGCGATGAACAGGTGCGCGTTGAACGACGCGCCTACCGCGCCCAATGCGAGCGCTATCAAAGCGTAGCCTATTGCGAATGCATGACCGGAGGCATGGCCCAGTCATTGTCTCCGCGCGACTTGCACACCGCAACGCTTTTGCTTGCCCACGATCTCGGCCACGGACCGTTGCCGGTCCATCTTGACCACGCTTCGGTAGAGGCTGCGCGCGCTGCATCGGCTGAGTTCGAACCCGGTTGCGCGCAGTATAGACGCTAAGGTTAGCTCATCCACCTAAGCGTCGTCGGCTCGATCGGATTGACGAAGTCGCGCTTCTCTTCGCGGCTCGTCATCCATTCGCGCTTCAATTTCAGATACCACTTCGCCTGGACGTCAATGTCGTCAATCCAAAGCATGGAGGGTTTGTAGCTCAAGCCGGTGTTTTGCAAATCAACCATGCGACCGTCTTGATCTAGAAATTCGCGGCCGGCGGGAATGAGGATAGGCTTGATCAGATCCAAGAGCGGCGCGTTCTTCCAATAGGTGACTTGCGTGATGCGCGTGGAGTTTTCGTTTTCTGGCGTCAAGCAGGTGAGCGTGAACACCCGCGCCCGGGCGGTGTCGACGACCTCCCAGCGAAATCCGGGCAGCATGAACGAGATCTCGGTTGAGACGTTCTTGTCGCCGAACAGAAGCCGATAGCCTAGCGAGTTCGACGCGGGTTTGTGGCGCTCGATCGCCCAACCGCGCTCCCGAGGGACGAAACGCTTCTCTTTGAGTTTCTTTCCCGCCGAAGGCGGACGCCACCACCATTGATTATGCACGTAAGGCACGTGCGCGGGGTCCATGAGCCCCACTACCGCATTGTCCATGTTTGCAGAAAAAATGCGGTGGATGACGAATTTGGGTCGGCTGAGATCATCCAGGCCAAACTCCGGCGCTCGCGGCGGGGCCTCGCTGGCGCGCGGATCGGCGGCGACATAGGCCAAAATGACGCCGTTGGCCTCGTGGGTAGGGAAATGGCGCACGCGGATGCGATCGGCCTCGTAATTCTGCCCATCGACCAGCGAGGGGATCAGCTTGCAAACCCCGTCATGGGCGCCGTAGCGCCAGCCGTGATAAGGACACTCCACGGTCTGCTCGCCGCCTTGGGCGATGATCCGCCCCGCAGATAACGGCACCGCGCGGTGGGGGCAGATGTCCCTCAAAGCAAACGCTTGGCCTTGGGCGTCGCGCCCGATCAGCACCGGCTCGCCTAACATCTCTCGGCGGAACATCTGGCCCCGCTTCACCTCGCTTGAGGCGGCGGCAAAGTACCAAAGATCGCGCAGAAGCTCGCTCATCTGGCCCGCTTAGATGGCCCCTGCAAGAACGGCAATCAGCAAACGCGGGACGGGGGGCGAATGCCGCGCGTCGCAGCGCTCCAGCCGGCGGCGCTCAAGACGCGCCCCTCATCGCGCAACAATGGTGACCCTAAAGACATGCGCGGGCGGCTGGTTGGTCTCCCACGGGCGCTCTTCTTCCATGACAATCTCGCCTGCGCCCGGGCCCGTGGCGGCAAACATTGTCACTTGCCAATCATTGCCGCCCGCATAACCGGGCTGGTTTTGCGCAGCGATGGTTGGGCCCCCAGCCTCGCCAGCGCGCACGATAAACGCCGGCATCTGCGCCGGCGTCCAGCGATAGCCGGCGCTCGCAGTCCCCACCAATTCGATGGCGAAGCGCTGATTGACGCCCACCTCTATTTGCTGCCCGTTTTGCAAGGCAGTGATGTGGATGTTCACCTCGCGCGGCGTCGGCGGCGCCAGCATGGGCCCCTGCTGTCGCGCGGCTTGGGGCTCCTCAGCTTGGGTGGCCGCGATTGGCGAACAGGGCGAAACCAGCGCCGCCAATAGAAAACTCACGCGCCAATTCATTGCACGGCGCCTCCTTGCATGAGCCCGGCATAAAACCGGATCATGCGCTCAAGATTGGCGATGGTAAGGCGTTCATTGACGCCGTGAATGGTCTCGAGCTCCTCATTGGTCAAGAGGATGGCTTGGAAGCGATAGACGTTGTCGGCGACATCGGTGTAGGCGCGCGAGTCGGTGCCGCCGAGCACCAAACCAGGGGCCACCGGCGCGTCCGGCGCCATTTGGCGCGCTAGCGCCGCGATCAGCCCATAGCTTGAGGTGGCGACGCTCGACACCACGCTCGCATCCTTGGGCGGCTCGACCCAGTCGACGCTCACCCCTTGCAAATGCGCCACTCTATTGCGCGCCTCCTGCAGCAAGTCGGCGGCCCTGTCGCGCGGGTGGATGCGGAAATTGATCAGCGCGGTCGCCTCAGCCGGCAGCACGTTGGCGCGGCTGCCCCCAAAGATCACAGTCGGCGCTATTGTGGTGCCCAGCAAGGCTTGCGCCGGCGCGCTCGACGCCAGCTTCTCACGCACCAAAGGCCCAAAAAGCCATTCGTTTGCGATCGCCATGCGCGTCATCAAGGGCAGATGCGGCGAGAGCGCGCGCATCATGTCCATGGCCGGGCCGCCGCCTTCGACATTGCGGCGGATCGGCATCTCATGGATCGCCGTCACCGCCTCGGCGAGCGCCGAAATCGCGGTCTCGCGTGGGGGAATGGAGGAGTGTCCAGCTTGCCCAACCGCACGCACCCGCATGGTGGCGAAACCCTTCTCGGCGATGCCGATCAACGAGGTTGGTCCACCCGTCAGCGGGTTGTCGGTGACCGCAGCGAGCCCTTCATCGAGCACAAACCAAGCGTGCACGCCGCGGCGACGCAATTCAGCCGCGATCTGCTCAGCGCCCGCAGCGCCGCCAATCTCCTCATCGAAACCAAACGCCATCATGATGGTGCGCTTGGGTTTCACCCCGGTGCGGGCCAGGTAATCGGCCGCCTCGAGGATCGAGACCAGCGAGCCCTTGTCGTCAATTGCGCCGCGTCCCCACACCGCCCCATCCTCGATCACGCCGGCAAACGGATCGAGGCGCCACTGGCGGCGCGTGTCGTCTGGAACCGGGACGGTGTCTTGATGGGCCAGCAACAGCATCGGCGGTTGACCTGGATCGCTGCCCGCCCAGGTGTAAAGCAACCCCAAGCCATTGATCAGTTCGCGCTTGGCTGCGGCATGGAAGGCTGGATACGTGGTTTGCATCCAAGCTTGGAAGCGTTCGAAATTGCTGCGATCGTCGCCGGCGTTGACCAGTGAGACGGTGTTGAAACGCACCGCTTGCGCCAAATGCTGCGCGGCGAGGTTGGCGTCGATGGGGTAAGCCGCGGTGTTCGGCGCGCTCACAGAAGCAGGCGCCGCCGCAGCGGTAAAGGCGCTGGTGCGATAGGCAACCAGAGCCGCCGTGGCAAGCACGATGACGAGCGTCACCACTCCCATGAGACGCCACATGTCCGCCCCCGCTGTCCTTGGCGCAGAATAGTGAGCCGAAGCGGCTCAAGGTCAATGCGCTCAGAGCGAGCTTTCCCGTCTTCGAGGTCGCGCCCCGATCGCGGGAAGGGTCTCAAACAGGGCTTTTAGGTTCGCGCCCACGGACCCCGAAAGGCGCCGCCCGCGCGTGCCCTAGGGGACCCGCTTGACCGGGTTTTTTTGCAGCGTCGGCTGGCGCTGGGCATCTGGCTCAGCAGAAAGCCCCGCCGCGCCACCGCGGCAGCGGCCTTTCCTCAAGCGCCACCTCTAGCGCCGCGCGCGCCAGAAGGCGCGTGGAATCGAGCGTCGGCAGCGGCGAGCCCGCCGGGGTGATCAACAGCGGAATTTCGGTGCAACTGAGCGCAACCGCGTCGCAATTCTGGACCTTCAGCTGGGCGATCACGCGCACAAATTCTTTTCGCGCGAGCTCGGTAATCTGACCCTGGCAAAGTTCATTGAAAATCACCCGATTGACGAGCTCTTGGTCGGCGGGGGATGGCGTCGCCATGG
>Ga0075030_100001161_pt1 | contig 23540 bp, 28 predicted proteins | sample LitLauG_LLR_2012_FD_71393 | JGI IMG/M metagenome (GOLD analysis project Ga0075030, IMG submission 71393) | Freshwater sediment microbial communities from Pennsylvania, USA - Little Laurel Run_MetaG_LLR_2012 | ecosystem: Environmental > Aquatic > Freshwater > Creek > Sediment | place: USA...
AAAGTATTATTTTTGCTGTCACGGATGCAAAAGGATCTTTGCCAAAAAACCTAACAAGTGGAAGAAAAATTAGATTGGATAGCTTCCACACATGCGACAAAAATGAGGGTTTTGATTTAGTGGATAACTACATTGAGGGCAGCAGACATCAGATTTTCCCAAATCACGTGGAATGTCAAAGTACTTTCTGTACACCTCATAAAAATACAATGATTCCTTTGAAGAGAGTATTACATTTTCTTTTTCTGCATAGTATCTGGATTTCTCAATAAAGACTGAATTGGGCATGGCATAATCAAGAAAGGATGTCAAACCACTAGTTCCAGAGCCATCCTGCATTGCCGCCTTTTCTCTCCAGACTATCGATTCTGGAAGACTATTTTCAAATGCTTTGCGAAGAATCCATTTCCCATGCCTTGTGCCATTTTCCTCATGTATCTTTAAATAAGATGGAATCGTTTTGGCATACTCGGATACTTTATCATCAAGAAACGGAGTACAGAGTGATATGCCAATTGATTGGGATATTGACCTAGAAGGAAAATGCATTACATTCCAGATCCTTTCTAGATCTTTGTCTAATTCTTTGCCAGTCAGTCGCTTGAAAAAATTATATCCTGCAAAAAGTTCATCCGCGCCATCCCCAGTCATGATGGATGTACATCCAGATTCCTTGGCAGTCTTCATAGTAAGATACACTACAACATTATTTCGGATCTCAATAGGATTAAACACTTTGAGGATCTTGATGGTTTGCTCTGCTGCAGATAACAATTCTTCAACGTTGGCTGCAATTACTCCAAGTTTTAGATTGTTCATCTTTGCCACTAGCTGGGCATAAACTAGGTCTGTTGATGAGAAATCTTTTGCAATCAAGGTAAAAGCTGTGATTTTTTTATCTTTTATGCATGTAGCAAGAATTGAACTGTCAAGTCCACCAGATAGAGCAATGGAATCAGACTTGCAGTCCACAGCAGCTTGTGATATCAATAGTCTGATTTTTGACACAATCTCTTGCAATAAACAGATCTTGTCTATCCACTAAAATAAGTCATCATAAAAAAGATGATTAGGTTTAAATATTTTGCAGCAACATTTGGGCGTATGCTTCTTCCATCAGAGATAGAAACCAAGACTCTCATCCCTGCATTGAGGGCAATATTGGCAAAGAAGCTGATAGAGGAGCACAAGATAAGAGAAGAAGAAGTTTCAAAACTTCTAGGAGTGACTCAGGCAGCCATAAGTAATTACGTTAGAGGAACAAGAGGCGATCCAGTTCTAATCAACAAGTTGTTATCAGTAAAAGAAGTATCAGAGATGATAAATGAGATTTCCAGCAATCTTGCTTCAAAAATGGCATATACTCCAGCAAGTCTCTCAAAGTTCATAGGTCTTTGCAACTACATAAAATCCAGTCTGCTGATATGCGATATTCATCACAAGCTTGAATCAAACATAGACGAGGCAATTTGCAAAGAGTGTGAGAGTATGCTTCTAAAGGGTCCAGGTACGTTTTAGTTTGTTTTTGTTATAGTGATTTTAATAATTGAGACAAGCGACGGTCCAGATTTTTCATGAGTTTCTTCACTATCTACGACAATGTCAAGAATTTTGGAATTTCCCTTCATCATATTTTCTGTTACGATATTTGCGACAGCGACTGCAGTTGGTATTGACTGACCGCTGGCTACAAGTGTAACTGTTTTGTATTTTGCCAGATCTGTTAAAAGATTAATCGCGCATGGCACAATGTCTTGTTGATGTATAGTAACTAGCTTACCTGTAGAATTTGAGAAATTTTCATTCAGCTGTGTTTTATCTTCGCTAATCAACAAACTCTATCACCACCATCTAAACATTCTATTAAAGTCTTATTGACCATTCATCCATCAATCAAAAAGGTCGATTGGAATATTTTGAAAGTCACCATTTGGTAAAACTCTTCTGATTGTAATTGGAATAACTCGTTTTTCAAGTTCGGCATAGGCAAGATCAAGCGATGTTGCAACATCTTTTGGTATAGGTATGAAAGGCGGCGCCCCCAAGGATAGCTGTAATGCCCTTGCCCCAAGTATTCTGGCTTTTTCAAATCTTGTCAATGTGGGAGGACCTATCACAATCTTACCTTTTCCAGTCATCTCATACTCTACTGGAGTATGAACCGGATCTACGTCTATAATTTCACGAGCATCAATTATCTTTCGAAGTCTCTCTTGTTCTGCTATCTCTTCTGCGCTGAGCTCTTTCTTTCCCTTCTTTCCAGGTTTGACCTCTTCCTCTTCTTCAGAAGGAGCTTCAGTTGTTTCTACTACAACAGGTCCTAAAATTGGTTCTTCTTCCTCTACTGGTTGAACCTCTTCAGTATCTACACTAACTTCCTCAGGTTCATCCGACATTGTGATGTTGGATAAAGAAACGTTATATATTCATAATCCTTCTCCTCAAAAATGAGCGCAGGCTCTGTCTCCAAGCAGGATCTCACCTTAAATCTAAAGGGCAAGACCACTCTTAATTTAGAATTAAAGCGCCATTTAGCTCCAAAGACAGTTGGATCTATCATGAGATCGATTCCAATTGAGGGCAATGCCCACATGATTGGCACAAGCATAGCATTCATGGATACAAACATTAGAGCAGGGGGAGAAAAATTAAGAACTCAATTCAAAAAGGGAGATGTTGGCTTTCTTGCCTCAAATAGTTCGATTTGTTTTTTCATCGAAGATGCGTCATCTACAAAATCCATGACATTGATTGGCAAAATACCATCAAATATAGAATATTTGAAAGAGGTAAAACCTGGAGATATATTTACAATAACTCAGGCTGGAACATAGATGTGATGGCCACTATAGCCACCTATTCTCTTTACTGCACCCTTCTTCAGCAGGTTTTGTAAAAATGCATTAGCTGTGGATATCTTGACATTGGTTTGCCTTGATAGTTCTTGAGCTGTGAATACCTTTGCGCCTTTAATGAAATTCATGGCTTGGCCCTCTTCTATAATAACAGAGATGTTTGTTCTTTGTTTCTGCTCTTTCTTATCTCCCTTCTTTTGGCCTCCCTTCTTCTCAGACTCGGCCGTCTGAGATTTTTCTGCTTGCGCAGGAGATTGTTTCTTACCGCCACCCATACTCAATTCTTTTTCTCTCCTATTTATAAACGAACAAAATTTTGAGAAATTCTAAATACTAGATCAAGTTGCTTTTTGTCATGGGGTTAGATGTAATCGAAGAAAAAAACCTAAACGACGTGATAACTTATGCTCTTGACTATCCAACAATGGTATTATCTGAGGTAAGATCGTGGCCCATAACAAACATGGAAGATTTTGCCATTGGACTTTACATAGGACACGTAAGCGGAGTATTCTTTGATGGATTTCTTAGGAGAAACAAAAGGTTTTTGGACCCTGAAGAGCATTCTGATTTTCACACAATAGTTTCAAAGCGGACAACGGAAATTAAATTAAAAATACAAACACACTTGCACAAGAAATAACTCAACCTTTTTTGCCTACAAAAATGCGGTATAAAATGGATTTTGCTCAATGGGTTGTACAATGAAAACTTGTTTTACCAAAAGTAAATGTAATCTGCGAAAAACCCTATTAATTTTAGTTCGAATCCACAGGGATTATACTATCAGAACGGACTAATTTGATGGTACAATTTTGTAAAGATATTGAAAGAAGTTGGAGGGGCAGATAATGGATTCAGATTCGTTCAACTTCCTTACAACATGTACTTGACTAAGCACTTACTTTAAAGAGTCAGGAAATTGGTTCTGTCGAATATAGCACACTAGAAGCGGCAATAAAACTTGGAATCTGAATATGTGCAAGCGTTCCCCTCATGCAGGCAAGGGCTCTTGGCGCTAAATGTTTTACCGGAATTTGCGGGAGTATCAAAACTTCCTCATAGAGATATCCAGTTTGTAAGATCCACACCTGGAATAATTGCTCCTCCGGTAGGGCAAAAATCTCAGGAGCACGTGAAAGAAAATCTAGAAATTTTACCTAGGCCAGTTTTGAACGATTCAGAGTTTTTTGATCTGATAAAGAAATTAACAGTATAAAGACTGACCGAATTAAAAATAAAAAAGTGCTTAATCTACCTGCGTTTGATTTACGGATATGCTGCGGTAGGGTTAGCTTGGTGAGTATTGTTTCGGATATGTGATAAACGGTCATCAGCTCTGTCTTGCATATGTGCTAGTCGGTTGTCTGTCATGTTTTCCCTATGTACTAGTCGGTCGTCTGTCATGTTTTGCATATGTGTTAGTCGGTTATCTGTCATGTTTTCCCTATGTACTAATCGGTTGTCTGTCATGTTGTCCCTATGTACTAATCGGTTGTCTGTCATGTTGTCCCTATGTACTAGTCGGTTGTCTGTCATGTTGTCTCTATGTACTAGTCGGTTGTCTGTCATGTTGTCCCTATGTTCAAGCATAGCATTGGTTTTGTCTTGCACATGTTCGAGTATGTTATGTGTTCTGTTTTGCATTTCCTCAAGTAGTTTTTTGTTCTTCAGTTGCATTTGTGCGATAAATTCTTTAGGATTCGCAGTTGCTAAAGTTTTAATTTGTTGTTTTCTGGCAACGTCACAAGCCTTGTTAGCAGTTTTCAGTTGACCATTATCAGACTCTATTGTCGTAGATTGGTCTTTTGTCAGATTTCCTGATCTCAGTAAATGTATTACATCAAGATTTGTAGATCGAGTATCATTTTTGAGCTGACCTTGCGTAAATGATTTGAAATCTTTGGAATCATTTGTGCTTATGTACCCTTGCAAAATAGCAATATCACCATTCAATTTAGTCATATCCTGATTCAGTGACCCAAATCTTGTCTGGTTAAGATTCATCACATTTTGCAGATAAGTGGTCGTGGCATTGATCTGGCACACCGTACTTGAGGCAGAGATTTGCAAGTTTTGCGTATTTACTTTTGGAATAGTGTTTGCTGTTCCATTAGTATCAGATGCAAATGCTGCTGCTGGCAAAACCAACATTACACAGGCAATGAGTGCTGTGACTTGGATTTTTCCTTGCATGAAAAAACAGTTATTTTTCTAATATATTAGAGATGCGTAGCTTTAGCACTTAACTTTATGAATGTAAGATTTACTGTATGAAATTGTATCCTAAACGATTTGGCTGAAGTAGAGAAAGCCGCTTTGAAGGGGTTGTACTGCATTAAGAACATCGCTTCCTTTACCCCATTCCTTTGCTAGGCATTTTGCTTACCTCCGATCAGATGTGAATTGGAAAAATGACTGCAGATTGATCAAATGAAGTTCTCTTCCTCCTTGATAACAGCGGTCATGAGTCTTTTAACTGCAATAGATCATCCGGCTCTTTTAGCTTGACATACTCTAGGAATTTTTCGAGTCGTTATTGGTACCTGCCTTTTGTAGCCTCTGATTTGATTGCACTGTAAAATCGCAAAAAGACTTTTTTGTATACGCAATGAAAGTCTTCTTTGAGTTATTCATACTACATATCTGTAAACTTGCTCAACCTTTTATCCTACATACAGTAAACATCGTCAGATGAAATTCTCACTTGTTGCAGATACCCTAAGATTTATGGAGAATACAACAAAGAGACTTGAGCTGACTCAACATCTGGTGGATCTTTTTAAAATTACACCTCCTGATATAATACCAAAAGTTGTCTATCTCCTTCAAGGAAAACTCAGGCCTGATCACGAGGGAGTGGAAATTGGTATTGCTGAAAAAATTGCAATGAGAGCATTATCAAAATCATCTGGAATATCAGTCAAGAAAATAGACAACGAATACAAGGAGACAGGAGATTTTGGTCAGGTTGCATCAAATATACTTGGGCAAAAAACGCAGACAACATTTCTAAACGAAGACATCACGGTTGAGAGGGTATACGACACTCTCTACAAAATTGCAGAACTCAAGGGTACGAGGTCTCAGGACATGAAGATGAAATACATCTCAAGCCTACTAAATGATGCAACTCCTACAGAGGGCGGATTTATTGCAAAAATAATAACATCGAATCTTCGACTAGGAATAGCAGATTACACAATACTTGATGCCCTTTCTGTTGCATATACAGGCTCGAAAGAAAATCGACCCATTTTAGAACATGCGTACAATGTTTGCAGCGATTTGGGAAAAGTAGCCCAGGCAGTTTCAAAAGACGGAATAAATTCTTTGAAAGATTTTCAGGTAAAAATTTTCAGTCCGATTCGACCAATGCTTGCAGAGAGGGTGAAAAGCCCGCAAGAGGCGCATGAAAAGATGGGTCCGGAATTTGCTTCAGAGTACAAGTTAGACGGTGAAAGAGTTCAAATTCACCGACAGGGAGAAAAAATTATTCTGTATTCAAGAAGTCTAGAAAACATAACAAACTACTATCCAGATATTGTAGAAAACATTGGTAAATCTTTGAAAGCCAATGAGGTCATATTAGAAGCAGAGATTGTTGCAATTAATGATGATACTGGAGAATTTCTTCCATTTCAAGAATTAATGCATAGAAGACGCAAATACAAGATTGCCAAGGCAGTTCAAGAATATCCCATAACAGTAAATTTCTTTGACATATTGCTAGAAGACGGAAAAAGTTGTCTTGATGCATCATACAAGGAAAGAAGAAAGATTCTTGAGAGAATCATAGTTGAAGATTCTTTTGCAAAAGTCATGCCAATGACAATAGTGAAAACAGATAATGAAGTAGAAGATAGTTTGGAGAATGCAATAAACGCAGGATGCGAGGGGATTATGCTCAAGCAGCTTGAATCACCATACCGTGCAGGTGCAAGAGCAAGCAACTGGCTAAAACTCAAGCGTGAATATAGAAATGAATTGGGAGATAGTTTGGACTTGGTAGTAGTTGGAGCATTTTATGGGAGAGGTAGAAGAACTGGTAGATATGGGGCATTGTTATTATCTGCATACGATGATCAAATTGACACATTTCCCAGTATTTGTAAGGTTGGTACCGGATTTACAGACGAGAGTTTGGATCAATTCTATCAAATTCTTGCAAACAAAATCACCGTGAAAAAAGATCCTAGAATTGAAAGCGGCCTTGATGCAGATGTATGGTTTGATCCAGAAGTGGTAATAGAGATTGTCGCGTCAGAGATAACTCTTAGCCCGATTCATAAGGTTGCCATGGATAAAATTAGAAAGGGCAGTGGACTGGCTCTGAGATTTCCCAAATTTACTGGAAAAATAAGATTTGAGAAAACATCTGAAAATGCTACCACCATTGATGAGATCTTGACATTATACAATAGTCAAAGACGTGTCACCCAAGACCAAAGCCAAACTTGAGAAAATTATTCTCGTCTACACGGCATTTACGCAAGGATTATTAGCCTCAGGTCTAGTTTAAAATTTCTAGATGTATAGCGGAGAACTTGAAGTTCAGGCAAAGAGAAAGGCCCTTGCCGTTTTACAAGACGAAATAAACAGAATTCTCAACGCTGTAAGAGATCTATCAATTCTGCCTGGTCTGATTATCAAGGCAGACAAATCTGAGATAAAACAACTACTTGAACGGATAAAGAATACAGAAGATGAAGTAGAAGCTCTACGTAGAAAAATCACTCGAGAAATTTCAGATGTTGGAGGTCTCATGATGAACAGGGAGAATCTTTTGAACTCGGCATACACAATGGATGAAATAGCAGGATACATTACAGGCATAGCCTTTAAGCTCTCAAATATCAAGGCAGCCACCCTCAAAAAAGAAAAGCTTGACAAGGACATTACAGAACTGATAGAATTAGCTGTAGACCAAATTCACAAGATTAATGAAATAATCAGGGCTCTTGCAAGCAATAACAGTACGGCGGCAATTGATCTTGCCCACGAGGCACAAAAAATAGAGAGGTTGGTAGATGACAAGTACAGAGCACTAAGCATAAGAGTGCTTGATGAAACTTCCACAACAAAGGAGCTATTGCTTTTAAAGGATGTAGTAGAGGGAATTGAAGAAATGTCAGACAAGGTTCTTCAAGTCTCAGATTCATTCATTTTGTTAGCTCTTAGCCTATAAAATTTTGAAATACTCTTTTCCTTTTTTTGCCAATTAATTGTAAACACTAAAATCGTTTATCTTTTTTATCAGATATGATTTGAAGGGAGATCTAATCGAAAACAGGATAATAGTTTGGGATATCAAAGATTCACGCGCCCTCTTTGTTGCAGGGTATTATGGAAAACCAATCGGTATGACAAAACCAAAACCTGAGGAGATAAACGTGCCTTTAATCTTAGATCTAATAGAAGGATACTATTTACAAGAAAAATCAAAACTCAATGTATTTCATACCAAAAAACTTGTTACACAAAAAGAGCTTCTGGATATATGCAGAAGAGAATATCATAATTTTGACAAGAAATATACAGTATACAAAGATTTTAGAGACAAGGGATACATTGTAAATCCCGGAATCAAGTTTGGTTGCGATTTTGCAGTATATCAAAAGGGACCCGGAATTGACCATGCACCATATCTACTCCAAGTATACAATTCTACAGATACTATATCTGCAACAAGTGTGGTTCTTGCCGGAAGATTGGCAACAACTGTAAGAAAACAATTCATCCTGGCCATTCCAAAAGGAAATAAGGTCGATTGTTTAGCTTTGGACTGGTGGCGAGCCTAACAATCTTTTGATGTAAGAAGCTATACGATCATACACTGCAAACAATTCTTTTGTCATGGAAAAATTATAGCTATCTTTCCACTTGCCATGAATGCGTATACTGCCTCTAGTCGGCTCTATACAGATTTGTGCATCGTCGTATGACAATTTTGTCATCATGCTCTCAAGTTCGGCATCAGAATTCAAAGCATCCGCCAGAATACCACCCTTCCACCTAACCCCAGTTACCCTCTTTGAGGCAAAATATCCTTTGGTTTCAAGTTTTGGTATTACAAGGAAATCTTCTTCAGATACGTCATGATTAGTCTTTACAATAAAATGTGCTTGGAATCTGTCTTGAGCTCCCCATGGTATAGGATTGAGATCTTGTGCCATTTTCAACCCTTTTGAATTATTTGCACTTCGTCAATGTGTGAACCTTTGAGTTTTATAATTCCATGATTTGTCACCATGGCTGGAGTATTGGTAAAGTGACCAGAATAATAATTTTCTTTTTCTAGGCTATCGGTATCAATGGGTTTTGCCTCGGCATCAATACCAATTTTTTTAAGGGATTCACAGTATTCTTCATTTTTATTCATTGGGTGAGAGTTATCTGATTCAGAATCATGCATGTCTGAAATTTGTCCAGCCCACAAATAAATATGTCTGTATAACCCCCAAGATCCCAAGAACGTGTTTTACATCCCACTTACCTACACGTCTAAATAGTCCAAAAAGATTCCAGATTATATCAATGCAAAAATTCCAAAATAAACTCGTAGTCATAACTGGAAGTGGAACTGGAATAGGAAAGGCAATAGCCATAAAATTTGCAGAAAATGGTGCAAACATAGTAATTTTAGGAAGAAGAAAAGAGCCACTTGAAGAGGCAGCCAAGGAATTAGAGAAGGTAATTTCTAAAGTAAATAGCGGCTCGTTTGTAAAAATTTTTTCAGGTGTTGATGTAAGCGATGAGGAAGGAGTTTCAAAGATGTTCGACGAACTCAAAAAATCACACGGTTCAGTTGATATCGTAGTTAATAATGCAGGAGTTTCAGGACCAGTTACCTGTTTTGCCAATGCTCCAATTTCTGAATTTAAGAGTACAGTTGGCATTCATTTGACTGGTACATTTTGGACATCTTCCCAGGCAATAAAAACAATGAAACCAGGCTCAAAAATAGTGACAATATCTACATTCTTTACCGAAGAGCGACCATATGAACAACGACCATACAGGTTCAGAAGTCCATACACTGCATCTCAAGGAGCAAAGAATAGACTTGCAGAAGCCATGTCATGGGAGTTGACTGACAAGGGAATCATATCCATTGCTACAAATCCAGGACCAGTGCACTCTGACAGGATTTACAAGACAGTGTACCCAAAAGCGGCTGCAGAATTTATGAGGGTAAGCGGCTTTGAAAACATTACACCAGATGAGGTGGAAATAGTAAATGGGGACATACTCCCATTGCTTGGAGAAGATGAAAAAACAGTAAAAGACGGAATTGGTAAAGCCGCATCCAAACTTGCAAAATCAAAATTGATCACTTCAGAATCAGAGATACAAAATTTAGAAAAAACAATCTCTGCATTATTATCCAAAATTCAACAGATTGCAGAGAAGATTCAAAACAATACTAGTAAAATGATTGCAGATGAACAGTTCCTAACACAGCAACAAGTGGCAGAAACTGTTTTGATGTTAAGTGATGACAACATAGGGCAGATCCTAAATGGCAAAGTCATACCTGGAGACCGTGTATTTTATCCAGTAAAGCCTCACATAGCGTGTTCCATTCCAGAGACCCCGGCAAGCTTTAATGCCAAAGTTGTGTTATTTGCAGTAGATGCTACAGATGAATCAGATGTAGCAAGAGCTGAATTCCTAGCACAAAAAGTTGAAAACAGCGGTGGAAAAATAGTAATCCTAATCTCAAAAACAAGTCCCAAGATTGCTGAAGAACGGTTATCAAAATTTCATTCTCATGTAATGGATTTGTCAAATCAGGAAAGTGTAAAGAGGATGTTAAATACGGCAACTCAGAAAATAGGACCCATAAGCACCGTAGTATACATAACTGGAAAGATTCCCCAAGTTGGCAAATTTGTAGATCTATCAAGAAAAGAATGGGACGGCCTTGTTGACAAGTTCATAAACACACCGGCCACCTTTTTACAAGAAACTCTCAACATATTTGTGCCAGGAGGGGCAAAAAATCCTCCCCTTTTCAAGAACAAGGAAGGCACCATGCTAGTTATTGGACCAGACATGCCATCAGGAAGCAAAGTCACTGGAGGAGATAGAGCCAGAGTAGAAGTATTCAGAGGAGCCCTTAGGCCATTTGCCACTACAGTAAACCAAGAACTAAGCGATGTTCTAAAATCAAAACTTAGGATTTACTTGGTGCTACCTGGAAGCGTAGACGGTACTGAACCAAATAATGAAAACATAATGAAGGCGGTCAATTATCTCACCTCTGGAAAATCAACTAGTAATGTCGAGATAATTTACTATCCGGATGAAACAAGAACCTGATGAAAAAATTCACACAATTAAACGTCGATGACGAGTTTTATTCAGAATGCAAAATAACTCCTTCAGATCTTGACAGTTATCTTTCATTTTCAGGAATTAAAAATATAATTTATGAAAATAAAGAATTTTCAAGTACGGAGAAAAGGATGGTTTCAGGAAGAGCCATTCTATCAAAGATGGAAGGAGAGTTTACAAAATTAGAAGAAATGTATGGCAATCTCTTGATTTTTTATGGAATAGATGGAGACCCGAATTGGAACAACAGACAAACTAGATTTCTAAAACCTCTTTTTACAGACGAGAGATTAAAGATAAAATTTAGAATTTCAGAAAAGAAAGAACTCAACGAAGAATTTGGGTTAATAGGAATAGATTTTGAAGGAGTTGATGAAGATGGAAAGACAGTTGTAATTTCAAAGAAGAATCTTTACCAGATTAAGAAGGATGCCCCAGTGCGTCAATAATCAGTTTAATTGCAGTAGCCCCAATTACAATAGTTACAAACATTCTAAGTTTCGTCTCATCAATGCGTGTGGACAGTTTACTTCCAACCATGCCACCTATGAAAGATCCTATCGAAAGCATTCCTGCCTCATAGTAATTAGGATGACCCAATATAGAATGCATTATCATGCCAGAGGCAGATGCAAACATCAAGATGAATTGAGAGGTGGGGGCAGCCAGTTTCATGGATAATCCGATTGCAATCACCATCAAAGGAACAAAAACAACACCACCGCCAATTCCAAATAAACTTGAGATTACGCCTGCAGAGAAGCTTGCACCTACTGCAAGAATCATTATTTGTTTTGACAGATTATATTCTCTTGATTCCATTTTTCTTTTCAAGTAAATGTAAATGCAGGATGCTACAAGGACAAGACCAAACAAAAATTTGAACAGAGATGGGGAGACTTGATCTGAAATATACGCGCCTAGAATTGTTCCAGGTATTGAGATTAGCGCAAGTTTGATGCCAAGCAAGTAGACTATTCTTTTTTGTCTAGCATATGATGCAGTAGATGCTACGGAATTACTAAAAGCCGCAAATAGACTATCACTTGCTGCAAGAGTTGGCGAGAATCCAAAAAATGTTAATACTGGCACTACAATGAATCCTCCCCCAAGTCCTATCATAGAACCTATCACACCAGCTACAAAACCAAGTGGCAAGAGCCACAAATATTCAAACAATGACAACACCAAAAGATATTTTCCACAGATTAAAGAGTCACGTCAACCTTCGTAAACCAAGATATTGAGTTAATTACTTGGATACAAGAAGTTTCCAAAGATAACCGCTATCGTTTGTAGTAAGTTCAATCTTGAAATGCTTGTTTCCCAATGCAATTACATGAGTGCTAGTAGTAGGTTGTTTAGTATCCAGATGGGTATCACGTAACTTGTCTACCAGTGAAGACAAGGTTAGAAATCCATCAGGGGCTTTATTTTGCCAGCATTGGCATATGGTATTGTTGACAACAACTCCAAATACAGTTTTTACATCATCATAGTTGGTTAGCATTGGATTTGACTGCAATGCCACTACTACAAGTCCAGGCAGATCAGGTGAGCCCACCATATTTACATCTCCAAGAAATCCCTGTTTATCTTTGAGTTCAGTAGAGGTGCAATATGTTACAAGAGCCTGTTTTTTTGGATCTGTTAAAAAGTTGCAATATTGATTAATGTCAGTCTGACTACTCAGTCGAATTGGTTTTGTCATATTGATATGATACGTTGCCAAGGCAGACTTGATATCAGAGTTGGCCTCATCATAAGAAAAATCAAGAAATGCAACTTGACTAGATTGCTGATTATCTTGATCTACAACTGGAAGAATGTTGAATTGAGTAATTAGAATAATAACTGCAGCTATGATAGCGCCAGATATTCCCAGATAAAGATACTTTTTGGACCCCACAAGATCATTCCCCTGTAATGCTCTAATAAAGCAATCTTAGAATTCGTCAATCTTAATTAATCCCAAAATATGTCTTGTGGATATTGCGAATAATATTAGCAGGTTTTGGCGTTGTGGGACAAAGCTTTGCAAAACTATTACTTTCCAGATCAGAGGATCTGTATGCAAAACATGGATTAAAACCAAGAATAGTTGGAGTCTTTGATTCAAAAGGTTCAGCAGCATCTTCTGCAGGTCTTGATTTAAACCGGTTATTAGAGGTGAAAAAAAAATACGGGAACATAAGAAAATATCACAACAAGGAAAAGGATGCAAATGGTCTAGATATGATAAATGGAATGGATGCTGAGGTACTAATTGAGACCACTCCAAGCAATTACAAAGATGCAGAGCCCGGCATGTCGCACATTGTAACGGCAATGAAAAAAGGGTTACATGTAATCACTGTAAATAAAGGACCGCTAGCTCTTGCATTTCCATCCCTTATTGAATTGGCAATGTACAATCAAGTTCAATTAAAATTTAGCGGAACCGTAGGAGGCGGAACGCCGATCTTAGATTATGCAAAGAACAGTTTGCGTGGGGAGCGAATAGTTTCATTCCAAGGAATTCTAAATGGTACCACTAACTACATACTGACAAACATGGCCACTGGGTTAACGTTCAAGGAAGCCCTTACTGATGCCAGGAAGAAAGGATATGTTGAAGCAGACGAGTCACTTGATATAGACGGTTTTGATGCGGCAGCCAAACTTGTCATACTTGCCAATTGGATAATGGATATGAAAGTGACAATAAAAGACATCAAAAGAATAGGAATCAGAGACGTTGACACGTCTGATATTAAAAAGGCAGCATCTCATGATTGTGCAGTAAAATTGATCGCCTCATGCGATAGGGAATTAATAGTATCACCAAAGGAGATACTTCTTGAAGATCCAATGTGTGTTAACGGCACCCTAAATGCCATTACGTTCAATTCTGAGCACTCTGGTCAGCAGACAATAATTGGACGCGGGGCTGGAGGCATAGAAACAGCCAGTTCAATTTTACGGGATTTGTTAGATATCAAACAGGAGATGTCAAGAATTGAAATCGCATAACATATCCAAAAGTGATATTTCAGAAGTCATGGATAAATTGACTACACAATGGCATATCGAGCTGCCAAAGGCAAAGACATTGGTTCTACATGAACTTGATGATAGTACAAGCTTGATAACTGGAGATAACATAATAGCTATTAGAACAGGAGAAATTTATCTGCCCTTTCTTTCAGAGACAGGACTTTTAGAAAAATTTCCAAAGGCCATAGTTGATGCCGGAGCAATAAAGTTTGTTTGCAATGGAGCTAATGTCATGCGCCCTGGAATTAAAAAATTTACAGAATTTCAAAAAGATGATATAATTTGTGTAGTTGAAGAAGCACATAACAAGTTTCTTGCAATTGGAAAGGCACTGGTATCAAGTGAAGAGATGTCCACCATAACAAAAGGCGAAGTTGTAAAGAACTTGCATTACATTTCTGACAAATATTGGGAAGCTGCTAAACTAATAAAAAAGTAAACTAGTTTTCAGTAAACTCTCTTGTTCCGTTCTTGTCAACTACAAGTACGTCAATTCCATCCCCACTTGCATTATCCCTCATTATTGCGGATTTTATTGATCTGATTGCTAGTTTTACAGCATCTTTTTCATTCATTTTGGGTTTGAATTCTTGGTCTAGAACTCCAAGTGCCATCTCTGCACCGGTTCCTACTGCAGCATAATCGTCAGGCAAAACAGAACCTAGTGGGTCTAGCGTATATATCAAAGGCTCTCCGTCTACCCCACCAACTATAACTTGTGTTAAAAGTGGATAGTATCTGCGCTCGTACATCAAGCTAGACATCATCTTTGCCACTGAGTTTGGCGGAATCTCGCGTTTGATCTCCATCTTTCTAATCTTGGTCATTGCCCTCATCTGCATTGCAAGAACCTGCATGTCTGCAACCATTCCAGCACAGCATGCGCCAACAAAATCAGTAATCTTGAATGTCTTCTTTGTAGTCTTGCTTACCACAAAATTTCCATAAGAGATTCTTCTCTCACTTGCCATTACTACGCCACTGTCATAAGTAATACCGACTGCGGTAGCCCCTGGCATGTACATGTAAGCCATGTTTGAATTGCAAAATGAGCACAATAAAGGCCTTTCTGTATGATCGTGCATAGATCAATTATCCAGAGGCAAGAGATCAGATAATTTTTAACCTTTTTAAAAATAGGATTTCATAAAATTATTGAGATGCAAAATTGTATATTATTTTACACATACATTTTGTAGTCTTTCTCAGCAAGTCAATCCTTGCAAATTCGTTTGGTGAGTGAATTCGGGAAAAAACATATGTGCTTCCTATTGCAACACACGGAGATTTTAAGAATTTGACAAACGAGAACATGGGACCTGTTCCGGCAGATGATACACTGAGTATAGAGGTTCCAAATGTTTCATCTGCTGCCTTTTTCACGGTTTTAACAAAAGGATCAGAGATCTTGGTCCTAGCTGCAGCCTCACCATGAATCAATGTAACTTCAATATCATCAAATCCATTTTCTTTAAGATGTTTCCTCAGTCTATGCAATTGCTTTTGTGGATCCATTTTGGGAATTAACCTAAAATCAATTTTTACCAATGCCTTGGAAGGCAAGACAGTCTTTGCGCCCGGTCCTTCATAACCTGATGTGAATCCGGCTATGTTGCAGGTGGGTTCTCCTACGAGTGCTTTTTTTATTGCCATACCTTTTTTGTTTCCGACAAATTTTGTGATACCATACTCTTTTTTGAATGAATTTTCATCAAATGGTTCAGAGTTTATTATCAAAAGATCTTCTTTGGCAAATTTGTCCACTTCTTTGTACCAATCTTTTATCAGTATCTTACCATCGATATCGCGAAGTGTCCTTAATGCCTCAACAAGTCTCCAAGCAGGATTTTCTATAAGCACTGCCAAGCTAGAATGGGCATCACGTACTGATTCTTTTTTAGACAGTTCGACATAAAGCAGACCCTTCATTCCAAGACTGATTATTGGCCTATTTTTTTCATCCACATAGCCAAATTCCCAGATAACTGCATTACATGACAATTTCTTTTCATATTTTTCCAAATATTCATCAATGTGTACGCTTCCAATCTCTTCTTCCCCTTCTATGAAAAATTTAATGTTGCAAGGAACATCACCTGTTGTTTTCAGAAACGCCTCTACCGCCTTTATTCGTGTAATCAGTTCACCCTTGTCGTCAGCAGAGCCTCTTCCATAAATCTTGTTTCCTTTGATTTTTCCACTAAATGGCTCATCATCCCATAGTTCAAGAGGTTCTTCTGGCTGTACGTCATAATGATTATAGAAAAGCAGTGTCTTGTCAGGATTTTGTTTTGATTTGACTTCACCATATATAGCCGGTGGGATTCCCTTTTTTATACGAAGTATCTCGGCGTGGATGCCAGACTCTTTCATCATTTGAACAATCAATCTAGTGCATTCTTCCAGTCCTAGATTTTTTGCTGAAATACTTGGTTGCTGTATTAGCTTTTGCAAATCAGAAACCAGTCTGGAAAAATTCTTGTCTACATAGTTTTCTTGCATAAATTATTTCACTTTATCAAAGGGTTTCATTGCAAATGGTATAAAATCTAATAGGTCTGTGGCCACAATATGCAAACCATATTTTTTTTGTGCCATATATCCAGCCTTTCCATTAACAAATACTGCTGCAGAAGCTGCTTGCACAGGATCTTTATTTTTTGAAAGCATTGCAGCTACAACACCAGATAGTACATCGCCTGTTCCTCCCACTGTCATAGCCGCAATATTTTTAGGATTCAAATATGTTGCAGTTCCATCAGATACAACATCTGTTGGGCCTTTTAGCAATATAGTTACGCCGTTGTCTTTGGCATATTTTTCAACCATGACAGTTCTCTGTTTTACATTATCTGACGGAAGTTCCCCAAAGAGCCTCCTAAACTCCCCAGCATGAGGTGTAACCACCACTTTTTTGTCCCTTATATCTGGAAGAATTTCTGGTACTAGACAGCTTGCATCAAGGGAGAGCATAACGGCCCTATCTAGAAGAGAGCGAATCAGAATTTTTATTGCCTCACGGTCTTGAATTCCAAGACCCATCCCCATTGTGGCAGAATCTAGTTCTTTTGGTATCATTCCGAGTAATTTCTGGACAGAGCCCCTGGTAAGCTTGACATCAACTAATGGCATAACAATAAGATTTGGAGAGAACGAACGAGTTGACATTACATTAATTTTTGGAACACATGTGTATACCAGATCAGCTCCTGCCCGCAAGGCTGCAATAGATGACAAAATTGGAGCTCCGTGATAAAGATAATTTCCACCAAGGACTAGGACTTTTCCATTATCACCTTTTCTAGATGAGCCCTTTCGTGACGGTATAAAGCTCCTAACAGTCAAAGATTGTAGAATTTTTGCCAACAGTCGATTTATTTTTTGAGAGATGATAAACTTTCGTCTTCAGAAGACTCAAGTTCTCCAGTCTCAATTTCTGGCTGTTCAAAAGGTGCCAATATCCTGCGCAAGTTCATAGGTGTTGTGACCTTTCTTGCAAATGCGACATAGGTGGTATGGCCTATGGCTCTAAACGAGTGTCTTGTCTTTCCATCTCTTGCCTCTATAGTTCTGACAATCTGTTCTGTACATTCTATATCAAAGAAATCATTTTGTCGCAATGCGGCAGCCAATTTCTCCAGCTGGTTCATGGTGGGGCATATTGAAACAAACGCTCCGCTACCTTTTAGCATCTTTCTTGCTTGTGGAACAACTACCCAAGGATCTCCAAGATCAACAATGACTACATCTGCATCTTTTTGTGGCATTTTTTTGGCAGCCTTTATGTCAAATTTTGTCATAGTCACGTACTTTGAGACTCCGGCCTTTTCGATATTTTTTCTTGCGATTGCCATAAAATTTTCATCTACATCATAAGTGTAGACATGACCTTTTGGTTTTACAATGCTTGCAAGAAAAGTTGTAAAAGAGCCACTTCCTGTTCCAATCTCTACTATCTTTTGACCACTCTGTAGTCCAATTCTTGCAGCGATAAATCCCAGATCCTTTGGATAAACAATCTGAGTACTGCGTTGACTTTTCATCACATAGTCATAGATGGTAGGTTCCAGCGCATAGATTATCTTTCCTTTGTTGGTCTTGATTGCACAACCAAATGGTTTTCCTATTACTTTTTTATGATCTATTATTCCAACATGAGTGTGAAATTTTTGTTTTGGTGTAACCTTCATTAGCCATTTTTTGGAATCATTATAAAAAAACAACACATTGTCGTTTTGTTTTATTTTCTTCACAACTCAGCCTAATCAAATGCGGATAAATAGGTTCACTCTAGAAATTTTCTCAATCACTAGGTTATTTTGGAGGTTCTTCCTTTGATTTAGATTTTCTTTTGAGCAGTCTACCAGATACAACAGAGGCTACCCAAAATCCTACCCCAGTCCAAACCATAGCCTGAGATACTGCAAACATTCCCCAAACCGTAAAAATTAGACCGATCGCTGCGAAAATGATGGATATTGTCGCTTTTGGTGAAACCAATTTCTATCTCATCTCACATTCTACTTGGGGCATCAATTCCAAGAAGATCTAGCGCCTTACCAAGTGTTTCTTTAAACGAATAAACCAAACAGAGTCTGGTATTAATCAATGATTCAGATTCTGCAGCAAGTACCTTGACGTGTTCATAGAATGTATTAAAAGAGACAGCAAGTTGATAACAATATTTGGCGATAACCTTTGGGGACAAATTCTTTGCGGCATCTTCAACTTGCAAGTCAAACTTGCCAATGAGTTTTACCAAGTCTTTCTCATAGCCAGTCTTCATTTCAACAAAGTTTGCTTCAAATATAGGATCTTTTCCCGCTTTTTCCACAATTCTCATTGCTCTAGCATATGCATACTGGATATATGGCCCAGTATCCCCTTCCAGACTTAGAGATTCCGTTAGATCAAAGGTTATAATTTTGTCAAGGTCTTGCTTTATCATGGTATAACGTAGAGCGCCAATTGCAACCTGTTCAGATATCTTGACAAGAGACATTTCATCTAATTCTGGATTTCTTTTCTTTGTCTCTTCAAAAGTTCTTGAGCTTAGGACGTCCAAGACGTAATCTGCGCCAACATAGATTCCTTTTCTTCCAGACATTTGCACAGACTTGCCCCCAGTATCAAGGTCCAGAGTCTTTGCAGTATCTGGACTAAGCGTTACTGATTCATAGCCTAAATGGATGTAAGAGTTTGGTTTTGATTTAAAATCAGACATTATTTTTGTTATAATTTTCTGCAATCGCGATTGTCTAGAGTCTATGACTGTGATTACTGTATCTCCTCTGAAATTCAATCTTGTCTCTCTGTCATCAAGAGTAGTCTGCCACAGAACTCGTCCTGTTTTTTGCACAGTGTAATGTTTATAGTAAAACGGGTCTTCTAAAACTCCAAGCTTCCATGCTGCATATGGTATATCTTTTGCAACATATGTAGCAGTGCCAGTACTTCGTACCAGTACCTTGTCTTCTTCAGATTCAGCCTTTATTACCCAGCATCCTGCATTTTTGCCTTCTTGTTCCAATGTTGCAATTCCCATGGATTTCATTTTTTCAAATGCTGCAGGCCACAGATTCGAGCGAACTATCTGCGATTCAAAGTTAAGACAGTCATATGTTGCACCAAGACGCCAGCAAGTTTTAAGCTGTTCTTCAAGAACTCGTCTTGTTATTTCATCGCCAAATTTAGCTATCTCAGAGGTACCTTCCTCAAGTTCCTTGAGGACTTGAGACCTCAATTCTGCAAGATGTGTATCAGTTTCATACCTTTCGGTCATACTGACATAAACAACATCCCCACAATAATGATCGAACTTTTGTCCCTCAGGAGGCTTGTCAGAATATCCTCCATACTTGAAACCTACAATAATATCCGCAACCTGAAGTCCAGAATCATCCACATAATTTAGAACACTGACATCATAGGAGGCTTTGTGAAGAATTCTTGCAATCGTGTCACCAATTATAATATTTCTTACATGTCCCACATGAAGTGCCTTGTTTGGATTTACGCTAGTGTGTTCTACGACCATCTTTGAATTCTTGCCAAGATCTACTTTACCATAATCAGCAACAAGTGAAGATTTGACCACCTCGGGAATGAGTAGAGAGTAATTTGCAACAAAATTAAGATAGCCCGAGTTATGTGCAGAAACTTCTGATACATATTTCATAGAATTCTTTTTGTATTCTTCTGCAAGTGTTTGTGCAATATCAAATGGTCTTTTTTTTAATGTCTTTGCAAGCAAAAATCCAATGTTACAACTTGCATCCCCAAACTCTGGTCTTGATGCCTCAGATATATCAAATTCTGTGTCCGGATATCCCAGTCTAACGCATGCTTGCTTTATATCCAGTCGTATTTCACCAAAAAACATTCTTAGGGTCATTACATCATTTCCGCCAATAGCTTTAATTGAATTATTTCAAGTGCCTCAATAACACCATCACCTGCATGTCCCGCTACAGCAAGTGTGGCATTTGACCTTACATCTTCTGGCGCATTTCCCAAAGCCACACTTGTACCTGCCAATTTGAACAATGGTACATCCGTCTCACTATCACCTATAGCTATAACATCCTCCTTTTTTGCTGAAAACATGTTCATCACCTCAAGAAAGCCATTTGCCTTATCAACTCCTTTTGAGTTGATGTGATACGCGTATTGGCTGTCAGTTAGATGTACATCAAAATTATTATCCGCGAAAATTTTCTTGCCTAAATTTACATCAAAATTTCTTTCCAGTACAACTTCGGTAATACGAGGAAAAACTGGTTTTTCGACAGCTTCGGGAATCTTTGTTTTTAGAAATTCAAAAGCCCTGATACACTCTTCTTTTTTTCCTATCAGTGTATGCTCATTAGGACCAGAAGTAATGATTCCGCCATTTTCACCTACTGCGATTCTTGTCGTACCTCCAAAGACAGATAAAACATATGCTTCAATTGATGAGCGACCAGTCACATAGATTACCTTATGTCCAAGTTTTACTAAATATCTAAGTGCAGCCAGTGCATCAAGGTCAACCCTACCACCCTTGTTATCAGTTATAGTCCCATCAATGTCTACAGCAAAGATCTTGGGTTTCACTAGAATCACGTATGATGGGGGACATAATAACTGCTAACTAAAATAGTTTTGAATCATCAAAATCACATGGCAAGAAAAGGCAAGGTTGCAGAGATTTTTAGCAGAGCCCTGTATAGTGACAACCCAGATTCATATTTAGTCGGATATCAGGACCTAGGAGAAATAAAACAGGTTACACTTTCAGAATTTCTAAGACTGTCAGAAAATTTCGAAGCAATACCTGCAAGTAGAATTAGATACATAATGAAAGAAAATAATATATTATATTCAAAGATCAAAAACAGAAAAAAACCCGATCAGACCTGATTACATTTCATACTCAGTTAGCTCTATTATGAGGATTGGATCAATCCAACTCATGCTGATTGATTTCCTAAGACCCATACTTGAAAATCCATTCTTTGTAAAATACGGATTACTTGGTCTTTTTCTTAATGCAGTATTTGCAGCCATAGTTCCCTTTCCAATCGTAGTTACGTCTACGGCATTACTTTTACAGGGTGAAAGCGAGATATCTGTATTCACAGTAATGTCAATTGGCTCTGTAATTGGAGGAATTGTCACATATTTCATAGGATATGATGGTGGAAAAATTTACAAGATTTTAAGAAAAACCCATAGTGAAGACCATCACAAAAAAAGCTTCGAGTGGTTGAACAAATATGGCTGGAGCATAATCTTTGCTCTAAATTGGGTACCAATACTTACAGAGGTTGTAACAATAATAGCTGGAGTAAAAAAATACAATTTCAAAAAATTTGTCATAGTCATGAGTGTTGCAAGAGTAGCCAGCGCGTTTGCCATGGTTTATTTTGGAAACATGTTTCTACAGTACATCAAAACATAGAATTTCAAGAAAAATTCAGGCACAAGCTGTAAAAACAAAGTGGTAGGATTTTATTCAGCAAGATACCATATAATCGGCAGTTGGGAATTCCAGAAAAAATCCAGTCGATTAAAGATGAGATGTCAAGGACTCAGATCAATAAAGCTACGGAACATCATGTCGGTCTTCTCAAGGCAAAGCTTGCCAAGCTTAAAAGAGAGCAAGAAGAGGTAAAGTCTAGATCATCTGGAAGTTCAGTTGGTTTTGATGTTAAAAGAACAGGCGATGCCACTGTAGTATTTATCGGTCTTCCAAGTGTAGGAAAATCCACTCTGCTAAACAGAATGACTGGTGCAAAATCTGCAGTGGGAGCATTTCAATTTACAACAACTACTGTAGTTCCAGGAATGATGGAGCATCGTGGTGCCAAGATCCAAATACTTGACTTGCCAGGAATTATCAAAGGAGCATCAACTGGAAAAGGTCTTGGGAAAAGAGTTTTGGCTGTTGCAAAAAGTGCAGATCTTGTTTTGATCATTTTAGATGTATTCCAGCCATACCATGAAGATGTCATAAGAACAGAACTTGGAAACATAGGAATTAGACTTGATCAAAAACCCCCTGATATTGTAGTAGAAAAGACAGGAGATGGTGGAATATCTGTCAGTCAGCAAGTTCCGCTTACAAAAATGTCTATCAATTTGATGAAGGACATTCTTAGACTCTACGGCATGAATAACGGTCGAGTGCTGGTTCGAGAGGATGTTGATTCAGAGCAACTCATTGATTTCATTTCAGGGAACAAGTTTTACGTAGAGTCACTTACAATAATGAACAAGATAGATCTTGTAAACCAAGGCTTTGTAATTGAATTACAAGAAAAATCAAAATCGCAATTTATACCCATATCAGCAGACTCGGACATAAACGTGAATGCGTTAAAAGATGCCATTTTTGAGAAATTAGACTTTATTAGAATTTACATGAGACCAAAAGGCGGTGAAACAGATTACAAAGAACCATTGATATCTAGGAGAAATTCAACGGTTTTAGATATTTGTAACAAGCTTCATCGAGACCTCAAAAAAGATTTCAGGTATGGCCTAGTATGGGGAAAGAGTGTAAAGTTTGGCGGTCAACGAGTTAGCATCAATCACGTATTACAAGATGAAGATGTGCTTACAATAGTAAAAGCTAAATAGAAAAAACTCTTTTATGCATGAAAACTTTCAGACCAATCATAATTGTATGTTACACAGGCAACATTGTACAAAAGTATAACAAGAGATTATTTTCACATTACATAATCTAGCAAAAAAAAGAAAACAAATTGCAAGTTACGAGGGTGTAACAAAAATTATCAATACAATAAATGAAACCCCCAGCTG
>Ga0075030_100001162_pt1 | contig 23534 bp, 21 predicted proteins | sample LitLauG_LLR_2012_FD_71393 | JGI IMG/M metagenome (GOLD analysis project Ga0075030, IMG submission 71393) | Freshwater sediment microbial communities from Pennsylvania, USA - Little Laurel Run_MetaG_LLR_2012 | ecosystem: Environmental > Aquatic > Freshwater > Creek > Sediment | place: USA...
GAAAAACGTGCCGGCAGTTAGCAGGGCAACAACCGCTGCAACACCCAAGATCCAGTTCCAGGGTCTTTGGCGAAGCCTTGAGAATGATGCGACTGCCGCGTTGTACCAACTGGACTCGTTTACCCTCATCAATTCGGAACGGATCTCGGCAGCGCTCTGAAAGCGCCGTTCACGATCCTTTTCGAGCGCTTTGCCGATGATTTCTTCGAGCTTGGCGGGAACTTCGGGATTTGCTTTGCGCGCTGGGCTGGGCATCTGCGTGAGGATGGCTTCCTGAAGCTCCGGTCCGGTGTCGCCCGCGAACGTGCGCTTCCCAGTGGCCATTTCATAGAGCACCAAACCAAAGGAAAACAGATCCGTCCGCGCATCCAACTTTTCGCCGCGCACTTGTTCGGGCGACATATAACCGGCCGTTCCCATGGCCACACCCGTGCGGCTCAGGACCCTATCCGGAGTAGACAACGGGACGGTCCCGCGCGCTGTCCCAACTGCGCTACCATCCTCGCTAGGGCTTCTTTCCGGGTCATCACCCTCGGCAGATAAAATGCTCGCCAGTTTCGCCAGACCGAAATCCAAAATTTTGGCCTGGCCCTCGCGGGTTATGAAAATATTTGCCGGCTTGATGTCGCGATGAATGATGCCTTTTTGATGCGCGGCGTCCAGGCCATCCACAATCTGCACGGCGAGATCGAGCAGCTTGCTGAGTTTAAGCGGCGGTTTCCCAGGACCTGCTGTGGCGATCAATTCGCGCAGCGTTTGTCCTTCGAGCAACTGCATCACCAGGAAGGGCTGCCCCTCGTGCTCTCCAAATTCGTAGATGGGGCAGATGTTGGGATGTTCCAGCGATGAGGCCGAGCGTGCTTCGCGTTCGAATCGTCCCAGCGCTGCGGGATCCTTGACGGACTCTTCGGGCAGGAACTTGAGGGCGACCCGGCGCCCCAGTTTGATATCTTCCGCGCGGTAGACCAAGCCCATGCCGCCGCCACCAAGCCCATCCAAAATGCGGTAGTGCGATATTGTTTCGCCCGTCAGTGGGAACACGACATTATCCAGCCCGCCGAGCACGGCAGCCTGCACGGAACCGCCCGCGTTCCCATCGCAGGACAGAAGCGCTTCTACTTCTCGGCGCAACTCGGAATCCTGCCCGCAAGCCTCGTTCAGGAGTCCGTTGCGGTGTTCCGGGGCGCACTCCGCCGCACGATGGAACAGCTCCTCGATCTGCGCCCAGCGTTCCGGAGTCACGTTGCACCTATTCGTTTTGCACACCAATCAAGCCACTCGGTCCGCCGGGATAGTCGAGCAGGAGGCCCGCCCTGTCGCATCGGTACTTTCCACGACAGACCTCTCCGCGCCGCTGATCTTACCATTCGAGGGCTAACTCCTGGTTAACGCTGCCAGCTCAACCGGTCGATGCAACACCATCTAATCCGTTGATCCGACAATACTTCCCCTGGAGAACCGATCTGTTTGGCTGTACTCCGTCAAAACCTAGACAGAGTAGCGTTCCGGCTGATCTAACCTAGCGAGCGATTTTAGCTTTTGTTTTCAATGCAAGGTGGGTTCGAGCTAAGTGTTGCGTCGACCCATTGAGACCGCCGCGCTAACCGGACAAGTCCCAATCAAAGATTCCAGATGTCCGATTATCCGACACTTGTGCCAGGCTAACTATTGCTTATAGAGCAATGGAGGCCCGCTGACTTGCTTCGCTTTGAGGTTGACGGTCACCTCGACCTTGTCGGCGATCTTGATGAAGGGAATATCCTTTTGCATCCCGAAGTCTTTACGGTCAAAGGCCATTGTCCCTACAACCGCTCCTGAGCCTGTCCCCTTGCCAATAACCGTTAGCGTCAGCGTCTCGGGTTTCGTCACTCCGCGTATCGTAAAGTCGCCGACCACTTCAAACGTGTCAGGTCCGGTCTGAACAACCTGCTTTGATAGAAACGTGATCAAGGGATTCCGCTTGGCGTCAAAGAAATCTTTACCCTTCAGCTTGCGGTTCTTCATACCGCTTCCGGTATTGACACTGGCTGCCTGAATTCTGATGTCCAACACGCCTGTCGTCGCAACAGGAGAGGCGAATGTCAAGGTGGCGTCCCACTTGTCGAAAATACCCTCGAGAGCCACTGATGCTTTCACGCCGAATTTAATCGTGCTTTCTACGCGAGTGATCTTGAATACAGGAACCCCCGCAGGACCCTGCGCTCGAGCTACGGACGAAAACAAAGCGGACGCCAACAGGCAGAAAATAGTTAGTCGCACGCTTGGCAGCGTGAGACTTAGCCGCTTCCTTGTCAATTACAGCATTCAGGAAACGAGCGGCCACCAGCGCGACAACCGTCACCTAACGTCATGAGTCCATCGGTCCGGAGCGCGTGACCCAGGACTCAGGGGACCGGGAATGGAAAGTGGACGCGGACGTAAATCAAGCTCACTCCTGCTCGACGGGTCATGTGACTCGGAATAACTCCCGGTTAGCTCGTCATCCGTTCAGAACAACAGCAGCGGCCAGTTGATGACCAATATGGAGCTTGGAATGGGCCGCTGGAATTCCGAAAATACCGACTTACGAATGCATGTGCGAACGGGGAGGGCGAAGAAGTAGTGAATTCCGCCAATTGCTACGAGGACGCCAACCGTGCCAGCGCGTATGCCACGCTTGAGTTCGCCAATACCTACTACTTCGCGTTCCGCGACTTACCTGAGATTCTCAGCGCGCATGTAACCGGCTCAAGAGCGCTTGACTTCGGCTGTGGCACGGGCAGGTCGACGCGGGTCTTGCGGAAACTCGGGTTCGACGTGACGGGAGTCGATATCTCGGAGGACATGCTGCGTGTCGCACGGACCACTGATCCTTCCGGTGATTACCGCCTCGTGCTAGGCGACGACCTCAACCAATTTGCCGCTTCTTCCTTCGATCTGGTGCTCTGCGCGTTCCCCTTTGACAATGTTCGCGGAGAAATGAAGGCAAGGATTTTTCGCGACCTTGCAAAACTGCTTGCGCCGAGTGGGATCATCATCAATCTAGTTTCGTCACCCGAGATTTACACCCATGAATGGGCTTCGTTCACTACTAAGGACTTTCCGGAGAATGCCGTTGCGCGCAGCGGTGATATCGTACGCATCGTCGTTACCGACCACCAGGATCGGAGGCCGGTCGAGGACATCCTCTGGACCGACGAATCGTATCGAGCGGTATACCGGGAAGCACGTCTCGAAGTGCTTCAGGTATTTGAACCTCTAGCCAAGGGCGACGAGCCCTATTCGTGGGTGAGCGAAACGAAGATCGCTCCCTGGGTGATCTACGTCTTACGACGTGCAACCTAGCTCCGGGACTTCACTTGGAAACTTGGTTGTTCCTAGCGGCACGGGTGGTCAGCCATTCCGAAGTAATGGCCTAAGTCCTGATAAACGCGGTTACCGGAGAAGTGAAATTGGCCAAATTCTCAATGTCCGGTAACCCGACTAACCAGGCATTAGCGCCAAAATGTGATAACTTCGGCGTTGAAAAGACTTGGTCTAGGCGAATGGCGTGGAAATATGTGGGGTATGAAAGGAGGCGCCTTGGCTACTCGACGTTGGGGCATACTTAGCGCGCTGGCGATTGCTTCAACTGTGCTCGCCCAGTCGCATGTCCCGATTAAGGGCACCCAGAACGTCCGCGTCTCAGCTTCCGTTGAACAAGCCATAAGAGTGGAAGGGCTTAAGGACCGGATGCGGTGCGACGCGACGCATGATATTTACGTACCGGCCAACCGAGGTTATAGCAGCGCATGGGCTTCCGTTGTTGAAATCATGGCTGATGGAAAGCAGTTTCACAGTTTCTCTCTCGATGACATTCCGAACCTTGAGACAGGTCACGTCGAGGACTTTGAGATCACCGACCGTGGAGGTCTGTACGTCCTTGCACGCGAGGTAAGAAAGTACTCTGAGTCGCAGGTACCCGTCGATTTTGGGTCGACCTATATCCTCAGATTCAGCCCTGCCGGCACGGTAGAGGAGCAAACAAAGTTAAACATGGACTTCGGCGACGCGAAGCCTACCGGATTTGCAGTTCTCAAGGGAGGGAGCTTCCTGGTTGCTAGCTATTCATACACGTCCGACAAGAAAGTCAGAATGTTTGTGAATATATTCTCTTCGGATGGTTCTCTGAAAAGAAGAGCATCGATATCTGGCGAGGGAACACAAGCATCCAACAGTGGTAGTGTAGGCAGCATGTCCGTTATCCGGCCAATGACGGTCAAGTCAGGTGGTCTGATATTCGTTCTACGAGGTTCGACACGAGACGCCATTTACGTTTTTTCGGACAGCGGGGAACTCACTCGAACTGTCAGGCTCCAGGCAACCAACGTCGAGTTTACGTCGCCGAAAATCTCGGGAAATCGTTTGATCGTTCATCGGGAAGATCCGCCGCGGCCATCGGGATCGGTCCTGACAGAGCCCGACCTAGACGTGTTTCCGGTATTCGATCTCGATTCAGGCGCATTGGTTCAGCAGTACGAGTGGCGACAGCGCGGAGAGTTGGCCTGTTATGACGGGACCACGCTGACGGTTATGCAGCAGGACTCGGACGGACCGGCGGAGAGCTACTACTCGATCATTAACGCCCAACCGGCTTCGGAGAACCGAGTCCAACTGTCTCCGCCACCAACGGCTGCTATTAAACTGGAATTCCGTTGGATTGTTTCGTGCACTGATGAAGCTCTCTCCGTTCCTTTGAGGAGCGATGAGGCAGCGAGGCGCTACTGCTTGTCTGAGAATTCAGTTGTGGACCAGGGGGACATCGCTTCGGCCAGTATCTTTGTCGATGCTCTAAAACAATCAGGGCTTAAGTTGAACTTTACTCCCGAGGGCTCCGCAAAACTCCGCGAAGCTACCATCGCGAAGTACGGCGCTTCGCTGGGCATCGTGATCGATGGCGATCTCGTATTGAACGTAAAGGTGATGGGATCACTTGCGGACGATGCCGTAATCACTGGGGCGGCGGTGCATAAAGAAGAGCTACTGGACTGGGTGGCGCGCCTGAACGCTGAAGCCCGGAAGAGAGCGCTGAGAAAAAGCGCTAGATCAGAACTCTCCTCGGAAGGCATCCTCCATTGCCGTCCAACTCGTTCCGTTCGATCCCAACGAGGCCAATCGCCGAATTGACGCCCCGGCCCCGGCGGACTGCCCCAACATCATGTAACGAAGCGCGCAAATCGCCGCCGCTGTGAGTTGATCCCTGGACACGCATCGGGCCCGCGCGTCTGGGGATCGCTGAGACCATCCGGGACCGTAACGACAACAACCTGGGTTTTGCGTCCGGCATTGGGGACACTCCGCTGCGATGGCTGGTTACACTTCTTGATAAACACACCCGCTTTACATTTACGATTCTTCGCCCCGGCTGTTACCCCCGCATTGTGCGCGGTTTGTCGGCAAGCCGGAAGTAATCCGTTTCATCCTTCACGAGGCCCGCTGACGGCGATTTTTCCGCTGTTCGCTCGCCGTCTCCAACTTCCGAGCCAGTGGATGGCCGCGCATCTCTCAGGTGCTCAAGGCTGAAGGATGGGATTTGACTTGGGAACTATGGCAGCGGTTGCATGCTGTCCATCATCCGCAATAGACCGGGGGGCGAAGGCTTGTTTTAGCATGAACTGCACAACGTTCGAAACACCTTGCCGTCAGCACCGCTGTATGTTGTTCGCGGATCGGCTACTCGTAAGTCACTTCTTTTCAAAGGGTTACGAATAGCCATTCTGCGTTTTTGCTCTGTATACTGTAGTTGGAGGTGACATGCTCAAAAAGTATCTCATCCGCGACGGCAATCGCAGGATCATCGGCTCAGTCACGACCGAGTATAGCGACTCGTCCAGTATCGTCCGCGATCAGCGGAACCAAATTACCCGGCGCACCAACGAGCGTTTCAACACCGTGCGTGATACGCATGGAAACCTAGTCTCCACCAACTCGGCTGCTCCCGGCCTCGTAATCGGGCGCAAAAGGTAGCTCTCGCTCATCTCCCCCAAGTTAACTGCTCTCCCCTTTCTGCTTCGAAGGGACATCCCGCGAGGACAGATCACTATGCGATCTCCGCTTTCGTCGATCTGGATGAAGTTGAGAACGAGCTTAGGAAAGCAGCCAAGGCAATTGAGTCTGTGTCTGAGATGACAGCTAAGTACAAAGTGCGATTGCAAACGCTTTGCGACGGTGCCGCACTGCCGAAGTCCCAGGGCGCCGTGGCGGTCGGCGGCACTCGCGAGGCGGCGCGTAGATAGGCGGAAAAGGGCACAACGGTGGGAGCGATGGAAATAATCAAAGCGATCTGGCGAAACGTAGTCGAACTGCTCGTTCTCAACCTCATACTGGCACCATTCATGGTGCTGGCGCCGGTAGGGTTAGTCGTCCTTCCCCTCGTCCTGATCGCGAAGAACCGTAACGACGATTTCTCGGGGCTGGCTCAGCTTTTCGTCTGGGCAGCGCCGCTATCGTGCGCGTTCTGGACTCTGGTCTACAACCAAGGGTCGAGCGCCATGGCGTGGCAGCGCATGGGCCAGCTCAAGACTTGGCGCAGAGACCACGGGGGCTTCCTGCACACAGCCACGAAGGCGACCGCGTGGATGTTCTTCGGGCTCTTCGGATCGTTCCTCTGCGAGATCGCGTTCCTGATCGCGTTTCACTTCGTCCCTTGGTCGGTGTCCGGCGCACCGCGCTTCATGCTGCGGTTCGGGAATTTTCAGTTCGTCTGCTACGCCCCGCTGTTTGCGACATGGGCTTGGAGGCGACGCCATGTATAGGCGCAACGACCCGAGTTTCAAAGTGATCTGCAACGCAGCCCACAAGCGCGTGGTCGCCGTGTTGCGCTGTCTCGACATCTTGGTGCCGGAGGCAACGCCTCGTCACAAAAAGCGGATTGCGAACAAGATTCTCACGCTGTGCGACGGCAAGGATCGCTCGGTGAAGATCACACAGACTCAAGCGCAGGACTTGATCATGCCGCACCTGCAATGTATCCGCGAGGACTGCCCTCAGCTTTGCTTTTGGGAACCGATTTCGCGGTCGCTGAACATTTTCTTCAACGAGGAGGATGAGTGATCTCGGACGAGGAGCAGATTCGGGAGATCGAGTTCATGGAGCTTCAGATCGAGTTCGCCAACAACGAACGTCTGTGGCGACGCAAGTCCGATTACAAGGCTGCGCAGCGGGCTTCAGCCGCCGAGGAGAAATTGGTGAAGATGTTCATGGATGGATGGGCTGACCGCGAGACCATGGCGAAAGCCTATAACCAGTACCGCCTGCGCCTGCTGTACCAGCACAGAACCGAGGCTTAGTTGATGATCGGTCGCATCGTCCACGCGATGACGAATGCATGGCGAGCAGCCAGACGAGCATGGCTCCCAAGAACGCAGCCCAGCCCGCGACACGGCGTGGGCGCTTCTCCCCGTCGAGATTTCCCAAGCCTCGGTTGACAAGGACTGGAACCAGTGCACCCCCACCGAACGAATCGGCATTCTTTGGAATACGGGGGTGCTCAAGTGACAAGCGGCCGTTATGAAGGGAACAAGACAAGTTGCCGGCGAGGGTCTTCATTCAGATGAAACGAGCTGTACTGTACTCTCGAGTTTCGACTGTTGACCAACATCCAGGGACCCAATTACTTGATCTGCGCAAGATGGCTGCTCAGCGTGACTACGACATCGTCCATGAGTACACGGACAAAATGAGTGGCACTAAAAACAAACGTCGTGAGCTTGACAAAATGCTCGCTGCTGCTCACCGAGGGGAGTTCGATGTTCTGGTGGTGTTCGGTCTCTCCGGAGCCCCGACACGACGGCCCACAGTCACATCAACGAATAGCCGACTATTTGTCCAAGTGGTACGGAACGATAGCTTCCGGGTTGCCGACCAACGGGCAGTTATCGACTATTTCGGATACTGATCCAGGCAATCCAGCCAGCGGTGGTAGACGTCCCGATAACGTAAGAAGGCATCTCTCATGTTATGATTCCGCGCGACAATGGCGGGGTGATTCTCGAAGCGGGTAGATTCGGCTACATGGTCGACAAGCACGGCAAAATAGGTGGTGGATATGTTTTGCATTGCTCCGATGACTGCCGCGATTGGCTGGAATGGGGGCGATTCTTGGAACGAGAGTTGCGCTTGGAAGGTACCGAGTAAGAAGCGCTCTTCGTCGCAGTAACCGGCGAAGAATTTCCATATTCGTTCAAGCTATTTCGGCCGGAGCCTAGCTGCCGTAGTCCACCGCGGGCTCGCACAATCCAGGATCACCGCTTTCAAGCCGTGGGCGCCTACCTTATGCGGAGGTGGCTCGGAAAAGACACTGAAACCGCGCCGGTATAATGCCTCAGTCGTAATATGTATTCCTACGAATTCGGAACGCACCCTCCTGCAGTATAGAACGAAAATCTCGGTACAATTTACCGTATGGAGCATCCTGACAAGCTGAGAGTACAGGAGACCATTCCCGCCAAACAGCGCGAGTTTATCGATGCTCTTTTGTCGCTTCTCTACGACGAGTTTCACCTTGCGTGGATTCCGATCGCCAAAACCTGTTATGACCACATTCGGAAAGTGGAGGAGAGAAAGAAGGCAGACCTATTGGGGCAGACTCTGAAGTTCAGGTCCCGCTGGATGCAAGACCTCCGCATTAAGCTACTGCATGATCTTGCGCGATATGTCCAGGCCAACCGATCGGAATTCGACGGGAATGCAGAGAGCTGGATGCAAGAGCGGCTGACCGAGATTTGGTCCGCAGCATTTACGGAAGAGGTTTATTTTGACTGGTTTGCAGCCGCGTGTGATGGCACAACAGAAGATTTGGAGTCATGGCGTGCACCTTCCTGGCTCCCCGCCGCGCTCGGCTTTTCAAACATGAAAATCCGCTTCGAGGAAACGGACGGTTCTTACGGCGCTCGGCTGGACCTTGAAAGTACGGATAAACTAAGCAGTGGATATTTTCAACGTGATGACACCACATATAAATTACAATTGTGGTTATCATATGAACCAAATAAAATGGGCCGACTTAAGGTTTTAATTTACCAAGGAGGTAAAATCCCCCCAGGACTCCTCGATAATCCGGAAGAATCGTTACCGTCTGCGACTCAGGGGCCGTTAATATCCGATATTCGGTCCACGAAAGAAACCAAAGCCAGCGGCCGTAGACGCAGAAAACGTCCCGTCTACCACAAGCGGGAAAAAAAGATTCGAGAGATTATCAGAAGGAATCCCAAAATCAAGGGACTTATCTATTGTCAGCGCCTCGATGGCGAAAATATAAAGCCTCCACAAATCTGGCAAGCCCAAGGTTGCCCACCATCCTATAAAGAAGCGTATTCGCAAGAGGGTACTCCCTGGAGGCATTACATCCACACCGAAAAATCTCGATTGCGACCCAAATCCAAGAAACCCCAGGCAACCAAGTCAAACAATTAGACGAAATCTCACCATAGCAAATCCCCGCATAATTCCTGCCTGAAACCACTTTTTTGTCAAAAAACTGGACCGCGCCCTGTGATTTTAATCGAGCTTTTACGTACGCTTGAATCGTCGCGCGTGTTCGAGTTCAGCGTGGTCCCGCAGCAAGAGGAGTGCTCCTGGCTGCAACACGATCGCAATCAAACCAGGAGCGCAGCGATTGCGCCGCCTCCAAAAGGATGCAATATGAAAAAGTACAGGAAGAAGAAGTTGCAAGGTAAGAATCGTAAGAACCCAACAAATCGGAAGTCCGTGGACGGCGAGAACGGCCTCGCAGCCATGGACTTGATCTTGAGGGTCCTCGCGTTTTACGAAAAAATTGTCGGGGTCAACCTGAAGTATTCGCTTGCACAGGCCCTCCTCGATCGTCTGACCCCGGAAGTTCCGAGCGCCGAGGCATTCGCTCTCTGGGTCGTGAACCATATTGCGGGGGACCTGGACAAGAGGGCACCTGTTTCCGAACTCCCGCAGTTTTCTGCTGATAGTCATTAGGACATTTTTGTGGACCGTCAATCTCACTTTCCCACCGCGGTGGCGGCTCCCGACCAGGGAGCCGCCCCGTTCACCTTCGAAGTCGGGCCATTTGTAGAAGCTCGGAAACAAGCCTGGGAGTGCATTGGCACTCTCAAAGGCCAACGACCTGCGCGCTCCAGCCGGGTCAGGGTCAGACCGACGCCCGGCCGAGCGCATCGCGAATCCCATATCATAAGAAGGAGCTAACATACGCACATGTCCACGAAAGGCACGAACGATAAAATCACACCGATGTCTGGGCCTGCGGAGGCGGCCCCGGCTGAGCAACAGAATACGGTGTCGCCCCGCAAGCGCGAAGCGAATCGCAAAAACGGGCAACGCTCGACCGGCCCGAAGACCCCGGAAGGCAAGGCGAAAAGCGCGCAAAACGCCGTCACGCACGGGATTTTCGTAAAGCAATACGTCAGCGGGGCCACGCCACAGACGGTCGAAGAAATGAAGAAACTAGCTGCTGGGTTTTGGGAGCATTATCGGCCGGTCGGTATGATCGAAGAGATGCTGGTGGAAAAACTTTGCATTGAGACGGTGCGCTACAGCCGCGTGATGAGGCTCGAGATTACTGAGCTCGCTCGCGAACACGCCTTTTTCGGCCCGGCAGTCGATCGTGTTGGGCGCTACAGCACCGGCGTGAATCGCGCGCTTTATCGGGTGATGGAACAGCTCGAGCGTCTCCAGGCCGCGCGCAAGGCCGGCGAGCAAGCTGCGGCCGTCTCGGACGAAGAGGCCGCCGACCGGACGGCCGCGACCGAAGATACAATCCTGGAAAAGGAGAATTCTCCGCGGGCCGAGATTATTAAGAACGCGCGAAAGGAATCCGCTCGTTAGCGGCAACCGGCATCGCGGGTGACTCAGTACACCGCGAAAGGCGCTGGCAGCAGCAGTGTCGTCGTCGGTGAGCCGACCGGCGGCCGGTAGATGCCGCCTTCGGCGAGCTGGAAACAACAAAATTACAAAACGAAGCCACCAAAAAGCGACGCGTAGGATCAAAGCCGCAGACCGCGAATGGGATCGATGAAACTGCTGCGTCTAAGAATTCACTTGCCGGTAGCGGCGGAAAAACTATCGTCGCCACGGCCGCGCCGGCGGACATCAATGCCGAGACGCTTGATTTTCTGGTTCAGCGTCGAGAGGGGAATGAGGAAACGTTCCGCGGCTTCAGTCTGATTCCAGGCCGTGCGTTCGAGCATGTCAACAATAATACGGCGCTCAATCTCATCCATAATCTGAAAAAGAGAAGGTTGCGGATTATCGGCCGCGGAACGCGACCCGGATTCGCCGGGGAGCGGCGGGAGGAATTCCGAGAGCTGCAGCCTCACACCGCGGACGATCTCCTTACTGCGGATGCTTTCCGGTAAAAGATCCACGTCGACGCGTTCCTGAGTGGAGAGGACGACAGCACGCTCGACCACATTTTCCAGTTCGCGGACGTTGCCGGGCCAGTCGTAATCCATAAGCAACTTCAGCGCATTCTGCGTGAACTGGCGCAGGCCGCTGTTGTTTTCCTGACAAAAACGATCGAGGAAATGAGCGAGGAGCAGCGGCACGTCTTCGCGGCGGTCGCGCAGCGGCGGAATCTGAAGGTGGATCACATTCAGGCGGTGGAACAAGTCCTCGCGGAAGCGGCCCTCGCGCACCAGCGTGAGGAGATCGACGTTAGAAGCGGCGACAATGCGTACGTCCACCTTGATTTGCTCGGTGCCGCCGAGACGCATGAACTCGCGCTCTTGGATAACGCGCAACAATTTGGCTTGCGTTTCCGGGCTGATGGTGGCGATTTCATCGAAGAAGATAGTGCCTTGATCGGCAACTTCGAAAAGGCCCTTCTTGGAGGCTACCGCGCTGGTGAAGGCCCCCTTCACATGGCCAAAAAGCTGAGACTCCAGGAGGTCGACGGGGATCGAGCCGGTATTCACCGGCACAAAGGCCTTGTCGGCGCGAGTCGAAGCGGAGTGCAGCGCTTTGGCGATAAGTTCCTTGCCTGTGCCGCTCTCGCCGCTGATGAGCACGGTGGAGCGCGACGGCGCGACCTGAGTGACCAGGTTCAGGAGCACTTGCATCTTGTCGCTTTTGCCGACGATGCTCGGGAAATTGAAGCGCTGTTTGAGCGCCCGCTTAAGCTGGACGTTTTCATCACGAAGACGGCGCGATTCCACGGCTTGCGCCACTTGCACCAGCAATTCATCGTTGGACCACGGCTTGGTGATGTAGTCCATCGCGCCGTTCTTGAACGCGGCACGCGCCATGTCGATCGAGCCGTAGGCCGTGATCAAGACCACGGAGAGCTGCGGATCACGTCGGTGAATCTCTTTCAGCATATCCAGACCATTGCGGTCCGGCAGGCTGACGTCCAGCAGGAGCAGATCATAAGGATGCTGCTCCAGTTTCTCCAGGCCGGACTCGCCCGTTTCCGCACTGGAGACGCCGTACCCCTCGCCCCTCAGCAGGAGTTCGAGGCCTTCGCGGATTTCCGATTCGTCGTCAACAACAAGAATTGAACCCTTAAGCATGGACCGCTTTCTTGACTGCAGGGAACTCAACGTGGAAGGAGGTTCCTTTTCCAGGGGTGGAGCGCACATCAATTTTTCCGGCGTGTTCCTTGATAATTCCATAGCTCACGGAGAGCCCGAGGCCGGTACCGCGGCCGCTCGACTTAGTGGTGAAAAACGGGTCGAAGATCCGGTGGATGTGATCGCGCTCAATCCCTCCACCCGTGTCCGCAATCTCGATTTCCACGCTGCCGTTCTGCGCCGCCGTGCGGACTTCCAGCATTCCGCCGCCCGGCATGGCATCGCGAGCGTTCAGAAACAGATTCAAGAATACCTGCTGGAGTTTGTTGGCTGAACCGCGAACGGGCGGCAAAGGCTGCCCAAGCTCTTTCACCACATGAATATGTGAAGTTTTCAGAGGATGAGCCACCAGGGAGAGGGTTTCTTCGACGACGCGGTTTACATCCACGTCAGAAGCTTCGGCCGCACCGGTGCGGGAGAAATTGAGCAGATTGTTCACGATTTCGCTGGCCCGGAAGGTCTGCTTGACGATTTTCTCGATGATCGATTGCCGCGGGTCGCCTTCGGGCATCTGTTTCGCCAGCATCTGGATGTAATTGGAGATCACCGCGAGCGGCGTATTCACTTCGTGGGCCACGCCAGCGGCGAGCAAACCCAGGGACGACAGTTTTTCGGTCTGCGACATCTGCTCTTCCATGTGTTCCCGTTGAGTCACATCGTCGAAGAGCAGCAGACGGCCGATGCGTTCGTTCGACTTGCTCACCAATGGTGTAATGGAAACGTTCAAGGTCAGCGATTTCCCCTGATGCTGGAGGCGCTGCTTGTAGATCCCCGTGATCTGCTCCTGGTCACCGCGCGCAGTGATTTCCCGTGCCAATTCCTCAGGTAGCAGAGATCCAAGCTGGCGGCCAACAGCGTCCTGGCGTGCCACCCCAAACAGCTGTTCCATGCGCGTATTCCAAGATTCGACGATGCCCGCAAGGTCTACCGCCAGCACGCCGACGTTCAAGGATTCAACGATGTTTTCGCTGAAGTCCTTGAGGCGCGCGATTTCCAGGGCCTTTTGCTCGAGGGAGCTATAGAGCTGGGCGTTGTCGAGCGCGACGGCGAGGTAACCGGCGATGGTTTCGACCAACTCCACGTCGTCGCTGGACAGAAAGTCGCCATCAACCGTCTTTCCCAGCCCGAGCACCGCGACGGTGTGCTCGCGGATATGGCACGGAACGAAATAGTTGAGATCCAGTTGTTCGAGGCTGCGCCGGACGGATTCGCTGACGTTCTTCGCCGCACGGGGCGACTCAAAAAAGAGCGCCCCGCGCGTGAACTCGGGCCGGGCCGGCTCGAGGAAACTAAGATCCAGGGATTCCGAAAGGCGCACACCCATGGAACGCGCAATGCGCATCTGGCCGGGCTGAAGGGAGTTTTCCACGAAGATGGCGAGGCGGTCCACCAGCAAAGTCTGCGAAATGCGATCCATGACCGAGCCCAGCATGGGGTCAAAGCGCACTTCGTTCGTCAGCGTGCGCCCGAATTCGATCAGCGTGCGGCGGTAATCCAATCGGTCACGGTAGAAGAAGCGGTCGAGCCGGGCTTGAATCCATTCGCGGAAAGGCTGGAACAGAAATGCGGCGATGACGATGGCCAGCATGCCGCCAACGGGTCCGGTGGTTTGGGCATGGAAGGCGTAAGCGATCAGCGCTACAAGCGCGAAGTACACAGCAGCGACGGCAGCCGTGGCAGCGGTATAAGCGAGGCCGCGCTTGAAAATGATGTCCACGTCCATCAAGCGATAACGAATGATGGCGTACGCGAAGCAGAGAGGGATGAGGATGAGGCTCACGGCGGAGAGTTTCATCCAAGCAGGCAAAGCGAAGTCGAATGACCGCGGGAGAATGTAAAACAAGGCAACCGGCAAACTACCGACCAGCGTGCCGCTGGTGAGCCATTTCAATTGCTGTCGAAGAACTCCCGACGGCGCTTCCCGGTAACTTCGGTAAAACACCATCCCTGCTGCTATAAAACATAGCGCGAGATAACCAAATTCGACTTTGTCCAGCAAGAGGTACGCCCCAAGCCAGGGTACAAAACCGACGGCCTTCAGTGCCGTGAGCACGTGCAACAAAACCAGGGCCATAGGCAGAGAATAAACGGCCAGGAGCTTCCAAGAAGTACGAAGCCTTGATTCCGCTCGCTCCGGAAATACCAAGGCAAAATGAAGCAAGAGGGTCGGCACCAACAAGCGCGCGGCGATCTCCGACCAGTAAATTTCCCAGTCAAAGGTGTCCAGCTTTCCACTGAAATGAAACGACCAGAGGACGAAAGAGGCGAGACAGAAGACGTAGAAATGCACAGCGCGGGGAGCGCTCCACCGACGAATAAAGATAAACAAACCGATGAAAAGATAAACCAAACCAACGGCTCGGAGGTAGTTTTCCGTGGTGAGAGGTTTTTCTGCCGGCGCGGTGACGAGCGGGGTCTCGAACTCTTCACCATTTCGCTCGAGCTTGTAGCGCACCTGCGTCCAAAGGCCGGCACGATCGAGTCTCCGCGCAACTTCTGTCGCTCTGCGGGGAGCAACGCCGTTGAACGCCAGGAGGATGTCATCAACCCGAATTCCAGCACGAGTGGCCGGGGAATTTGGCAGAACGTGACGCGCCTGGACACCATGGTCCGTGTCCATCCAAGTGACACCGTCGAAGACAACTTCATAGCGGCTGCGCTGGTCGAAGTTCAGGAGGGCGAAGATCACCGCGGCAAGCGTGGCTAACGCCAGCACGACGGCTCCAACGCTCACTCGCAGGTTCTGCTTCATGGATCGACCAGGCAGGGCTACACCCCACCAACAAATATTAGGTGCAAATCAATGTCCACTGTTTGGTAGATCATCGCGCGAAGAACCCCTGTATCTTCAATGCCTTACGAGATCGGGAGGCTGGAGATTCCCGCGTCATCCAGTTTCTGGAAGGCCAAATACAGCTTTTGAGAACTCCCGTAGCACCGCTAAAACTGCACGCTGAGTCCGCCACGAAATGTCCGGAAGGCTGGCACGAGGAGGACGCGCCCATCCCTGCTGTTGGCAGACACATAGCCCTGTGCCAATAGATTGTCACAGTCCGCGACTGCTTCCCACCGGCCCAAGGCGAATTTCGGCAGCGGCTGCCGGAAGTTCAGGTGGAGGTAAGGGTCTGTCTGGAAAAGAGATTCGCCGTAACTGTCCACGCGAGAGACGGCCGTCCCGCTAACCCACTTGTAACCTGCACGGACCTTTGTGCCGAGCCGAGGCACTTTGGTGGAAAAACCGGCCGAGAGAGAGTGCCGGGGGGCAGAGCGGAGCACATCGCGGAGCAGATCATCCGTATCATTGGTGGGGGTGAGTGCGCTGCCAAAGGAATAGATCGCGGTGAATTCCGAATCCCCATCGAGCTTCTCACGGAATGCAACGCGCGAGCCCCAACTACTGGAAGAGCCGCCGTCATAGGCAAACGCGTTCGAAAAATAATCCTGGAAGAAATCAGCGGTGGAAAGATCGCTGCCCCGGCCGTAGACCGCCACATGGCGATTGTCATCATGAAAGCCCGCGAACTGAAGCCTGCCGCGCGTACCGATCTTGCGTTCAGCGGCTACTTCTTCGTGCCAACCGTTCTGCAGGACAGGGCGTCCTTGGTGCCAGAGCAAAGCCGGGAAAGCATCCAGCTCATTGAGCGCTGCGGCGAGCGCGCCACCTTCTTGCGCTTCGCTGGTTTCCAGGGGACCCGGACCCATGGGCAGCGAAGCAAAGATCAGAGATGTGCTCCACTCATCCGAAATCCGATAAATGAGCTCTGCACGCGGACGGAGCGCGGAAGCTGCGGCGCCGAGACCAACGAGAACATATTCACCACCATACCGCAGGGCAATGTGGTTGCCGAGCGTCAGAGCGCCACCCTGATCCAGTCGAACACCGCGGAAAGTAGGCCCATCGCTCCCAAGCTTCGCTTCCCGCAAAACCAGAGCTGTGTGTGGACCGGCACCGAGTGTACCGGTTGGCAGCCATACCGTGGCGATGCCGCCGCTTGGTGCTTGGACATCATAGCTCGCCTGCCCAGCGAGGATCAGCCGGCTGGCCCCACCCAGTTTCTGGTCGTATGCCACGGCAGTGGCTGGCGATGAAGCAATATTGGAGGCTGACGCCGGCCGCGTGGCCCCGTCCGTGAATTCCATCCGAAGCCGCGGTAAGCGGGGCATCCCGATTTCCGAACTGACGGTGGAGACACTCATTGTGCCGCCGTCCATCCATTCCAGAACTGGCCGCATACCAGACGCGGAGCGCAGCACCCATTTCCAATCGTCCGCATCTGCGGTGTTGTTGGAGGGCATACGCCGCAATTGGTCCAGCGAGGCAAACATCGATTCAAGCTCAACGCGAACCACGGTGGTCAGATTCGAACTTACGCGGACATGTTTCTCGAGCGTTGGAAGAAAGCCGGCGAGAGTGACGCGGAGGGTATAAAGACCCGGAGTAAGCTTCTCGCCCCGGAAGATGCCTTGCGTGTTCGTCAGAAAGGCGCGGGAAGCAAACAACCCCGCTGCTTCTGGAATCAGCTCCACACTCGCGCCCAACTGCGGCGTTCCCACAGTATCGCGAACTACTCCGGCCAGTTTGCCCGGGACGAGCTTCGCTTGCGCGGCCGCCGGAATCGCCGTGAGAGACGACACCATGGCAGCCAGGATCAGGGCCCCCAGAGTTCTGAGCCGCTCCCGTTTCACTTTCACTTACCTCCCCGGTGCTGCGACCGCCGCGGTCTTGGTTTCGAGCGGTGCTTTCACCGTGAAATCTGCCGAGCGCGAAATGGTCTGGTTTGAAAGGGTGTCCGTGGCATTCACTTCCAGGGTGTACTTCCCCGGGGTGAGAGTTGCGAGAGGCAAGAGCCGCTCGATCGTAACCTGGTCGCCAGTCTGTTTCATCTCTTCCGAAGTTTCCTTAAACTGCATCACCTGTTGGTTGCCCTTCTTCACCGTGAACTGAAACGTGGCACTGGATTTATGAGTCTTGTCGTCGGGCTTGAGGTTATAAATCTGCATGTAAATGCCCAGCCGGTCAGCGGTGGTGAAATCACCCTCGAGACGTGGGCGCACTTTCGAGGAACCCAGTACGAACTGACCAGAACCGATTTGCTTCGCCGGAACATGTTCGATCTGATCAGCGAGAATCAACGAGCTGGCGTCCAACTTGTCATCCGCGTAACGCGGCACCGCCAGGCGGCTGTTCACGACGCCGACGTTTCCGCTCTGCACATCCTTGATAACCAGATCAAGGCGGTAGAGACCCGGGCGCAGTGGAACAGCCTTCTGATAAATTGATTGAAGCTTCAGCGACTGCTGGTAAAGAGAATCCGGAAAATCGCGGCTGACGGGATCTTCGAAGGTCTGAACGACCCGGCCCGTAAGCGTAGTTACGCGCCCAAAGATATTCATCGTGGCGGTATGAATTCCGTCTTTGGCCTGAAAAGATAACTGGCTGTTCGGGACTTGAATGGTAATCGGAACGAGTACCGTGTCATTGGTGACTTTCAGATAATCACTGCGCCAGTTAAAATGCACTTGATCCCGGACAATGCGGGCGGTCACCACCGCCTCGAGGTCCTTGAATTTAACCTCGGGCGGTTTGTTGACCTTGGCGTACAGCTCCAGGCGGTTGAACTCATTCATGCTGGCGGGCGTGCCGCCCATGGCTGTCGGTAGGTTGGTTCCGTCGGAACGAGTGAAGCGGTCAGTCTTTGACGCCATTCCCATGGATTCCATCAAACTCAAGCCGGCGCCCGGCACGTGCAGTAGTGCGTCTTTTTCCGATGGGTCCATCGTCAGGTGATACTCACCCGATCCGCTGGGATCGACGAATTCTAGGATGATGTTTTCTCCGATGCCTTCCAAGTAGCGCCAACGCCATGTTTCAAACGGGTAGGTGGTCGTGGACCCGCCACCCTCTTCCATCGGCCGGTCGTAGGTGCCGCCCGTGGGGTGAGACTCAACCTCATCCGCTGGGCCCCACATGATGTACATGCGGCCGCGGTCGGTTTTCCAACCGGGAATGCCGGAAGCGTAGTGCTCGTTGGCGTAGGCGATGCGGCGATAGTGCTCTTCCTTGAAATCGTTCTCCGGCAGGTCCGGATTGCTGCTGCGCCGCAGCCAGAACTGTTCAATAAACTGCTCGCGTTCTTCGTTGGTATCAAGTTGCAGGAAGGCGTTGCGCTCCTCCGGAGAGATGATGTATGTCACATCTTCTGAGAGCCACTGTCTGTAGGAACTGTCCAGCTCCTTCAGCGTCCTTTTCATTTTCCGCTTTGTTTCTTTATCCAGCTTTTTGGCTGCTGGAAGGGCATTGGGATCTTGACCCTGTTGATCCTGACTCTGCTGAGCGAAACCCGGAGGTATGGCAATGGTGAGCGAAAATACGGAAACCAATAGGGTCTTTGCTACCCGTGACATGGAGACACCTCAAGATCTAGGACGTTGTGATTCTAACCTCCGGACAAGCCCCCCGTCAATGAAAGGAATCCCCTGCATTTTGTGACACTTGCCCCCCGAATTGCCTTAGAGCTCCAGCTCCGAACTTTGGTTGCCTGACGGTTTTTGGCCTGAACGATCGTACAGGGATTTCGCCACGAAGGAGAGGGGATTGAGAGCACAGGCTGATTGAGTGTCCTTCGGCAGTATCGAATGGGGAATAGCGGAGGCTACTGAACGCGCTGGGGCTGGCCGTCAGAACCAACGAGGACATCAAAGAAGGCCAGCACGTGGCGACGGTAATCAACCATCCGCGTGAAAACATCGCGTAGCTGCGGGTCGCGCTCCGCCTCTCGATGCCATTTGGCAAGGACCGCCGGGGGGACTTCGATATCGCGACGCAACTGATCCGCAGAGTGGCCGCGCAAGAACAAACCATAAAAAAATGCGGCTTCACGTTGCGGGAAGTCGAGATCTTGCAGGACTTCCGGCGGAATAAATTGTGGCATCGTGGCCATAGAGAAAGATGCAGTTTACCCAAAAGCGGTTCCGCGTCAAGTAGGACTCGAGATTCCTTGACGCGTTGCAGATAACGCCCCTCTCGAAGGGATTCCGCCAAGAGAGGGAAACCTGGACAACGCCATGGTTGCCCCGTGGTTCTAACCGCCGTAGGATGATTGTAGGGATGGCAAGGTTACATAACTCGGGGAAGGGCTCTCTGGCCGGGCGCACTTTCAGCCGTTTTATGCGGTTTGGGGTCCTCCGCGGCATGCGTTCGATCCAAATTGATCCCGAAGATTTCCGGCGCGAGCTATCAAACAAGCACAAGCTTTGGGTGCCGAACTTCGAACGGATGCGGGACGTTCCAATCGAGCGCCTGGACGCTATCGCGGCGGCGCTGATTCGCGATGCCGAACGACTGGCGCTCGCGGAAGGAGCAGGATTCGGCCTCGGCGGCATGATCACCTTCTTGCCGGATGCGAGTCTACTCACACTGATCACTTTACGGCTGATGCAGCGGCTCGCTTTGCTCTACGGTTTCGAAACGCACGAAAGCGATCAACGCATAGAAATGTGGAAGGCGGCCGCAGCCGCTGCTGGCATCGACTACGGCAAAGATCTAGCCGAAAAACAGATTCTCGAAAAACTCGCTCCGCGGATCGCGGAACGCTTCGCCGCGAAGATTGGCGCGGAAGCGGCAGAGAAATGGATGGGGCGATTGATTCCGGTGGCCAGCTCCGTCATTGGCGGTGCGCTGAATTTTTCCTTTGTACGGGGCTGGGGCCGCCGCGTCCAGAGCCATCTCCGCGCGAAGCATCTTGCAGCAAAGGCTTCTACGCCGCCCCCATCTCAGGCGTATAGTGCAGCTGGAACAACATTTACCTTACAATAGCAAGTTGAACGCAACCTCCCAGGCCTTCGCGCCTGATGGTTTCGTGGGATGACATTCCTCTGGTATTGCAAGTGACAATGACTTACCCGAAGCTGTCTCTTTTCTCCGTATTCCTCTTACTAGCCGCGCTCGTGTGCCTTCCCTTCGCCGCTCATTCACAAGAGAAAGAAAAAGAGCAAATTAAGGGAGTGCAGGCAGAGCCAACCGACGCCCCCGAAATTCGCGAACAAGTTGCGCAGCTTGAAGAGCTGAAATCCGTTGTGCCAAGCCGCGGCGCCGTGCCGTTCCTGTTGGCAATCGCAAAATTGCATCTGGGCGAAACACGCGAGGCTCTGGAGCTACTCAAGAAAAGCCTGGCAATGAAAGAGGGCTTTGATCCGTCCGGTGACCCGGCTTTTTTAGGCTGGAAGGGCACGAAAGAATTTGACGACCTCGTGGAACAGGTCCATCGCGATTTTCCCATTGTGGCGCAGGCGCGGCTCGCATTTGTGACAGACGAAAAAGATTTGATTCCCGAGGGATTGGCTTACGACGAGAGGCAAAAGGATTTTTACATGGGCAGCTTGAACCGGAGAAAAATTGTCAAGATCGATTCGGAAGGAAGGATCAGCGATTTCGTGCCGGGGGATCGCTACGGACTTTTGCCAGTCTTGGGAATACGGCTGGATCCGACGGATGGAACGGTTTGGGCAGACACGTTTGAAGACGCCGGGCGAACGGAACTGGTGCATTTCGATGCCTCAGGAAAACTGCTGGAAAGATTTGGGCCGAAAGACGGCGCCAAGCACGGCTTCAATGACCTGGTCGTGCGAAAAAATGGAGAGGTGATTACAACAGACAGCCTGAGTAATCAGGTCTTCCGGTTCGAGCCACGAATGAGAACGTTCACTGCTCTGAAGATTTATCGCCCGCTTTTCTATCCCAATGGCATTGCGCTGACTGATGACGACCAGACCATTTACGTGGCAGACGCGGTGGGAATCATAAGAGTTGACCTTCTCCGCGGGGAAAGCCGCGACGTGGATACCGGTCCGTGCTGCAATGCGTTGTCGGGGGCAGACGGACTTTACTGGCACAAGGGATCTCTGATCGCAGTCCAGAACGGCATAGGGTCCCCGCGGATTGCCGCATTCAAACTCTCGAGGGACGGGTTGAGCGTGACGCGAACAACCGTGCTGGAAAATCGGAGCCAATTCACAGTGCTGCCGACTACCGGAGCGATTCGAGGAAATGATTTCTATTTCATTGCCAACAGCCAGATCAACAATCTGAATGGCGACAAAATCATGGACGTGACACAACTCGCCGCGGTTCGCATTGCCGTCGTCCGCCTGCCCTGATGGTTTCTGGCTGGTAGCATCGAATTCCTGGAAAGGTGGAAATTTTCGATGCACCGCCGTAGAGTAGAATTCTATCGACGTATCTTTGCGTGATGCGAGGGGCTGGAGGCAAGTATGTGTGAAGTGCGGAAGTTCCTGACCGGCGCGATTCTCTTCGGCTTGGCGCTGGGTTTGATACTGATTCCTCTACAAGCCGTTTCGCGCTCGCCTCAGGAAGCAAGTGCGCCGCAATCGGCTGCCGATGAACCTGTTCCTGCCTTCCATGCGCAACCTCCTCAGGGTGAACTCCCCGCGACGATGGACCCTGCGCTGTTTGCTGATCCTTTTGTGCAGAATGCCTACGCCGCCGCCGCAAAGATCAAGAAGACGCTCTACCAGCAGCCCTGCTACTGCCATTGCGACCGCAGCCAGGGCCACACCAGCCTGCTCGATTGCTTCGCCAGCAAGCATGGCTCCGGATGCGGCACCTGCATTTATGAGGATCTCTACGCCTACGAACAATCGCACAAAAGCAAGAGCGCCGCGCAGATTCGCGAGGGAATCATCAAAGGCGAGTGGAAAACCGTCGACGCCACCAAATATCAAAAGCCGATGCCCGCAAAGTGAGCCGCACGACGTACCGGACGGCGCTCCTTTTATTCTGGTTGGCGTATTCCTCCTTTACTCCCGCTGCCTTCGCGAAGTGGAAGTATTTCCGGGCTGGCAATGCGGCCGACAGCGCGGCGAAACCCAGACCGGGCTTTGCGCTCATGGGCGGCGGAGCCCAGCAGGATCCCGCATTTCGTTTTTTATGTGAACGAGCCAATGGCGGAGACTTCCTGATTCTTCGCGCCAATACGGAAGATGATTACACCATAAAAGTAAACGAGGAGATCAAAGGCCTCTGCCCGCTGAATTCGGCCGCCACCATCGTTTTTTCCGACCGCGAAGACTCCGATGATCCCAAGGTCGTTCAAATCATCGAGCAGGCCGAAGCCATTTTCTTCGCCGGCGGAGATCAAGCCAATTACGTGCGCTTCTGGCAAGACACACCGGTGCAGGACGCCCTCAACCGCCACATCGCCGCGGGCAAACCGATGGGCGGTTCCAGCGCGGGCCTGGCCATCCTCGGCGAATTCTCCTTTGCTTCCATCATCGACACCATTCATTCAGCGGAAGCACTGGCAGATCCTTACGGCAACAAAGTCACCATCTCCCGCGATTTTCTGCGCATCCCGCTTCTGAGCGGCACCATGACGGACACGCACTTCGCCAAGCGCGATCGCATGGGCCGCCTCGTCGTGTTCCTTGCGCGCATTCTGCAGGACGGCTGGGCCACGCAAGTTCGCGCCATTGCGGTCGAAGAAAATGCCGCCGTGCTCCTCGAGCCGGACGGTTCCGCCAAGGTCGTCGGTGGCCCGGCTTATTTTCTTGAAGTCAAAAATCCGCCCGAAATTTGCCGCAGAAAAACGCCGTTGCGCTTCCGCGGCATTTCCGTGCACCGCGTGCCTGCCGGCGCATCCTTTGACGTGAAAACCTGGAGAGGGGAAAATGGCGACGACTATCAGCTCGCTGCTGAAAACGGCGAGTTGAAGGCTGTCGGGTCAAGCCACGGAATCTACTAAGGACCGGCCCTTTGCCAATCGGTGCACTTGGAATTTTGCGTAACGCAACATCGTCTTCTTCCGTCTTACAAACAGTTCGCATGGCGGCCGGGGATCTCAGCCAGTGGCAACTGCCGCGGTTTCAATCCTGGTTCAAACAGGGGCAAACGATGTCAAAACGATTTCCTTCTGCAGGTTGCATCCTCGCAGTTGTGTGTGT
>Ga0075030_100001163_pt1 | contig 23534 bp, 21 predicted proteins | sample LitLauG_LLR_2012_FD_71393 | JGI IMG/M metagenome (GOLD analysis project Ga0075030, IMG submission 71393) | Freshwater sediment microbial communities from Pennsylvania, USA - Little Laurel Run_MetaG_LLR_2012 | ecosystem: Environmental > Aquatic > Freshwater > Creek > Sediment | place: USA...
CGACGGCGAGCCGGCCGGGGCACAGCTGGCATCGGCGGTGGCGACGACGCGGGCGCCCGGCACCCCCGACGACACGCTGAGGGCGATGCCGTTGACGGATCGGGGCGAGGGCCGCGGCCCGGCGGACGCAGTCGGGGCGCCCCCGAGCCCGACGACGGCGACCAGCACCGGGATGCCGAGCAGCCTGCGCACGTTCATTTGCTCCGTCCTTGCGCGAAGACAGCCGCATGGAGTGACGGGTCCAGCCTACTCAGACGTCGGGACGCGAGCGTCGGAGGGGCCGTAGCCGCCCCCACCGGGGGTGAGCAGCTGGACCGCGTCGCCGGCGGCGAGGGTGACGGTGACCTTGTCGCCGAGGCGCACCCGGCGGACCTCGTCGCCGCCGGGCCACCGCCAGTTCTCCCCCACCGCGCCGGGCGACCCGCCCGCCCGGCCCGGCGGCGGGGTGACACGGCGCTCGGTGATGAGGGACAAGATGGCCGGCTCCAGGACCTGGATCACGCGTTCGATGCCGTCTCCGCCGGCGCAACGTCCGGCACCGCCGCTGTCGCGGCGGAGGCGGTAGCGCAGCACCCGCAGGGGGTAGGCCCGCTCGAGCGCCTCGCTCGGCGTGTCCATCGTGTTGGTCATGGCGGTGTGCACGCCGCTCATGCCGGCCCGCTGCGGGCGGCCGCCCTGCCCGCCGCCGACCGTCTCGTAGTAGACCCACCCGCCGGCACCGCCGAGGATCAGGTTGTTCATCGTTCCCTGCCCAGCGGCACCGACCCGGCCGGGCGCGGTGCCGGCGAGGGCGGCGAGGCACACGTCGGCCACGCGTTGGGACACCTCGACGTTGCCCGCACCGACCGCGGCCGGCGGGCGGGCGTGGAGCAGCGAACCGACGGGGACGATGATCCGGACCGGCCGGAGGGCCCCGGCGTTGGCCGGGATGGTGGGGTCGGCGACCGAGCGCAGCGCGAACGCGACCGCGCTGGCGGTGACCGCCTCGACGGCGTTGACGTTGCCTGGCCGCTGAGCGTCCGTGCCACCGAAGTCGAAGGTGATGCGATCGCCGCGCTTGTCGATGCGGAGGCGGATCACGGCCGGGCGCTGCTGCTCGGGGTCGGGTCCGGTGGAGTCGAGGACGTCGGTCGCCGACCAGGTCCCGTCCGGGAGGGCGGCGAGTGCGGCCCGCATCCGGCGCTCGCCATAGGCCAGCACCTGGTCGAGCGGCTCGCCGGCGAACGCGGCCAGACGGGCGACGCCGACGGCGTTGGCACCGACCTGGGCGGCGAGATCGCCGGCGCGCTCGATCGGCGCACGGGAGTTGGCGGCGATCAGTTGGGCGAGGTCGGGGCTCATCCGGACCGGCGGGATGCGCAGGCCCTCCTGGAAGATCTCCCGCGCATCGGGTGGGATCGATCCCGCCACCATGCCGCCGACATCGGCGTGGTGGGCGCGGTTCGCGACCCAGCCGACCAACCGCCCGTCGGCCACGCACGGAGCGACCAGGGTGATGTCGTTGAGGTGCGTCCCCCCCGCGAAGGGGTCGTTGAGCACGATCTGCACGCCGGCCTCGACGGCGACACCGGAGTCGATGGCGGCGCGCACCGAGGCGGGCATCGAGCCGAGGTGCACGGGGATGTGCTCGGCTTGGACCAGCAGCTCACCATCAGGGGTGAACAGCGCGGCCGAGCAGTCCGCCCGCTCCTTGATGTTGGGCGACGACGCGGCGCGCCGCAGCACGCTGCCCATCTCGTCGGCCACGCCGCTCAGCCGCGAGATCAGCACCTGCAGGCTGGCGGGATCTACCCCCGGTTGAGGATCCACGCCCCGCCTCCGCCGACGCGCGCCGTCCACCCGTCGGCGACCCAGATCGTGCAGTCCACCTCGGCGATCACCGCCGGGCCCCGCGTCGTGCCTCGCCGGTCCACGTCGGCCAGATCACCCATCGAGACGGGCGCGGGGATGGCGGCGCGGGCCCGTATTGCGATGACCTCGACGGGCACCCCGGGACGGGAGTACCCGTTGCGGCGTTCGTGCTCGGCGGCGAACACGGTCGGCGAGGCCACGGTGAGCTCATGGCTCTGACCGCGGTAGCGGCAGTCGACCGACACCTCTTCGACCCCGGCCGTGGCCGGCACCGGGAGAGCGGCAATGACCTGCTGGCGGGCCGACCCGGCCAGTGCCGCGGCCGCGGCCATCGCTCCGGCGTGATCGTCGGGATCGGGCCACCCCCGGACGAGGTCCGCCTGCCGGGGCGCGGTCAGGATGCCGGCGGCCGACAGCACCCCGGCGCGGGCCGGGACCACGACGACCGGCATCCCGAGCTCGTCGGCGAGGGCGCACGCGTGCAGCGGACCGGCGCCCCCGAAGGCGACCAGGGCCAGACCACGGGGGTCGACGCCCCGCTCGACCGAGACGCGCCGGATCGCTTGGACCATGCTGGAATCGACGACGCGCTGCACGCCCGCGGCGTCCACCCCGGCCCTGGCCAGAGCGGCGCGGGCCGCGCCCGCGTCGAGGCGGTCCAGCCCGGGCAGGGCGTGGTCGTGGGGCAGCCGGCCGGCGACCAGGTCCGCGTCGGTCACCGTCGGCGCCTCACCGCCGAGGCCGTAGCACGCCGGACCCGGGCGGGCACCGGCGCTGTGCGGGCCGACGACCAGCGCGCCGCCAGGATCGATGCGGGCGATCGAGCCGCCGCCGGCCCCGATCGTGTGCACGTCGAGCGACGGAAGGCGCACCGGATACCCAGCCACCGTACGTTGCGCGGCCGGGTCGGGCCGTCCGCCCCGGATCAGGCAAACGTCGGTGGACGTGCCTCCCATGTCGAAGGAGACGGCGTCGGGCCAACCGGCCGACACCGCCGCGGCCGACGCGGCAAGGACGCCGCCGGCGGGACCCGACAGGAGGAGTGCCGCGGGCGTCTCGCGGGCCTCGGCCAACCCGCGGAGGCCGCCCGCCGAGGTCATGACCAGCACGTCTTGGGCGAGGGCGGCCAGCTCCGCCAGATAGGGGCGGCACACCGGTCGCAGGAAGGCGTTGACGACCGTGGTGACGGTCCGCTCGTACTCGCGGAACTCGGGGGAGATCTCATGCGAGCACGTCACGTCCCAGCCGGCGGCCCGCAGACGCGAGGCGATCGTCCGCTCGTGCGCCGGGTTGCGGTCGGCGTGCAGGAGGCACACGGCGACGGCGTCGACCTCCCCCCGCGGAGGCAGGCACCGCAGCTCGCCGAGCGGGACCAGCTCCGCGCCGGCGCTGTCGAGGCGACCACCCACCTCCAGGCGGAGGGATCGGGCCACGAGGGGCTCGGGTCGGTCGACGGTGGCGTCGTAGAGCGAGGGCCGCACCTGACGGGCGATCTCGATGACATCGGCGTGCCCCTCGGTGCACACCAGCGCGACCCGGCCGCCCCGCCGCTCCAGCAAGGCGTTGGTCGGCACGGTGGTGCCGTGGGCGAGGACGTCGACCCCGCCTGGTGCGGCTCTCGCCGTGGCGGCTGCGAGGTCGGTCGCCGCGGCATCGGGGGCGAGGCGAGCGCGGGCGGTGGCGACGGCGGTGGCGACGGCGTGGGCCGGGTCGGCCGGGGTGGACGGCACCTTGTCGATGCGGCCGGAGGCGTCGACCAGGTCGGTGAAGGTCCCGCCGGTGTCGACCCCGACCCTCACGGGACCCCCAGGTCCCTCGGCGCCAGCACCCACACCTCCTCCTCGCCCAGGTGGTCGCACAGCGAGCGGACGGTGCGCCCGACCTGGGGGTCCTCGCGGTCCCAGACCACGATCGCCTCGCGGGCGTTGCGGGCCAGCCAGGCGTCGCGCCGGGCCAGCGCAGCACCCGCCGCCGGCGTGCTGGAGGGCTGCACCCGTTGGAGCGTCACCGTGGACGCCGCGGCCGCCACCAGCTCCTGGAAGTGCGCCCGGCGCGCCGCCGGCCAACGAGCGTCGATGCCCGGAAACGCGAGCACCGCGATGTAGGGCACGCCCGCCGCGCGCGCCGCCTCGGCGCCGAGTTGCTCCGCGCCGAGGCCGAGCCCGGTCAGCACGGTGAGCTCCGGGTGCATCTCCCGCTTGGCCGAGACGATCTCGGTCATCCGGTCCCGCACCGCCGAGGACAGCGGGTTGTCGCCGTAGCCGCCGAGCTCGGGGGGCTTGTGACCCGTCACCACCACGAGGTGGCCCGGCGGCACCTCGCGGGAGAGGGACACGGGATCGGCGGGATCGGCGCGCCCCGGCCGCGCCGCCCGCCCGCCACGACCCGGGGCGTCGGCCGGGGCGTCGGCCGGGCCGAGCGACGGCGGCGTACCCTCCCCGTCCCGGCCCACCTGGGCCGCGGCCGCCTCGACGGCCAGGCGGTCCACGAGGTCGTTCATCGGGTCGCCGCTGTGGCCCTTGACCCACCGGAAGCGGATCCGCCCGGGGTCGCGCCGGTGCGCGTCGACGAGGGGCTCCCACAGGTCCCGGTTGGCGACCGGCTTCTTGGCCGAGTTGACCCAGCCCCGGGCCATCCACCCCTCCCACCACCGGTCCCGGAAGCAGTTGACGACGTAGGTCGAGTCGCTCACGACCTCGAGCGGGCCGTCGAGCGCCCCCACCGCGTCGAGGGCGGCCATGATCTCCATCCGCTGGTTGGTCGTATGGGCCGCCGCTCCGCTGCGGAAGCGGCCGCCCGGCACGGCCCACGCCCAACCACCCGGCCCGGGGTTCCCCTGGCAGGCGCCGTCGGTGTACACCGTGGTCGACGGGGGGCTCATCCGCCCAGCATGCCCGACCGGCACCGGGCACCCGACCGACTCTGCGGAGAAGGCGGCATTCGTGCATCTCGCGCCAGCTGATCGTCCTCCATGAGCCTTCGATGATGCCGACGCAGGGGCCACGGAGCGCGAGCATGGGGAGGTGATCTTCGACGGCTTCTCCCACCAGCTGCCCGACATCGATCCCGAGGAGACCGCCGAGTGGGTCGACTCCTTCGACGCCGTGCTCGACAGCCACGGCAAGGCCCGCGGCCGGTTCCTGCTGATGAAGCTGCTCGAGCGGGCCCGGGCCGAGCAGGTGGGCTTCCCCGCCACGGTGTCGACGCCGTACGTCAACACCATCCCGCCGGACCAGGAGCCGTGGTTCCCCGGCGACGAGCACATCGAGCGACGGATCCGGGCGTTCATCCGGTGGAACGCGGCGGTCATGGTGGTGCGCGCCAACCACAAGGCCGAGGGCATCGGCGGCCACCTGGCCACCTTCGCCAGCAGCGCCAGCCTCTACGAGGTGGGCTTCAACCACTTCTTCCGGGGCAAGGACAACGGCCAGGCCGGCGACCAGGTCTTCTTTCAGGGCCACGCTGCGCCAGGCATCTATGCCCGGGCCTTCCTCGAAGGCCGGCTCACCGAGGAGCAGCTCGACCACTTCCGCCTCGAGCTGACCGGTCACCGCGACGGCACCGGCGGCCTCACCTCGTACCCGCACCCGAGGCTGATGCCGGGCTTCTGGGAGTTCCCGACCGTCTCCATGGGGATCGGCCCGCTCAACGCCATCTACCAGGCCCGGTTCAACCGGTACCTGAGCAACCGCCAGATCGCCGACACGTCCCAGTCGCGGGTCTGGTGCTTCCTCGGCGACGGCGAGTGCGACGAGCCCGAGACCCTGGGTGCCCTGTCCCTGGCGGCGCGCGAGCAGCTCGACAACCTCACGTTCGTCGTCAACTGCAACCTCCAGCGCCTCGACGGCCCGGTGCGCGGCAACGGCAAGATCATCCAGGAGCTCGAAGCGGTCTTCCGCGGTGCGGGCTGGAACGTCATCAAGGTCATCTGGGGCTCCCGCTGGGACGAGCTGCTCCACCGAGACGTCGACGGTGTCCTGCTCAACACGATGAACACGACCGTCGACGGCGCGTTCCAGAAGTACGCCACCGAGGACGGCGCCTACATCCGCGACCACTTCTTCGGACCCGACCCGAGGCTGCGCAGGATCGTCGAGCACCTCTCCGACGACGACCTGCGCAACCTGCCCCGCGGCGGCCACGACTACCGCAAGCTCTACGCCGCCTACAAGGCGGCGGTGGAGACGACCGGGCAGCCCACCGTGATCCTGGCCAAGACGATCAAGGGGTGGACGCTCGGGCCCGAGATCGAGGCCCGCAACGCCACCCACCAGATCAAGAAGATGACCAAGGCCCAGCTGCTCGTGCTGCGTGACCGGCTGCACCTGCTGGACGAGATCCCCGAGGCCGCGCTCGATGAGGACCTGCCGCCGTTCTACCGGCCCAGCCCCGACAGCGTCGAGCACCAGTACATGACCGAGCGGCGCCGGGCCCTCAACGGCTCCCTTCCGCAGCGCGTCGTGCGATCGGGGCCCCTCCCGATGCCGCCGGCATCGTCGTTCGACGAGTTCGACACCGGATCGGGCCGCCAGGCGGTGTCGACCACGATGGCCTTCGCCAAGCTCCTGCGCAACCTGTTGCGCGACGAGCACATCGGCAGGCGCGTCGTACCGATCATCCCCGACGAGGCGCGCACCTTCGGCCTCGACGCGCTGTTCCGGGAGATCAAGATCTACGCGCCGCTCGGCCAGCTCTACGACCCGGTGGACTCCCAGCTCATGCTGTCCTACAGCGAAGCCAAGGAGGGCCAGATCCTCGAAGAGGGCATCACCGAAGCTGGTGGCATGGCCGACTTCACCGCGGCCGGGACCGCCTACGCGACCCACGGCCAGCCGATGATCCCCTTTTTCATCTTCTATTCGATGTTCGGGTTCCAGCGCGTCGGCGACATCATCTGGGCGTTCGGCGACAGCCGGGGCCGGGGCTTCCTGATGGGCGCGACGGCGGGGCGCACCACGCTGCTCGGCGAAGGCCTCCAGCACGACGACGGCCACTCCCTGGTCCTGTCATCGGTGGTGCCCAACGTGCAGGTCTACGACCCCGCGTTCGCCTACGAGACCGCCGCCATCGTCCGCGACGGCATCCGCAGGATGTACGGCCCCGAACCCGAGGACATCTTCTACTACCTCACGCTCTACAACGAGAACTACGTGATGCCGGCGCGCCCCGCGGAGGCCGGCGTCGAAGACGGCATCCTGCGGGGGATCTACCGCTTCGCCAAGGGTCCGGAGGGACCGAGCCGGCGGGCCACCATCCTCTTCAGCGGCACGGCCCAGGGCGCGGCGCGCGAGGCCCAACAGCTCCTGGCCGAGCACCACGACACCTCGGCGGAGCTGTGGAGCGCGACCAGCTACAAAGCCCTCCGGGAGGACGCGCTGTCCGTCGAGCGCCACAACCGGCTGCATCCGGCGGACCCACCCCGCACGCCGTATGTGACCGACGCCCTCTCGGGAGCCGAGGGCCCGGTCGTGGCGGTGACCGACTTCATGAAGGCGGTCCCCGACCAGGTGGCGCGATGGGTGCCGGGGCACTTCACCCCGCTCGGCACCGACGGCTTCGGGCGCTCCGACACCCGCGCCGCCCTGCGGCGCCACTTCGAGACCGATGCCGCGCACATCGTGGTCGCGGTGCTCGACGGCCTGCGAGCCACCGGTGAGGGCAAGGCGGAGGAGCTCAGCGACGCCATCGCCCGCTACGGCATCGACGCGGACGCCCCCGACCCCCGGGACGCCTGAGTCGGAGCACCGACACCGGTCCGGTCTGCCGCGGCGGACGGGCCGAAAGGGCGGATCCCGCTGCCCGATGGGGTCAACCACGTCTTCGGCCCGTCGTGTTGGTACATGCTTGTGCCGTGAGCGATCGATCGCGCCAGGATGCGGCTCCAGCGAAGGCTCCGGCTGGCCACGCCCCGCCGGCGGCCTCCGCCCACCATCCTCTCCTCGCGCTCCAGCAGCGGGCGGGCAACCAGGCGGTGGCGCGATTGGTGGGCGGCCAAGCACGCCCGGACGCCCTGCAGCGGGTGGCGGTGACGGCACCCTCTCGGGAGGAGACGCTCTTCAACCAGCGCGGTGGGGGTCAGGCCAACGCCAGGGTCTACGGCGGCAGTGGCGGCGCCACATTCGACATGTCGCGGGGTGGTACCCCCGAGGTCGTGACCACGACGGTGCGGATCCGCTTCATCCAGCAGAACCGGGTCCTGAGCGCCCCAGACGCGAGCGGCAACACCTATCCCGTTGACAGCGGTGCGATCACCGTGATCCCACCCGGCGACGCCCGGCGGGCCTTCGCCCAGAACATCTGCGACACCTCACCCGCACACTGGAACAACCGGGCGGTCCTGGCGGGCACCCGGGAGGCGCCGGGCCGCATCGCGTCGCTGTGGAACTCCGACACCGGCGGACCGGTGCGTCTCCCCATGCGCTTCAAGGCGGTCCCCGTGTGGGACCTGGCGCCCGTCCCCGCGGACAAGGAGATCCGCGTCTTCCCGCAGGCCACCGTGGCCGGGGGCGGTGTCCATCCGATCGACGCCGGCCACTTCTACATGAACAAGGGCCCGAACTACTCAGGCAACGACGAGGCCATCTACGCCCACGAGTACGGGCACCTGCTCGGGCTGTCGGATGAGTACTCCCAGTCGAACCCGCAGATGCACGCCATGTTGCACGGGATGGATCCGGCCACGGCGACCGAGCGGGGCAACACGATGGATCGCGAGGCGGTCCGCCGAATGGTGCTGGCCGCCCTGACCCGCCCGCTCCACGATCGGGTGAGCGCCGCGACCAACGAGATCGCCAGAGCGTTCACCGCTGGTAGCGCCCCGGTCGCCGTGGCGCTCTCCGGCAGCCTGCACACCGCCTTGGCCGATCCGACGGTCAAGACCCTGCTGGCGGCCAGCACGCCGCCGGCCCAAGCCGCGCTGGCGCCCCTGGTCGCCGGGTATGTGAACGCCGCAGGGCACAGCTACGCCAACACCAACGCGGTGGCGTCGAGCGTGGTCGCCTCCGAGCTCAGGGGCGCGCAGCTCGGCGGGCTCATCAAGCGCCTCTACTTCGAAGCGCTCAGTGCGGCCGCTCAGGGCGCCGTCGACGTCGGTGGCGTCAACATGAGCATCAACATCGAGGGCAACGCCGGCATCACCGCGGCCGGCAACGCGGTCATTCCGCCCTCGGGGTTGTGGGCCGGGGGAGGCGCCCCCGCGGCCGACATCGCCTCGACCGTCGATCAGGTGGCCGGGAAGCTTCGCACCGGTCGCATCCCTCCTGTGCGGCCATCCGGCTCGATCCTCCGGGACCTCAGCTCCCTGCCGGGCGGCTGGGAGGGCTTCCGCTCCGCCGCGCCAGCGGCGCTCGCCGGCGGCGCGCTGACCTCAGACCTCAACTCCGCGCTGCTCTCCGCCTGGCTCGCCAACCTGGCGTCGGCGGCGCCGCCGCCGACGCCGATCGCCCGGCGGCGGGCCCTCTGGCAGGCCGTGAACGCGACCGTGCACGCCGCCGCACAGGCGTCGGCCACCAACGCCGTGCGTGCGTTCCTCCGGTCCGAACTGCAACCGGTCATGCGGACCAGCACGGCGTCGCTGATGACATCGATCGGCGACGAGGTGACGCGGATCATGGGGACGCCCGCAAACCAGCTGGCGCTGACCTCGCCGCGGGACCCCGCCATCGCCTCGCTGGTGTCGGCCATGCGCACGACGCTGCAGACCCAGGCCGCCGCCGCGGCAGCGGCCCAGAGCGCGGCGGGGACGACGGCGATCGACCCGGGGACGACGGCGCCCGCCCAGCAGGTCACCTATTCGACGGTCAACATGATGAGCAGCAACGACGACATCTTCCGCCCGGACCAGTTCGCTGACCTGGCCACGCTGTTCAACAGCCAATCGTCGTTGAAACACGACCGTGAGGGAACCTTCCACGTCGAGATGGGCGCCACGTGACCGCTGGGTTCGACCTGACGGGAGCGGTGCTCTCGGTCACGTGGCGCAGCGTCGGGACCCATCAGGTGCTCGCCGTGTTCGCCGATCGCGCCGCGTGGTACTGGGCCATGGCGTCGCTCGGGGAGCGCTCCGATCTGATCGGTTCGTTTCGCGCCGATGTCTCCGCGGACGAGTGGCCGGCGATCGAGGAGCTGGCCGGGCAGGTCAAGGGCCTGGGCAGCGATCGCGTCGGTGACGAGCTCGGACTGGCGCTCACCGCCGGCCCATCGGCCGCTTGGGTCGCCTTCGGGTCGGACCGGGCCGGCGCCATCACCTCGACGGTCGTGCCCCTCGTGGAGCGGGCGCTCACCGGGCCTGTCGCCGCCGCCAGGTTCGGGACGCGGGTCGTAACCGCGCCGACCGGCCAACAGGTCGCCGGCTTCACCTTCGCCTCGATCGGCCGGCAGCCGGTCCTGCTGCGCATCGACGCCGACACCTTTGCCCTCGTGTCGGCCGGCGGCGACTGGGAGGCGCTGCCGGCGCCACGGATGGGGCTGGTGGACGCGGCGGGGGGCCTGCTCGACGGGCTGTACCAGACCGCCCGGATCAATCCCGGCGACCTCGGCGCATGCACCATCGTCCTCTCCGACACCGCCGCCGGGCCGCCCCGGCGCGGCGCCCTCCACGGATCCCTGACCCTCGCCGGTCCCTGGCCGGCCGCCAGCTCGCCCGTCGAGGCGTTCGAGGTGTCGAGCCGGGCGGTCGGGCTCGACCCGCCGTAGGGCGATTCCGGCCTGGCCCGGCAAGATGGCGACCGCCCGGGCGGCAACGGCATCGGTCTTCGGTCGGATCAGGGCTTCGCCGACTGGCGCGGCCTCTGGCATGATTCGTCCATGGCTTCGGTCAAACTCGCACTCTCCGGGGATCCCGACGCGGACAAGCTCCTCAGCAAGGACCCGCTGGCCCTGCTCATCGGGATGGTCCTCGACCAGCAGGTCCCCCTCGAGTGGGCCTTCAGCGCGCCGCGCCGGCTCAAGGAGCGCCTCGGCGGCCGGCTCGACGCGGCGGGGATCGCCGGCATGGACCCCGACGAGCTGGCCAAGGCGTTCTGCGAGCGGCCCGCGCTGCACCGCTTCCCCGGCGCCAACGCCAAGCGGGTGCAGGAGCTGTGCCGGATCCTCGTGGCGACCTACGGCGCCAAGGCAGCCGACGTCTGGAAGACCGCCAAGACCGGCGACGAGCTGTATGCCCGCATCAAGGCGCTGCCCGGCTTCGGGGAGCAGAAGGCCCGCATCTTCATCGGGTTGCTCGGCAAGCAGCTCGGGGTGCGACCGCCCGGCTGGGAGAGCGCGGCTGGGGCATTCGGCCAACCCGGCACCTACCTGTCGGTGGCCGACATCGTCGACGCCGACTCCCTCGGGCGGGTCCGTCAGTACAAGCAGGACAAGAAAGCGGCCGCCAAGGCGGCTGCGGCGTCCGCCTGAGCTCCGATGCGGCGCCGTCCTGACGCGGGTGCCGTCCTGATGCGGCGCCGTCCTGATGCGGTGCCGTCCTGATGCAGGTGCTGTCCGGATGCAGGTGATCGCCAACGGCATCCCGACCGCTGTGCCCGAGGGTGCCACGCTGAGCGATCTCATCGCGGCCCTGGGGCTCGGCGCCAAGTGGGTCGTCGCCGAGCGCAACGGCGATGCGATCGACCGCAAGGACATGCCCCGCACCCGCCTCGCCGACGGCGACCGCGTCGAGCTCGTGCGGGCCGTCGCCGGTGGTTGAGCTCGCCGGGCGGAGGCTGTACCTCTGCACCGCAGACCGCCCGGACCTGGAGGCCTTCCTCGAGGCGTGCATCCGGGGCGGCGTGGACCTGGTGCAACTGCGGGACAAGCGCCTCGACGCTCGGCCGCTCCTGGCGCGGGCCCGGCTGGCGGCGCGGGTCTGTCGTGACCACGGCGTGCCCTTCGTGCTCAACGACCGACCGGACCTGGCCCTCGGGTGCGGCGCCAACGGTGTCCATGTCGGCCAGGACGACGCGCCCCCCGCGCTGGCCCGGCGCATCCTCGGCCCGGGCGCCATCGTCGGCCTGTCCACCCATGCGCCGGCCGAGCTCGACGGCGCCGCGGACGAACCCGTCGACTACCTCTCGGCGGGACCGGTCAACGCCACGCCGACCAAGCCCGGCCGGCCCGGCACCGGCACCGGGTATCTGGCCTACGCGGCCGGCCACGCCCGGGTCCCGTGGTTCGTGACCGGCGGCGTCACGCCGTCCTCGGTCGGCGCGATGGCCACGGCCGGTGCCACGCGCTTCGTGGTCGTGCGCTACCTCACCGAAGCCGAGGACCCCGAAGGCAACGCCCGCCGCCTGCGCGCTGCGATCGACGCGGCCTGCGGGGGGTAGCGGCGGGGTCGAGCGCCCGGGCTCGGAACTCAGGGCGGTCGGGCGGTTGGCGCCTGAGCAGCCGGACGCCGGCTCAGAGCTGCTGGCGGTCGAGCCATCCGAGGAGGATGGCGATGGCCCTCGGGTCGTGGCGCAGGCCGTGCCCGGCCGCCGCCAGGATGCGCAGCTCGACCTCGCCGTCGGCGGCGTCAGCCAGGGCCCGCGCGTCGAGCATCGGCACCGACTCATCACTCGAGCCGTGGACGATGATGAGGCCACGGGGCGGGATCTTGCCGACGGCGGCGAGCGGGCGGATCTCGCGCAGCTCGCGCGCCCAGCTGTCCATGTCGGATGGGAAGCCGGGGGTGTGGACCACCCCGATCGAGCGGGCCAGGGCGAGCAGCTTGCGGGGATCCGATGCCCACTCGCCGAAGTCGGCGGGCGCGGAGAACGTCGCGACGCCGCGCACCCGGGGGTCGTCTCCCGCCGCGCACAGGCAGAGGGCGCCACCGGCGGCGAACCCGCACAGCCACGCGGCCTCGACGCCCTCCACCGTGAGCAGGTCGTCGACGGCCGCCGTCACGTCCGACCGCCATCCAGCGAGGGAGAAGTCCCCCTGGGAGGCACCCGTGCCGCGGAAGTTGAAGCTCAAGGTCACCCAGCCGGCGTCGGCGGCCATGCGGTCGGCGAGGTGGGGGAAGCTCTGGCCGGCGCGCGCGGCCCCCTCGGACTCCAGGGGGAAACCGTGGCAGAGGACCAACCCGTAGCGGCCTGCGCCCTTGGCCGACGACGGCAGCGGCCGGGCCAGGTATCCGTCGAGGCGGAGGGTGCCCGAGGTGATGGTCCGTGCTTCGCCCACTGGGCCACGCTATCCGGGCCCCCCGGCGGCCGGTGCGGCTCAGCGCGCCGGGTGCAGCAGGCCGCCGGTGCGGCTCAGCCCGACACGCAGTCCCGGTGCGGGCGGTAGTTGCGGTTGCGGGCCTCAGCCAGCAGGTCGGGCCCGAACGCGGCGTAGGCCTCCGATGCCAGCAGTTCGTCGAGGTGGCACGACGGCTGGATGTTGTCGAGGTCGTGTACCCGCTGGGTGCGCTTGTCGCCGAGCCAGCGGTGGTCCTCGAAGCGGATCGGTCGGGTCATGGCCCTCACACCGTAGCGAGCGCGCCGCGACACACGCGCAGGAGGGGCGCCTCGAGGGCGCCCCTCCGCAACACCTACTGGAAAGGCAGGAGCGGCCGTTTGGATACCGGGGGGGACCAAGATCCCGGCCGGATGCTCCCGGGCAACTGGCTGGATATCACCAGGTGGGTCCAGCGGGCCGCCTAGCGGCCAGCCACCTCCAGGGTCCCAAGACGTTGATGACTGCTCAGTTGGACCACCTCCTCTCTCTGGTGAGGCGATGGTACCCAACCGCGGGCGCGAGCGGGGGTGATTTGGCCGCACGGCTCACGCCGGTGCGTCGGGTCCTGGCGCGTCGGGTCCTGGCGCGTCGGACCCCGGGGCGCCGGCGTCCTCGGGTGGTGCCTCCGGACCGATCGCCCCGATCACCTCGAGGTAGAGCATCTGGGCGTCCAGCACGGCGTGGATCTGGGCGGCGGTGTACCCCTCGCCGAGCGCGTCGGCGCGGGCCATGACCCAGTCGACGGTCTCGGCCCCGCCGACGACGACCGGGCCCTCGAGGTGGGCGGAGGACCCGTTTCCGGAGACCGCCTTGGTCCGGAAGTACTCGAGGTTCCAGTCGAGGATCTTGCGGACGTCGCCGTGGCTGAGCACCGCGCTCACCTCGAAGGGGAGGTGCTCGGAGACCCACGCGACGGCCTCGTCGAGGTCGAACACCGGCCGGGGGGGCACGGCGTCCAAGCGGCGCGCCTCGCGCCCGATCACAAACGCGGCGATGGCGAAGATGCAGACGGCGGCGATGACGGCGTAGACGACGACCACGGCGGGTTCAGGTTATCGAGGGCCGGTCGCCGGCCCCGGCGGCATCAGATGCCGATGCGCTGGGCGAGCAGCTCGCGGTGGTACGTGGGGTCGCCGAAGAGCAGCTCGGAGCTCTTGGCCCGTTTGAAGTAGAGGTGCGCGGGGTGCTCCCAGGTGAAGCCGATGCCGCCGTGGATCTGGATGTTCTCCGCGGATGCGTGGAAGTACGCGTCCGAGCAGTAGGCCTTGGCCAGGCTGGCGACGACCGGCAGCTCGTCGTTGTCCTCGGCGGCCGCCCACCCGGCGTAGTACGCGGCGGACTTGGCCGACTCCACCTCGAGGAGCATGTCCGCGCACTTGTGCTTGATGGCCTGGAAGCTGCCGATCGGGCGGCCGAACTGGACCCGCACCTTGGCGTACTCGACCGACATGTCGAGCACCTTCTGCGCGCCGCCGACCTGCTCCGCGGCGAGGGCCACCGCGGCCAGGTCGAGCATCTTGGACAGGATCGCCCACCCCCCGCCCTCGGTGCCGACGAGGGTTGCCGGGGTGGAGGACAGCTCCAGGCGCGCCTGCTTGCGGGTCTGATCCATGGTCGACAGGGCCGTGCGGGTGAGCCCGCTGGCGCCGCCGTCGACGGCGAAGAGCGACACCCCGGCCGAGGTCCGCGCCGCCACCAGGATGAGGTTGGCGGTGTGGCCGTCGAGGACGAACATCTTGTGCCCGTCGAGCACCCAGCCGCCGTCGCGGTTGGTCGCGGTCGCCGTGATGCCTGCCTCGTCCCATCGGCCGGAGTCCTCGGTGAAGGCAACGGTGGCGATCGTCTCCCCCGACGCCAGACCCGGCAGGTACGCCTTCTTGGCGGCATCGTCGCCGGAGGCCAGCAGCGCGTTGGCCGCCAGGGCGACGGTCGAGAAGTACGGGGCGCAGAGCAGTGCCCGGCCCATCTCCTCCAACACGACGATCAGCTCCACGTAGCTGTAGCCCGACCCGCCGTACTCCTCGGGGATGGCCAGGCCCTGCAGCCCGAGCTGCTGGGCCATCTGGTCCCACACCGCGGGGTCGTAGCCGGCCTCGGTCTCCATCAGCCGTCGCACTTCGCTCTCGGGGGACTTATCCTCCAAGAACCGGCGCACCGACTTGCGCAGCTCCTCCTGCTCCTCACTGAAGGCGAAGTTCACCGGGGGCCATCTCCCTGTGGGTGGGTCACGAGTGTAGGGGTCACGATGTGCTGGAACCTGTCGTTCGATTGTCTACTAGAGGGACCGACACGATGCCACTGCACTACAAGGACAACCAGGCCGAGATCCACAAGCTCGTGGTGGGGCCGATGGACAACAACGTGTTCGTCCTGCGCTGCACCGAGACCGGCGACGCCGTGCTCATCGACGCGGCCAACGAGCACGAGAAGCTCCTCGAGCTGTGCCAGCAGCTCCAGGTCCGCAAGATCCTCGAGACCCACGGGCACTGGGATCACATCCAGGCGGTGCCCGCCGTGCGCGATGCGGGCTACGAGGTCGGGGTGACGTCGGCGGACTCGTCGATGCTGCCGTCGTATGACTTCGTGCTCGAGGACGACTCGGTCATCGAGGTCGGGCGCCTCCGGCTGCGCACCATCGCCACGCCGGGGCACACCGGGGGCTCGATGTGCTTCCGGCTGGAGGGCTCGCCGGTCGTGTTCAGCGGCGACACGTTGTTTCCCGGTGGACCGGGCGCGACCAACTTCGAGGGCGGCGACTTCGGGAAGATCATCCGCTCCATCGAGGACCGGCTCTTCGCGCCGCTGGCGGCCGACACCATCGTGCTCCCCGGCCACGGCACCGACACCACGATCGGCGACGAGCGGCCACACCTCCAGGAGTGGATCGACCGGGGCTGGTGAGCCCGGCGCCGCCACCCGACCCGGCACCGCCGCCCGACCCGGCACCGCCGGCGCGCCGCGCGCTGCGCTACGACCAGCGCGCGCCCGACGACACCCCGCTCCACACCGAGGACCTCCCGGACACACCGGTGCGCGACCGGACCATACGGGCCCGGGCCTGGCTGGAGGCGCCCGCCGAGCTCACCGGGCTCGGCGCTGGCATCGGCGGCCCCGAAGCCGAGTACAAGCGCCGCATCGGGCGCTGGCTGCTCTGGCGCGCCGGGCCGGCCACCCACGCTGACGCCCGGTACCTCGCGATCGACGCGTCCAACCTGCGTTGCCAGCACCGCTTCGACCTCCGCACGGATGGGACCGGGGAGGGGGTCGGCCCGAGCGGGATCCGCCACGAGCGCTTCAGGACCTGGAAGGAGGATCTCCGCGACGACGATCTCCGCGACGACGGCGTCCGCGACCGCGGCGGGCCCGGAAGGTCCCGCTAGGAGCCGGTGAGCGGGTGGCGGGGTGCGCTCACCAGCTCCAGGTCCGGGGGCAGGCCGTGCACCGACACCTCGTCGCCGTCCACCTCGACCGACACCCGCGAGCCCGCGAGGGGGATCCGGTCGACCCGCAGCCGGCCGATCTGCTCGGGCAGAGCGGGGTGCAGCCAGACCTTGCCGCGGGGGACCCAGGGATCCAGGCGGAGCATCGTGCGCAACAGCAGCAGCGGCGACGCGGCGGACCAGGCCTGGGGTGAGCACGAGGTCGGATAGGCCACCACCATCGGCAGCTCGAGGCGGTCGAGCCCGCTGAAGAGCTCGGGCAGCCGGCCCCCTTGGGCCGTCGCCGCGTCGAGCAGTCCGAGGACGAGGCGTTGCGCCTCCCGCACGAAGCCGTAGCGCATGAGCCCCGCCGCCGCGATGGCGGTGTCGTGCGGCCACACCGACCCGCAGTGGTAGCTGATCGGGTTGTACCCGGCCATCGACGTGGCCAGGGTGCGGATCCCCCACCCGCTGAACATCTCACGCGACAACAGGCGCGCCGCGATCTGCTGCGCCAGGTCGGCATCGACGATCCCGGTCCACAGGCAGTGGCCGATGTTGGAGGTCAACGCGTCGATCGGCTGCTTGTCGCGGTCCAACCCCATCGCCAGCCACCCCCGATCGGGGAGCCAGAAGTCGCGGTTGAAGTTGGCCTTCAGCGCGGTGGCACGCCGGCGCAGCTCGCCGGCGAGGACGTGGTCGCCTTGCTCCGCGGCGAAGTACGATCGGGCCAGGTAGGCGGCGTACACGTAGCCTTGGACCTCGCACAGCGCGATCGGCGCCTGCGCCAGGCGCCCGTCGGCGAAGCGCACGCCCTCGGCGGAGTCCTTCCATCCCTGGTTGACCAGGCCCCGGTCGGAGGAGCGCTGGTACTCGACGTAGCCGTCGCCGTCACGGTCGCCGTACTGCTCGATCCACTCGATGGCCCGATCCGCGTGCGGGAGGAGCTGGTCGACCGCCTCGCGGGCCAGGCCCCACCGGCGCAGCTCGCCGAGCAGCATGACGAACAGCGGCGTCGCGTCGGCGGTGCCGTAGTACACCGTGCCGCCGCCGAGCGACAGCGACGCATCCTCGCCGAAGCGCATCTCGTGCAGGATCCGCCCGGGCTCCTCCTCGTTGCGGGGGTTGACCTCGCGACCCTGGAACCGGGCGAGGGTCTGCAGCACGCCGAGCGCCAGCTCCGGGTCGACGAGCAGCGCCATCCACGCGGTCAGGAGCGAATCCCGCCCGAAGAGCGTCATGAACCAGGGGGCGCCGGCGGCCACCACGGTGCGATCCGGGAAGTCCGGATCGAAGATCCGCAGCGCGCCGAGGTCGGCCGCGCTGCGAGCCAGCACCGCCCGCAGCCCCTCGTGGTCGGTGTCAACCATGGGCACGCTGCGGCGCCAGCGAGCCATGCGCTCGGCCGGCGTCGCCCGCTCGACGGGCTGGCCGCAGGGCCAGCGCGGCTCGATCGCGGCGCCGTCGATCGAGCACGAGACCTCCACGCAGAGGAGCCACGCGCCTCGGGGCGGGATGATCACCTCGAACGACGCCAAGTTGGCATCGAGGTGGGCGGGCACGGAGAAGCCGATCGACACCGCCCGCACGTGGGAGCCGTGCCGCTGGCTGAAATGGATCCGGCCGGCATCGTGGGTGGCGGTGTCGTGGGCCAGGGGGCCCGGCGTCGACCCGCGCTGCTTGACCTCGAAGAGGCCGGCGAAGTCGGCACCGCACGCCACCTCGACGCGGCAGTAGGCGGCCTCTTCGCCGAAGTTGCGCACGCTGAGGTCCTCGCGCATGCCCCGGCCGACGTAGCGGGTCCGCACGAGCAGGAGCGTCGACTCGATCCGCCCCGGGCGGGGCGCGATGCGACCGACGAACCGCGCCTGGTAGGGCTCGGGCGTCGAGCTGGCCAGCGCCTCGGGGCGCTCCTCGTTGATGCGCACCTCGAAGAGCGACAGGAACCGGCTGTCCCGGAAGAAGAAACCCTCGGCCCGCCCCGGCGTCATGTCCCCGCTCGGCGCGGAGATGGCGAAGGCCGAGCCTTCGACGAGGGTCACCTGGTTGGTGACCGTTCCGGGCTCGGCGCCGTCGCCCGCCGCACTCCAGGCTTCGCCCACGAGAGGGGAGGTTACCGGTGTTGCCCGCCGACGCTATTTCCCCTACGTCCGTAGTGGTAATGCGTGGGGGAGGCGCATACGATGGTGGTCGTGAGCGTGCCGTTGTTCGAGGTCGAGGACCTCCATGTGAGCGTCGACGGGACCGAGATCCTGCGCGGGGTCGACCTGGTCCTCGGCGAGGGCGAGGTCCATGCCCTCATGGGCCCCAACGGCTCGGGCAAGTCGACGCTCGCCAACACCCTCCTCGGCCACCCCGGATACACCGTCACCTCGGGCGCGATCCGCTTCCGGGGCGAGGACATCACGTCGTGGTCCACCGACGTGCGAGGAAAGGCCGGGGTGTTCCTCGCCTTCCAGTACCCCGAGGAGATCGCCGGCGTACCGGTGATCCAGTTCCTGCGCCAGGCGCTGTCGGCCCGCAAGGGCGTCGACCTCTCCGTGCTGGAGCTGCGCCTCTCGATCATGGAGTGGATGAAGAAGCTCGACATGGACCCGGCGTTCGGGGACCGCTACCTCAACGAAGGCTTCTCGGGCGGGGAAAAGAAGCGCAACGAGATACTCCAGATGGCGATCCTCGAACCCGACGTCGCCATCCTCGACGAGACCGATTCCGGCCTCGACATCGACGCCCTCCGCACCGTCGCCGACGGCGTCCAGCAGGTCCGTGGGACCCGCCCGCAGCTCGGCGTCCTGCTCATCACCCACTACCAGCGGATCCTCGACGTCCTCACCCCTGATGCGGTGCACCTGCTCGTCGGTGGGCGCATCGTGGAGAGCGGTGGCGCCGATCTGGCCCGCCGTCTCCAAGAGGAGGGCTACGAAGCATGGCGCTAGACGTCGAGCGGGTGAAGAAGGACTTCCCGATCCTCGACCGCCAGGTCGACGGCCACCGGCTGGTATACCTGGACTCGGCCGCCTCGGCGCAGAAGCCCATGGCGGTGCTCGACGCCATGGAGCGCTTCTACGAGACGACCTACGCCAACATCCACCGCGGCGTGTACCGCATCGCCGAGGAGGCCACCGCCCGCTACGAGGACGCCCGCGCCAAGCTGGCCCGCTTCATCGGCGCCCGCTCCCCCGCCGAGCTCATCTTCACCAAGAACGTGACCGAGGCGATCAACCTGGTGGCCTACGCGTGGGCGAGGACCAACCTCCGGCCCGGCGACACCATCCTGCTCACCGAGATGGAGCACCACGCCAACCTGGTGCCCTGGCTCCAGCTGTCCGCCGAGCGCGGCGTCGACCTGCGCTACCTCCCCATCGACGACGAGGGCCTCCTCGTGCTCGACGGCCTCGATCGGGCCCTCGACGGCGTCAAGCTCGTCGGGGTGACATCGGTGTCCAACGTCCTCGGGACCATCAACCCGCTGCGGAGGATCGCGGACGCGGCACACGCGGCCGGAGCCCTCGTGCTCGTCGATGCGGCGCAGCACGCCCCCCACCTCCCCATCGACGTGGCCGCCATCGACTGCGACTTCCTCGGCTTCACCGGCCACAAGATGGTCGGCCCGACCGGCATCGGCTGCCTCTGGGGCCGGGAGGCCCTGCTCGACGCCATGCCCCCGTTCCTCGGCGGCGGGGAGATGATCCGCGACGTGCGCCTCGACGGGTTCACGCCCAACGAGCTGCCCTGGAAGTTCGAGGCGGGGACGATGCCCATCGCCGAGGCCATCGGCCTCGGCGCGGCCGTCGACTACCTCGAGGCCATCGGCCTCGACGCCATCCGGGCCCACGAGCGGGCGCTGACCGCCTACGCGATGCGCTCACTGGCCGATCGCTACGGCGACGACATCACCATCTTCGGGCCCCGCGACCTGGACCAGCGCAGCGGGGTGCTGTCCTTCGCGTACAAGGGGATCCATCCCCACGACCTGTCGCAGGTCCTCGACGAGAGCGCGGTGTGCATCCGCGCCGGGCACCACTGCGCGAAGCCCCTGATGCGACGCCTCGGCGTGGCGGCCACCGCCCGCGCCTCCCTCTACCTGTACAACGACGAAGCCGATGTCGATGCCCTGGCCGACGCGCTGGCCCTGGCCGACCGGCTGTTCGCCTGAGCCTGCGAAGGTGCACTGAACCATGCCCGGCCTCGAAGACCTGTACCGCGAGATCATCCTCGACCACTACCGCAACCCCCGCAACCGCGGGGAGCTGCCGACGCCGCCGGCGCACAAGGTGGAGGGGTTCAACCCCCTCTGTGGCGACGAGATCGTGGTCTACCTCGACGTCGACGGCGGGGTCGTCTCCGATCTGCGCATCGGGGGCCAGGGCTGCTCGATCAGCCAGTCCTCGGCGTCGATGATGTCCGCCGCGGTCAAGGGCAAGACCCTGGCGGAGGCCCGCGACACCATCCGCGCCTTCAAGGCGATGATGTCGATCCACGAGCATCGCCTCGACGGCGACGAGGGCGACGGAGACCTCGTGACGCCCGAGGTCTCCCTCGGCGACCTGGAGGCGCTCCAGGGCGTGGTCAAGTTCCCCGTGCGGATCAAGTGCGCCACGCTGTCCTGGAACACCCTGGCCCAGGCGCTCGACGAGGTCGAGGCCGCGCCCGCGAGCTGAGCGCGCCGAGCGGAAGGCCGCCGCGGAGGCTACGCCGGAGGCGGGGAGCCGGTCCCGCCGGCCGCTTCGTTGCTGGCCGCCTCACCGCCGGCCGCTTCGTTGCTGGCCGCCTCACCGGTGGCCGCCTCACCGTTGACCGAGCGCGGGCCCTTGGCCCGGACCTGCTCCACGTGCTCGAACGCCTCGCGCAGCTCGGCGATCCAGCTCGACTCGTTGCGCCCCACGAGGCGCACGCACCAGGCGAGGGCGTCGCTGCGGCTGCGGGCCACCCCGGCGTCGATGAGGGTGTCGAGCACCTGGCGCTCGGTGATCCGGAGGCGGGTCATCACCGGCACACTGGCCGTCGTGAACCACCGGGTCGTCGTCCCGCACGACGCCCCCCAGGAGACCTTGCGGCCGTAGCGCTGCTGGGCTTGCTCGGCGACGCGCATGCGTACGTCGCGGGTGTCCTCGCGGAAGCGGTCGATGCGGGCCAGCTCTGCCGCGGCGCGCGCGCCGTCTGCGGGCTCGTCCCCGAGATCGGGACGGGGGAGCTCGCCCACCACGAGGATCTCGTCGTTGTCGAAGGAGACCGAGGGCGGTGCGCCGAACCAGCCGTCAGGGAGCTGACCGACGAACCAGCCGAGGAGCTCGGCCCGGACCTGTCCGGGCGAAGGGGGGGCGGTGTTTTCTTTCATTCTTACATGATTACACAGTCGCGGGGAGATGTCGACCCCTGCTCGGATCTATCGTCTCGGCATGGACGTGGTGATCGTGGGCGCGTCGCTGGCGGGCCTGCGCGCCGCTGAGGCGCTCCGCCGGGAAGGCCTCGACGGTCGCATCACCGTGGTCGGTGCGGAGACCCACCGGCCCTACGACCGGCCCCCGCTGTCCAAGCAGGTCCTCGCCGGGACGATGGAGGTGGAGGCCACCCAGCTGAGGGTCGACGAGGGGATCGACGTCGAGTGGCGTCTCGGGACCCGGGCGACCGGGCTGGACCTCGACCGCCGCCGCCTCCTCCTCGGCCGCGACGACCTGCCCTTCGACGGGCTCATCGTCGCCACCGGCGCCCATCCCCGTCGGCTCCCGGGCCTGCCCGACCTCGATGGCGTCCATGTGCTGCGCACGCTCGACGATTGCGTGGCGCTGCGCCAGGACCTGCGACGGGGACCGAAGGTCGCCGTCGTCGGGGCTGGCTTCATCGGTGCCGAGGTCGCCGCGACCTGCCACGCACTGGGCCTCGACGTGACCGTGATCGAGGCACTCCCGGTCCCCATGGTGCGCGCCATCGGGGAGGAGATGGGACGGCGCTGCGCCCGGCTGCACACCGATAACGGTGTCGCCGTGCGCTTCGGCGTGGGCGTGCGCAGCCTGGCTGGCACCACACGGGTCGAAGGCGTCCGGCTCGACGACGCTTCGGTGGTCCCAGCCGACGTCGTGGTCATCGGCATCGGCGTCGCTCCGAGCACCGGCTGGCTCGAGGGCTCCGGGCTCGACCTCGACAACGGAGTCGCCTGCGACATGTGGTGCCGGGCGCAGGCCGGGGGGCAGCCCGTCCCGGGCATCGTCGCCGCCGGGGACGTGGCCAACTGGCACCACCGCGCCCGCGGCCACGCCATGCGGGTCGAGCACTGGACCAACGCCATCGAGCAGGCCGAGGCGGCGGCGGCCACCCTGGTCCGGGGCGAGGAGGCCGCTCCCTTCGAACCGGTCCCCTACTTCTGGTCCGACCAGTACGGCACCAAGATCCAGTTCGTCGGCGAAGCCCGGCCGGGCGACGAGATCGCGGTGCTCGACGGATCGCTCGACGAGGACCGCTTCGTCGTGGGCTGGGGCCGCGACGGCCGCCTGGTCGGGGCCCTCGGGTTCAGCCGTCCGGCGAAGATCATGCGCTACCGGACCATGATCGAATCGGGTGCTCCCTGGCCGCTGGAGGCCACCTGAGGACCACCGACCACGCCGGCCCCCGGGCTTGGCCCGACGACCCGAGCCTGCCCGGGCAGGCGGCCGACCCGGCGACCTGCCTGGCCACCAACCTGGCGGTGGTGGAAGCGGCGCTCGCAGCACGCCACGGCCTGCGCATCGACGCCACCGCCCTCCTGGCGGAGCGAGCGGAGGTGCTCGGGCTCCCCCGGCGCCACGAGGCGGGCTGCTCACGCAACGGAACCTGCCGGCTGCTGCGCACCGCGACGGGTTGGATCGCGCTCAACCTGGCGCGGCCGTGGGACCGCCAGGCCCTCGGCGCCTGGTCCGCCCGGGAGTGGTCGGGCGACCCGTGGGACCTCGCGGTCCGGACCGCGGCGACCATGACCGCGCCCGACGCAGTCGCGCGGGCCCAGCTCCTCGGGATCCCGGCGGCGACGTCGCCCGGCGGCTGGGACGACGACCAGGCCAGGCACCGCGGCGGCGCCCCTCGCCGGCCGTGGCTCATCGTCGCGACACC
>Ga0075030_100001164_pt1 | contig 23529 bp, 20 predicted proteins | sample LitLauG_LLR_2012_FD_71393 | JGI IMG/M metagenome (GOLD analysis project Ga0075030, IMG submission 71393) | Freshwater sediment microbial communities from Pennsylvania, USA - Little Laurel Run_MetaG_LLR_2012 | ecosystem: Environmental > Aquatic > Freshwater > Creek > Sediment | place: USA...
AAACCGTGATCTTCAGCGCCGGAACCGATGGCACAGACGGGCCTACCGACGCTGCCGGCGCGATCGGCGATGGCAATACGGTCCACCGGAAGCCCGGCGCTCGCGCTTACCTGGACCAAAACGACTCGTACCGCTACTTCGAAGCTTTGGATGATCTGGTCAAAACCGGCCCCACTCTCACCAACGTGATGGACGTGCGGCTGATTCTGGTAGGATCGCGGAAGTGAGCTTCTGGCGTAAAGAAGTGATCGACTTCGCGCTCGATCGAGAAACCATCCGGCATATCGAGGAGCAGAAAGCATGGATCGCGCGCGAGCCGCAGAATCCGGTGCCTTTCAAAAACCTGGCGCAGCTCTTTCGCATCCAGGGCCGGCAGGAGGAGGCTTTGGGACTGCTTCTGGAAGCCGTGCGGCTGGATGGCGGCTTCGCCGAAGCGCACGCTGGTCTGGCCGAGATCTATGCCGTCCGAGGCGACCTGCCCGCTGCCTGGCACCACGCCCGCGCAGCCGAACGCACCGGCGAATCGCGCGCGGTGGAGTTGCTCAGCCGCTACGGTGTGCCCGAGTAGTACGGTGACAGTGCGCCGCGGCGGTCCACGCGATTTGAGTGCGATTGGAGGGATTCAGCATGCCAGTCCGGAAGCCGCTCAGTGGAATCCCGCAGAGTATCTCGAACATCATCTGTGGGTCGCCGAGCGGGAAGGGCAAGTGGCCGGGTTTCTGGTGGCGCGTACACCGGCGCCCGGTGAATGTGAGATTCTCACCGTTGCCGTGGCTCCCCGGTACCGCCGCCAGGGGATTGCGCGGACGCTGTTCGCCGCCCTGCTCAGCGACTTCCGCGGCACCATTTACCTGGAGGTCCGGCCTTCCAATGAAATCGCCCGCAAGTTCTACAAGTCCCTGGGATTTGATGAACTTACCATACGTGCCGCATATTACCAATCCCCCCCCGAACCGGCTATTGTCATGAAGTTTCATTCATGTTAAGGTGGCCAATAGGCGGTCATGCCGCTGTAACGAACGATAAGTCTTATGCAAGAGATTACCCACCGAGCCTTGTTTCCGAACCCCCGACTCGGCGTGGCAACCTCGCCAGGAGGAATTGCCCCAATATGGAACGGAACGCAGAGGAAGAGTTGAAGGCGCATCTGATGGAGACGAATGAGGAGTATCGCAGGCTTTCCAGTCAGCACTCGGAATTTGCGACGAAGCTGGACGCCCTCGAAGCGCTTCCGCATCTGACTCATGAGGAGCAGTTGGAGGAAACGCGCTTGAAGAAACTGAAACTCCGTTTGAAAGATCAGATGGAAGCGATCTTGAGCCAATATCGGTCACAGCAGGTCGCCTAGCATCAGGTGCGCGCAATCCGCGGTAATCGTAGTGGGCCCGGTCAGCCGTGCTGGCCGGGCTCGTCGTTTATGTGCCCAGTATTTCGTGCTCGGGCACGGGTAGTTCGGCTTAATCGTTTCCCGAAATCTGCAGCAGATTCTCGGCCACGGTCCCTTTGACTACCGCGTCGGCCTCTTCCGCCGTGAACTTCTCCACCTTGGATGAAATATTCATCGAGCAGAACTTCGGGCCGCACATCGAGCAGAACGCCGCATCCTTGAAACCTTCCTCGGGCAGCGTCTCGTCGTGGTAGGCTTGCGCCGTCTCCGGGTCGAGCGAAAGGGCGAACTGCTCTTTCCAGTCGAAGCGGTAGCGCGCACGCGAGAGTGCGTCATCGCGATCGCGCGCCCCAGGGCGCTTGCGCGCAATATCGGCCGCATGCGCGGCAATCTTGTACGCAATGATGCCGGCCTTGACGTCCTCGCGGTTGGGCAGGCCCAGGTGCTCTTTGGGTGTCACGTAGCACAGCATCGAGGCGCCATACCAGCCGATCATGGCGGCGCCGATCGCCGAAGTGATGTGGTCGTAGCCCGGCGCGATGTCGGTCACCAGAGGCCCCAGCGTGTAGAAGGGAGCCTCGTAGCAAATCTCGTTCTCCTTCTGCACTTGCATTTCGATTTGGTCCATGGGAATGTGGCCCGGCCCTTCGATCATCACCTGGACGTCATAATCCCACGCCTTGCGTGTCAGCTCACCCAGCGTCTTCAACTCGGCAAACTGCGCTTCGTCGCTGGCATCGGCCACGCTGCCCGGCCGCAAGCCGTCTCCCAGCGAGAAACTCACGTCGTGCTTCTGAAAGATCTTGCAGATATCCTCGAAGCACTCGTACAGCATGTTCTGCTTGTGATTCTTGACCATCCACTCGGCCAGGATGGAGCCGCCGCGGCTGACGATTCCGGTGATTCGCTTCGTGGTGAGCGGGATATATTGCACCAGCACGCCGGCGTGAATCGTCATATAGTCCACACCCTGCTCGGCCTGCTCCTCGATCACTTCCAGCATCACCTGCTTGCTCAGATCCTCCACGCGGCGGACGCGGGAGAGCGCTTCGTAGATGGGCACGGTGCCGATCGGCACCGGCGAATCGGCAATGATCGCCTTGCGAATCGCCGGAATATCGCCGCCCGTCGAAAGGTCCATCACCGTATCGGCGCCATACTTCACGGAATACCTCAGCTTTTCCAGCTCCTCGGCAATATTCGAGGTGACCGCCGAGTTTCCAATGTTGGAGTTGATCTTACATTTGGACGCGACCCCAATACACATCGGCTCCAGGTTGGTATGGTTGATGTTGGCCGGGATGATCAGCCGCCCGCGAGCCACTTCGGAGCGGATCGTTTCCGGGGAGAGGTTTTCCCGCTGCGCCACGTATTGCATCTCTTCGGTGATCATTCCCTGCCGGGCGTAATGCAACTGCGTGCGGATTTGGTCGTTCTTGCGATTGGCTGCCCACTCTGTGCGCATGTTGGCTCCTTCGAAAGCTTTCAGCGATCAGCAGTCCGCGGACTGCTCGAGCCGACGGCTGAAGGCTGAAAGCTTCCTCCTATTTCTTCTTCTTGGGTTTCTTGGCTTCCTTCTTGGGACTTCGGTCCTTCGCCACGGAAATCCTCCCTTACGTTGAAATTATACTCGTTCGGCCGGCGTACCGTGATTCAATTCGTAACGATAGCCGCGCCATTCGATGGTACTACCGAACGCGGAAGAAAGCATGGCCATCAGCCAGACCCAGGTGGCGAGCGGAACAGCGGCCGTGTGGACCCAGCCGTAGCGCCGAAACCAAGGAGCGTATTCGGGTAGAGAAGCCCGCGCCAGCGCGGCCCGGTGTGCGCCTTTCGCCATACCGGATATCAATTGAGCGGCCAGCGTCCACCAACCGATCGGGTGGCCCTTGCCACCCGCGATCACGGAAGCAACCATCGCCCCGCAGTAGAGGAGATGGGCCACCAGGCTGGTGCGCCACCCGCGGGAATGGTAAGCTCGCGTAATCATCATCTGGCGGCGTGTCCAGCCGAACATACCACGAGCGGAGATCTGTTCGCGGCTGGACACGAGCGCGCCGGGGGCGTAGGCTATGGTCAACCCGGCGGCGTGAACTGCCGCGCTGAGCGCGTAGTCGTCGCTGATGGTGTTCTTCCAATACTCCAGCACACGCAGTTCGAAGAAGGTCTCGCGGCGAATGGCCATGGCGCCCCCCCAAGCGAAACGGTTGTCGCCGGGACCCATCATTCCGGCCGGTACCGCATCCCAGACAGCACGCAATAGCGACCAGAAGGCCGGGGGTTCCGGCGTGAACCAGCGAAAACCGGTGGCGGCCCCCACCCCTTCTTCACCCAGGGGGGTTACCAATGCGCGGAGCCAGCCTTTCGTAACGCCACCATCCGAATCGGCGAAAGCGAAAATTTCGCTGAGCCTCCGCGCCGCGTGCACGGCTGCCACCAGATTCTGCACTTTCTCCCCGGTATGGGGATCGCTGCCGTGGGCCAGGACGATTTTAGCCCGGCGGGGCAGCACGCCGGCCGGAATATCGCCGGCCTGGCGCGCGACGATCAACAATTCGTAATCGGGATAATCCAGCGACGCGAGGGCGGCCAGATTTTCCCGCAGACCCTGATCTTCCCCTTTGACTGGAACAATCACACTCGCCACGGGAAGACTTGGCGGCTTCTGCGCGAGCCGCTCTCGAATGTAAGCGGCGCGGCCGGGCTCCCGCATCAGCGAGAGCAGCGCCAGCAGCAGCGCCGGGCCGACGAAAAGCCAGAACCAGAACACCAGACGTAGGATAGCAGGACATTCCTGGCAGCTGGACCTCTCGGTGGGAGCCGAACTGTGGAGCCGCGAAAGGCGCTCCGTACGCCTGCAAGGAGACATTTCCAACCTGACCAGCCGTTTGAATGTGATCAACTTCGCCGGTCTGTTCTCGGGAACGGCATTGCCGCCGCAGCGCGAGGGTTCCATAAGACTGCAGATGGAGTTTTGAGCGCTACGGCCGCGGCGCGAGTTGGTAGGATTCAGCCGGCCTTCCGGGGAACTTAAAGCAACAACTCCATCAAACTGACCAGGTATTCCTGGTCGAACGGGCCGGAGCGGTACGTGCGGGCGTCGAAGAATCGCCACATCTTTTTTTCCTTTTCCAGCGTGTAGAACACCAGTTGCTCCTCGATCAGGTCCTTGTCCAGCAACTCCTGGTTGAAAGCGCGAAGAGAACCTTCTATCGTGTACGGGATGCGGAAGTCCTCCGTGGAGACCAATTCCAGCGTAGCGGAGAATTCCACTTGCAGAATTCTGCCCTGCGCGTTGATCTGGAACAGATTGCCACTTTCTTCCCGAAAGGCCTCTTCGGAAAAACCCGGCGGATCGAGTGTCACTTGGCTGCGCGACAGCAGACGGTTCACGGACAGGACAAAGTCGGCACAGATCGAGTGGAGTTCGGTGGCCGCCTTTTGTCGCAGTTGTGCCATTTCCCGCGCCGTATCCATGCGGTTTTGGTCTTTGTCTGCCAGCGCGTCGATGCTCTTCGCCAGGCGCTGGAGACGCGCGTCACGGGCCTGCATTTGGTCCAACCATGGCAACTCGGCCAATCCTCCTTCCCCAGCATACCGAAGTGAAGGAAACTTCCGGTGCCACGACGGTCAATCGGCGTCCAAAAGATCCATCAGGTCGATTCGTAACTGGCGCAAGATGTGGTCGGTCTTCTCGACCGAAAGCGAACGCTCGCCTTTCAATACGTTGTGCAGGTGTGGCTGAGAGACTCCGATCAGTCGCGCGAGGCTGCGCTCGCTGATCTCGCCGCTGCGTACGCGTTCCCGGAGGTTGGAGATGAGTCGCGATTGCAACTTTCGAAAGTCCATGGGCATCGTGGCCTGTTAATTCCCCCGCGCAATAGAGGAGTACTATATCTTATTATCTTTCAAATGGATGGGCAGATCAATGTTGCGAAAGTTCTCATGATTTTTTTGAATTTAAATTCCACTGAATTAAAAGCTTACCACTCCTCATCGTCCGGTGCTATAACTCTGGGGTTTTCCATACTATCATTTGATTTGCTTGACGAATTACCAGTCAGGAATAAATTGAAAACAGTTGGCGCGGTCAAACATTTCAGGGAGTAGTTGAAGGCCGCCGCCAGGAGGACATTCTCAAAATGCAGTGGAATCGATCGAACGCAATCGGTCTGGCCAGAGAATCGTGCAGTTCCTGTCACGGTGACGGCCTGCGTCTTGTCCATAAACGGAAAGAAGTACCGTGCCATTGCGTATTCAGAGCGATTTTTCGCTCCTGTTACAACCGTTTCCGGTATTGTGCGGAACAGGGCGCGCACATTGGCAGTATTTCGCTGGAATTCTGCCGCGGCAAGGAGGGCCGGCGGATGTACTCCCGCAAGCGCGAGGATTTCATCGCCGATTTCTGTTTAGTCAGCCGGCGCGCGCTCGATGATTTTGAGTACCGCATTTTCCGGTTTCATTTCCTCTTGGGAGCAGACTGGAAGCTCTGCTGCCGCCAACTGGGCGTCGACCGTGGCACCTTTTTCCACACCGTTTACCGGATCGAGCACCGGCTGGGACGAACGTTCGCCGAACTCGAACCGTATTCGTTGTACCCCGTCGACGAATATTTCGGCGGGCCGATTCACGAACCCGCACGCCCCCTCTTGAAAGACCTCTTCGATTTGCGGCCTAAGCGCCCTTTACTGCGATTTCCACTGTCCGCCTGAATTCGGGGAAGGGGAACGGAATATTCGCGTTCCCCTTCGCCGCTTCTCCCCTTACAATGAAAAACACCATCGTGGATCCCCTAACCCATACGGCTACCGGCCTGTTTCTAAGCCGCGCCGGCCTGAATCGTTGGACGCCTCACGCGGCGCCAATCCTGATGCTGGCGGCGAATGCACCCGATATCGATATCGTAACCACGGCCGGCGGCGGGCTGAACTATTTGCACTACCATCGTCATCTGACTCATTCGCTGCTCGCCATGCCGGTGATGGCGATTCTTCCGGTTTTACTGGTTGCGGCAGTGACGCGGAAGCCGATTCGCTGGGCCGGAGCGCTGTTGGCGGCCCTGATCGCCGTGGGCTCCCACCTGCTTCTTGATTACACCAATGTTTACGGCATTCGCCTGTTTCTACCGTTTTCGGCGGAGTGGGTGCGGCTCGACCTGACGCCGGTTATCGATCTCTGGATCTGGAGCGCTTTCCTACTGGGCATCGCCGGCCCGTTTCTGGCGCGCCTGGTAGCTTCCGAGATCAGCTCGGGGAAGCCTCATCCAGCGGGTCACGGGCGTGGATTTGCCTGGTGCGCTCTAGTCTTTCTTTTGCTGTACAACGGTGGCCGGGCAGTACTTCATAGTCGCGCCGTGGCGGTGTTGGAATCCCGGCTCTATGAAGGCGAGCCTGCCACCCGCGTGGCTGCGATGCCCGCACCCAACCCCCTGCAATGGCGCGGACTGGTGGAAACTGAAAAATTCTATAAAGTGTCAGCCGTGAACCTGACCGGAGAGTTCGATCCCGACCGGGGGCTCACCCTTCAGAAACCTCTGCCGGATCCGGCCATGGAAATCGCCCGCCGTACCGGCCCGTTTGAGGTCTTTCTAGGTTTCTCGCAATTCCCGCTCTGGCGGATTACCCCCGCGGCCGAACCGGAGGGCGCCAAAAAAGTGGAGGTCTTCGACCTGCGTTTCGGAACGCCGATGGAGCCCGGATTTATGGCCAGCGCAGTGGTGGACAGGCGTGGCCAAGTGGGCAAAGCCGAATTTCAGTTCGGCGCCCCGCGGCCCCGATAGAGTACTCATTGATTTTCCTGCGCCGCAGGCGCATTGCCACCCCGCCCGCCACGGCCACCGCGGCCGGCGGCGCCCGGCTGGGGCAGCGCCAAAGCCACTAATTCCGCTCCACTGCCTGGCTGGCCCGCGACTACCGCCAACACGACCTGCCGGCCGTTGACGAGATAGGTCATGGTTCCACCGGTCAGGTTCGAGCCTAACTCGATCTCATGGATTGATTCTCCGGTCTTCTTGTCGAGCACTCGCAGATTGTTGCTGCCCTCGAAAAGAAGAGTCTTCGTCACCAGGATGGGCGAACGTTGCGCCCCGCCCCAGTTGCTCGGGTCGATGTTCGCCGCCTTGAGTGCCGGGTTGTTCACCAGATTCTCCGGGGGTTTCCCGTTCGGAATCATCCAGGCGTGGTCGCCCGTGTTTAGATTGATGGCGGTAATGCGCCCGTACGGCCCCTTGATCAGCGGCAACCCCATCACGTTGGGACCTCCGAGACCTCCGGCCGCGATGTACGGCATCTCCGAGCGCGTACCGCCCGGCTGCAGCGAGGAGATGTAGGGGCTGGTGACCGAGGGCACGTACAACATCCCGGTCTCGGGATCGACCGACGCGCCCATCCAGTTGGCTCCGCCGCCGGCGCCGGGTAATTGGATTGTTCCGAGTTTGCCGCCCGTGTCCTTCACGATGGGCGGTGTGTAGATCGGTCCCAGAACATATTGGGATGCCAGCTTCAAGGCTGCGGCCTTGATTTCCGGCGTGTAGTCCGCCAAGTCGGCTTCGGTGACGCCCTGGCGGTCAAACGCCGCGGGCTTGGTCGGGATCGGCTGCGTGGGCGAATACCACTCGCCCGGCACGTTGCCTTGGGGCACGGGACGCTCCTCGATGGGGAACACCGGCTGCCCATTGGTGCGGTCGAAGACGAAAGTAAACGCCGTCTTGTTCACCTGCGCGAGCACTTTGATCTTTCGTCCGTTCACGGTAAGGTCGAGCAGGATGGGGGCGGCGGGAATATCGTAATCCCACATTTCGTGGTGGATCAGTTGGTAGTGCCAGACGCGCTTGCCGGTCTTGGCGTCCAGGCACACCACGCTGTCGGAGAACAGGTTCGCACCGGGGCGCTGGCCGCCGTAAGTGTCCCCGCTCGGCGCTTCCACCGGGATGTAGACATAGCCGAGTTCCTCGTCTCCCGTCAGTGGCCCCCACGCGCCGGTATTGCCGGTGAATTTCCACGAATCCTGGCCGGTGGCATCTTTGCCCCAAGTATCGAGCCCGAATTCCCCGGCCTGCGGCACGGTGTGGAAGGTCCACAGCAGCTTGCCGGTCCGGACGTCAAAGCCCCGGATATAGCCCGGAACATTATCTTTGGTGGGCAGAGCCACTCCGACACGCAGCGCAGCGCCCACGACGGCGACGTCGCGAACCACGATGGGCGGCGAAGTGGCGCCAATGGTACCCTTTTGGACCACCGTGCGATCCAGCCCTTTCCACAGGTCGACGTGGCTATCGGTGCCGAAACCGGCGAGGGGAAGTCCGGTCTTGGCGTTCAGCGCCACCAACTGGTAGCCGGGCGTGACGAACAGGATCCGCTCATCGCCCCGGCCATCGGACCAATAGGTGACGCCGCGGTTGTTGGCGCGCACCGCACCGCGCTCTGCCGTATCGTCGCCCCGGTAAGTCCACAGAGTCTCGCCGGTGGCTGCGTCGGCAGCGACCACCGTCCGCCCCGTACCGGCGGTGAAATACAGCCTGCCGCCGATCATCAGCGGAGTCACTTCCCAAGCTGCCTGCGGGCTCGGCCCCATGTTCTGCGCCTTCCAGCGCCACACTACCTGCAGATTCTTTACATTGTTGGCGTTGATCTGGTCCAGCGGGGAATACCGCGTGCTCCCGGAATCTCCTCCGTTGACGCGCCACTCGCCACTTGCCGGCGTCCCCTGTTGTCCGCACAGGACGGCTGCCAGCGCCAGCGCCCCTAGAACAATGCGATTCATTCAGCTCCTCCCAACCAATTTCCAGAGTGTATCACTTCGTTAAAGGCAGAGTGCCGCACAACGTCAAGGCGGCCGGCGGCCGGTTCGAACATCGAAAGAATTCTCTTAGCATTCGCCGCCTCAGAACACCCATTCGTTCGACACCAATGTATAACCGGATACCACTCTGCCGGGGTGTCTTCGTCTTTTCTATTGTGCGATCCGACCCGAGCCTGTAAGCTCAAGACAGGCGAAATTTGGCGATTTCGCTCGATCCCAAATTAGTTTCCGAAGGAACTTGCGCAGTGACGAAAAAGCCAGACGATCGGTCTATCTGTGCACTGCTGGTGGGCGAATACGAAGACGGCCGGCTCCTGATGCACGAAGTCTTTCGGGATGCGGGATGGCGCTTGTTGGAGGCCCACGGCCGTAAGAAAGCGCTGCAATTTCTTAGTCGCGTCGCCGTCCAGGTCGTCATCACCAGTTGTAATGTCCGAAATTGGGATTGGAGAAACGTACTGGAGAATCTGCGGCGCATGGCGCGCCCGCCCCAATTGATTGTCACCTCCCGAACTGCCGATGAACATCTTTGGGCCGAGGTTCTGAATTGCGGCGGCTACGACGTCTTGCCGCAACCCTTTCGCCGCGAGGAGATCGAGCGCGTCATCGCCTCCGCGCGCCGGCATTACGCCCTGCAACCTCTTCGTGCCCAATCGGCTATTGGTCCGGTGCGATTCTCGATCGCCTGAACCGCTTCCTACCCTTTCCGCGCTCGTCGCACGCAATCGAGCCGGCTGTCCGGGAATTTGGCCGCTCGGCATTTCTCAAGGGCCAAACTCCTCCTGCTCCCGCTCTTGTTTGTAACCTATACACCCTTCATATAGATAAAAGTCTTGACGTTATACTATATATTGGGGCAAGATTACGAAGGCATGTTGCTAGAGAGGATTCTGAATGGGCCAGCTTTCCGTTGATTTGAGTGCGAGAATAGAGGCGTTGAAAGCCAAAACCACCGCCAAAACCAGACCTGGGATCGCCTTCCCACGGTACTTCACTGCCCGGCTGGAGACCGGCAAAACCCCCTACGACGAAGTCCAATGGGAGACCCGAACCGCTTCGATCGGCAACGATAAAGGCGCGGTCATCTTCGAACAGCGGGACGTCGAAGCCCCCGTAGACTGGTCCCAGACCGCCACCAACATTGTGGCCAGCAAGTACTTCTACGGAAAGCTCGGATCCCCTGAGCGCGAAACCAGCGTGGCCCACCTGGTGCAGCGCGTGGTAGACACCATCACCGGGTGGGGTCAGAAGGATCATTACTTCCACACCTCGGACGACGCCGAAAATTTCCGCAGTGAATTAGCCCACTTGATGCTGACGCAGAAGGCCTGCTTCAATTCTCCCGTCTGGTTCAACGTCGGGGTGAAGGAGACCCGCGGTTACGGCTGGATCTACGACGAAAAAGGCGACCGGATCACCAAACTGGAATCGGGCGTCGTGCGCCCGCAGTGCTCGGCCTGCTTCATTGTTTCCGTCAAGGATTCGCTCGAATCGATTCTCGACTTGGCCAAGACCGAAGGCATGTTGTTCAAGTGGGGCTCCGGCACCGGCTCGAACCTCTCTCCTCTGCGGGAAGAAGATGCGGTCCTGTCGGGCGGCGGGCGCGCCTCCGGACCGCTCTCCTTTATGAAGGGCTTCGATGCCTTTGCCGGCGTGATTAAATCCGGCGGCAAAACCCGCCGCGCCGCCAAGATGGTCATTCTCAACGCCGACCATCCCGACGTCGAGCAGTTCATCTGGTGCAAGGCCAAGGAAGAAAAGAAGGCCTACACGCTGGTGGAAGCCGGCTACGACTCCTCCCTCGATGGCGACGCCTACAGTTCCGTCTTCTTTCAGAACGCCAACAACTCGGTCCGCGCCACCGACGATTTCATGCAAGCCGCCGCGCGGGATGGCGACTGGTGGACTAAGTCCGTGGCCACCGGCCAGCCGGTAAATCGTTACAAAGCCCGCGATCTCATGCGCCAGATCGCGGAGGCCACGCATCAGTGCGGCGACCCCGGCATGCAGTTCGACACCACCGTGAACCGCTGGCACCCCTGCAAGAATACCGCGCGCATCAATGCGTCCAATCCCTGCTCCGAATACATGTTCCTCGATGACTCGGCCTGCAACCTGTCCTCGTTGAACCTCATGAAATTCGTGGGACCGGATGGCCAGTTCGATGTGGAAGCCTTCCGCCACGCCGTGGACACCATGATCCTGGCACAGGAAATAATCGTCGATAACGCCAGCTATCCCACGCAGAGAATCGGTGAGAACTCGCACAGCTTCCGCCCCCTGGGCCTCGGATACGCCAATCTGGGCGCGCTGCTGATGTCGATGGGCGTTCCTTACGACAGCGACCAGGGCCGGGAATGTGCCGGGGCCATCACGGCCGTGATGTGCGGCCAAGCCTATCTCACCAGTTCCCGCATTGCCGGTTCCACCGGCCCCTTCCCGGACTATAGCGTTAACGAGCAGCCGTTCCTGGAAGTGATCCGCATGCACCGCGACGCCGCCGGACGGCTCAACCGCCACAACCTGCCCACGGCGCTCTTTCAAGGGGCGCAGCAGTGCTGGGACGATGCCTACGATTCGGGACGCCGGAACGGGTACCGCAATGCGCAAGTCACGGTCATCGCGCCTACCGGCACCATCGGCTTCATGATGGATTGCGACACCACCGGCATCGAGCCCGACCTCGCCCTGATCAAGCACAAGAAACTGGTGGGCGGCGGCGTGATCAAGATCGTGAACAATACGGTGCCGCAGGCCCTCATCAAGCTGGGCTACTCGCCCGGCCAGGCGGAGCAGATCGCGGCGCATATCGATTCCACCGGGACCATTGAAGGCGCACCCCACCTCAAGCCCGAACACCTGGCGGTATTCGATTGCAGCTTCCGCCCCCAAAACGGCACGCGCGCGATCCACTACATGGGCCACGTGCGCATGATGGCGGCGGTGCAGCCATTCATTTCCGGCGCCATTTCCAAAACCATCAACATGCCGGAAGAGAGCACGGTGGAGGACATCATGAACGCCTACACCGAGAGCTGGAAGCTCGGTCTGAAAGCGGTCGCCATCTACCGCGACAATTCCAAGAGAGTACAGCCGCTCAGTTCGTCGTCGGGAAAGAGCGAAAAGAAAACGGCCGCGGCGGCTCCGGCAACGGTGGAAAGGGTCGTCTACCGGCCGGTGCGGCGCAAACTGCCGGACGAGCGCCGCTCCATCACCCACAAATTCTCCATCGGCGGCCACGAGGGCTACATCACCGTAGGAATGTATGACGACGGTGCGCCGGGAGAGATCTTCATCACCATGGCCAAGGAAGGCTCGACCATCTCCGGCCTGATGGATGCCTTTGCCACAGCGGTGAGTTTTAACTTGCAGTACGGCGTCCCGATCAAGTTCCTGGTGGACAAATTCGCGCACGTCCGCTTCGAGCCCAGCGGCTGGACGGGCAATCCGCAGATTCCATACGCGAAGTCGATTATGGATTACATCTTCCGCTGGCTAGGCGCGAAGTTTGTGGGCGCCGAATACGCCAACACGGAAGCCGGCGAGACCTCAAGCTTACGCCCTACCGAGCCCGACCCGCAGCAGCAACTGCCGTTCACGCCTGCCGTAGCGGACGCGCCGCTCTGCTCCGAATGTGGCTCCATCATGACACGCAACGGGAGCTGCTATAAGTGCGGCAACTGCGGGGGGACGAGCGGGTGTAGCTAGGGGGATCAGGAAACGACGGATCTCCCCGCGCCCTGCATTTAAGGCGGCGTCCGCCAGATCGGGTGAAAACGTACGCCGGCGCTGCCCGGCTACCCACGCCCACCCCCATCTAGGGGTAAGCCCACGCCGCCCGCATAAGACCATTTGAATCAACGGCCCAAATCAGATAATTTTGATCCATGAAGCGCGTCTGCCTTACCTGCAAAAACAGAGGATGCACGCGCCTCTGCCGCTTCCAAACACAGCCCATCCCGGCGCCAAAGGTCGTGCTGTTGAAAGGATGAGCCATGGGCACCTGTGGAAGCTGTCGCCACAACGCGGTCCCTGCGAGGGAGCCGGCACTCCTGTTCCAGATTCGGCGCGGTTATCGTGCCCGGTGGAGTCACTTGGCTTTCTCGGTGGAAACCGAGTCTGGTGATTGGACGCTGCGTGTGCAAGATTCCGCGCGGAAGGAAACGCTATATACGGCGCTTCGCGGCGGAGCGCGTGCCGCGCAGCTTGCCGCCGCGGAGTTTGCGATTTTCCGGGTGCTGGGTGCGGAGAGTCGCGTCAGCCCGGAGGGCTTGGTCAGGGAATTGAAGTGGCAGGAGTATTGGTAGGAGGAAGCGATGAAGCCGGACAAGACCGACTTACATGTTGCGCCTTCCGTTCTGATGGTGTCCGGAGATAAGCAGGATCATGGTCGCCTGCGGAAAATCCTCACGGCTACCACCTGGCGGCTCCGTACTGCCGAGACTTACACTCAAGCCTTAGCCGTGCTCCAGCGGGACCGGCCGGCGATTCTATTGTGCGAAGCTTCTTTGCCGGATGGGTCCTGGAAAGATATTCTGAGCCAGATCGCAGCATTCCCGGACGTACCATTGCTGATCGTGGTCTCAGGAAATGCAGATGAACGGCTCTGGTCGGAGGTCCTGAACCTCGGAGGCTACGACGTGCTCAGTAAGCCTCTGGAGGATGAGGAGGTCCTGCGGACGCTCGGTCTCGCGGGTAATCGAGCCGCTGCCGGGATGGCTTCCGCCTTTTGAGCGACAAGCGGTCCGGTTTTCCAGTGTTCTCCTCACATGGACTTTACTACCTCGGCCCGTAGTGCGGCTCGGGCCGTCCCACTTCATACGCGCCCAAATCAGGGGCCCGGCCGGTGAAGTCGTCGTTTACATTCGGCAGGCGGATGCCCGCATCCACCGCGGCTGAGCCCGGGCGAAGCTGGAAATTGAAATCGGCGGGCTTGTAGAGCTTGCGAGGGTCGGATGGATCCGGTGGCGTCACCTTCTGAAACACGTCGAAATCCACCAGCACGCTGTGACGGTCTTGACCGGTGGCTTCGCTGAAATCCTTCAGCGTCTTGAAGCGCCGGGTCTCTCTGGCCTGTGCTTCGAACCGCGATTGCTCCTGCACGTTGCGCCCCGGGCCGCCCGGGAAATTCGCGCGCATCGAAAATGGCGGCGAGCTCCACTCGAACGAAAACTCCGCGCCCTCGTTCGGACGGAAGCCGTTGTAGTCGGAACTCGAATAATTCGTGTTGGTTTCTACCGCAAACGTCTCCAGGGTCTCGCTTCTGCCCAGAATCAGGTTATTGCGGTAATGCACATTGGAGGGCGCCAGCAGCATCGGCTTGACCGGCGCGATGAGCGTGTTCTGATACACCACGATACCCGCCGAGGAGGCCGTGAATTTCACCGCGCCGCCTTCCGGCGCGTGGTACACCAGGTTGCGGATGAAGTATACCGGTCCTCCGAACATCGGCTGCACGCTCAGCGCGCGATGCCCGTGGTTGAAACAGCGGTTGCGAAAGATGCGAATGTTATGCGCGCCGCCATCGGACTCGATGCAGTTGTCCTCCACATTGGTGATTTCGTTGTTGTAGAAGTCAATCGAAACGGGCAAGCGGTCGCGAATCGGATGGGGCGTGCCGTCCGGGTTGCCGTAAGTAGCTACGTCCACCCCGTCGTGAAAGTTGGCGACATAGTTATAGGCCACCACGTGTCCCTGCCCGTAAACTTTTACGGCATATTCGGAAACCAATTTGGGGGTCTCCCCGTACGGCTGCCAGGTGCGCCCCGTAAATCCCATCAGCGCATTGGGATTGAAGCGGCCGATAAAGGTGTTATCCGCGATGTAGAAATCCCGCGAACCGGACCAGTCCGTATACAGGCCGCGCCCCACGTTTTCGATGCGGCACCTCTTGAGAGTGATCCCCCGCGCACCGGCAATATTCTTCAAGCCCGCCAGAAAAGCCAGGTCCGTGTTGCGGATGGTCAGTCCCTCAAAGTAGTTGTAATTAGCGGCCATCACGTTAAAAAGATTGAAATTTCCATCGCCATCGAAGATGGCTTCTCCGTCGCCCGCGCTTTTGATCACGATGGGCTTCTCGGGCGTCCCGCTCTGCGTCAGGTAATAGGTGCCGTCGGAAGGAGCGGTGCCCCCGGGACCTCCTCCCCCATAGCGGTAGCGGTCATCCTTGTATAGGCCGGCGTGCACCAGAATGGTGTCGCCCGGTTGGACGCGGGGCGGGTAGGTATTGAAATTATCGGAGTGGCTCGAGCCCGTGTTGTAGGCGGCCATCAAGCCGGTGAAAGCAGGCTCCTGCTTCTGTCCCTTGTAGTCGGCCGGATAGACGTGATAGATCTTGCCCCCACCGGCCGGCTTCGGCTCGAAACGTGTCCGCACCGTGACGATGTTTTCCGCCTTGCCCTCGACGCCGTCAGGGTCCGAGAGGACGAACCGGCACTCGTAATCGGTGGCCGGCTCCAGGTCGAAGATGCTGCCCGCGAACATATTCGGCGTGGTGTACTGGAGGGCGTTCTCGTTGATCCGCTCGTGATCGAGGCGCAACATCGGCAGCCCTTCCTTCCAGGCCTGTTCTCCCTTCTTGCGGTAAGAGACCGCAACCGCCGCGTTGTGGTTTTCGTCCCCATCGATCTGCCATTCGAACCCCAGCGAGAGGAGCGTGGGAGGTTCGGCGAAAAAGTCCTTGGCCGTAACTTTATCGGCACCGTGCGCGGTGAAAACGAGCAGCCAGGCGAACGCGAATCGAGGCACGCTGAAACCCTCCTAAGCCGGATTGTGGGCATCATAACATGGGCAGCGCCGGTGGTCTTGCCGCCGGCGACTCGCACAATCGCAAGGGTCGGGCGGCTTGACTCCCCAGAGGCACTGCAATAAGATTCCCCCAAGATGCCGCCCAGAAAACCACTCCTCGCGGGATGCGCCGCGCTTCTGGTTGCCACCAGCCTGAGCCATGCGCGCGTTACCAGGATCACGATCTCGAAAACTACGCCGGCTTTCCAGGGAAAGACCTTTGGCACAACCGGTACTTATGAAGTGATCAAAGGGATCGCCACCGGCGAACTCGATCCGGCCGACCGCCGGAACGCGGTGATCACCGATATTCAATTCGCGCCACGCAATGCCAACGGCAAGGTGCTTTACACAACCACCTTCACCATTCTGAAGCCCTCCGATCTGACCAGGAGTAATAGCATTCTGGTCTATGACGTGACCAATCGCGGCAGCCATCGCTTCGCCGGCAGGTTTACCCGATTCGTCCTCGCCGCCGGCCCCCCGGACCCCGACCTGTCCGATCCGGGCGACGGCTCACTCTACAAGGCCGGCTATATCGTGTTGACGAGCGGGTGGCAGGGCGATGTGCCGATCGATCCGGCTGCCGTGGGCCGCGAAGGAATTAACGTGCCCGTGGCGAAGAACCCCGACGGCTCCCCGATTACCGGGCCAGTGGTGGTACGGTTCGCCGCCGCGGCCCAGGTCAACGGGATGGTCACGTTCTCGGGAACTCCCAGCACCCTCTCTCTACCGGGGGTGGGGCGCACACCGGCCACGCTCGATACCGCCAGGGCGACCCTGATTGCCAAAACATCGGAGACGCAAAGCGGTGCAAGCAAAGGCGAAACGACCATTCCGAGCACCGACTGGGCGTTCGCCGATTGCCGCACCACCCCGTTCCCCGGCAAGCCCGATCCCACTCGGGTATGCCTCAAAAATGGCTTCGTTCCTGCACTTCTGTATCAGTTGGTTTATACCGCCAAGGACCCGCTGGTGCTGGGAGTGGGTCTGGCGGCGGCACGCGACGTGGTGTCGTTCTTCCGCCGGGAGGCCCGGGACACGGAGGGCGCCGCTAACCCACTCGCCGGGAAAGTCACGCAGGTCATTGGCTATGGCATCTCCCAGCCTGCACGGATGATGCGCGACTTCCTCAATCTCGGGTTCAACGAAGACGAGTCGGGCAGAATCGTCTGGGACGGAGCTTTCGCCGATGCTTCCGGCGCGGCCGGGCAGTTCAACATCCGCTTCGCGCAACCCGGCAACATCGCAGGTCTCTACGACCCGATCGCCGAAGGACCGGCCTGGTGGGAAGACTACGCCGATAAGGTCCGCGGCCGCCCGGCCTGGGGACTGCTGCACCGTTGCCGCACTACCAATACCTGTCCTCTGGTCATGGAAATCGAGGGGGGCGCCGATTTCTTCTTTGTGAAGGGTTCGCTGGGAATCGCCGGCACCACCGGGAAGGATGACATTTCCCTGCCTTCCAATGTGCGCCGCTACTACATGGCGAGCACCAACCACAGCGGCGGTGCGGACAACTTCACGGTCGAGCAGGCGCCGGTCGCTGGATGCATGCTTCCCGCTAATCCGCTTCCGTGGTTCGAGACCGAGCGCGCGCTTTTTGCCGCGATGTCCGGTTGGGTGGCCAAGGGAACGCTGCCCCCGCCCAGCGCCTATCCGCGCGTGAGCGATGGCACACTGGTGCCGGCAACAGCGGCGGCCATCGGCTGGCCGGCGATCCCCGGTGCTCCAACGCCGGATGGCGTGATGAACTCGGTGCTCGATTATGATTTCGGGCCGAACTTTCGATACAACGATCATTCAGGTGTGATCGACCATGTACCGCCTCCGGTAAAGCAGGTGATTCCGACGCTGGCGGCCAAGGTGGATGCCGACGGGAACGAGATCGCCGGACTACGCGTGCTGTTGCTGCAGGTTCCGCTGGGAACCTATACCGGCTGGAATCCCGTTTCCAGCGGCGTGCTGAAAGGGCAGGAATGCCAGTTGCAAGCCGGTACGATTCCCTTCGCCAAGACCAAGGCCGAGCGCCTGGCGAAGGGCGACCCGCGTCCCTCCCTGGAGGAACGCTATGGCAGCCTTCTGCAGTACTACTCGCTGGCGGTGGAGGCGGCCGACAAGCTCGTGGCGCAACGCCTGCTGCTGCCCGAAGATGCCGACCGCGAAATCAGCCAATTACTCCACGACATGCTCAAGGAGGGCGCTCTTCCTTTGCGCGGGACCGAGCGCCGCCTCCAGGCCGCGGCGAGAAAGTAAGGGGGACTGCACCTAGCTGGTCGCTGGCCGCCCGGCTTTAGCGCCCGATGACAACACCTACGGCGCCAGGCTGCACATCCAGCTTTTCGATGCGGTGCCCCAGTTCGAAGGGCCGGCCGACCACGGCGCTCGGGTAAAGCGGTAAGAGCACATTCTGAATCAGAAAATCCAAGGTGCGTCCGTCGATTTCGATACCCGAAATCTCCACACGCCGCACGTCTACGGTAGCGCGGCCGCCGGCCGAGCGGATCCGAGCGGTGACGCTGACCGGCCGTTCGCCCTCCAGCAGTTTCGACATCAGCCAGCCCGGGGGATGGCCTTGCGACCGCCGGACCTTGGCAAAGTCGATCAGTGCGCTGCCCCGCGCCACTTCGGGCGCCACCAACTCCAGTTTGAGATTCCGCACCCCTTCCGTCACCGTGGGCGCCTCTTGCTCGACATACGCGTTCAGTTCCCTGGAAGTCAACGTAACGCGGCTGCCGGACCGTAAGCTCTCGCTTTCGATGCGGCTGAACTTTTCTGTGGCGGAAATGGAATCGCTTGAGGCCGCACCCGCCGAGGCGGCGAGCAGGACCGGGATCGTCCATAAGACGGCTGGCTTCACGACTGGTTAGACGCCCCAACTGCCCTCCGAGTTGCCCCTCAGGGGGAAACGGCGCAACCATTTGGGTCTTAGCGCTCACGTGCACTCTGCTGGAATCGGTGCCACAAGCCGCCATCTCCCTTGGAATCAGCAGCTTCACGGTACCCGCAGACCGCTCGGAGCGAACGGCCCCAGCCTTGCAAATCACGGAATTAAGGATGTGAATATGCTGAATATCGCAACGTTGATTACGGTCGCGGCGATCATCCTTGCGGGCATCGCCGTTTGGCGGCTGGGAAGTGCCTGGCTGAAGTATCGGGGTCGGCGGGTCATCACTTGTCCGGAAAACCGGGAGCCGGCGGGGGTCTCGCTGGACGTGCGTCACGCCGCGGCGACCGCGCTGGGCGGCAACCTACAGTTACGTTTATCGCAATGCTCGCGCTGGCCGGAGCGCGCCGGCTGCGGCCAGGAATGCCTCTCTCAAATCGAGAAGTCTCCGGAAGATTGCCTGGTTCGCAACATCCTTTTGCATTTTTATGAAGGCAAGAAGTGCGCCTGGTGCGGGCGGCCGATCGGAGAAATCCACCTGGCCGAACGTAAACCTGCGCTGCTGACCGCCGATAGATGTTCTGTGGAATGGAATCAGATTCCGGCCGAGCAGTTGCAGCAAACGCTGGCAACCGCTCTGCCCCTGTGTTTTACCTGTCATATCGCGAATACCATGGTTCGGGAACACCCCGAGCTGGTAATTGATCGTTCTCGGCCCGCACTTACGGCGAGGAAGTGATGCAGCACTCCAAGAAAGGCCGATCGAGTGAACGTTGTGATTCTGAGCCTGGCGTTGGGCGTTTTGCCCGCGTTCGGCGGTGGGCGGGAGACCCGAGTTGCGCCTGTTACTCTGTACACACAATTTCAGCAGGAGCCATCCACACCCCTGCTGGAGGCCATGCAAGATGAATTAGAAACCATCATGTCGCCCGCCGGGCTGCATTTCGATTGGCATGCCCTGGCCGACGCCGGCGGACGGGTTTCCTCACAGTTGGCGGTCATCCACTTTAAGGGCGAATGCGATGTAGACGGTCTGCGGGCCGAGGCTGGATTCCCTGGCCCGCTCGGCTGGACCCACATCAGTGATGGCGAAATCCTTCCCTTCATCGATGTGAATTGTGACGGTCTCCGCCTGTTCGTGCAACGCGAACTGATCGGAGTGCCGGTGGCTGGCCGTGAAGAGGCTTATGCGCGCGCCCTGGCCCGGGTCCTCGCGCATGAGCTGTATCATCTTCTGGCCCACACTAAAGCCCACATGGGCGGCGGAATCGCCAAAGCCGCTTATACCGTCGGTGAACTGCTCTCTCAGAAGCTCCTGTTTGGCAGGAAGGAATGCGAGTCCCTACGCAGTCACATGGTAAGGCTGACGCCTGAGCCCTTAGCGGAAGGCCAGTAAGGCGGTGGGTCACCACCGGCGGGGGGTACAATCATGATGTATGCGCCGCCGGCTGCTGCTCCTTTTGGCGTTCACGGCTATGCTTTTCGCCCAAAAACATCCGTTCGACGTCAACGCGCTATTAGAGCTGAAGCGCCTTAGCGATCCACAGATCTCGCCGGATGGCCGCTGGGTGTCGTTCACGGTCCAGAGTGTGGACGTGGCCGCCAACAAGAAGTTCCAGCAGATCTGGGTCGTGCCGCTCGCGGGCGGTTCGCCACACCTGATTACCCACGACGGCGAAACCAACCAACGCGCCCGCTGGTCGCCGGATTCCCAGCGTATCGCCTATGTCTCCGACCGCGGCGGCTCTTCCCAGATCTGGCTGATGGACCCGGACGGCGGCAACGCCAGACAGGTCACGAATTTTGCCACCGAAGCCGACGGCGTCCTGTTCTCCCCCGATGGCAAGAACCTCCTCTTCACGTCCTCGGTGTATCCGGAGTGCGGAGCCGACGACGCGTGCAACCAAAAGAACCTCGCTGCCGACAAGAACAATCCGGTTAAGGCGCGCATCTACACCGAGCTTCTCTACCGCCATTGGACGACCTGGCAATCCAGACGCCGCAGCCATCTGCTTTCCGTCGCGGTGTCCGGAGGCGCGCCCCGGGATCTGACGCCCGGCGCCCGCGATGTGCCTCCTTTTTCGCTCGATGGAGTGGACGACTATGACATTTCACCGGACGGGGCCGAAGTCTGCTACGCCATGAATGCCGATCCGGTGCCGGCATCCAGCACCAATTCCGATCTCTACGTGGTACCTATGGGCGGGGGCCAGTCGCGCAAAATCACGGGTACGCCCGGAGCCGACGCCACGCCCCGCTATTCTCCAGACGGCAAATACATTGCCTGGCGCTCGCAATTCCGCGCCGGATACGAAAGCGATCGCTGGCGGCTGATGCTTCTGGAACGCGCCTCCGGTAAAGTGACGAACCTCACCGAAACCCTGGATCGCTGGGTGACCAACTTCACTTGGGCGCCCGATTCCGCGAGCCTATTCTTCACCAGTTCCGATCGGGGCCGTCAGGCGATCCAATTGATCCCGGTCACCGGAGGATCCATCCGCGTCGCCGCCAGCGGCGACAGCACCCTCGATGAGATGCAGTTGAGCCGCGACGGAAAGACCATGGTCTACACGCAGCAGACGGGCGCCTCGCCCAGCGAGATCTACCGCGCGTCCTCGAGCGGAGGCGCCCCGGTAGCGCTCGCCCACTTGAACGACGCCGTGCTCGACAGCCACCAACTTACCCCCCTGGAAGAGTTCTGGGTGGACAGCCCCGACGGATCCCGCGTGCAGAGCTTCGTGGTGAAACCTCCGGGTTTCCGCCCCGAGGCGAAATATCCTGTCATCGTGCTCATCCACGGCGGGCCGCAGGGGAATTGGGGTCACTCCTGGACTTACCGCTGGAACGCGCAGGTTTTCGCCGCCGCCGGATACGTGGTGGTGGAGCCGAATCCGCGGGGCTCGACCGGTTACGGCCAGAAATTCATCGACGAAATCAACGGCGATTGGGGAGGCCGGGCCTTCGATGACCTGATGGCCGTGACCGACCATATCGTCACCGAAATGCCCTATGCCGATGGAAGCCGCATGACCGCGGCCGGCGCCTCCTACGGCGGCTACATGGCGGATTGGATCGAAGGACACACGCAGCGCTTCAAGGCCTTAATCTCGCATTCCGGCGTCTACGATCTGTCCGCCGAATTCGGCGCCACCGAGGAACTGTGGTTCCCCACTTGGGAGATGGGTGGCACCCCGTGGGACAAGCCGGAAAATTATGCCCAATGGTCGCCCAGCAATTACGTGAAGGATTTCCACACCCCGATGCTGGTGGTCCACGGCGAGTTGGATTTCCGCGTGCCTTACACGCAATCGCTACAGCTTTTCACCGCGCTGCAGTTACAAAAAGTTCCCTCCAAGCTCCTGGTCTTTCCCGACGAAGGGCACTGGGTTCAGAAGCCGGAAAACAGCCTGTTGTGGTACAAGACCTGTATAGACTGGCTCGACTCCTGGGTGAAAAAGTGAAAATAATTCTGGGGCTGGTACTCGCGGCCGGAGCGGCTGCCATAGGCGCGCTGCTCATCCTGTCTTCCAATACCGTGGTGAGCGTGAATCCGGCGGTCAAATCCGTCGGGATCACAACCCCGGTCACCGTGCATCTGACCAATCCGCACGGCGTGCGCCGGGTGAGCGCTTTCCTGGAGCAGAGTGGCGCCCGGTACCAGGTTTACGAGCAGACGGCCCCGGCGCGCCGTTGGTTGTGGAGCCGTCATGCGGCGCCGCGCACCGTCACCTTTGAAGCCGGAAAGAACAAGGCTCCGAACCTGAAGGACGGCAAAGCCAAACTGGTGGTGGAAGCCGTCTCCAACGATCTGCGCGGCAGCACCGACACCGCCGAGTCGGATGTGGACGTGGTGCTCTCCGCGCCGCGTGTCATTCCCGACGATCTCCAGCACTACATCAATCAGGCCGGCATGGAACTGGTTACGTTCGCCGCCAGCGGTTCCTGGAACGATGCCGGAGTCAAAGTGGGCCCACACACGTTCCGCAGCTTTCCTTTGCCCGGCCAGGATGCCAGCCATCGCTTTTCCATGTTTGCCTATGCCTGGGACCTGCCGCCCGACCTGATGCCGCTGGTCTACGTCCGCAATCTGGCCGGCACGGAGGCCACCGGGCATTTCTGGTTCAAGCTGTTTCCCAAGAAGTTCCGGGAGCGCGATTTCGTCCTGGACGATGCGCTCATGGAAAAGCTGGTGACCAATATCGACCCCGGCGGCACACTGGCGCCCGGTCCCGACCTGCTCTCGCGTTTCCTCAAGATCAATGGCGAGATGCGCCGCAACAACAACCAGCAACTCGCCGACCTGCGCGCCAAGACTGAAGAGAGGGTCCTCTGGAACGGACCGTTCATTCATTACGGCAAAGAGGAAGCCAACTTCGCCGATGTCCGCGACTACAAGTACAAGGGCAAGATGGTGGATCGCCAGGTGCACCTGGGCTTCGATCTTTCCGACGTGGCCAACGCTCCGGTGAACGCCGCGAACGATGGCCGCGTCGTGTGGGCCGATAATTTAGGTATCTACGGCAATTGTGTCGTGCTCGACCATGGCTACGGCCTGCAATCCATTTACGGCCACTTGTCGAGGATCGACGTGAAGGTGGGCGACCTGGTGAAGAAGGGCGCCAAAATGGGTGTCGCCGGTTCCACTGGCCTGGCCGAAGGGGTGCATGTC